>JAESFR010000092.1_pt1 | contig 117167 bp, 110 predicted proteins | sample 9266191 | NCBI WGS metagenome assembly JAESFR01 (sample SAMN14503063, study PRJNA617104) | algae metagenome | isolation source: Pleurocapsa minor HA4230-MV1 and co-occurring heterotrophs from cement on... | place: USA: Nuuanu Pali Lookout, Hawaii | collected 2009-07-20 | reverse complement strand
GCATTCCACCGCTACACCAGGAATTCCAATCTCCCCTACCGCACTCTAGTCTGCCCGTACCCACTGCAGGCCCGAGGTTGAGCCTCGGGTTTTCACAGCAGACGCGACAGACCGCCTACGAGCTCTTTACGCCCAATAATTCCGGATAACGCTTGCGCCCTACGTATTACCGCGGCTGCTGGCACGTAGTTAGCCGGCGCTTTTTCTGCAGGTACCGTCACTTTCGCTTCTTCCCTGCTAAAAGAGGTTTACAACCCGAAGGCCGTCATCCCTCACGCGGCGTTGCTGCATCAGGCTTTCGCCCATTGTGCAATATTCCCCACTGCTGCCTCCCGTAGGAGTCTGGGCCGTGTCTCAGTCCCAGTGTGGCCGGTCACCCTCTCAGGCCGGCTACCCGTCGACGCCTTGGTGAGCCGTTACCTCACCAACTAGCTGATAGGCCGCGAGCCCATCCCGGACCGAAGTTCTTTCCAGCTGCTGAAGATGCCTTCGCAGCTCGTATCCGGTATTAGCAGCTGTTTCCAGCTGTTATCCCAGAGTCCGGGGCAGGTTGCTCACGTGTTACTCACCCGTTCGCCACTGATCCGGAGAGCAAGCTCTCCTTCACCGTTCGACTTGCATGTGTTAAGCACGCCGCCAGCGTTCATCCTGAGCCAGGATCAAACTCTCCGTAAAGAAATGTTGCTGCGAGCCGGTCGGAATGGACCGACAGCAGCGAGTTTGATCTGACCAAAGGGATGTCATTGCTGACTATCCGTTGCCGACCCGAAGGTCGGTCTTTGATCCAAAGGAATCTCTACCGGTCGATTGCTCGACCGACGAGGTTATTTGGCATTTGACAAGTGCACGCTGTTGAGTTCTCAAGGATCGGATGCTCCTGCTTTCGGGCCTCTCGACCTTCTCCGCAGGGCAACTTCTCTATCTTAGCCCCCGTGGTCGATCCCGTCAAATCGGTGCTTCCCGGATCCAGAAGGGTCCAAGACGCGGCCGAGAGGCTCGGTGTCGGGGGGCTCCCCATCGTAGACCGTGAGGCCGACGACTCTCAAGAGGCGACCGAAGTCGATTCTCTCGGGGGATGTTCTCCGCTTGAGGGGGGTGAGGCTCTCGGCCTCTCGCGCTTCCCTTTGGGGCGAACAATGAATACTTTACGTGCGCCCCCGAGGGTGGGCAAATCGGGCCGGAATCCCGGGCGTGTCGCGGCTGCGAACCGCGGAATCACGCGGCAGCGGGGCCGACGGGAGTCGCGCATCCGGGAGCACGCGGGCGCCGGTCAGCGCACGAAGATGCCGGCGAGTGTCTTCTTGCCTCGGCGCAGGACCGACACTCCCCCGGGCAGCTCGCCCGCGACGACGGCATCCGCATCGGTCACGCGCGTACCGTCGAGACTCACGCCTCCCTGCGCGATCGCACGGCGCGCTTCGGAGAGGCTCGTGACGAGACCGGTATCCACGAGCGCCTGCACGACGGGGGTCCCTCGCCCGAGCTCAGCATGCGGAAGCTCTCGCAGCGCCTGCGTCAACGCGTCCGGCTCCAGCTGCGCCAGGTCGCCCTGACCGAACAGCGCTTCCGACGCCGCCATGACCGCCGCCGCCGCCGCCTCACCGTGGACGAACGAGGTGACCTCCGCCGCCAGCCGCCGCTGAGCGGCACGACGGAAGGGTTCCTCCCGCACCGCGCGCTCGTACTCCTCGATCTCCCCCCGTGACAGGAAGGTGAAGATCTTCAGCCGCGAGATGACGTCGAGGTCATCGGTGTTCAGCCAGAACTGGTACATCCGGTAGGGACTGCACATCTGCGGGTCGAGCCAGATGGCGTTGCCTTCGCTCTTCCCGAACTTCGTCCCGTCGCCGTTGGTGATCAGCGGCGTGCCGAAGGCGTGCACGGAGGCATGCTCGACATAGCGGATCAGGTCGACGCCGCTGGTGAGGTTCCCCCACTGATCGGAGCCACCCGTCTGGAGGACGCAGCCGTACTTCCGGTGAAGCTCGAGATAGTCCAGGCCCTGCAGGATCTGGTAGCTGAACTCGGTGTAGCTGATGCCGGCCTCGGAATTCAATCGGGCGCTGACGGCGTCTTTCTTCATCATCGTGCCGACCCGGTAGTGCTTGCCGATGTCGCGGAGGAAGTCGATGGCGCTGAGCGGCGCCGTCCAGTCGAGGTTGTTCACGATCCTCGCGGCGTTCTCCCCCTCGAAGCTGAGGAAGCGCTCGACCTGCCGCTGGAGGTAGCGGACCCACTCCGCGACGGTGTCCTTCGTGTTGAGGGTCCGCTCGGCGCTCGGCCGCGGATCGCCGATGAGGCCCGTCGAACCCCCGACGAGTCCCAAGGGCCGGTGGCCGGCGAGCTGCAGCCGCCGCATCGTCAGCAGCTGCACCAGATTCCCGAGATGCAGACTCGGCGCCGTCGGGTCGAATCCGCAGTAGAAGGTGATGGGGGCCCCGCCCAACAGGGTCCGGAGCGCCTCCTGATCGGTCGAGACGTGGATGAGTCCGCGCCACACCAACTCGTCCCAGACGGTGTCGAAGGACGGGTCGTTGGCAGGGGCGGTCGCGTTCACGTCGACGGCGGATGACACGCGAGCCAGGTTATCAGCGGGCGTGCGGCCCCGCCCCCCAGACCCTGTCCTCCCCTCGTGGCACACTGGCCCGGTGTTCCTGACAGCCGATGCCGTGATCGCCATCGTCGTGATCATCTTCCTGTTCCTCGCGCTGGGTGCTGCTCTGACGCTCGTGACGGTGGCACATCGCCGCCCCGGCGCGGCGCTCCTCGGTGTGGCGGCCGGCCTCGTCACCCTCGCGCTGATCATCGTCGCGGTGCTGCCCTACGAGCTGCCCGCGCTGCTCGGCGTCGTCCTCGCCGTCATGGGTATGGCCCTCGCCGTCGTGGGCGGGAACCCCTTCACCCGGTGGGTGCTCGCCCTCGCGGACGGTCGCATCACCGAGGGTCCGCGCGGCGGGATCCTCATCGAACTGGCGGCCGAGCATGCCGCCTCACGGGAAGAGGAGATCCTGCGCGGCGGAGCGGCGATCGGGTATCTGGAACGATCGGCCGCCGCCCTCGGCATCCTCGCCGGATTCCCGGCGGTCATCGCGGTGGTCGTCGCGCTCAAAGGCGTCGGCCGGTTCTCCGAGCTTGCGACGCCGGCGGCGCGGGAACGCTTCATCGTCGGGACGCTGGCGAGCCTGCTGTGGGCGTGCGTCGTGTCAGGCGCGGTGTGGCTGGCGATCTGGTGAAGGTGAGGTGCGGGGCTCGGCCAGCGCACGCAGGCCTTCCACGAGTGCGCCGCCGTCGGCGGCGGTGAGGGCTTGCGAGACCGCCGACTGCACGATCCCCTCGGCGTCGGCGAGATCCTGCTGCGTGCGGCCGCACCACCGTCCGTAGACCAGGCGCCGGGTCCGCGGGGTCAATTGCGCCACTGCGCGATCGCGGGCGAGGAGCCCGCTGTTGGCGACCCGGGCGAGCTCACGCACGTCATCGGTGGCCGACTCCGGTGCCGCGACGCGTGTGCGCGCGCTGGGCGCTGCCCGGCGCGCGAGCTCCTCCACCTCCTCGATCGCCGCGCGCGCTGCCCACCACGCTTCCCCCTCCGACAGCTCCCCTCGCACCGACGGAATGGCCTGCACCGCACCGACGCCCACACCGAAGCGCAGCTCGATGCCGTCGGGGAGCGCGAGCTGGAGGAGCATCGTGACGGCGAGTGCCTCCGAGAGGCTGCCGAAGACTCCCTGCAGCTCGTCTCCGACCGTCGGCAGGAGAGGAGCCTGCGCGGGAGGCCCGACGAGCGACACCTCGGCGAGCACGCCTTCGAGCGTTCCCTGCGCCGCCGCGCGATCCGGCAGCTCCCGAGAGGAGATGATGTCGGCGATGACAGCAACGACCATGTCATCAGTCATACACTGATCGACCGGTGAATATCAATTGATGACTGATATTCCAGGAAATATCAGCTGCGCCCCATGCGCTCGATGAGGGTCGCAGCGGCTGTCTGGGCACGCCCGACCAGCGCCGCCCGCTGTTCGGCGACGCGCGCAGGAGCGGTACCCCCCACTCCGTCGCGACTCGCGACCGACCCGTCCACCGTCAGGACCTCGCGCACCGCGGGCGAGAGGTGCGATGACACCCGAGCGAGGAGCTCGTCATCGGCATCCTCCAGGCCGATGCCCTCGACCTCACAGGCGCGAACGAGCGCACCGGAGATCTCGTGCGCCTCTCGGAACGCCACCCCTCGCTTGACCAGCCACTCCGCGACATCGGTAGCCAGGGAGAATCCCTCGGGAGCGAGGGCGCGCATGCGATCGGCGTCGAAGGTCATGGTCGCCACCATGCCGGTGAAGGCGGGGAGGACGACCTCCAGGGTGGTGACACTGTCGAAGACGGGTTCCTTGTCCTCCTGCAGATCACGGTTGTAGGCCAGTGGGAGGCCCTTCAGCGTGGTGAGCAGACCCGTGAGGTTGCCGATCAGCCGGCCGGCCTTGCCGCGCGCGAGCTCGGCGATGTCGGGGTTCTTCTTCTGCGGCATGATGCTGGAGCCCGTGGAGAAGCCGTCGTCGAGGGTGACGAAGGAGAACTCGCGGGTGTTCCAGACGATCACCTCCTCGGCGAGGCGACTGATGTCGACCCCGATCTGCGCAGCCACGAACGCGAACTCCGCCACGACGTCGCGTGCCGCCGTCCCGTCGATCGAGTTCTCCGTCGGGCGGTCCAGCCCGACCTCGCGCGCGACGAGGACGGGGTCGAGGCCGAGGGTCGAGCCCGCGAGCGCGCCGGAGCCGTAGGGGGACGCTCCGGCGCGACCCCGCCAGTCGCGCAACCGCTCGAGGTCTCGCACCAGCGGCCATGCGTGCGCCTGCAGGTGGTGCGCGAGCAGCACGGGCTGAGCGTGCTGAAGATGCGTCCGCCCGGGCATGATCACGTCGGGATGCGCGTCGGCCTGGGCGACGAGCGCATCGATCAACCGCAGGATGTCGCGGGCGATCACCGCCGCATGGTCGATGAGGTACATCCGCACGAGAGTGGCGATCTGGTCGTTGCGGCTGCGCCCCGCGCGGAGTTTTCCGCCGAGTTCGGGACCGACGACGGCGATGAGCGCGGTCTCGAGGGCACCGTGGACGTCCTCGTCGGTGGGACGCGGTCGTAGCGACCCGTCACGGATCGCGGCGAGGAGTACGTCGAGTCCCTCGTGCATGCGCTGCTCCTCATCGTCGGTGAGGTAGCCCGCCGCGGCGAGGGCCGTGGCATGAGCATGCGAGCCTGCGATGTCGTACGGCGCGAGGACCCAGTCGAAGTGGGTGGAGACGCTCAGCGCGGCCAGTTCGGGCGACGGACCGGTGCGGAATCGGCCACCCCACAGTGCACCCTCGTTGGTCTGCTCCTCTTTGGTCACCGGTGACTCTCCTTCGTCAGCGTGCGGGGCACGATCAGCTTCGAGATGCGGTCGACCGCCCACTCCAACGGACCGCGACCGATCAGGAGCGCCCACGCCGTGCACCCCGCCACGATCCCGAGGGTGAGCGGCCAGAACGGCTCGAGCTCGCGGAAAGGTGTGAGCAGACTCGTGCTGCCGAGTACGACGAGGGCGATGACGGCCCACACGACAAGCTGAGCGGTGTAGGCGGTGAGGGGCATCGCCCCGACCGCACGCAGCGGCAGCACGACCCACATGAGCGCGGTCCGACATACCAGCAACGACGCCGCGATGACCGCTACCGCGAACCCGCCCGAGCCGATCACCTCCAGGAGCCCGCTCGAGTGCGGTTCCGCGGTCCAGACCTCGCTCCACACGGTCACCGTGGCGGGATCGATCGCCCGGCGGCCGTCGGCGTCGAGGGCGTAACCGACGACAGCGAGGCCGCTTCCCACGGCGAGCGCGATCAGCTGCACGCGAAGACGCGTCAGATCCGCGCGGGCCAGACCCAGTCCGGCGAGGACGAACGCCATCCAGACGGGGAACGGGTAGTGCCATCCGATCGCGGCGGAGAGCTCCGCCCCGATCGAGGTGGACCACAGCGGTGCCTCATCGAGGATCGCCTGGATCCAGGGCATCACCAGCGCCACCGCCCCGGCGACCACGAACAGCGTCACCGCGGAGAGGCTCGTGAACAGCAGCGCGATGACGAACATGATGGCGTACGCGGGAAGGATGACGTAGACCGGTACGCCGGTGGCGATGAGGAGCACCCCGAGCACCCACAGCAAGCCCGCCCGGACACCCAGCCGCATCCGGGCCACGGCCATCCCCTGCCGCGCGAGCGGCTTCGGGCCGCCCGTCACGAGCCCGATCGACACGCCCGCGAGCGTGGCGAAGAGGATCGAGGATCGTCCGTCGACGATGGCGAGCCAGGTCGCAGGCTCTGACCACAGCAGCTCGGGGGTCACGAGCAGATGAGCGGCGAACATGCCCAGCACCGCAAGCCCCCGTGCGAGGTCCACGCCGGTGAGCCGGTCGCGCCCGTTCAGCCGCGACCAGTTGGCGGCGAGCGACCCGCCCGCCCTCGTCGTCACCCCTGCTGCAGCAGCCACACCAAGAGCGCCTTCTGCGCGTGCAGGCGGTTCTCGGCCTCATCCCACACGACGCTCTGCGGACCGTCGATGACCTCCGCATCGACCTCGTAGCCGCGGTCGGCGGGAAGGCAGTGGATGAAGATCGCGGATGGCTCGGCCAGCGACATCAGCTCGGCGGTGACCTTGTACGCGCCGAGGTCGCGGAGCCGTGCGAGCTTCTCCTCCTCCTTGCCCATCGACACCCACGTGTCGGTGACGACGACGTCCGCCCCCGCGGCGGCTTCGATGGGGTCGGTGTAGAGCACGACGCTCCCCCCGGTTTCGGCCGCCCGGCGGTCCGCGGCGGCCACCACGTCGTCGCGCGGCGCGTAGGCCTCGGGCGACGCCACCCGCACGTGCATCCCCGCCGTCACGCCGGCGAGGAGGTACGAGTGCGCCATGTTCGAGCGGCCGTCACCGAAGAAGGCCAGGGTGAGCCCGGCGAGTTCTCCCTTGTGCTCCCGGATCGTGAGCAGGTCGGCGAGCAGCTGGCACGGGTGGAAATCGTCGGAGAGGGCATTGACCACCGGTACCCGGGTACCCGCCGCCATCTCCTCGAGCCCCGCCTGGGCGTAGGTGCGCCAGACGATCGCTGCGACCTGGCGTTCGAGGACCCGCGCCGTGTCGGAGGGCGTCTCCTTCCCACCGAGCTGGCTGTTGGCGGTGGAGATGATGAGGGGACTGCCGCCGAGGTCGGCGATCCCGACGGCGAACGACACCCGCGTGCGGGTGGACGACTTGTCGAAGATCACCGCGACGGTCTGCGGCCCCTCGAGGGGGCGAACCGCCCAACGATCGCGCTTGAGCTCCACGGCCAGATCGAGGATCTCGCGCTGCTCCGCCGGAGTCAGGTCGTCATCACGCAGCAGGTGACGCGTCACGCCGGCACCTCGCGGTTCTCGCCGTCGAGAACGAGGGCGTCTTCGACGGTGCGGACGGCGGCTGTGAAGAGTGCGATGAACTCGTCCACCTCGACATCGCCGATCGTCAGGGCGGGAGCGAGCCGGATGGTCGAGTCGTTGGGGGCGTTGATGATCAGTCCGTGCTGCTGGGCTGCGGCGACGAGGGCCTTCGCAACCGGATGACGCAGCGCGACGCCCATCAGGAGGCCGCGGCCGCGGCATCCCTCGATCAGGTCGGTGTCGATCGATGAGATCGCCTGACGCAGCTGGTCACCGCGCTCCCGCGCGTTTCGGACGAGATCTGCGCGCTCGATCTCGGCCAGTACCGCACCGGCGACCGCCGTTCCGAGCGCGTTCCCGCCGAACGTGGATCCGTGGGTGCCCGGGTAGAAGAGGTCACTGGCAGCGCCCACGGTGATGAGGGCTCCGATCGGGAATCCTCCGCCGATCCCCTTGGCGACGGTGATGGCGTCGGGGAGGATCCCGGCGTGCTGGAAGGCGAACCACTCCCCCGTGCGTCCCGCGCCGGTCTGGATCTCATCGACGATGAGGAGCGCTCCGCGCTCGGCGGTCAGCTCTCGGGCGGCCTTCAGATAACCCGCCGGGAGCTCGACCACGCCCGCCTCGCCCTTGATGGGCTCGACGAAGACCGCTGCCACCCGATCGTCGAGGGCCGCATCGAGGGCCTCGATGGTGGAGTCGATGAACTCCACACCCGGCACCATGGGGAGGAACGGCTCCTGCATCCACGCCTTCCCGGTGAGGGCCAGGGTTCCCATCGTCCGGCCGTGGAACGCGTCGTGGAGGGCGAGGATACGGGGGCGCTCGGTGCCGCCGTGCAGTCGCGCGAGCTTGAAGGCGGCTTCGTTCGCCTCCGCGCCGGAGTTGCCGAAGTACACCCGCCCGTCGTCGCCGGTGCCGGCAAGCCGTTTCAGGCGGGCGGCGAGGTCGAGCTGCGGGGGCGTGGCGAAGTAGTTGGACACGTGTGAGAGCGTGGCCGCCTGGCGTGAGACGGCGTCGACGAACACGGGGTGGGCGTGCCCGAGGGAATTGACCGCGATACCCGCGAGGAAGTCGAGGTAGCGCGTGCCGGAGTCGTCCCAGAGGTAGGCGCCCTCACCGCGGACGAACAGCGCGAGCCGATCGCCGAAGCTCCGCACGAGGTCGCGCCCCGCGTCATCCTGCCAGGTCATCCCCGTACCACCTCTGTTCCGATTCCTTTGCTGGTGAAGATCTCGACGAGCACCGAGTGCGCGACCCGACCGTCGATGATGGCCGCCGTCTCGACGCCTCCCTCGACGGCGTCGAGGCACGCCTGCATCTTGGGGATCATCCCCGACTCCAGCGTCGGCATCATCGCTCGAAGGTCCGTGGAGGTGAGGTGGGAGACGAGGGAGTCGCGGTCGGGCCAGTCGGCGTAGAGGCCCGGAACATCGGTGAGGACGACGAGCTTCGCGGCCCGGAGCGCGACGGCGAGCGCGGCGGCGGCGGCGTCGGCGTTGACATTGAGTGAGCCGCCCGGGCGGTCGAGGTCGGGCGCGATGCTCGAGACCACGGGGATGCGGCCTGCAGCAAGGTGGTCGAGCACCGGCTGCGGGTCGACCTCGACGACGTCGCCGACACGACCGAGGTCGTGTTCCACGCCGTCGATCGTGACGCCCCGCCGGCGGCCGCCGAAGAGTCCGGCATCCTCCCCGCTGAGCCCGGTGGCGAGGGGTCCGTGAGCGTTGATCTTCCCGACCAGCTGCGGATTGATCTGTCCGGTCAGCACCATCCGCACCACCGAGATCGCCTCGGTGCTCGTGACCCGATACCCGCCCTTGAACTCGCTCGGGATCTCGAGCCGGTCGAGCATGGAGGAGATCTGCGGACCGCCGCCGTGGACGACGACCGGCTTGACCCCGGCGTAGCGGAGGTACGCCATGTCGGCGGCGAATGCGTCCTGCAGCTCTTCGCTCACCATGGCGTTTCCGCCGTACTTCACCACGATGACCTGATCGCGAAACCGTCGTAACCACGGAAGCGAATCGATGAGCACGGCGGCCTTGGCACTCGCCTCGGCGGGGTCGGTCTCTTGGATGTCGGTCATGAGGAGTAGGCGCTGTTCTCGTGCACGTAGTCGTGAGTGAGGTCGTTGGTGTAGATGATGGCGGAGGCGTCGCCGACATTCAGGTCGATCCGGACATCCGTCGCCCGGGGGGTGAGATCCACCTCTTCCCGCGGGCGGTCGGGGCCCCCCTTGGTGCAGACTCGCACGCCGTTCATCCACACGTCGACGTCGTACGGGTCGAAGGCGGCGTGTGTGGTGCCGATGGCAGCCAGCACGCGGCCCCAGTTCGGATCGTTGCCGAAGATCGCGGCCTTGAAGAGGTTGTTGCGGGCGACCGAGCGACCGACCTCCACCGCGTCGTCCTCGGATGCCGCGCGGACGACCTCGATGGTGATGTCGTGGCTTGCGCCTTCTGCGTCGGCCTGAAGCTGGACGGCGAGCTTCGTGCACACATCGACGAGCGCCGCGCGGAAGGCGCGGGGGTCGGGAACAATGCCGGAGGCGCCACTGACCATGAGCGTCACCTGGTCGTTGGTCGACATGCACCCGTCGGAGTCAAGCCGGTCGAATGAGACGCGGGTCGCGGCCCGGAGATGCCCGTCGGCCTCTTCAGCGGTCAGCACGGCGTCGGTGGTGAGCACGACGAGCATCGTGGCGAGGCCGGGCGCCAGCATCCCGGCGCCCTTGGCCATTCCGCCGATCGTCCAGCCGTCCGCCGAGTGCACGCTGGTCTTCGGGCGGGAGTCGGTGGTCATGATGGCAAGCGACGCGCTCTCACCGCCGTCGGCGCCGAGCATCGCGATCGCCTGCTCGGTGCCCGCGAGCACCTTCTGGCGGAAGACCTCGTCGCCGGTGCCGATGAGACCGGTGGAGCAGACGAGGATGTCTCCGGCACTGACGTCTAGAAGCTCGGCCGCCTTCTCCGCCGTCTGGTGCGTGGTCTGGAAGCCGAAAGATCCGGTGAAGCAGTTCGCTCCGCCGGAGTTGAGCACGATCGCCTCGACCACACCGTCGCGGATGACCTGCTGCGACCACAGGATGGGGTTGGCCTTGGCCCGGTTGCTCGTGAAGACGGCAGCTCCCGCTTTGAGCGGACCCCGGTTGACCACGACGGCCACGTCGGGTTTGCCGGTGGACTTCAGGCCCGCCGCAACGCCCGCCGCGACGAACCCCGCGGGGGCGGTGACGCTCATGGTGCCACTCCGTTCACGGTGAGCGCGCGGTCTTCCGGCAGCCCCAGCGCGAGGTTCATCGACTGGATCGCGGCGCCCGCGGTGCCCTTGACGAGGTTGTCGACGGCGGCGACGACCACCACCCGGTTCGCCGCCCGGTCGACGGCGAGGCCGAGAAGGGCGGTGTTCGCGCCGAGGACATCGGCAGTGCGCGGGAAGGATCCTTCCGGCAGGAGCTGGACGAACGTCTCGTCGCCGTAGGCCCGTTCCCACGCAGCGCGGATGTCCGCATCGGTCGCACCCGGAGCGATCGGGGCGGTGGAGGTGGCAAGGATGCCCCGCGCCATCGGCACGATCACGGGCGTGAAGGAGATGCGGATCGCCGGCGTCCGCGGGTGGCCGTTGTCGGAGGGGACCCCCGTTGTCGGAGCATCCGGGGCAGAATCTCCGACATCCGCCGCCTTCTCCGACATCGCCGCGGCGAGCGCCTGCCGGATCTCGGGGATGTGGCGGTGGCCTCCACCGATCGCGTAGGGATTGGCGGTGCCGAGGATCTCGCTGCCGAGAAGATGAGGCTTCAGGCTCTTGCCGGCACCGCTCGGGCCGACGGCGAGAACCGTCACGATGTCGCCGGGGTCGATGACGCCCGCCGCCACACCGGGGGCGAGGCTGAGGCTCACCGTCGAGGCGTTGCAGCCAGGCGCGGCGATCCGGGTCGCCCCCGCGATGCGGTCGCGCTGCTTCCCCGTCCCCACGGGCAGCTCGGGGACCCCGTACACCCACGGGCCGTGGAAGTCCCCGCCGTAGAAGCGGTCCCACTCCGGGGCCGATTCCAGCCGGTGGTCGGCGCCGGCGTCGATGACCAGGGGCACGTCGGAGAGCGCATCGGTGTACTGACCCGACTGGCCGTGCGGCAGGGCGAGGAAGACGATGTCGTGACCGGCCAGCACACCGGGGGTGGTGTCCTCCAGCGTCAGGTGCGCCAGGGAGCGCAGATGAGGCTGATGCGCGACGAGCGGCTGTCCCGCGTTGGAATGGGCGGTGACGGTGCGGATCTCGACGTCGGGGTGAGCTGCGAGAAGGCGCAGGATCTCGCCGCCGGCGTAGCCGGACGCGCCGGAGACGGCGACCGAATAGGTCATGCTTCCACCTTAGAGAGTCTGGGAACGGTGCCTGTCACGGCGACTCCGCCCGACCCGAAGGGGATCGCGGAGCCGCCTAGAGTCGGCGACCGCCCAGACGTCGGCGGGCGCACGGGGCACTCGGAGCGAGCGTCACGGGGTGCACGGGTGCCGACGGCATGGGCCGACCCTACCGGCGCTCCCCCGCCACTGGCAAACCGGGCGCTCAGGTGCGCGCCGCGCCGAGCAGCTCGAGTTCCTCGGCCCGGGTGAGTCCGCTCCGGCGGGCGCGGTCGAGCCCGCGGGCGCGCTCATCGGCGAGGGTGCGCGTCAGCGTCTCGCCCAGAGGGCGGAGCGTGCCACCCCAGGCGCGGAATCGCGCGTTGCTCCGGGTGGCGAAACCCGTCATCTCGCCGGGGAGCCACAACGGGAGGGAGTGCGGCCCCATCCAGAACTGGATGCCGCGTGCCAGAAGGGTCTCGTCCTCGACCGTGACGACGTCGCCGGTGTGATCCGCCACCTGGCGAGCCGCGCCCAGCACCCCGGCGAGGGGCATCGTGTCTCCGACGGCATTGACCTCGCCGGTCCGCCCGTCGGCGGCCGCCCGGACGACGAAGTCGGCGAGGTCGTCCACATCGATCACCTGACTGAGCCGGCCCTCGGCCCGCGGAACCACGACCGGCCCGCTTCCGGCGAGGGCGAACCGGGAGACCCAGTAGCCGAAGCGGTCACTGGGGTCGCCGGGTCCCACGATCAGGCCGGGGCGGACGACGAGTGCGCGACCGGGCATCTCGGAGCGAACCGCCGCCTCGGCGGCGGCTTTGGCGTGGGGGTAATCCAGGACGTCGCCCGCTCCGGCCGGGTCGACAGTCGGCGCCGCCTCGTCGGCGCCGATGACGTCGTTTTGGGCGTACACCGACACCGTGGAGACGAACGTCCAGTGCGCGGCGCGGCGGGTGAGCGCCATCAGCGCCGAAACGACGTGATCGAGGTCGGAGGAGACATCCACCACCTCGTCCCAGACCTCGTTCGCCACCGTGTCGTACGCACCGGGGTCGGCCCGGTCACCGCGAACGAACCTGACGCCCCTTGGCGCCGGCCGGCCGCCGCGGGCGAGAGCGGTGACCTCCGCGCCCCGCGACGCCCACGCCGAGGCGATCCGGCCGCTCAGCCAGCCGGTCCCGCCGAGGACCAGCACCCGGGTCATCGGACCGTCATTCCCGCAGCGTCGCGCCGAAGCGCTCCGCTGCCACCGCGACGCCCGCGAGTCGTGCGGTCGAGGCTTCGGCGGCGGTCAGGGTGCGATCGGCGGCGCGGAAGCGGAGCGCGAACGTCAGACTCTTCCTGCCCTCGGGGACCCCCGGGCCCCGGTAATCGTCCACCAGCCGGAGCGATTCGAGGAGGTCACCCGCTCCCTCCTCGAGCGCCTCGCGGAGGGCACCGGCCGGAAGCTCTGCCGGCACCACCAGGGAGACATCCTGCGTGGCCACCGGGTAACCGGACAGCGACGGGGCAACCGACGGCGCGCCCGCCAGAGCGAGGAGGCGGTCGAGGTCGAGCTCGGCGACCGCGACGCGTCCGGGCAGGTCGGCCGCCTCCGCCACGGCGGGAAGAAGTTCACCGGCGTAGCCGACCTCGACGCGTTCGGCTGCCTGGTCGACCGCGAAGAGCACGGCCGTCCGACCGGGATGCAGTGCCGCGCGCTCACCCTGAACCACCTCGATGCGCGCGCCGGCGGCAGCGGCGATCGTGCGGACCGCGTCGAAGACGTCGGCGAGATCGGTGGCGACCGGAGCCTGGTGGGGTTGCTTGGCGATGCGGTTCCCGGCGACGAGAACGGCGACGTACCGGCGCTGAGGCGGAATGGAGGCATCGAGCTCGGCGAGCGTCGCGGCGTCGGGCCGCACCGCCAGCGGCGGGACCACCGGCGTTCCGTAGGCGATCCCCGGTGCGGGGAGGAAGACCGTCCCCGACTCGAACAGGGAGAGATCGGCGAGCCCTCGGGACACATTCCGATGCGCCACCTGCAGGAGGCCCGGGATCAACGATCTGCGGAGGAACGGCGCCTGCCCGTCCAGGGGATTGGCGAGCTTGATGCTCGGCAGGTGTCCGCCCGACGCCGAGGCGTGCAGGTCGTTCTGCTCCTCGGTGGTGAAGGGGAAGGACGGCGTCTCGGTGTACCCCGCGGCGGCGAGTGCGTTCGCGACCCGGCGACGACCCCGCTGCGGGGCAGTGAGTCCTCGCCCGGAAGGGGGCAGCGGCAGCACCGATGGGATGCGGTCGTATCCCCGGATGCGGGCCACCTCTTCGGCGAGCGTCCATTTGTCGGTGAGGTCGGGGCGCCACGACGGCGGGAACACGACCCAGCCTCGATCGTTCTCCCGCGCCTCGGCGCCGATCATCTCCAGCGCACCGGCGATCTCGCTGTGGGTGTAGTCCACCCCGATGAGGTCGCGCACGAACTCCGGCGCCAGCGCGATGCTCGGCTGCTCCCGAGTCGTCATCAGTGCGCCGCCCGCACGGGTGTCTGTGCCCCCGGCGAACCGGGCCATGAGCTCTGCGACCCGAGCTGCGGCGATGAACGGGATCGCCGGGTCGACGCCGCGCTCGAATCGGCGCGATGCCTCGCTCGGCAGCTTGTGGCGCCGCGCGGTGCGGGCGATGGAGACCGGGTCGAAGGTTGCGGCTTCGATGAGGACGTTGCGCGTGGCATCCGTCATCTCGGTCGTCCCGCCCCCCATGACACCGGCGAGACCGATCGGGCCCGACTCGTCGGTGATGAGGAGATCTTCGGGGTCGAGGACGCGGACTTTTCCGTCGAGGGTCTCGAGCCTCTCCCCCGGCTGCGCTCGGCGAACGGTGATGCCGCCGGTCAGCCGATCCAGGTCGTAGCCGTGGATCGGCTGACCGAGCTCGAGCATGACGTAATTGGTGATGTCGATGAGGATGCCGAGGGACCGGATGCCGGCGAGGGTCAACCGGGCGACCATCCAGGGCGGCGTGGGCTTGGTGGGATCGACGTCCCTGACGATGCGGGCGACGAACTCGCTCGCCCCGTCGCGCCCGCGGATCGGCGCTTCATCGGCGACCTCGACCTCGAACGCGTGCTCGTCGTGGAGGCTGACCTCGCCCCAGGGCCGGTCGCCCGGGTCGTGGAAGGCGGCTCCGGTCGCGTGAGAGTACTCCCGTGCCACACCGCGGACCGAGAGGGCGTAGCCGCGGTCGGGGGTGACGTTGATCTCCACCGCGACGTCATCGAGACCCAGAAGCCCGATCGCGTCGGTTCCGACCGGCGCGTCGATCCCGAGTTCGACGAGGCGCAGGATGCCCGAGTGCTCGTCGCCGAGGCCGAGCTCCTTGGCTGAGGCGATCATCCCGTCCGAGACATGCCCGTAGGTCTTGCGCGCGGCGATCGGGAAGGGCCCGGGGAGAATCGAGCCGGGGAGGGTCACGACGACCTTGTCGCCAGCGAAGAAATTGCTCGCGCCGCAGACGATGCCGTGAACGGCCGGGCCGCCATCGGCTGCCGTCTCTCCATCGGCGGCCACACGGACCTGGCACCACCGGATCGTCTTGCCGTTGGTCTGCGGCTCCTCCTCGAACGACACCACCTCGCCGACGACGATGGGACCGGACAGCTCGAAGCGGTGCACGTCCTCCTCTTCGAACCCCACCGACACCAGCGCCGCGAGGACATCCTCGGGGGTCGCACCGGCCGGAACATCGACGTACTCGCGCAACCACGACAGCGGAACGCGCATCAGACCACCATCCCGAACTGCTCGCTGAAGCGGACATCGCCCTCGGCCATGTCGCGCATGTCCTGCACGTCGCTGCGGAACATCAGCGTCCGCTCGATGCCCATGCCGAAGGCGAACCCGGAGTACTCCTCCGGATCGATACCGGCTGCTCGGAGGACGTTGGGGTTGATCATCCCGCAGCCGCCCCACTCGATCCACCGGGCGCCGCCCTTGAACGTCGGATGCCACAGGTCGAGTTCGGCCGACGGCTCGGTGAAGGGGAAGTAGTTGGCACGGAACCGGGTCTTCGCTTCGGGGCCGAAGAGCACGCGGGCGGCATGGTCGAGTGTGCCCTTCAGGTGGGCCATGGTGATGCCCTTGTCGACGACGAGTCCTTCGAACTGGGTGAACACGGGCAGGTGGGTCGCGTCGAACTCGTCGGTGCGGTACACCCGGCCGGGGCAGAGGACGTACACCGGCAGGTCGCGTTCGAGCATCGAGCGCACCTGCACGGGGCTGGTGTGGGTGCGCATGACGAGGTGGCGCTCCACGGGGTCGACGAAGAAGGTGTCCTGCATCTGGCGCGCCGGGTGGTCGACGTCGAAGTTGAGCGCGTCGAAGTTGTACCACTCGTGCTCGAGTTCGGGTCCCTCGGCGATCTCCCACCCCATGCCGACGAAGATGTCGGCGATCTCCTCCTGGAGGAGGGAGATCGGATGACGCGCGCCGACCCGTGCCCGCCGGGGCAGCGCCGTGACGTCGATCCGCTCCGCCTCGAGTCGAGCGGCGGTCTCCGCCGCGGCGACCTCGTCCTCGCGGGAGGCGAGCGCCTGGTTCACCCGCGCGCGAGCCTGCCCGATGAGCTTTCCGAACTCGGCCTTCCGCTCAGGGGTGACGTGACGCAGACCTGCGTTCAGCCGGGCGAGCGGCGAGCCCTCGGCGGTGTGCGCGGAGCGAGCCGCTTTGAGAGCCGGGGTGTCATGGGCGGCGGCGATGGCGGCGAGGGCCGCTTCGACGGCTCCGGTCACCGCTTCCGGCGTGATCTCAGGCGTTTCGGGGGCGTCGGACACGAGAGTCGAGTCTAGCGACGCGCGTGGGCGGGTCTGCGTCAGAGGGATGCCTGGCTGGACGCGTTGCCGCCGGCCTTCTGCGCGACGATCAGCTCGGTGTCGGTGACCTCCTGCGTCGGCTGGTTGGCGTTCGCGACACGGCCGGTCTTCGCCGAACGGCGAAGCCGCTTCTCCACCGTGTTGGCCACCAGCGAGAGCAGCAGACACAGGCCGATGTAGATGGCGGCGACGATGATCGTGGCGGGGACGATCGGCGAATCCAAGGTCGCCTGAGAGCCGATCGTGCGGGCGAAGAAGAGAAGCTCCGGGTAGGTGATGATGAACCCGAGGGCGGTGTCCTTCAGGGTGACCACGAGCTGCGCGATGATCACCGGCATCATGGCCCGGATCGCCTGCGGCAACAGCACTAGCCGCATGACCCCGGCTTTGCGGAGACCGATCGCGTATCCCGCCTCCCGCTGCCCACGAGGCAGGGACTCGACGCCGGCGCGGATGACTTCCGCGAGCACCGACCCGTTGTAGGCGACCAGTGCGATCACGACCGCCCAGTAGGGCTCCATCCGGACTCCGATGACGGGCAGGCCGTAGTAGAGCAGGAACATGAAGACCAGCACCGGGATGGCACGGAGCACCTCGACGATCGCGCCGAAGGGCAGGCGGACCCAGGCGTGATCCGACATCCGACCGATAGCCAGAAGGAACCCGAGGATGAGGGCGCCGACGGCCGCCGCGGCGAACGCGGCCAACGTGCGGCCGGTCGCCTCCGCGATCTGGATCCACACGTTGGTGTAGGTGAACGCCGACCACTTCTCGGCGGTGAACTGGCCTGTCGCCGCGAGCCGCCAGATGAAGAAACCGGTGATGGCGGCCACCACCAGGATCGTGAGAACGCCGAGGACTCGGTTGCGCGCGATCGCGCGGGGCCCGGGGACGTCGTACAGGACGGAGCTCATCGCGCCACCTTCCACCGGTTCTCCAGGGTGCGCTGCCCCCAGGAGAGGACGAGCACGAGGGCCACGAAGATCACCATCACCCACAGGATGACCAGGAATTGGTTCTCGCCCCGCTCACTGAGATAGCTGCGGATCGAGCCGAGGTTGACCACCGAGAAACCGGCCGCCACCGTGGTGTTCTTCAGCAGCGCGATGAAGACACTCATCATGGGAGGAATCACCGATCGGAACGCCTGGGGCAGCACGATGAGCGACATCACCTGACCGAAGGTCAGGCCCAGGGCGCGCGCGGCCTCGGCCTGGCCGACCGGCACCGTGTTGATGCCCGAGCGGATCGTCTCGGCGACGTACGTGGCGGTGTAGATGCCGAGTGCGCAGATCGCCAGAGTGAGCGACACCTGCGCGGTCAGTCGCAGGCCCAGGAGCGGGGGAAGCGCGAAGGCGAAGGCGAAGAAGACGAGGGTCAGCGGGGTGTTGCGGATGGTGTTGACGTAGAGACCGCCCACGCCGCGGGCGATCGGCACCGGTGAGACCCGCATCGCCGCAACGATCGTCCCCAGGATCAGTGCGAGCAGTCCCCCACCCACGAACAGGATGAGGGTGCCGAGGAGCGTTTCCCCCCACAGATCGAGATTGTCGGTGACGACTCCCATGTCTCCCCTAGCGGTCGTGAACGGTCTTTCCCGGGGGCGGCGGGTGGCCGCCCCCGGGAGGACTCACTCGTCGGCTGTCGGCTGCTCACCCTCGATGCCGGCGGGGGCGAGGTGCTCCTCGAACAGGGACGTCCACACGTCGCCGCCATCGTTGAAGAGGGCGTTGATGTGGTCCTTCAACGCGGTGTCGCCCTTCTCGAGGCCCACCCCGTAGCGCTCCTCGCTGAAGGGGTCGCCCGCGATCTTCAGCTCCTCGGGCTCGAGCGCGACATACCCGGCCAGTATCGCCTCGTCTGTCGTGATCGCATCCACCGAGCCGGCCTTCAACTGCTCGACGCACTGCGAGTAGGTGTCGTACTCGACGGTGTCACCGGGGCTGTACTCGTCCCGGATCCTCTGAAGCGGTGTGGAACCGGTCACCGAGCAGACGATCTTGCCTGCGAGGTCGTCGGGCCCGGTGATGTCCTCGTTGTCGGCGGCGACCAGGAGGCCCTGACCCGTGATGAAGTAGGGACCCGCGAAGTCGATCTGCTCCTTGCGGGAGTCCGTGATCGAATACGTGCCGACGTAGTAGTCGATGTCCCCGTTGAGGATGGCCTGCTCGCGGTTGGCGGAGGGGATCGTCTCATAGGTGATCTGATCCTCGTCGAATCCGAGGGAGGCGGCGATCCACCGGGCGATGTCGACATCGAACCCGGTGCGTTCTCCCGTCGTGACATCCTCGAACCCGAGCCCCGGCTGGTCGTTCTTCACTCCGACGATGACGCCGTCGCGCTCGACCATGCGGTCGTAGGTCGGGCTGTCGGCGAGATCGACCTCCGTGGCGACCTCCCAGAGGGCCGTCGCCTCGTCCTCTCCGCCGGCGTCCGTGCCTCCGGAACCGGTGGGCGACCCGCTGTTGCAGGCGGAAAGCGTGAGGGCGGCGACGGCGGCGAGACCGATACCGGCGATCAAACGTGACGTGCGCATGTGTACTCCTTGGTTTCGTGCGAATGCTGGCGTTCTGCGAGGGCTTCAGTTGCGTATGTCCGACGTCGGGTTCGTGCGGGCACCGTGGTCTTCTGGGCGGTCGATGTCCTTTCTCTCGGCAGGGGCGTTCAGTGAGTGATGAGCTTGGACAGGAAGTCCTTCGCGCGATCGCTGCGCGGAGAGGTGAAGAACTCCTCCGGGGGTGCCTCTTCGACGATCATGCCGTCGGACATGAACACCACGCGGTCAGCCGCCTTCCGCGCGAAACCCATCTCATGGGTCACGACGATCATCGTCATGCCGCTCTCGGCGAGGCCCACCATGACATCGAGCACCTCGTTGATCATCTCGGGGTCGAGGGCACTGGTCGGCTCATCGAAGAGCATGACCTTCGGCTGCATCGCCAGCGCTCGCGCGATCGCGACGCGCTGCTGCTGGCCGCCGGAAAGCTGTGCCGGAAGCTTGTCCGCCTGTTGGGCGACGCCGACACGATCGAGGAGCTCCCGCGCACGCTTCTCCGCCTCGGCCTTCTTGACGCCCTTGACCTTCATCGGCCCGAGGGTGACGTTGTCGAGGATCGACAGGTGGGCGAAGAGGTTGAAGGACTGGAAGACCATCCCGACGTCTGCGCGGAGCTCCGCGAGTGCCTTCCCCTCCTTCGGCAGCTCCTCACCGTCGATGGTGATGACGCCGCTTGTGATGGTCTCCAGGCGATTGATGGTCCGACACAGGGTCGACTTGCCCGAGCCGCTCGGGCCGATCACGACGACCACCTCTCCGCGATTGACCGTCAGATCGATGTCGTGAAGCGCCTGGAAGTCGCCGAAGTGCTTCTGCACGTTCGTGAGGACCACGAGGGGCTCTCCGCGGCGAACCGCGATGTTGGACGTCCGTGGCGCCGCCGTTGGTGCATCAGAAGCCATGCGCTTCACCCTAGGCGCCTGCCCGCCGGAGCGCAGAGCGAGTGAGCAGACCTTAACCGAGTTGTAACAGCCTGACGGGGCGGCTCAACCCGCCGCCCGCTGGGCGAAGGCGGTCTCGTAGAGGCAGACGCTCGCCGCCGTCGCCAGGTTCAGCGACTCCGCCGAGCCGTAGATCGGCAGGCGGAGAGACAGGTCGGCGAGGGCGAGCGCCTCGGGTTCGAGCCCCCGCGCCTCGTTCCCGAACAGCCAGGCGGTGGGCTCGGCGAGTCCGCCGCGGTGGGCGAGGAAGTCTTCTCCTCCGACATCCGCCGCCACGACCCGGACGCCCGCCGCATGCGCGCGCTCGACGGTTCCGGCCAGGTCGACGTTCACCGCGACCGGGAGGTGGAACAGCGAGCCGGTGCTCGCGCGCACCACCTTGGGGTTGTAGGGATCGACGGTCCGACCGGTCAGCACGACGGCGTCGGCGCCCACCGCATCGGCGGCACGGATGATCGTGCCGAGGTTCCCGGGGTCGCGCACTTCCTCGCAGATCGCGACCAGACGGGGATGCGCGGCGAAGACGTCTCGGACGGAGGTCGGTGACTGCCGTGCGACGGCGACGATCCCCTGCGGCGTGACCGTATCCGCCATGGCGTCGAGGACCGCTTCGGAGGCGAAGACGACCTCGATCCCGGTCTCCCGTGCTGCGTCGCGGATGTCGACGTGCTTCTCCAGTGCCGTCGGAGTCACATAGAGGTCGACGAGGGTGTCGGGACGGTGCAGAAGCGCCTCGCGAGCGGCCTGCGGACCCTCGAGCAGGAACAGGCCGGTCTCTTGGCGAGCGCTGCGTTTGGTCAGCTTCGCCACCGCGCGCCCGCGCGGCGACCGGGGGTTCTCCAGCACGCGATCAGTCTAGGGGCGCGACCCATGCCGTTCCGGGAATGGCGCACGAACGCCACAGGGCGCCCCTCGGGTGAGGGACGCCCTGTGAGGGATGCCGGGGTCAGGCGCTCTTGGGAGCGTTGACGTTCTCGGGCAGCGCCGCCTTGGCGGTCTGCACGAGCGAGGCGAAGACGGCCGGCTCGTTCACCGCGAGCTCGGCGAGCATGCGGCGATCGACCTGCACTCCTGCCAAGCCCAGGCCCTGGATGAAGCGGTTGTACGTGAGACCGTTCTGGCGGCTCGCGGCGTTGATGCGCTGGATCCACAGACGACGGAAATCGCCCTTGCGCTTGCGGCGGTCGCGGTAGGCGTAGACGAGGGAGTGAGTGACCTGCTCCTTCGCCTTGCGGTACAGACGCGAGCGCTGTCCGCGGTAGCCGGACGCCCGCTCGAGGATGACGCGACGCTTCTTCTGGGCGTTGACCGCCCGCTTTACTCTGGCCATTTCGTTTCGTTCCTAATCGTCGGGTGCGGCTCGCTCAGCGGCCGAGGAGCTTCTTCGCGACCTTGGCGTCACCGGGCGCGAGGACCTGGTCCTGCGACAGGCGACGGGTGCGCTTGGTGGGCTTGCCTTCGAAGTTGTGGCGGAGGTTCGCCTGCTGCTTCATGAGCTTGCCGGTGCCGGTGATCTTGAAGCGCTTCTTGGCACCCGAGTGGGTCTTCTGCTTCGGCATCTTCTCGTTCCTTCTGCTCTCGCCCGGAGGCGGGGTGATGTCCCGCGCAGGGCGGGAGTCTGCTCCCGCACGGTGTGCGGGACGAATGGGGGGCTATTCGGCCGGGACCTCGGCGTCGCTTCGGGCGGACTGCCGCGCGGCTTCCTTGTTCGCGGCGCGCTGAGCGTTCTGCTCGGCCTTCGCCTCGGACTTGTTCTTGTGCGGTGCGACCACCATCGTCATGTTGCGGCCGTCGATCGTGGGGCTGGACTCCACGGTGCCGAACTCGGCGACATCCTCGGCGAACTTGCGCAGCAGCCGGACGCCCTGCTCGGGGCGGGACTGCTCACGGCCGCGGAACAGGATCATGGCTTTGACCTTGTCGCCGGCCTTGAGGAATCCCTCGGCGCGCTTGAGCTTGGTGGCGTAGTCGTGGGCTTCGATCTTCAGGCGGAACCGAACCTCTTTGAGAACGGTGTTGGCCTGATTGCGGCGGGCTTCCTTGGCCTTCTGCGCTGCTTCGTACTTGAACTTCCCGTAGTCCATGATCTTGACGACGGGAGGCTTCGAGTTGGGCGCGACCTCGACCAGGTCGAGATCGGCCTCCTGAGCCAGACGCTGCGCAACCTCGATGCGGACGACGCCGACCTGTTCGCCGTTGGGTCCGACGAGTCGGACCTCGGGAACGCGGATGCGCTCATTGGTGCGGGGATCGCTGATGCGGAACTCCTCTTCGGTGGCGGATGGCATCCCGCGACGCGGGTGCGACGCGGGCGGAAGAGGAGTCATCCACCCACGACGGCGCGGGAGCGCCGGCTTTCCGCACCCGATCCGTTTCCGGCAGCCCCGACCGCAGACGGACGAGGCGGAGTGCATGACCCGGTAGCCTGGAGCGGCAAGCGCGGGTGGGATGTGATCCTCTTTCGTTCCGGAGCAGACCGCTCCGAGCCCGCCATAGTCTAGCAGAGAGTGCGAGCAGGCAGCATCGACATGGATACCCGCGACGACAGGGACACCCGCGACGATTCCCCGGGCGACGCCGATCTCCGGCAGGCGCAGTGGGAGGAACGGGATGCCGCGGCCTCGGCCGCCACTCGAGACATCGCCGACGTCCCCGCCGTCGAGGTCATCACCACCACCGCCGTCCATCTGATGAGCGCGGCCGCCGTCAAGGTGGGCCTCGCCGACGACCCTGCCCGACAGCTCGACCTCGATGAGGGGCGGAAGCTCATCAACGCCCTCGCGGGGCTCATCACCGCCGGCGCGCCCGAGATCAGCGACATGCACGCCCGATCACTGCGCGACGGACTGCGTTCCCTGCAGTTGGCCTTCCGCGAGGCATCCGTGATCCCGGATCCGATCGGGAAGGGTCCCGGCGAGAAGTGGACCGGTCCGGTCACCTGACCGGAGCGGCGCCGCTCAGGCGCTTCGACGCAGCTTGACCGTCAGCGAGTCCACGAGGACCGCGATGCGGTCATCGGCCGCCCATCGCTTGGCCAGGCGGCTCAGCACCGCATCGAGCGCACTGCGATCCAGTCCGTCCACCAGCTGCAGCTGCACCACGAGCTCGGGCCCGCGCAGGCGCGCCGTGGGATCGCCCGGGGCGAGGAAGAAATCGATCACCGCCAACTCGCTCGCCACGCTCTCGCGAAGTCCCGCGTAGACCTCCGGGGAGGTGTGGCTCGGCTCCCATTCCGCGCCCTGCGCGATCGCCCAGACCGCCGGGCGACGGATGACGAACTCGGTCTCGGAACCGGGGTCGACGACGATGAGCTCGGTGTCTTCGGCCGTGACCGCCACCGCGGTGCGGACGCCGTCCGCCGGAACGGGGCGCGCCGCCGGATCCCATCGCGACATCGCCGACACCGAGGTGAAGACCGGGAGGACGCGCCTGCCGTCAGGGGCGGCGACCGAGACGATGGAGAGCTCCTGGGTCTTGTCGACCTCCAGGCCGTGGGGCCCGACGCCGTGGTCGCCCTTCTCGGCCACGAGGGGGATCAACAGGCGCGCCGTCCGGTAGGCGTCCACGACGGCGCGTTCGGTTCCCTCGCCGCGGGCGAAGGCCTCGAGGGCGGCGAGAAGGACGGGATCGGCGGATCCGTCGTCGGCGGCGTGCCGGTTGGGCTGGAAGGCCCTCCCCTCCCACGGCACGCCGGCCGAGTCGGCGCTTCCCGTCGGCTCAGTGTCCGGCGACATCCAGCGCCTCGCGCAGCGTGAAGGCGCCGGCGTACAGGGCCTTCCCGACGATCACGCCTTCGACTCCCAGCGGCACGAGGTCGCGGAGGGCGACGATGTCGTCGAGGGTGGAGACCCCGCCGGAGGCCACGACCGGCTTGGGCGTACGGGCGGTCATCTCCCGCAGGAGCTCGAGATTGGGGCCCTGGAGGGTTCCGTCCTTGGTGACGTCGGTCACGACGTAGCGACTGCACCCCGCCGCCTCCAGACGCGTGAGGACGGTCCACAGGTCACCGCCGTCGCGGGTCCAGCCACGAGCGGCCAGCGTCGTGCCCCGGACGTCCAGTCCGACGGCGATGAGTTCGCCGTAACGGCCGATCACGTCGGCTGCCCACTCGGGGTTCTCCAACGCCGCCGTCCCGAGGTTCACCCGGGCCGCCCCGCTGTCGAGCGCGGCGTCGAGGGACTTGTCGTCGCGGATGCCACCGGACACTTCGACCTGCACGCCCTTGGCCTGCTTGATGACCTTGCGGAGGATGCCGGCGTTCGACCCGCGGCCGAACGCCGCGTCGAGGTCGACGAGGTGAATCCACTTCGCGCCCTGCCGCGCCCACTCGAGCGCCGCATCGACGGGGTCGCCGTAGCTCGTCTCACTGCCGGCCGCGCCCTGGGTGAGTCGGACAGCCTTGCCGCCGGCGACGTCCACGGCGGGGAGGAGGATCAGTTCGGGCGTCGACGCGAAATCGTTCATGGCTCCAGCGGGGGTCGTCGGACGCGGACGGGCACCGCGCGATGGCACGGTTTCAGAGGGTAGCCCTGCGAAGCCCGTCGATCCAATTGGCGAGGAGGCGAATACCCGCCTCACCCGACTTCTCGGGGTGGAACTGCGTGGCCGCGAGCGGACCGTTCTCCACCGCAGCGAGGAAGGGTTCGCCGTAGCTGCTCCAGGTGAGGACGGGACGCGGGAAGGGATCGTGGACTTCCAGCTCCCACCGCTTCGCGCCGTAGGAGTGCACGAAATAGAAGCGCTCGCCCTCCAGGCCCGCGAAGAGCCGGCTGCCCGAATCCGGCGTGACGGTGTTCCAGCCGATGTGGGGCAGCACCGGAGCGTCCAGCCGGGTGACTTCACCGGGCCACTCTCCGAGGCCCGCCGTGTCGACTCCCCGCTCCCGACCGCGGTCGAAGAGGACCTGCATCCCCACGCAGATACCGAGCACGGGGCGGCCGCCGGCAAGGCGGCGCTCGATCAGCTCGTCGCCGCGGGTGGCGCGCAGCGCTTCCATGACCGCCCGGTACGCACCGACCCCGGGAACGACCAGTCCGTCGGCGTCCGCGATGAGGCCTCGGTCGGCGGTGAGGCGGGCGTCCGCACCCGCTGCGACGAGGGCCTTCACGGCGCTGTGGACGTTACCCGATCCGTAATCGAGCACCGCGACGACGGGTGCCGGACTCACAGTGCGCCCTTGGTGCTGGGGATGCCGTCGACGAGGGGGTCCCAGGTCTTCGCGGCCCGGAACGCCCGGGCGAGGGCCTTGTACTCCGCCTCGGCGATGTGATGGGGGTCCCGACCGCTCAGCACCGCGACGTGCAGGGTCATCCCGGCGTGCACCGAGAGCGCTTCGAACGTGTGCCGCACGAGCGATCCGGTGAAGTGGCCGCCGATGAGGTGGAACTCGAAGCCGCCGGGCTCGCCGTCGTGCACGAGATAGGGCCGTCCGCTGAGGTCGACCACGGCCCGGGCGAGCGCCTCGTCGAGCGGGACGAGCGCGTCGCCGTACCGCGAGATGCCGGCCTTGTCGCCGAGGGCTTCACCGATCGCCCTTCCCAGCACGATCGACGTGTCCTCGACGGTGTGGTGCGCATCGATGTGGGTGTCGCCGTGCGCGGTGACGGTGAGGTCGGTGAGCGAGTGCTTCGCGAAGGCGGTGAGGAGGTGGTCGAAGAACGGCACGGATGTCTCGATCCGGCTCTGCCCCGTCCCGTCGAGGTCGAGTTCCAGCTCGACGGTCGACTCGCTCGTCGAGCGGCGAAGCGACGCAGTGCGCGCGGGGCGGCTCATGCGCCCGAGTCTATCGACGCCAGGGCGTCCAGGAATGCGGTCGTCTCGGCGGCCGTGCCGGCGGTCACGCGGAGGTGACGGGGGATGCCGACGTCGCGGATGAGGATGCCACGGTCGTACAGGCGCCGCCAGGTGTCGGCGGGATCGTCGACCCCGCCGAAGAGCACGAAGTTGGTCCAGGTCTCGTGGGGCTCGTACCCGAGGGCGGTGAGGGTGGCGGAGATGCGGTCGCGCTGGTCGACGATCTCATCGACCATCGCCAACATCGTGGGTGCATGACGAAGTGCTGCCGTGGCGGCGGCCTGTGTCAGAGCGCTCAGGTGGTAGGGAAGCCGGACCAGGCGCAGCGCGTCGATGATCGCGGGGTCCGCGGCGAGATACCCCACGCGAGCGCCGGCGAAGGCGAACGCCTTGCTCATGGTGCGGGAGACCACCAGCCGTGGCCGACCGGGGAGGAGGGTGATCGCCGACGGGGCGTCCCGGGGTGCGAACTCGACGTACGCCTCGTCGACGATGACGATGCCGCGCGCGGCGTCGTGCACCGCCTCGATCACCTCGAGGCTCATCGGCGTCCCGGTCGGATTGTTCGGCGCGCATAGGAACACCACGTCGGGGTCGACGTCGGCCACCTGCGCGGCCGCGCGCTCGGCGGAGACCGTGAAGTCGTGCGCCCGCTCCCCCGCGTGCCACTGCGCTCCGGTCGCGCGGGTGAGCAGCGGGTACATGGAGTAGGTGGGTGCGAATCCGAACGCGGTTCGGCCGGGGCCGGCGAAGGCCTGAAGGAGGTGCTGGAGGACCTCGTTGCTTCCGTTGGCCGCCCACAGCTGCTCGCGGGTCAGGCCGTGGCCCAGATACTCCGCCAGCTGCTCCCGCAAGGCGGTGAACTCGCGGTCGGGATACCGATTGACATCGCGGAGGGCCATCGCGACGGCATCGAGGATGTCGTCGGCGACCTCGCTGGGCACGGGATGGGTGTTCTCGTTGACGTTCAGGGCGACCGGAAGGGGCGCTTGAGGGGCTCCGTACGGAGTCATCCCGCGCAGATCGTCGCGAATGGGGAGGTCGTCGAGTGTCGCACTCACCCTTCCCATCGTACGGCGCCGACTCCGGCTGTATCGCGAGCGCTGCCCCGGGGAAGTCGAGCTCAGCGGGTGTACTGCGTCGGGATCGCCAGCTCCTGGCCCGCCGACACGACGCCCCCCTCGAGGGCGTTGAGCCGAGCGATCTCCGCGATGACGTCGCGCGGATCGGAGGCAGGAGCCACGCGCTCGGCGATGGCCCACAGCGAGTCGCCCGCGTGCACGGTCACCGTCTCGAACGACGTGGCGCCGGCTCCGTCCCGGTCGGCGAGCGCCGCACCGCCGCTGATGACGGCAGCGCTCAATGCCAGTGCGGCGGGAAGGGCTGCGACGGCGGCCATCACGCGTCGGCCGCGCACCGTCAGGCGGAGCCGCGTGCTCGAAGCGGGGTGAAGGGTGATCGAACTCATGATGTGCTCCCGTCCGGCGCGAGGCCGGGTCGTGTCGGGTCCTGAGGTTCGCATCCGCCCGTCGGCCGGGACCGGCGGATGCGAACCTCTCTTCCGAATGTATCTTCGATGTGTCAGACTGTCAAGCGGAGCGGATCTCGATCCTTCCTCGCACGCGACACGCGAGCGAGGTCCGGTCCAGACCGGTCGGCACCGGATACGGTTTCGACGAGGACACCTCATCACCGACCTCCGACATTCGAAGACGTCGCAGTGCTCAGGGGAGACAGGAGCAGATCACATGGCCGAGACGACCACGAAGCCGCAGACCCGGCGTCGCAAGAGCTTGAGCGACAAGCAGCTGGCGATCCTCGAGGTGATCCAGCGCTCGATCGCCCACCACGGGTATCCGCCGAGCATGCGGGAGATCGGCGACGCGGTGGGGCTGAAGTCGCTGTCGAGCGTGACGCATCAGCTGAATCAGCTCGAGCTCAGCGGTTACCTGCGGCGTGATCCGGGCAAGACCCGCGCCATGGAGGTTCTCATCGACCTGCCGGGCACCGCCGCCGAGAACCCGGTCGACCGTGCGCCGGCTGTGGGCGACGCCGCACTGGTCCCGCTCGTCGGTCGCATCGCCGCCGGCGTGCCGATCACGGCCGATCAGCAGGTGGAGGAGATCTTCCCGCTCCCCCGTCAGCTCGTGGGCAAGGGCGAGTTGTTCATGCTGAAGGTCAGCGGCGACTCGATGATCGACGCCGCCATCTGCGATGGGGACTGGGTCGTCGTGCGCACGCAGTCGACCGCCGAGAACGGCGAGATCGTCGCCGCGATGCTCGACGGGGAGGCCACGGTCAAGACGTTCCGCCAGCGCGACGGCCACACCTGGCTCCTTCCCCGCAACACCGCCTTCGAGCCCATCCTGGGAGACGACGCGGTCATCCTGGGCAAGGTCGTGGCGGTCCTCCGCGCGGTCTGATCCGCCACCGGCACCGTCGCACGGCGCGCCCCGCCGTAACGTGGACGGATGACGAACGTCACCTCTTCCGTCGTCCGCCTCCCCTTCGGCAGCTGGCCGTCACCGCTCGCCGCCCGCGACGTGGCGGCTGCCGCCCCGCGCATCGAGGGGGCCGCGTTCGTCGGCGCCGACGTGTGGTGGGGCGAGACCGTCCCCGAGGAGGGCGGGCGCACGACGATCCGTCGTCGGCGCGCGGAGACCGTCGAGACCCTCCTGCCCGCGCCCTGGAGCGCCCGCTCGCGCGTCCACGAGTACGGCGGAGGCGCCTGGGCGGCCACGGACGACGGTCATCTCGTCTTCGTCGAGAAGAACGACCAGCGGGTGTGGCTGATGAAGCCGGGCGGCGAGCCGCGTCCCCTCACCCCTGACCGGCCGGACTGGCGATTCGGCGGGCTTCGGATCCAACAGGGCCGCCTTCTGGCGGTCCGGGAGGTCGCCGGGGAGACCACGGCGCATGCCGTCGTCGAGATCCCCCTCGACGGCGCCGCGACCCGATCCGGCGACGCCCTGCGGGTTTTGACGTCGGGAACCGACTTCGTGGCGCAGCCGTCGCTCTCGCCCGATGGCTCGCGGCTGGCGTGGGTGGCGTGGGACCACCCCGACATGCCCTGGGATCGCGCCGAGATCCGGGTCGCCGACGTCGGCTCCGGCCCCCAGCCGGGGAGGGCGGTCTCACCCGGTTCCGCCGCGGCTCTCCAGCCCGAATGGGTCGATGACCGGGTCATCCGCTACTCGGACGATCGAACCGGGTTCTGGAATCTCTTCCGCGTCGACGTGGACCACGACGCCGCACCGCGCGCGGAGTTCGCGACGGACGGCGACATCGGCGGCCCGCTGTGGGTGCTCGGATCCCGCTGGCACGGCACGCTGAGCGACGGCCGGATCGTCGCGGTCCGAAGCGACGGGCGGGATGAGCTCGTCGTCGTCGACCCCCGCACCCGGCGGGCATCACCGATCGTGGTGCCGCCGGTCGGCGCCGTCCTCCTCGAGGACGTCCGCGGCACCTCTGTTCTTCTCTCGGGCGCACCGGCGGATGCCCCCGCAGGGCTCTGGCGCATCGAGGTGCCCGCCGACGGCGAGCCCGAGGTCACCCTCGTCCGTGGCGGTCGCTGGGCCGATCCGCGCCTCGCTTCCTGGGTGCCGCGGGCGCGGAGACGGCGTATCGAGGGTCGGCACGGCCCCGTTCACGCTTTCGAGTTCCCCCCGACGCATCCCGAGGTCGCCGGACCCGAAGGCGAGGCGCCGCCGTATGTGGTGCTCGTGCACGGCGGGCCGACGGCGCACTCCCCCGGTGTGCCGTCACCCAAGACGCTCTACCTCACCAGCCGCGGCATCGGCGTCGTCGAGGTGAACTACGGCGGCTCGAGCGGCTACGGGCGCGCCTACCGGCAGCGTCTCCGCGGCCAGTGGGGGGTGGTGGACGTCGACGACGTGATCGACACCGCTCGGGCGCTCGGAGAGGAAGGGGTCGCCGACCCCCGGCGCATCGCGGTCGCCGGCGGCTCGGCCGGGGGGTGGACCGTTCTCGGCGCACTCACCCGCTCGAACGTCTTCGCGGCGGGGATCTCGCGGTACGGCGTGGCCGACGCGCGGCTCCTCGCCGCCGACACCCACGACTTCGAATCGCGCTACCTCGACGGTCTCATCGGGCCGCTTCCGGAGAGCGAGCCGCGGTATCTCGAGCGCTCACCGCTGACGCATGTCGACAAGATCGCAGCCCCCGTCCTCCTGCTTCAGGGAGAGGACGACGCCGTCGTGCCGCCCAGCCAGTCCGAAGCGATCCGAGACGGGCTCCGGGCCAGAGGCATCCCGCATGCCTACCGGGTCTACCCGGGTGAAGGGCACGGATTCCGCCGCGCTGAGACGATCACCGACATGGTCGAGACCGAGGTCGCGTTCCTCGGCGCCGTCTTCGCCTTCGACCCTGCCGACGGCGAACGGCTCAGCCTGGAGTGACGCCCGCGATCCTCACGATCGGTAGGGCGCGAGCTCCGCCGCGAGACGCTCCCCGACGTGGGCATGGAGGAAGGTTCCCTCGCCCCGATGCTCCTCGGCGAGGATGAGGCCCGAGTCGTGCACGGCCGAGACGAGGTCGCCACGGTCGTACGGCACCACCGCACGCACCTCGACCGCCGGAAGCGGCAACGCCTCTTCGATGGCGGCGCGGAGTTCATCGATTCCCTCGCCTGTGCGTGAGGAGACGAAGTGGGCGCTGGGCACCAGCCCTCGCAGGATCAGCCGTGTGCCGTCGTCGACCAGGTCGGCTTTGTTGAACACCACGAGCTCGCGGGTGTCACGCGCACCGACGTCGCCGATCACGTCTCGAACGGTCTGCAGTTGCGCTCCGGGGTCCGGGTGGGATGCGTCCACGACGTGCAGGATGAGGTCGGCATCGCCCACCTCCTCGAGGGTCGAGCGGAACGCCTCGACGAGCTGATGCGGAAGGTTGCGCACGAACCCGACAGTGTCGGTGAGGGTGTAGACCCGGCCGTCGGATGTCTCCGACCGGCGCACGGTCGCATCGAGGGTGGCGAACAGGGCGTTCTCCACCAAGACGCCGGCCCGGGTGAGGCGGTTCAGCAGACTCGACTTCCCGGCGTTGGTGTACCCGGCGATCGCGACCGACGGGATGGTGTGGCGCTTGCGCTCGGCGCGTTTGGCTTCCCGGGCGGGCGCGAACTGACGGATCTGACGTCGCAGGTGCGCCATCCGGGTGCGGATCCGACGACGATCGAGCTCGATCTTCGTCTCACCGGGGCCTCGCGATCCCATACCGGCCCCGGCCGCACCCACCTGGCCACCGGCCTGGCGGCTCATCGAGTCACCCCACCCGCGCAGGCGAGGCAGCAGATACTCGAGCTGCGCGAGCTCGACCTGCGCCTTGCCCTCTCGGCTCTTGGCGTGCTGGCTGAAGATGTCGAGGATGACCGTCGTGCGGTCGATGACCTTCACCTTGACCACGTCTTCGAGCGCACGCCGCTGGCTCGGCGCCAGTTCGGTGTCGGCGATGACGGTGTCGGCGCCGGCGGCGGCGACGATGCCGCGCAGTTCCTCCGCCTTCCCCCGGCCGACGTAGGTGGCGGGGTCGGGGTGCGGGCGGCGCTGCAGCACACCGTCGAGGACGACGGCGCCGGCGGTCTCGGCGAGAGCGGCCAGCTCACGGAGGGAGTTCTCCGCCTCCTCCTGCTCACCCTGAGGGTGCACGCCCACCAGCACCACGTTCTCCAGTCGCAGCTGGCGATACTCAACCTCGGTGACATCCTCGAGTTCGGTGGAGAGTCCGGCCACACGGCGGAGTGCCGCCCGCTCCTCGCGATCCCACTGGTCGCCGTCGCTGTCATCGCCGATCACGGTCGTCGCGTCCTGCAGTGCCTGGGCGCGAGGAAGGGGGCGACCATCCTCGCGACCGGTGAAGGTGGTGATCCGGGCGTCGCGGCGCGCGTCGGCCCGTGCGAGCACGCGCTCGACCGGGTCGATCTGGTCGCCGGTGCTCGGGGTGGTGTCTGTCATGGGTTCCTTTCGGATGTCCGGGAAGATGATGCGGGATGGCGCCGGGACATCCGTCGCGTTCAGCGGTTCGTCGACTCTAGCCTCCCGCGGCGACGAGCACCTCCGCTACGCTCGACAGCCATGGGGAGCGATCACTACTTCAGTGCGGCCCCCGCCAGTGCGGAGAATCTCCGCCGGATCCGCGTCCTCCTCGCCGGCGAACCGGTGGAGGTCACCACCGCCGGAGGCGTGTTCAGTCCCGACCGGTTGGACTCCGGTACCGCGGTCCTGCTCTCCAACACCCCGCCGCCCCCGCCAGGCGGCAATCTGCTCGATCTCGGGTGCGGGTGGGGCCCCATCGCGTTGTCTCTCGCGATGGCGTCACCGCACGCCACGGTCTGGGCCGTCGATGTGAACGAGCGGGCGCTGGATCTCGTGCGCCGCAACGCTCACGAACTCGGGCTCACCAACATCAACGCCGTGACCCCCGGCGATGTTCCCGATGACATCGCCTTCCGCACGATCCGCTCCAATCCGCCCATCCGGGTCGGGAAGTCCGAACTGCACGGACTCCTGGAGCGGTGGGTCCCGCGCTTGAACGAGCGGTCGGATGGGTGGTTCGTGGTCCAGCGGAACCTCGGTTCGGACTCTCTGCAGCGCTGGCTGGCCGCAACCTTCGACGACGGCTTCTCGGTGCACCGGGCCGCCACCGGCCGTGGCTTCCGCGTCATCCGCGTCCGCCGGCACGGCTCGCCCGCCAGCGGGCCGATCACGCTGCCCTAGCGCGTCTCAGGCCAGGGTGATCTCACCGGAGAACACGAGCGTCGCAGGGCCCGACAGCAGGACGCAATCGTCGACCATGCGTACGCCCAGATGACCTCCGGGAACCTGTACGCTCCAGCGCTCCGGCGCCGCCCGTCCCGCCCAGTGCTTGACCGCGAGCGCCGCCGCGGCGACACCGGTGCCGCAGCTGAGGGTCTCCCCCACACCCCGCTCGAAGACGCGCATCCGGATCGCGCCGACGCCGTCACGCACGAGGGGGTCGGCGGGCACGACGAACTCGACGTTCGCACCGCCGGCAGGCTCGGGGTGCAGCTGCGGCCGCGTGGCGAGGTCGAGTCGTTCGAGCTCGGCGTCGGTCTGCAAGGCGACGACGATGTGCGGATTGCCGACGTCGATGCCCAGTCCCGGTCGGGGGATGTCGAGGCCCCGCGCTCGGACGAGCACGTCATCGGCGCCGATCTCCCACCGACCGAGGTCCACCTCGAGCCCCAGTGCGCTCCGAGTCAGGGCGCGCACGCCCGCGCGCGTGCCGATCCGGAGCGGCTCGTCGAGGCTCGCCAGGCCTCGGTCTTCGAGATAACGGGCGAACACGCGAATGCCGTTCCCGCACATCTCCGCCGCGGACCCGTCCGCATTGCGGTAGTCCATGAACCACTCGGCCTCGGGCGTCGCGCGACCCTCCGGCAGGGCGGTGCTTCGGACCACCCGAAGGATTCCGTCGGCGCCGATCCCGAAGCGCCGATCGCAGAGGACCGCCACCTGGTCGTCGGAAAGATCGAGGCTGCCATCCGGATCCTCGATGAGGACGAAATCGTTCCCGGTGCCGTGCCCTTTGGTGAACGGCACGGTCTGCGGCATGTGCTCCAGCTTAGGGCCGTGGGACGCCTCCTCCGGCTCGCGTCCTCAGTCGGCGATCAGCCTCTTCCCGGTCGCCCACGTCTCGAAGTGCTCGAAGCCGAGCGCCTCGTAGAATCCTCGGGCGACACCGTTCTCGGGTCGCACCATCAGTTGCACCTTCGGACACCCCATCTGCAGCAGCCGCTCTTCCGCCGCCTCGACGAGGGCGCGCGCGATGCCTTCGCCGCGTCGTGTGGGATCGCTTGCAAGGTAGTAGAGCCACCCCCGGTGCCCGTCGTAGCCGGCCATGACCGTACCGACGACAGCGGCGCCGTCCACCGCGACGAGGAACAGCTCCGGCTGGACGCGGAGCTTGCGACTGATGTCCTGGTAGGGATTGTTCCAGGGCCGCGTCAGCCCCGTCGTCTGCCACAGCGACACCACGGTGTCGGTGTCGCCCGGAGCGAAGACGCGGATCTCGATGCTCATGTTCCCGAGCCTGCCAGAGCTCCGGCATCGACGTCGGGGCCGACCCACCGGATGCCGTCGTACCGACGGAACCACGACGCCTGCCGCCGCGCGTAACGTCGGGTGAGCGCCTGTGTCTGTGAGATCGCCTCCGTCTCGGAGACCTCTCCCCGAAGCTGCGCGAGCGCTTGGGCGTACCCGATCGCCCTCGACGCGGTGGGCCCGGCTTCGAGACCTTCCGCGCGAAGCCGCTCCACCTCGTCGAGGAGCCCCGAGCGCCACATGTCACGGACGCGCTCATCGAGGACCGTCACCAGCTCGGCACGCGGCCGGTCGACTCCGACGAGCTGGGTGCGGGGATGCCACGGGGCCGGCGCCTCGGGGAGCACCCCGCCGTGCGTCGTCCCGCCCTGGGCGAGCACCTCGAGGGCACGCACGACCCGACGCGCATTGCGCGGATCGACCCGCTGTGCGGTTTCGGGATCGAGCTGCCGCAGCCGAGCGAAGAGCGCGTGCGAACCCCGACTGTCGAGTTCGGCTTCCAGCTCCGCCCGAAGAGTCGCGTCGCGGGGAGGGAAGCGGAAGTCGAACAGCACCGCGGAGACGTAAAGTCCCGAACCCCCGACGAGGATGGCATCTGCGCCGCGGGCGTGGATGCCGAGGATCGCCTTCCGCGCGGCGCGCTGGTACCACGCGACCGCGGCCTCGTCGGTGACGGCGAGGACGTCGAGAAGGTGGTGGGCGATGCCACGGCGGTCCGACTCCGGCAGCTTCGCCGTCCCGATGTCCATACCGCGGTAGAGCTGCATCGCATCGGCGTTGACGATCTCGGCGTCAGCTCCACGCGCGCGGAGCGCCTGGGCGAGCCTGAGCGACAGCCCGGTCTTGCCGGTCCCCGTGGCTCCGACCACCGCCCACACCCGGCGCCGGGCGCCGGGGAGCGATGGGACGGCGCTCACACGCCCAGGCGGAGCGTGGGCAACCCCAGGGACACCGGTCGCGGCGCCCCCGCCGCGTCCGCGGGAGCGGGCACGGCGCACGACTCCGCCTGAGCGCGGTCCCATGCGTCGCCGGCGCGGGTCCGACGGATCTCGAGCGGCACGCCGACGGGTGCGTCGGCGAGGAGGTGGAAGGGTGCGGCGTGGGTGATCACGACGCTCACGACGTCCCCGGGTCGCGGGGTCGGCGAGGCCGAGGGCACCTCGAAATGGACGAGGCGGTTGTCTTCGGCGCGTCCGGTGAGGCGGTGGGTGGCGGCATCCTTCTTGCCTTCTCCCGTCGACACGAGGAGTTCGACCCGACGCCCGAGCTGCGCCTGATTCTCCTCGAGGCTGATCCGCTCCTGCAGGGCGGTCAGTCGCTCGTACCGCTCCTGCACCACCGCCTTCGGCACCTGATCCGGCATGGAGGCCGCGGGCGTGCCCTCACGGATGGAGTACTGGAAGGTGAAGGCGCTGGCGAAGCGGGCCTGCTCGACGACCCGCAGAGTGTCGGCGAAGTCTTCGTCGGTCTCGCCGGGGAAGCCCACGATGATGTCGGTGGTGATCGCCGCGTGCGGCATCTTGGCTCGGACGCGGTCGAGGATCCCGAGGAACCGGTCGCTGCGGTACGACCGGCGCATCGCGCGGAGGATCCGATCGCTGCCGGACTGCAACGGCATGTGCAACTGCGGCATGACCGCGGGCGTCTCGGCCATGGCGTCGATGACGTCGTCGGTGAAGGCAGCCGGGTGGGGGCTGGTGAACCGGATCCGCTCGAGTCCGGGGATCTCCCCTGCTGCCCGGAGCAACTTTCCGAACGCGTGCCGATCGCCGAACTCCACGCCGTAGCTGTTGACGTTCTGCCCGAGGAGGGTCACCTCGATCGCGCCGTCCTCCACGAGGAGCCGGATCTCGTTCAGGACGTCTCCGGGCCGGCGGTCCTTCTCCTTGCCGCGGAGGCTCGGAACGATGCAGAACGTGCACGTGTTGTTGCAGCCCACCGAGATGGAGACCCACCCGCTGTGGACGTTGTCGCGCTTGGTGGGAAGGGTCGACGGGAACACCTCGAGGGCTTCGAGGATCTCCAGCTCGGCTTCGTCGTTGTGACGAGCGCGTTCGAGCAGTCGCGGCAGCGACCCCATGTTGTGGGTACCGAAGACCACGTCCACCCAGGGGGCCTTCTGCTGCACGACGTCCTTGTCCATCTGAGCGAGGCACCCGCCGACGGCGATCTGCATCCCGGCGTTCGCGTCTTTGCGCGACTTCAGATGACCGAGCGTGCCGTAGAGCTTCCCCGCCGCGTTGTCGCGGACGGCACAGGTGTTGATCACCACAACGTCGGCGTCTTCACCGGGTACGGCGGGCACATAACCCGCGCTCTCGAGCGAGCCGGAGAGCCGCTCGGAGTCGTGCACGTTCATCTGGCAGCCGAAGGTGCGCACCTCGTAGGTGCGAGGCCTCCCGTCAGCTCCCTCGGCGGCTGCCGAGGGTGCGATGAGCGTCGGGACACTGGAGGGCGGAGTCATGATGCGAGCCATTCTACGTTTCGGCTCCGCTGCCCGACCGCCGGGCCCCACCCTGCCGCGAGCAGATCTCCGGCCCCACCACCCTCAGCGGAAGCGCGGGCCCGAGCCGACGCCCGCTTCGGCGAGTGCCTGCTTGGCGACCGACAGCGCCGCGGAGCCGAACCCGCGTCGCGCGAGCTGGCCGGTCAGGCGGCGCAGGGCGGTGTCGTGGTCGAGGTCGGAGAGCTGAGCGGCCTTGCTGCGGGCGAACTCCAGTGCACGCTCCTCCTCGTCATCGGGGAGCGATGCGAGGGCCGCGTCCGCGACATCGCGAGGGATTCCGCGCTGGGAAAGGGTCCGCGCGATCGCCTGCCGCCCCTGCGCCTTCCGCGCGATCGCCTTGTCGATCAGTTGCTCGGCCAAGGCGAGGTCGTCCAGATAGCCGCGCGCGACGAAGTCATCGAGCACCTGCTCGATCGCGTTCCCGTCGATGTCGTCGTGGGCGAGGGCCGCGCGGGCCTCCGTCACCGAGAGCGAACGGGTACGGAGCTTTCTGAGGAGCATCTTCTCCCCCCGCTCCGCGTCGTCGTCGTGGCTCGAGGACCCGAAGAGCGGAGTCACGGGGGCGAGCGAATCCCGCCCGCCCCCGCTCGGGTCCGTCATGCTCACGCGGGCCGGCGAGCCGCGAGCTCGTCATCGATCGGTGCCGCTGCTCCGGCAGAAGCGCCGATCCCCAGCTTCGACTTGATCTTCGACTCGATGTCGACGGCGACGTCGTCGTTCTTGAGCAGGAAGGTGCGCGCATTCTCCTTGCCCTGGCCGAGCTGTTCTCCCTCGTAGGTGTACCAGGCACCCGACTTCTTGACGATGCCGTGCTCGACGCCGAAGTCGATGAGGCTGCCCTCCCGGGAGATGCCGACGCCATAGAGGATGTCGAACTCCGCCTGCTTGAACGGCGGCGCCATCTTGTTCTTGACGACCTTCACCCGGGTCCGGTTGCCGACCGCCTCGGTACCGTCCTTGAGAGTCTCGATACGTCGGATGTCCAGGCGCACCGAGGCGTAGAACTTCAACGCCTTTCCGCCCGCCGTGGTCTCAGGCGACCCGAAGAACACACCGATCTTCTCGCGCAGCTGGTTGATGAAGATGGCCGTGGTCTTGGTCTGATTCAGCCCACCGGTGAGCTTCCGCAGTGCCTGCGACATCAGGCGCGCCTGGAGACCCACGTGGGAGTCGCCCATCTCGCCCTTGATCTCCGCTTCGGGCACGAGGGCTGCGACCGAGTCGATCACGACGAGGTCGATCGCACCGGAGCGGATCAGCATGTCGGCGATTTCCAGCGCCTGCTCACCGGTGTCGGGCTGCGACACCAGAAGTGCGTCGATGTCGACACCGAGCTTCTGGGCGTAGTTGGGGTCGAGCGCGTGCTCGGCGTCGATGAAGGCGGCGATTCCGCCTGCCCGCTGCACATTGGCGATGGCGTGCAGGGTCAGTGTCGTCTTTCCCGATGACTCCGGTCCGTAGATCTCGATGATCCTGCCCCGCGGCAGCCCACCGACGCCGAGAGCGACGTCCAACGCGATGGAGCCCGTGGGGATGACCTCGACGGGGGCGCGCTCGTCGCTGCCCAGACGCATGACCGAGCCCTTTCCGAACTGCCGGTCGATCTGCGCGAGGGCCGTTTCGAGGGCCTTCTCGCGGTCGGCGGGTGATGGCATGGCATGCTCCTTCTGCTCGCGTTCCGTCGCCTGTAGGCTGTCGCGCTCCCCGCCCGGATGGCGGAGATGCTGCGGCAAGGCGGAGGTGTCGTTCGACGTCTGCCACGGTAGGAGGGGCCTCCGACATCCGTCGTCGACCCCGACCAATCTGTGGACAGTGGCCATGCGACCCCTGCTGTGCAGGAGCCTACGCCGACCTCGAACGCATCTTCGACGACACGCCGCAGCCGAATCAGCTCCGGCGGGGCTCCAGACGGCCCACGCCGTACCGCCGTTCGGGCGGCACATCCGCAGCGCGGCACAGCGCCAGCCAGACATCCCGCGGCGCCATTCCGGCGGAGAGAGCCTCGGCAGACGTGCGGTCGCCGAGCTCCGACAGCACGAGGTCGGTGGTCAGGGCGGAACCGCGAGCTCCGAACTCTGATTCGACGGCGCGGTCGAACTCGCTACGACGCATGGACGACGGTCAGCGCAGCGACAGCTCGGCGTCGACCGACGCGACCAGCTCGTCCGGAACGACGTCGGGGAACGTCTGCAGACCCTCGAGCACGGCGATGCGGTCACCGACTTCACGCATGATGGTGGAGATCGGCACATCCAGCGCTTCGGCGACCGAGGCGAGGATCTCGCTCGAGGCCTCCTTCTGTCCCCGCTCGACCTCACTGAGGTAACCGAGGGCGACACTCGCGCGGCTGGCGACCTGACGGAGGGTGCGACCCTTCTGCTGGCGGAGGTCACGCAGGACTTCGCCGATCTCGTGACGTACCAGGATCATGTGGGTCCCCTCCTAACCGTTGATTCCGTCGCTGTCCGGGTGGACAACAGTACAACACCGACGCAGCCAGACTAATCCCGCGCGCTGGGTGGTGGATGGGAATCGCTGAATGTAACCGAGAAGAAACACGCCGTGTTCCCGATCGGCACGATCAGGTCCGCGAAAGGGTCTCGGCCAGAGCGCGACGAACGGTTTCGCTGCGGATCTCGTCGCGTTTCCCCCCGATGAGCAGGGGCACGACGGCGGATGTCTCCGGAGTACGGATCCCGAGATAGACGGTTCCCACCTCCTGACCGTCCTGCGGCTCGGGCCCGGCCACTCCGGTGGTGGAGAGGCCGACGTCGGCGGCGAGACGGTCGCGCACCCCGGCAGCCATCTGCGATGCCACCTCCGGGTCGACCGCCCCCCGCGTGGCGAGCAGCACGTCATCCACCCCGAGGAGACGGTGCTTCAGGTCGGTGGCGTACGCCACGACACCGCCGCGGACGAGCGCCGAGGCACCCGGCACCGAGACGAGCGTCGCGGCGAGCAGGCCGCCGGTGAGGGATTCGGCCACCGCGATGGTCCATCCACGCCGCGCCAGCCGGTGAAGCAGCGCGGACGCATCGGGGTCACCGCCGCCGGTCGCGCTCACGCGCTTCCCCGCCGGCGCCGCGCGCCGCGCGCCTCGCTGATGATGTAATCGATGCCGCTCGCGACGGTGAGGAGCACCGCCGCGGCCATCGTCACGCCGTTGACCCAGAAGATCCCGTCGCCGACGACGTTCCACAGCGGCAGCAGCGCCAGCGACAGCGCGACAGCCTGCGCGAGCGTTTTGAGCTTTCCCATCCACGCCGCCGCGAGCACGTGGTCGCTCACCACGGCGAAGCGGTAGACGGTGATGCCGATCTCTCGGATGAGCACGACGATCGTGATCCACCAGGGTAGCTCGCCGAGGATCGACAACCCGATGAAGGCGAACCCCGTGAGCACCTTGTCGGCGATCGGGTCGAGGAGCTTGCCGAGGTCGGTGACGATCTCGTACCGGCGGGCCAGGTAGCCGTCCACGCCGTCGGTGGCGATCGCGACGATGAACAGACCCGCCGCCCACCACCGCAGCGGACCGTCGGCGCCGGCATCGACCAGGAGCAGCGCGAGGAAGAGCGGCGCGCAGAGGATGCGCGCCACGGTGATGGCGTTGGGGAGCTGGCGGGGTACGGCCATCATTCGCGTCCCGTCAGACCCCAGGCATCCTCTTCGCCGTCCGCATCGACGACCGGGACACCGTCGAACTGGGCGTCGATCGGGTCCCTCTCCTCGTCGGCCGGCACATCCTCCCCGCGCAGGCGAGCGAGCACCCCTGGCAGCTGTTCGGCCGTGACCAGCACGTCGCGCGCTTTCGATCCCTCCGACGGACCGACGATCTCGCGCGACTCGAGCAGATCCATGAGGCGCCCGGCTTTGGCGAATCCGACGCGGAGCTTGCGCTGCAGCATGGAGGTGGAGCCGAACTGGGTGGAGACGACGAGCTCGGCCGCGGCGAGGAGGAGCTCGAGGTCGTCGCCGATGTCGGCGTCGATCTCCTTCTTCTCCGCTACCGCCGCCACGTCGGGCCGGTACTCGGGCCGGGCCTGCTGGGTGACGTGCGCGACGACCTTCTCGATCTCGGACTCGCTCACCCACGCGCCCTGCACCCGGATGGCCTTCGACGTGCCCATGGGGAGGAACAGGCCGTCGCCCTGACCGATCAGACGGTCGGCGCCGGGCTGATCGAGGATGACCCGCGAGTCGGTGACACTCGTGACCGCGAACGCCAGTCTCGACGGGACGTTGGCCTTGATGAGCCCCGTCACGACGTCGACCGACGGCCGCTGCGTGGCGAGGACCAGGTGGATGCCGCTCGCGCGGGCGAGCTGGGTGATCCGGACGATGGAGTCCTCGACGTCGCGGGGAGCGACCATCATCAGGTCGGCGAGCTCGTCGACGACGACCAGGAGATAAGGGTACGGCTTGAGCACCCGCTCGCTTCCCGGTGGCACCTGCACCTCGCCGGCACGGACCGCCCGGTTGAAGTCGTCGATGTGACGGAAGCCGAAGGAGGCGAGGTCGTCGTACCTCATGTCCATCTCCTTCACCACCCACTGCAGGGCCTCGGCGGCCTTCTTGGGGTTGGTGATGATGGGCGTGATGAGGTGCGGCACTCCCGCGTAGGACGTCAGTTCCACGCGCTTGGGGTCGATGAGCACCATGCGGACGTCGGCCGGCTTCGCCTTCATCAGCAGGCTCGTGATCATCGAGTTGACGAAGCTGGACTTCCCCGAGCCGGTCGATCCCGCCACCAGCAGGTGGGGCATCTTCGCGAGGTTCGCCACGACGTAGCCACCACCGACGTCCTTGCCCACACCGATGGTCATGGGATGGGTGGATTTCTGCGCCGCCTGGGAACGCAGGACGTCGCCGAGGGTGACGATCTCGCGATCGGCGTTGGGGATCTCCACCCCGATGGCGCTCTTGCCGGGGATGGGCGCGAGGATGCGCACCTCGTTGGAGGCGACGGCGTAGGCGATGTTGTTCGTCAACGCGGTGATGCGCTCCACTTTGACGCCCGGTCCCAGTTCGATCTCGTACTGCGTGACGGTCGGGCCCCGCGAGAACCCGGTGACGCGGGCGTCGACGGCGAACTGGTCGAGCACTCCGGTGATCGCCTTCACCACCGCGTCATTCGCCGCGGAGCGCTCGCGATGCGGCGTCCCCGTCGCAAGGGCCGCCACCGACGGCAGCCGGTACGGCGTATCGGGAGAGGTGAGACCGCCCTCGGTACCGAGGCCGGAGAGCCCCGGCAGCTCCTCCGGACCGCCCTCCGCGCCGGCGGCGTCGTCGCGGAGCCCGGTCCGATCCTGCGCCGGCGGGAGGGGCGGGAGCGGCCGGGCCGGGACGATCACCTCGGTGGCGGCGTCGTCGGGTGACGGCGGTGTCGCGAGTGCGTTGTCGAACCCGCCCTCGGCCGCACCCGGGGTGAGGAGCTCCGTCAGGTCGTCGGAGGAGAGGGAGCCGTCGGGGTCCTTCTCGCGGCCCGTACGGTTGCGGCGCCACCACGGGAGGGCGTCGGTGGTGTCATCCGACTCGTCTTCGCCCGCCGCGGCCGAGGTGGCACCGGCGTCGGCACCGACGGGCTCTGCTTCGAACATCCACGCGTACAGCTCACCGAGGCGCCGTCCGATGCGGTTCGGCGGGGTCTTCGTGAGGATGAGGATGCTCAGCGCGGCGAGGAGCCCGAGCGCGATGCACCCGCCCACCTCGGTCAGGAGCAGCGCGAGCGGCTCGCCCACCATCCAACCGAGCACCCCGCCCGCCTCGCTCAGCGCGGGGAGGCCCTCGCGGGGCTCGGGGCGACCGCCGAGCACGTGGCAGAACCCGGCGATGGCCAGGACGAACATGCCGAAGCCGATGCCGATGCGCCCGTTGTCGTGCACGGAGGGCGGATGGCGGAAGAGCCAGCCGGCGAGAAAGACGAGGAAGACCGGGAGGATGAACGCCTCGCGTCCCACGAGTGCCCCCGCGGTGTACGCGCTGATCGTGCGAGCGATGTCGGAGCCGATGAAGAACCACTCCACGACCGCCCCGGCGATCGCGAGGAGCACGAGGAGGAAGGGGAAGCCGTCGCGTCGCTGATCCTTCTCGAGCGTCTCGGGGCCGAACGCACGGAACAGGCCGCCGGTGGCGTGGGCGAGTCCCAGCCAGGCGCGAACGGCGAGGGGCGGACGCTCGGAATCGCCGATGTAGGCCTTGGGCGCCGGTTCCGGCTTGCGGGCACGGGAGGCAGCGCCCCGTGCGGGCGCGCGACCGTTGGTGGTCGGGCTGGAGCTCCTGGCCATGTCGTCGAGCGTAGGCGCCCGCACCCTCATTCCGCCGGAGCGACCCCCGCTTCGCGCGGAGCCGGCCACTCAGCGCAGTGGCGCGACCACTCAGCGCAGTCGCTTCACCATGGTGTCGCGCGCGAAGCCGGACTGGGTCACCGCATAGCCCTCGGACCGGTAGAGGCTCACCGCGTGGTTGCCTCTCTCGACACTGAGACTCATCCGCGCCACGCCCCGCGATCGGGCGTGATCGGCAAGTCGCTGGAGGAGCGCCCGACCGACCCCCTGAGCGCGCCAGAGCGGACGCACTCCGATGATGAGCTCGGGGACACCGGTGCCGACGTATCCGAAGCCGGGGTCGCTGCGGGGAAATGTCCGGAACCACGCCGCGCCCACCGCCTCGCCGTGCGGCGCGACCGCGACGAAGCCGTCGTCGCCGGGGCGCATCCAGCCGGCGATGTAGCGGCTGTACTCCTCGCCCGCGAGAACCTCGTGCCGGGGTCGGGCAGCACCGGGCCGCCAGTTGGCCGCCTCGACGACCATGTCGGCGAGGAATGCGCCGTCGGCCTGCACGGCAGGGCGAAGGCGGAAGGCGGCGGGCATGCCCGAATTGTAGAGCCCGGGTTCAGGCCTCGATCACGAGGGGCACGATCATGGGACGACGCCGCAACGACTGGTTCACCCAGCGACCGATGGTGCGTCGGACCACCTGCGACAGTGCGTGGGAGTCGCGCACCCCCGACTGGGCTGCTTCGGTCAGCGCGGCGGCGATCTTCGGTTTCACGCCCTCGAACACCGCGTCGTCCTCGGCGAACCCGCGCGCATGGATCTCGGGGCCGGTGATGATCTTGCCGGTCGCTGCGTCCACGACGACGATGACGGAGATGAACCCCTCCTCCCCGAGGATCCGTCGATCCTTCAGGTCGGCCTCGGTGATCTCCCCGACGGTCGACCCGTCGACGTACACGAATCCCAGATCGAGCTGCCCGACGACCTCGGCGATGCCGCGACGGAGGTCGACGACCGTGCCGTTCTCGCCGATGATCGTGCGCTCGGGCGGGATGCCCGTGTCCTGCGCCAGGCGGGCATTGGCCATGAGGTGGCGGAACTCGCCGTGTACGGGAAGGACGTTCCGGGGCTTGAGGATGTTGTAGCAGTAGAGCAGCTCCCCCGCCGCGGCGTGCCCCGACACGTGCACCATGGCGTTTCCCTTGTGCACCACCGTCGCGCCGAGCTTGGTGAGACCGTCGATCACGCGGTACACGGCGTTCTCGTTGCCTGGGATGAGGCTCGAGGCGAGGATCACCGTGTCGCCCGGGCCCGGCTCGATCTCATGGTCGAGGTTGGCCATGCGACTGAGCACCGCCATCGGCTCGCCCTGTGACCCGGTCGACATGTACACGATCTTGTCGTCAGGGAGGTCACGCGCCTTCTTGTAGTCGATCAGCACGCCCTCGGGCACGTGAAGGTACCCGAGCTCGGAGGCGATCGTCATGTTGCGGAGCATGCTGCGGCCGAGGAGCGCCACCCGCCGGCCGTGCGCGGCCGCGGCGTCGAGCACCTGCTGTACGCGATGGACATGACTGGAGAAGCTCGCGACGATGACGCGCCGCGGGGCGCGGGCGATGACCTGGTCGAGCACCGGGCCGATGGAACGCTCGAGAGGGGTGAAACCCGGGACATCCGCATTCGTCGAGTCGACCAGGAACAGGTCGACCCCCCCCTCTCCGAGACGCGAGAAGGCACGGAGGTCGGTGAGGCGCCCGTCGAGAGGCAGCTGATCCATCTTGAAGTCGCCGGTCGCGAGCGCCATCCCCGCGGGCGTGCGGATCGCCACGGCGAGCGCGTCGGGGATCGAGTGGTTCACGGCGACGAACTCGAGGTCGAACGGCCCCACCCGCTCGCGCTGCCCCTCGGCGACGGTGAGGGTGTACGGCTTCAGGCGATGCTCCTTCAGCTTCGCCTCGGTGAGGGCGAGGGTCAGTGAGGACCCGAGGAGCGGGATGTCGGACTTCAGCCGCAGCAGATAGGGCACCGCCCCGATGTGGTCTTCGTGGCCGTGCGTCAGCACGACGCCGACGATGTCGTCGAGGCGCGATCGGATCGGCTCGAAGTCGGGGAGGATCAGGTCGACACCCGGCTGGTGCTCCTCGGGGAAGAGGACGCCGCAGTCGACGACGAGAAGCTTCCCCTCGAACTCGAAGATCGTCATGTTGCGACCCACTTCGCCGAGACCGCCGAGAGGCGTGACGCGAAGGGTGCCGGGGGCGAGGGCGGGCGGATCGTAGGGCGTGGTGGGCATCTGCTGCCTTCCTGCCGCGAGAACGCTCGCGACGGCGGGGGGCTCTTTCAGAGCCGCGGTGTCAACGTGTGGTGCCCGACACCTTCGGCAGGGCGCCGCCGGCGGCGGCGTTGCGGTCGGGACGGAAGTTGGAGAAGTCGGCCCCCGGGACGTCCTTGACCAGCGCGAGCTCGTCCTCGATGCGGGCGGCCTCCCACTCCTCGGGACCGACGAGGGGCAAGCGCACGCGGGGACTCGAGATGCGTCCGAGGCCGTGGAGGATGTACTTGGCGGCGACGGTGCCCGGAACGTGTGTCATCACGGCCCGCACGAGGGGCTCGAGCCCCCGATGCGCCGCGGTCGCCGCGGCGAGATCACCGCGGTTGACCGCGTCGACGATCACCCGGTACGGGGCGGCGGCGATGTTCGCCGTGACGCCGATGAGTCCCGTCGCCCCGATCGACAGGTGAGGAAGCACGTTGGCGTCGTCACCCGAGAAGTACATCAGGTCGGTCTGATTGAGCACGCGGCTCACCTCGCTGAAGTCGCCCTTGGCGTCCTTGATCGCGAGGATGTTCGGGTGCTTCGCCAGGCGCAGGATCGTCTCGTAGCGGATGGGGACGCCGGTGCGCCCCGGGATGTCGTACAGGATGACCGGAAGGTCGGTGGCATCGGCGACGAGCCGGAAGTGGGTGAGGATTCCCGCCTGCGTGGGCTTGTTGTAGTAGGGCGTGACGATCATGATGCCGTCCGCTCCGGCGCGTTCGCTGGCCCGGTAGAGCTCGATCGCGTGCGCCGTCTCGTTCGATCCGCCGCCGGTGATGATCCGCGCACGGCCGGCCGAGACATCCTTCCCCACCTCGACCAGGCGGATCTTCTCGGCATCCGTGAGGGTGCTCGTCTCACCCGTCGTTCCCGTCACGACGATGCCGTCGGCCCCCGCGGTGATGCAGGAATCGATGTGCTTCTCCACGGCGGGCCAGTCGACCTCGCCGTCTGCGGTCATCGGGGTGACCAGCGCGACGAGCACCTGTCCGAAGGGGTTGCCCGAATGCGTCATGACTCCAGGCTATCGGCCGCGGCCGGCCGCGCCCGAGACGACGGTGTCGGGGAGGAGGCGCGACAGACCCACCAGCACCTTGTACCGCAGCGACGGCACCGACACCGACTTCCCGCGGGCGGCGTCGCGGAGCGAGGCGCGTACGACGTCCGGGGCGTTCAGCCACATCCAGCCGTGGACCCCTTCGGCGCCGCGGGCGAGCCCCATCCGCTCGTGGAAGTTGGTGTGGACGAAACCCGGACAGACCGCCGTCACCGAGACGCCGCGGTCACGATAGGAGACGTTGGCCCAGCGGCTGAAGCTGATGAGCCACCCCTTCGCGGCGCCGTACGTTCCCCGCGGCATGAATCCGGCTACCGAGGCGACGTTGAGGATCCGTCCGCTTCGTCGCTCGAGCATGCCGGGAAGAGCCGCGTGGACCAGGCGCATCGCGACCTCGACGTGGAGGGCGAGGTGACGGGTCTCGGCGTCGATGTCATTGGCCTCGAAGGCGAGCGGCAGACCGTAGCCGGCGTTGTTGACGAGCAGGTCGATCGGATGCCCCGTGTCGGCCGCCCTCGCCTCGACCTGCGCCCTCGCGGCGGCGTCGAGCAGATCGGCCGCGAGGATTTCCGCGTGCCGGCCTCGCGAGCGCACGTCTTCGGCGATCCGCTCGAGCGCCGCGGTGTCGCGGGCGACCAGCACGACGTCCATCCCCCGTTCGGCGAGCTGACGGGCGTACTCGGCGCCGAGCCCCGAGCTCGCTCCCGTGATCAGTGCGGTGCGGGTCATCTCAGGGGGCAACCCGGCCGTTGGCATCGAACGCCTCATGGGTCAGAGGCATGAGCCCGGCCCAGAAGGACTCCATCTTCTCGGCACACATCTCGATCTCGCGCTGCGGGAAGGACGGGAAGTGGCTTCCCTCGGCCTTCGTGCGCAACGACAGGAAGTTCATGAGCGACCGGGCGTTCATGGTGACGTACATCGAGGAGTAGATGTTCAGCGGGAGGACGATGCGGGCGACCTCGCGGGCGACGCCCTCCTGGAGCATCCGCTGGTAGGCGGCGAAAGCGTGCGTGGCGACGTCCCGCACGCTTTCGTCCACAAGCGCGTGCTGGTCGGGGCTCCCGGGGAGGAATTCGTACGCGCCGGGCTTTCCCACCTGGACCAGGTTCCGCTCGGCCGCCGGCACGTAGAACACCGGACGGAGCTCCCGGTAGCGACCGGACTCCTCGTTGTAGGAGGCGATCCGGTGGCGCATGAACTCTCGGAAGACGAAGATCGGCGCCTGCACGTAGAAGGTCATCGAGTTGTGCTCGAACGGCGACCCGTGCCGATCGCGCATGAGGTAGTTGATCAGTCCTCGATCACGTGCGGTGGCGTCGGCGTGCGCCGCGGCCGCTTCGAGCGTCTGCTCCCCCTGGGTCGAGACGCGTGCGGCGAAGAGCACGTCGGCGTCGGAGGCGCTCGAGCGGACGAGCTCGACGGTCACGTCGCTGCGGAACTCGATCGCGGAGAGGTCGGTGGCTGCGGCGTCGGTCACGCTGTCACCTTAGCGCCGGCCCCGGGGCATCCGTCGGCACCCGCTCCGTCCCGCGCTCGTCATGTGACGCGCGCTCGGCGCCCGCCCAGGCGGGCTCGGTTAGCCTGGTGTGTTGTGGACGTCGTCTCGGCCATCTTCGCGCTCACCGCGCTCCTCGCGGTGACCCTCGGCGTCGGCCTGTTCCTCCGCTGGCGCGAGGGCCGCCCGCGCCGGCAGGTGCCGCACGAGGTCATCGAGCCCGGGCGCCTGGGCGCCGACGGCCTGGGCGCGCAGGCGACGCTGCTGCAGTTCAGCACCGAGATGTGCGCCCGCTGCCCGGGGGTGCACCGGATGCTCGCCGACGTCGCCACCGACTACGACGGCGTACGTCATCTCGACGTGGACCTCACTCATCGCCCCGATATCGCGCGCCACTTCCAGGTGCTGCAGACGCCGACGACCCTCATCCTCGACCGCCACGGGGCCATCCAGTCCCGGATCGGCGGAATCCCCGGCCGCGACGTCGTCGAGCTCGAGCTCACCCGCATCACCGACGCCGACGCGCGACCAGACCCGCAGGTGGAGACCGCGGATGTCTGAACGGGGTGGGGCGCCGGGCATCGACCCTCGCGGTCCCCGCTTCGCGGCAGGGATCACCGCCGCGCTGCTGGCCGTCGCCGTCGTCCTCTCCCTGATCGGGGCAACGGCGACCGCGTTCCCGCAACGGATCCTCACCCCGGGGTTCCTCCTCGTGCTCGTCGTCGCGGCGCTGTTCCTGTGGTCGGTCGTCTCGCCGCGGACGGCCCCCTGGAACGTGCTCTTCCGCCGCGTCGTGCAGCCGCGCCTGGCTCCGCCGGAAGAGCTCGAGGACCCGCGGCCGCCGCGCTTCGCGCAGGCGGTCGGATTGTTCGTCACCGCCGCGGGCCTGGTGCTCCACCTCGCCGGAGTGCCGTGGGCGCTTCCCGTGGCGGCGGCGATGGCCTTCGTGGCGGCCTTCCTGAACGCCGCCTTCGGCGTCTGCCTCGGCTGCCAGCTGTACCTTCTCCTGCAGCGAGCAGGCCTGATCGGTCGTCGCCGGCTGGCGTGACCGGGTCGTCGACGACGAATCGTCCGCAACCCGTCGCCCCGCCCCTCCCCCGCCGTTAGGCTGACCGCGGGGCCGCGCACGCCGGCTCCGATCGTCGACCGAGGAGGTTCCCATGACCGTCACGAGCGAAGCCAGCACCGCCTGGAAGGGCGGACTCACCGACGGATCGGGCACGGTGACGCTGGTGTCGTCGAACACCGGAACGTTCGATGTGAACTGGCGCGCCCGCAGCGAAGGATCCACCTCGACGACGACCCCCGAGGAGCTGATCGCCGCCGCGCACGCGTCGTGCTTCAGCATGGCGCTCTCGCACGCGCTCGGACAGAACGGCACCCCGCCGGAGTCGATCGACACGACGGCGTCGGTCACCTTCAAGCCCGGAACCGGCATCACCGGGAGCCACCTCAACGTGAACGCCGTGGTGCCGGGGCTCTCCGCCGAGGACTTCGAGAAGATCGCCGAGGAGGCGAAGGTGGGCTGCCCGGTCTCGCAGGCCCTCGCCGGCATCGACATCACCCTCGAGGCGACGCTTGCCTGACGCGGATGACGCGACGCCGGCCGGAGCCGAGGGGACGGCGACGCTTCGTCACGTCGTCGTCTCCGGCGCCTCGGGTCTCATCGGCACCGCGCTGACCGAGAGCCTTCGCGCCGACGGCGTCAGAGTCACTCATCTGGTGCGACGTCCTGCGGAGCGACCCGATGAGGTGGAGTGGCTCACCAGCCCCGAGCCCCTCGACCCCGCCGTGCTCGCCGGTGCCGATGCGGTCGTCGGCCTCAACGGTGCGAGCATCGGCCGGTTCCCCTGGACGAGCCGGTACCGGAGCACCCTGTTGTGGTCGCGTGTAACACCGACGCGTGCCCTCGCGCGAGCCCTCCGGGAGCTCGGTCCTGGCGCCCCGGCCTTCCTCTCGGCCTCCGCCGTGGGGTACTACGGCAATCGCCCCGGTGAGCGGATCACCGAATCGACGAGCCGAGGAGAGTCCTTCCTCGCCGACCTTTGCGGAGAATGGGAGGGCGCAGCCCGCGCCGCCGGTGACGACAGTCGTGTCGTCCTCCTGCGGACCGCCCCGATCGTCGACCGCCGCGCCTTCCTGAAGCCCCTCATCCCGCTTACCAAGGCGGGGCTGAGCGGCCCGGTGGGGCGCGGCACCCAGGCCTGGCCCTGGATCTCGCTCGCAGATGAGATCGCCGCGATCCGCTTCCTCCTCACGGCCGACATCGAGGGGCCGGTGAACCTCACCGGGCCGACGAGGGCCACCGCGAACGACATCGGGTTCGCCCTCGCACAGCGCCTGCACCGGCCGTTCGTGCTCCGGGCGCCGGAGTGGGGGCTGAAGCTCCTTCTGGGCGCGGACGCCACCGAGGCGCTCCTCACGAACGACCAGGATGTCGCTCCGGAGGTGCTGCAGCGCGCGGGGTTCCGCTTCGACGTCCCCACCGCCGAGGAGGCGATCGCGCGGGCGGTGCCGGCGCCCCGCGGCTGACTCATCCGGCGGGTCGCGCCTGCCGCTCCCGTCGGATCGCCTCACGGATCGCCTGCCGCGCTCGACGGCGGTCCCCCGCCGCGTCGTAGGCGAGGCCCAGCCGATACCAGGCCCGCCAGTCGGCGGGCTGAGCTTCGACCGCGGCACGATAGTCGGGGAACACCGCCTCCCCTTCCTCCCGCAGAGGCCGGCCGCTGGGCCTGACGGCGACCCGTTCCGTCGGGAGCCCGCCCTCCCGCTCGAGTCGACGGCCCAGGCGTTCGGCACCGATGCCGAAGGCGAGTTCGCGCCACAACGCCCAGGCTGCGAGGGCAGGCAACAGGACCAGTGCGACCCCGAGCGCCACACCGACCGCGTCACCGCTGGTGAGCAAGAGCCAGGCGCGCTGCGCGACCAGGGCGATGTAGAGCGCCAGGAGTACCGCCATGACGGCGACACCGATGCGGGTGCTCATACGCCGGTCACGGCCGCGACCTGCCCCGGCACGCCGTCTTCGGGAATTCCCGGTCGCGCGGGCGCTGTGGGCACACGGATCCCGACGTCCACGAAGCTGTCGAGCCCGACGAACACCCCGCGTGCCCGGCGGGCGGCCGCGACGGCGAGACGGATGCCCGGGGCGTACGCGGCAGCCGGATCCACCGTGTCGTGACTGATCGCCACCGACTCTCCGGGACCGGAGAGCACCACCTGCTGGTGGGCGATCACCCCGGGACGGCGAAGCGAGTGGATGGGGATGCTCGCCACCTGCTGGCCGCGGGCGCGCTGGTCCACGTGAGGCGATTCCACCGGTCCGACCTCCGAGCGCGCCGCGGCGATGACCTCGGCGGTGCGGACGGCGGTTCCGCTCGGCGAGTCGACCTTCGTCTCGCGATGGGCCTCCACGATCTCGATCGAGGGGAAGAAGGGGGCTGCGGCGGCGGCGAGCGCCGTGGCGAGCACCGAGCCGAGGGAGAAGTTCGGGATGAACACCGCGCCGGTTCCGGCGGCCTCGACGAGGGGGCGCACCAGTGCGATCCGCTCCGCCGACCATCCCGACGTCCCGACGAGCACGTTGATGCCTCGCTCGACGGCGGCGCGCACCACGTCGATCGAGACCGCCGGCGTGGAGGCGTCGATGACGAGGTCGGCATCTGCGAGGTCGTCGAGGTCGGACTTCGACGACAGGCGCGCGCTGATCTCGTGATCGGGTTCGGCGGCGACGACCTCGGCGATGATCGAACCGAGCTTGCCGGTCGCCCCGACGATGGCCACGCGCGTCGTCATGCGATCAGCCTATCCGCGCCGAACGGTGCTCTCGGCGCTCGGGGTCGGCATAGGCTCGACGGATGGCCGAGCTTCGCCCGTCATCCGTCGACGACCCCGCCGCGCACGCGCTCTTGGAGGAGTACTTCCTCATGCGTGCGGCGACTTTCCCAGGCGGGCCGTACACCACGGTCTTTCCGAGCGCCGATGCGTTCGCGCCACCCGCCGGTGTCTTCCTCCTCGTGATCGATGACGCGGGGAACGCCGTCGGCTGCGGAGGCATCCGCGCCCTCCCGGACGGCCCGCGCGGACCGCGCTACGAGGTGAAGCACCTCTACCTCGCTCCCGAGGCGCGTGGTCACGGATGGGGACGGATGCTCCTGGCGGAGCTCGAGCGGGAGGCGCGCGCTCTCGGCGCCACCGAGCTCGTCCTCGACACCCACCACACCCTCGAGGCGGCGGGACGCCTCTATGCCGCCGCCGGCTTCGTCCAGACGGCGCCTTACAACGACAATCCGAACGCGACACGGTGGTACGCCAAGGAGCTGTGAACCAGCTCATTCCGCGTGTCTCAGGAGCGGCGCGGGAAGTTCCGGCGGGTCAGACGGGGTAGACCTCGGGAAGCCCCGTCCGCAGTTCGAATGGCAGATGGGCCATGTCGTTGTGCGACAGCACGGTCCACGGCCGTCCCTGCTTCTGCGCGAGGACGGTGAGCCCACAGTGCGCCTGATTCAGCGTCATCCACCGCCACTCGGGTGTCTGAAGCACTTCTCTGACGAACCAGGCGATGACGAAGTTGTGAGTGATCAGGAGCTCGTGCACCTCGCCGCGCTTGCGCGCGAGGAACTCGATGACCGCATCGGTCATCTGCGCCCGGCCGGCCTCGACCTCCGCCTCGGTGACGCCGCCGAAGAACGGCTCATAGACCGCCGGCGTATCGTCGCAGAGCCCCGTGGGCACGCAGTCGAACAGCAGCGCCGAGGGCTCGGGCGAGAGGGACGGCATGCGTTCGGCGACCGCCCGGGCGGTCTGGGCGGCTCGTTCCAGCGGCGAATGCCAGACGGCGTCGAAGGGCACACCCGAGAGGCGGTCGGCCAGCAGCGCCGCCTGACGGCGTCCGCGGGGCGAGAGCGGACCGTCGACGAGACCATGCTCGGCGTCGAGGTGCTCGCCGTGTCGCACGAGGTAGAGGTAGTGCGTCACGCTCGCTCACTTCTTCGGGGCCGGAGCGCCTCGTGGGCGCATCTCCACCCTACGTCAGAGCCGGGCGCCGGGCCCGGGAGGCCCACCGGTGACCGCGTTCTCGTCACTCTGCCGGTGACGGCGGTTCGTCACTCTGCCGCGCGGGCGATCTCCGCCAGATGAGCGCGACTGAGGTGAACCCCCACGCCCTGCACCAGTTCTTCGACGTGCTCCGCGGCGTAGGCGTTGACGATCGGTGCGGTGACCAGCCGCTGCGCGAGGATCCACGCCACGGCGACCGCGGCGTCGGGAAGCCCGAGCTCCGCCCCGACCTCGTCCAGGGCCCGGAGGGTCCGGGTGCCGCGCCGGTTGAGGTTCGCCGCGAGCTGGGCTCCGCGCGCCGACAGACCGGCCCGGGAGCGGCTGCGATAGCGGCCGGCGAGGAAGCCGTGCTCGAGAGCGTGAGAGGCGGTCACCGACATCCCCTGCGCGCTCGCGACCAGGCGGAGGTCGGCGTCGAACTCGTGACGGCGGAGGATGTTGAACGGCACGTCGAGCACGGTGATCCGTGGATAGCCCGCAGAGGCGAGGATGCGCGCCTCGACCAGTTGGGCCGCGGTGTACCCGGCCGCCCCGAGGCCCCGGATCTTCCCCGCCTCGACGAGCCACTCAGCAGTGGCGAGGGCGTCTTCGAGCGCGGTCGTGGAATCGGCCGTCGCATCCAGCGACAGCACGTCGATCCGGTCGGTGCGCAGCCGGCTGAGGGAGGCCTCGACGGCGCGGACGAGATCGACCGGGCCGAGACCAGGATTGTCGGGGTGGCCGCCGACGCGGACCATCAGCACCATCTCGTCGCGCACCCCGCGGGTGTGCACCCACTGCCCAACGATGTGCTCGCTGCGACCGCTGGAGTATGTATCGGCGGTGTGGATCACATTGCCGCCGAGCTCGATGTACGTATCGAGGATGGCGTGACTCGACTCGAGGTCGACGTTCCAGCCGAATTCGGCGCCCCCGAGGATCAGGGGGAACACATCGAGTCCGGTGTCGCCGAGCGGCACCCGCACGCCTGCCCCCACGCCGGGTCCCTGCACGGGGATGGGCGCCGATGGGTGGGGCGCGGGAAGGGACGACTCGACGCGCAGCGCGCGGCGCGTCAGCGATGCCTCGGTGCTTCCACCGGCCATGTGCACCCCCTCACGACGTCTTGTCGTGGCACGCGCCCCCCGACGCGTACTAAGAGGGTAGGGCGTGCCTCCGACGTCACCCGCCATTCAGATGCCCTGTCGGTGAACTTCCCGTAACGGTTTCATCACGAACGCGGATGCCCGCCCCTCCAGGAGGGACGGGCATCCGACGGGATCGCGGGATCAGGCGTCCGCGGCGACCGGAGTCGCCTGCTGCTCCGCCTGCTCTTCGATGACCGGCTCCAGCGACAGCTTGCCGCGGTCGTCGATCTTGGTGATGCGCACCAGGAGCTTCTGCCCGACGCCGAGCACGTCTTCGACGTTCTCCACGCGCTTGCCTCCGGCGAGCTTACGGACCTCGCTGACGTGCAGCAGGCCGTCCTTGCCGGGAAGAAGCGAGATGAAGGCGCCGAACGTGGCGATCTTCACCACGGTGCCCAGGAACTGCTCGCCCACCTCGGGGTTGGTCGGGTTGGCGATGGCGTTCACCTGCGCGCGCGCGGCTTCCGCCGACGGGCCGTCCACCGCTCCGATGTAGACGGTGCCGTCCTCCTCGATGGAGATGTCGGCGCCCGTCTCGTCCTGGATGGCGTTGATCGTCTTGCCCTTGGGCCCGATGAGCTCGCCGATCTTGTCGACCGGGATCTGCACGCTGATGACGCGCGGCGCCGTGGGCGCCATCTCGTCGGGAGCGTCGATGGCCTGGTTGAGCACGTCGAGGATCGTCAGACGCGCGTCGCGCGCCTGCTGCAGGGCCGCCGACAGCACCGACGAGGGGATGCCGTCGAGCTTGGTGTCGAGCTGGATGGCCGTGACGAACTCGCTCGTTCCCGCCACCTTGAAGTCCATGTCGCCGAGGGCGTCTTCCGCCCCGAGGATGTCGGTGAGCGCCGCGTAGCGGGTCTGACCGTCGACCTGATCGGAGACCAGACCCATGGCGATGCCCGCGACCGGGGCGCGCAGCGGCACACCGGCGTTCAGCAGCGACAGCGTGGACGCGCACACCGAGCCCATCGACGTGGAGCCGTTGGAGCCCAGCGCCTCGGAGACCTGCCGGATCGCGTAGGGGAACTCCTCACGGGCGGGCAGCACCGGCACGAGCGCGCGCTCGGCGAGGAAGCCGTGCCCGATCTCGCGACGCTTCGGCGACCCGACCCGGCCGGTCTCACCGGTGGAGTAGGGCGGGAAGTTGTAGTGGTGCATGTAACGCTTGTGCGTGACCGGCGACAGCGAGTCGATCTGCTGCTCCATCTTGAGCATGTTCAGCGTGGTGACGCCCAGGATCTGGGTCTCGCCGCGCTGGAAGATGGCGGAGCCGTGCACGCGCGGAATGACCTGCACCTCGGCGTCGAGCGGACGGATGTCGGCCAGGCCACGGCCGTCGATGCGCACACCCTCGGTGAGGATCCGGCCTCGGACGATCGTCTTGGTCACCGACTTGTACGCCGCGGAGAACTCCAGCGTCGCGACGGCGGGCAGCTCGCCCGCCTCGACGGCGGCGATCAGTTCGCCCCGGACGCGGTCCTTGACCGCATCGTCGGCGTTCTGGCGCTCCTGCTTGTCGGCGATCTGGTAGATCCCGACGAGCTCGTCGTAGGCACGACCGGCGACGAAGTCGTAGGTGCCCTGGCTGTAGGCCGGGAACACCGGGTAGGGCTGGATCTCCTTGGCGGCCGTGCTCGCGACGACGTTCTGCGCCTCGACGAGCTGCTTGATGAAGGGCTTCGCGGCCTCGAGACCCTGCGCGACGACCTCTTCGCTGGGCTTGGTGGCGCCGCCCTTGATGAGGTTCCACGAGTGCTCGGTCGCCTCGGCCTCGACCATCATGATGGCGACGTCGCCGTCGTCGAGCACACGGCCCGCGACGATGAGGTCGAACACCGCCTCCTCCAGCACCTTGGTGTTGGGGAAAGCGACCCACTGGTCGGCGTGCTCGCCGTGACCGGGAACCAGCGCCAGGCGCACGCCCGCGATCGGGCCGGAGAACGGCAGGCCGGAGATCTGGGTCGACAGCGACGCGGCGTTGATGGCGAGCGCGTCGTAATACTCGCCGGGGGCGATCGAGAGCACGGTCACGACGATCTGCACCTCGTTACGGAGGCCCTCGACGAACGACGGACGCAGCGGCCGGTCGATCAGGCGACAGACGAGGATCGCCTCGGTGGAGGGGCGGCCTTCCCGGCGGAAGAACGAGCCGGGGATCTTGCCGGCGGCGTAGGAGCGCTCCTCGACGTCGACGGTCAGCGGGAAGAAGTCGAAGCCCTCGCGAGGGTGCTTGCCGGCACTGGTGGCCGACAGGAGCATCGTCTCCTCGTCGAGGTAGGCGGCGACGGCGCCCTGCGCCTGCTGGGCGAGGCGACCGGTTTCGAATCGGATCGTGCGGGTGCCGAAGCGGCCGTTGTCGAGGACGGCTTCGGCGGCGGTGATTTCAGGACCTTCCAAGAGGTCTCTCCTTCTTTGTTTAGACTCGCGCGCCGGACGACGTGCGAGTGCATGCGAAGGAGCAGGAACAGGCAGATCTCAGCGCGCGGCACTGCCGCGGGTCTTCGCCAGCGCTGGTCACCAGTAGAAGACCACCCGGCGTCTCGACGGGGAATCCACCACAGGGGACCAGCTTCCTGCCGGCCTGCTCCGGTGTGCTCTGCAGCACGGTGCTCGTGTGTAGTTGAGCGGATGCCACGAGGGCAACCTTCCCGATCCTATCAGCGGCCCGGACTCCGACCACCCCTGGCGGGCTCGCGGACGCCTGCCTAGGATTCCGGCATGACCTTCGAGCCGACCTTCGATGACATCACCCGCAAGGCTGACGCCCTGCCCGACCTCGAGGGCGACCTCGACGACCCGGTGGCGCCGGAGAACGAGCTGGCACCCCTGGAGGAAGACGACCTGCCGGCGGAGGGCGAGGTCTGACGTGAGCGACTTCCGCGAGATCAATCCCGACGAGGAGCGGGAGGTTCCTCTCGACGACGACGCGGAGCTCGAACTGCCGCCCGCAACCCTCGATCCCCAGGAGCGCGTCGAGTACGACACCGACACCGCCGCGGAGGAGCGCGAGGCGGCCGTCGAAACCGGACAGATCGAACCCTGAGCCCTCAGGGCGCCTCGACGCTGGCGTCGGCCGTGCCGCGCCCGCCGACCGCGACGTAGCCGAGGTGCTTCGCGCTCCGCCCATCGCCGGCGGTGCGTCCGCGCACCCGCCGCCACACCCAGGGCAGGGCGTCCCGTCGGAGCCAAGTGCCCGACGCGGGCGGATCGTCGTCGGCGTGGAAGGCGGCGTCGAGCACCCCGAGGGCCTCCGCGTGAGGGACGCCGAGCGCCTCAGCCGCCCGGTAGGCGAGGAAGCGGTGGCCGCGGGACCGCAGGTGCACTCTGTCGTCTGCCCAGTTGTCCAGGTCTCCGATCGCCGGGTGGGCGTCGAGGTCGAGCAGCAGAGCGCCGGTGTCGCGGGCGACCTCTCGGAGCTCGGCGGCGAAGAGGGCGAACCGACGCGCGAAGACCTGCGCTCCGGCCCGCCGCGGCAGGAACGGGGTGACGAGGAGAACGTCGATTCCCGCGTCGCGAAGCGCGCGGACGGCGCGGTGCACCTCATCGGCGAGGCGCGCGGGAGCGGCGCGCGACCCCACGAGATCGTTCCCGCCGATGAGGATCGACACGAGGTCCGGCCGCAACGCCAGGGCCTGCGGGAGTTGGTCCGAGGTGACGTCCCGGACACGGCGACTGCGGACGGCGAGGTTGGCGTACTGCAACGGCGGGGACGACCCCTGCGAGCGGGCGAGCAGCTCAGCCAACCGGTCGGCCCACCCGCGGTACTCCCCCGCCGGCATGCGGGAGGAGTCGCACAGTCCCTCGGTGAGCGAGTCGCCGAGCGCCACGTAGCGCCGCCAGCGGGGCGGCGCCGCCGCGACGGCCGGAGCGGGACCCGACGCCGGACGGCCGATCCGCGGCCGGAGAACCGCGTCGTCGAGAGGTCGAAGCTCCCGCGCCTCGTCGTAACGTCCGAGGAGCTCCTCGCAGACCGCAGCCCAGCTGCGCGTTCGCACTGCCTCGGCAGCGGCCTCCGCGAACGCCGTCCGCTTCGCGTCGTCCCCGACGAGATCCATGACCCGGCCGCGGAGATCGTGCAGATCGCCCGGCCGGTAGAGCCAGCCGTCCACGCTCGATCGGACGAGATCCACCGGTCCGCCGACGCCCGTCGCGACCACGGGGACGCCGCTGGCGAGAGCCTCCTGGATGGTCTGCCCGAACGTCTCGCTCTCGCCGGGGTGGACGAAGACGTCAAATCCCGCGAGGGCTCGGGCGAGCTCCTCGCCCCGCAGATGTCCCGTGAAGACAGCCTGGGGAAGCATCCGCTGGAGTTCGGGCCGAGCCGGCCCGTCGCCGACGATGACGAGCCGGGTGCCCGCAAGGCCGGCGAGGGCGCGAAGGTCCTCGACCTGCTTCTCGGGGGCGAGGCGTCCGACGTACCCGATGATCTTCTCGCCCGGCGCCACCGCGCGCCGCCAGTCGTCGCTTCGCCGCTCGGGTCGGAACAGCTCGGTGTCGACGCCTCGTCCCCAACGGCGGACCCGATCCACACCCAGCTCGTCCAGCTGACCCATCGACGATGTCGATGGTGCCAGCGTGAGGGTCGCCCGTCGGTGCAGGCGCGTCACGTGTCCGCGAACGAGGGCGGTCGCCTGAGGCATCCCGTACTTCTCCGCGTAGGCGATGACATCGGTCTGGTACACCGCCACGGCCGGGATGCGGAGGGCGTCGGCGGCGAGTACGCCCTGCCAGCCGAGGACGAAGGGAGAAGCGAGGTGCACCACGTCCGGGCGGAAGGCGCGGAGGATGGCCGCGAGCCGCGCCGAGCGCGCGAAGACGACCCGCACCTGCGGGTACGACGGCAGCGGAACGGACCGGAGCAGCCGCGCATCGGCGCCGTGCAGCTCATCGGGGGCGGCCCCGTGCCGGGGAGCGATCACGAGCGTCTCGTGCCCGCGCTGGGACAGGTGACGGAGGACCTGGAGGACCGAATTCGTCACCCCGTTCATGTGGGGGAGGAAGGACTCGGCGATGACCGCGACTCTCACGTGTCCAGGCTCCCGCCCGGAGGACCTCGAACGGATGCCGTGCCGCACCGCTTCGCCGAGAATTCACCGGCCGCACCACGCGGCGTCACCGGTCGTCCCCCGTTCCGTCGTCGTTCACCCGCCGATGCTACGAATCGCTCGTGATCGAGGATGCCCTGACCGCCGTCGCCGAGAGCCCCTGGGCGCTGCTCGCGATGGCAGCCCTCGTGGTGGGCGATGCGTTCCTCGTCATCGTCCCCGGGGAGGTCGCCGTCACGGCCCTCGGCGCACTCGCGGTCGCCGAGGGGGCACCTCCCCTGGTGGGGGTGATCGTGGTGGCGGCTGCCGCGGCATTGATCGGCGATACCGGCTGCTATCTCATCGGCCGCACCGTCGGCCTGGAGCGATGGCGGTGGATGCGTGCTCCGAAGGTCCGTCGCGCCTTGGATGCCGTCGGCGATCGGCTCCGGCGCCGCACCGCGATCGCGCTGTTCACCGCCCGATTCATCCCCTTCGCGCGACTCGCCGTCAACCTCACCGCGGGCGCCTCTCGCATCCCCGCTCCCCGGTACCTCATCGTCGCCGGACTTGCCGCGACCGGCTGGGCGGTGTACCAGGCGCTCGTCGGCGCAGTCGTCGCGGCCGTCCTCCCCGGTGGGCCGGTGGTCGCGGTCGTCGTCTCGGTGCTCATCGCGGTAGTGCTCGGGCTCGGGGTCGACGCGGCCTTCGCACGATGGCCGGGCCGATCGGCGCCGGAGTGAACCGCGTGGGTCAGCGGAGCGCGAGAACGCGGCGAGCGGCGTCCGCCAGGGCGAGGCCGTAGGGACGACCGTGCCCGGCGGCATGCACGGCGAGCGGGTGGAGCTGGTGCACGATCGACCGCTCCCGCCAGCCCGGACGGAGGGCATGACGGCGCTGGTAGCCCGCCACGATGTCGTCGAGGAACGGTGCCCCGAACAGGTCGAGCATCGACAGGTCGGTCTCGCGATGACCGCCGTGCGCCGCCGGGTCGATCAGCACCACTCCCTCGCGCGACCACAGCACGTTGCCGTGCCAGAGGTCGCCATGGATGCGCGCGGGGGGCTCGGGGTCGTCGAAGGCGCCCCCGGCGATCACCCCGCATGCGTCGCGGACGATCTCCGCCTCGCTCTCCGTCAGGAACCCCGCGGCGAGCGCGGCGGGAAGGAAGGGCAGCACCCGGTCCCTGGCGTAGAAGACACCCCAGCGCTGCTCAGCCGCGACCGGTTGCGGACGCCGACCGATGAAAAGGGCGCTCTGGCCGGGGGGTGCGGCACCGAAGGCCGGGGCTCCGGAGTCATGGGTGATGGCGAGCGCCTCTCCGAAGGCACGCGCCGACAGGGGATCGGGCGCGGTCACCGATACTCGCTCGAGGCTGATGCGGCCGGGCCGGACGTCGACGACGCGTGCGGTGGGGACGCCGCCCACCGGGGCGCTTTCGCCGAGCCACCGCAGTCCGGCGGCCTCCGCCTCGAAGAACCCCGCCGGCGCGTCTTCACGCTCCTTGACGATCGTGTCCGCTCCGTCGTCGGCGCTCACTCCCCGGCGAGTCCCCCCAGGAGGTGGCCGAACGAGCGGCCTTCACCGAGATAGTGCGCGGGATCGAAGGGATCCGTCGGCACTGTCGGACGGCGCGCGACCACCGCAGCGGCGAACTCCCGCGCGGCGCGATCGATGCGCTCCGCCAGGGGCGAGGCCTGGTCGGCGGAACCGCCCCAGTCCCCGACGCGGCGAAGACTCCGGTGGAGACGGGGGCCGCGTGCAGATAGGCGAAAAGCGGGCGGATGGCGTAGTCGATCGCCAGGGAGTGCCGAGCCGTGCCGGCATTCGCCCCGAGGAGCACCGGCATGCCGGTGAGCGCGTCGGGATCGAGGACGTCGATGAACGACTTGAACAAGCCCGAATAGCTGGTGGAGAAGATCGGGGTCACCGCGATGAGACCATCGGCCGAGACCACCGTGTTGATGACGGACTCGAGGCCCGGCGAGGCGAAACCGGTGAGGAGATTGTCGGTGATCTCGTGGGCGTGGTCGCGAAGCTCAGTGACATCCGTCACCGCCTCCTCGCCCTCGGCTGCCAGTTCGCGGACCGTCGCGGTCGCCAGCCGGTCGGCCAGGAGCCGGGTCGACGACGGCGTGGACAGTCCTGCGGAGATGACGGCGATCCGTCGCGCGCCCATCTCACGCCCCCTCTCGGGCGACGGCGCCGACCGGCTGCCGATAGGGCGAGGTGCCGCCGGCGAGATTGTCGCCGCGATTCGCGTGAGGGACGGCCTGTCGGGGGGTGTTGTCGCCGTAGGCGGCGGCGACGCGACCGGCGTGCGTGGGTGCGTCCGGGACATCCGCGGGCCGGTCCTTCGCCAGCTCCTTCCGCAGCACCGGCACCACCTCCCCTCCGAGGAGGTCGAGCTGCTCGAGGACCGTCTTCAGCGGGAGCCCGGCGTGGTCGATGAGGAAGAGCTGCCGCTGGTAGTCGCCGAAGTGCTCGCGCATGCCGGCGTAGCGGTCGATGACCTGCTGCGGCGAACCCACGGTCAGCGGCGTCATCTCGCTGAAGTCCTCCAGGCTCGGCCCGTGCCCGTAGACCGGGGCGTTGTCGAAGTACGGCCGGAATTCGCGGACCGCGTCCTGCGAGTTGGCCCGCATGAACACCTGTCCGCCGAGCCCGACGATCGCCTGTTCGGGCGTGCCGTGGCCGTAGTGGGCGAAGCGCTGACGGTAGAGGGTGATCAGCCGCTGATAGTGCTCCTTCGGCCAGAAGATGTTGTTGGCGAAAAAGCCGTCGCCGTAGTAGGCGGCCTGTTCGGCGATCTCGGGAGTGCGGATCGAGCCGTGCCAGACGAACGGGGGGACACCGTCGAGCGGCCTCGGGGTGGACGTGAAGCCCTGCAGCGGCGTGCGGAACTTCCCCTCCCAGTCCACGACGTCCTCGCGCCAGAGGCGGTGCAGCAGCGCGTAGTTCTCCACGGCGAGGGCCAAGCCCTGACGGATGTCCTTCCCGAACCACGGGTAGACCGGCCCGGTGTTGCCTCGGCCGAGGATCAGGTCGGCCCGGCCGCCCGAGACGTGCTGCAGCATCGCGTAGTCTTCGGCGATCTTCACCGGATCGTTGGTGGTGATGAGGGTGGTCGCGGTGGAGAGGATGAGCCGCTCGGTCTGCCCGGCGACGTACGCCAGGGTCGTCGTCGGAGAGGACGACCAGAACGGCGGATTGTGGTGTTCCCCGAGCGCGAAGACGTCGAGTCCGACCTCCTCGACGTGCCGGGCGATGGTCAGGGTGTCACGGATCCGCTCGGCTTCGCTGGGCGTCCGCGCCGTCGTCGGGTCCTGGGTGATGTCGCTCACCGTGAAGACGCCGAACTGCATGCCCGACCACGTGGTCTCACTCACGGTCGCTTCCCACTTCCCCGCTCATCCGAGCGATCCATTCGGTTGAATACATCAGACCCAACCGCCCTCGAGTCCACGATATTCCGGGTGTGGGATTGCTCGGGATATGGTTGCTTCGCCGCTCATGTCCGAGGATTCCCGCGCCGCCGCCGCGGCATCCGCCTCCCCCGGTGCTCCCCGCACCGGCTCGATCGGCGCGCCGCGCGCGAAGAAGCGCATGCCGCTGTGGGACAACGCCCGGTTCATCTGCATCGTGCTCGTCGTGCTCGGTCACGCGATCCAGCGCCTCACCTACGACTCCGACATCGCGTTGGCGATGTACCTGCTGATCTACGCCTTCCACATGCCGGCGTTCGCCCTCATCTCGGGATACTTCTCCAAATCGGATGTCCCCGGCCGCCGCCAGATGGCACGGGTGCTCACCGACATCGTGGTGCCCTACGTCATCTTCGAGGGGCTGTGGGTGCTCACCAAGTGGATCGTCGAAGGTCAGGCGGATCCGAATCTCACGCGTCCGTCGTGGACACTGTGGTTCCTCCTGGCGCTCGGCATCTTCCGCCTCGTGCTGCCGTACCTGGCGCTGTTGCGGTGGCCGCTGCTGTGGACCGTCGCGATCTCGATCGGGGCCGGCTATCTCCCCAACATCGACTCCACCTTCTCGCTCTCGCGCACTCTCGGTCTCCTCCCCTTCTTCACCCTCGGCTGGTGGCTGCGCGAGCACCGCGTGATCGAACGCCTGGGGCTCCTCGAGCGACGCCCGTGGTGGTCCTTCCCCGCGGCCGTCGGCGTCTTCGTCGTCGCCGGGTGGGCCGCCTGGTTCTTCATCGACGACTGGAAGCGGGTGAACCTCGGCACCTGGTTCTTCTACGACGACTCCTATGCCGATCTCGGCGGCACGCAGTGGTGGGCGGGCGCGGTCCGCATCGCCCTGATCGTGGTGGCGCTGATCCTCTCGGCGGCACTGTTCGTCCTGGTGCCCCGCGGCCAGCACTGGTGGACGCACTTCGGCCAGTACACGATGTACATCTACCTCCTGCACTCCTTCGTGCTGTACCCGTTCCGGGAGTCGGGCGTGCTCCGCGGGCTCGAGCCGACGTGGCTGTGGTTGCCGGTGATGTGCGTCGTCTCGGTGCTCATCGCCATGGGGTTGGCGACCAAGCCGGTCCGGCGCGTATTCCGGCCCTTGGTCGAACCCCGCCCCGCCTGGTTGTTCGCCGATCCCACCCTCACCGCCGCCGAGGGCCGGCGCTCGGATCCGACCGGGTCGCGGCGACCTCCGGAGCCGGGACGGCTGCGGACGCGTCCGATCGATCCCCTCCATGAGGCGCGCGGTCCGCTCTGACTCGACGGACGGGTCCGGCACCGCGGGGCGTAACACAGCGCGGTGCCGAGGCCGGACCGATCTAGCCTGTCGCCATGACCGAGCTCTCCCTTCCGATCCTCGACCTCTCCCGTCTCGACGCCGGACCCGCCGAGGCGGCAGCATTCCGCGATGAGCTCCGCGAAGCCACTCACCGCGTCGGGTTCTTCTACCTCACCGGCACGGGCGTGAGTCCGGAACTCGAAGCGCGGCTCCACGCGGCGGCGCGGGCGTTCTTCGACCTTCCCGAGGAGGACAAGCTCGCGATCGAGAACGTCAACAGCCCCCACTTCCGCGGCTACACCCGCGTCGGCGGCGAGCGCACCCAGGGAAAGGTCGACTGGCGCGAGCAGATCGACATCGGCCCCGAACGGGAGCCGGTGACCGACCCGCACGCGGCCGATTTCCACCGTCTCACCGGCCCGAACCTCTGGCCTGCGGCCCAGCCGGAGCTCCGAGAGGTCGTCATCGAGTGGCACGATCGCCTCACCGAGATCGCCCGCACCCTGCTGCGCCAGTGGGCGATTGCCCTCGGTGCCGAGGCGGATCACTTCGACCGTCACTTCGGTGAGCCGGCGAGCCTGATCAAGATCGTCCGCTACCCGGGCAGCACCGAGCCGGTCCCGCAACAGGGAGTCGGCGCGCACAAGGACTCCGGCGTCCTCACGCTCCTCTGGGTCGAACCCGGCAAGGGCGGCCTGCAGGTCGAGCGCGACGGGCAATGGGTCGACGCCCCGGCCGTACCGGGATCCTTCGTGGTGAACATCGGCGAGATGATGGAGTACGCCACCCAGGGCTACCTCATCGCGACGAATCACCGGGTGATCTCTCCCCGCTTCCCCGATGACCGCATCTCGGTGCCGTTCTTCTTCAACCCCGCGCTCGACGCGGCGCTGCCGCTGGTCGAGCTCCCCGAAGAGCTCGCGAGGGAGGCACGGGGGGTGACGGATGACCCGTCGAATCCCATCCACGCGTTGTTCGGTGAGAACGCGCTGAAGTCGCGCCTGCGGGCGCACCCTGACGTCGCCGCCCGGTGGCACGCGGACCTGCTGGCGGCCCGGGCCTCGGCCTGACCCCCGGCGCGGCGCGCTTCGCGGCCCCCTTCCTCACGCACCGCGCCGCGCGCTTCGCGCGCCGCGCGCATCCTCCCTCGCGCACCGCGCCGCGCGCTTCGCGCGCCGCGCGCGCCCTCCCTCGCCGACCCGGCTTCCCTCGGCGGCCCGCGAAATCCGCGAAAGTGCGTCTGGGCGCCGAGAATCCGGGGTCACCCCGCATCCTCGGCGCGCAGATGCGCTCTCGCGGGGAGGGCGCCGTGCGAGGGGGAAGGGGCGGGGGCGGAGCGTGGGGGGCGGAGCGTGACGCGCGGAGCGCGGGGGACGGAGCGCGCGACGCGTCGCCGGGAACGACGAGGGCCGCCCGACACCTCGGGCGGCCCTCACAAGAATGTTTTGCGCGATTGAACGCTGGTTCGCGACTAGCGGCGAAGCCCCAAGCGCTCGATCAACGACCGGTAACGGTTGATGTCGATGTCCTGGAGGTAGCCGAGCAGACGACGGCGCTGACCGACGAGCAGGAACAACCCACGACGCGAGTGGTGGTCGTGCTTGTGCTCCTTGAGGTGCTCGGTCAGGTCCTTGATGCGCTGCGTCAGCATCGCGACCTGCACCTCGGGGGATCCGGTGTCACCGGGGTGCGTCGCGTACTCTTCGATGATCGCCTTCTTGACCTCTGCATCCAGTGCCATAAAGTGATCCCCTTTCTCGTCGTTGCGCGGCGCCCGACGCCTTCTGCGTGAGCTCTCTTCATCCGCGGCCGATCGAACGGCAACCGCTCGAGTCTACCAGGCCGAGCGCTCGCGGACGCACCGGGGCCGGGGAGCAGAGGCAGCGGCGCGGGTAGGCTCGATCGAGTGCGTTCCCGCGTCCGGCCCGTGATCCCGCGCCTCCGGCGGGAGCATCTCGTCGACCTGCGTCCGTTCACGGCGAGCCCCGCATTCGCCCGACTCTGGCTGGGCTCCACGCTCGCCGGGCTCGGCGGTCAGTTGACCGTCGTCGCGGTGATGCTCCACGTGTACGACCTGACCGCATCGACCCTCGCCGTGTCGATGATCGCGGTGGCGGGCCTGGTGCCGATGATCCTCGCCGGTCTCTATGGGGGCATGCTCGCCGACGCCTTCGATCGGCGCCGCGTGGCGCTGGTGGCCGCCGTGATCACGTTCGCCTCGACGGCGCTGCTCGCCCTCCTCGCGTGGGCGGGCGCCGAGACGGTCGGATGGCTGTTCCTCCTCAGCATCGTCAACTCCGCCGCCAACACCGTCGTGATGGCCGCGCGCCAGGCGATCGTTCCCCGACTGCTGCCGCGCGACCTCCTTCCCGCCGCGTCCGCCCTCAATGGCATCACCGTCGGGATCATGGTGATGGCCGGTCCCGCCCTCGCGGGTGTTCTGGTCGCTCTGACGGGCTACGCCTGGACGTACACAGTCGACGTCGTCCTCATGCTTTCGCTCTTCCTCGGACTGTGGACGCTCCCCCGCATCCGCCCCGAGGGGGAGGTCGTCCGGCCAGGCCTGGAATCCCTGCGCGACGGCTGGCGATTCCTCCGACGCGCGTCGAACATCCGCTTGCAATTCGTCCTCGACATCATCGCGATGACGTTCGGCCATCCGACGGCCCTCTTCCCGGCCGTGGGAGCCGTGCTGCTGGGCGGTGGCCCCATCACGACCGGAGTGCTCACCGCGGCGGTCGCGGCCGGGGCGTTCGTCTCGAGCGTGTTCTCCGGGCCCGTGGGCCGGGTGCGCCGCCACGGGATCGGCATCCAGCGCGCCATCCAGATCTACGGCGCCGCCATCGCCGGACTCGGTCTCGTGCTCGCAGCCGCGGCACTGGGCTGGTTCGCTCCGGACCGGGTCGACGCCGATACACCGAACCTCGTGTTGATCACCCTGGCTTGCTTCGCGCTCGCCGTCGCCGGGGCCGCGGACAACATCAGCTCCATCTTCCGCAACACCATGGTGCAGGCGGCGGTCCCCGACGCGGTGCGTGGGCGACTCCAGGGACTGTTCATCGTGGTGGTCGCGGGCGGACCGCGCCTGGGGGCACTCTACGCCGGGACGCTCGCCACTGTCACTGCGCTGTGGTTCCCCCCACTCCTCGGCGGGCTCATCATCATCGCGCTCGTCGGGTTGCTCGTGCGAGCGAGCCCCCGATTCCGGGCCTACGACGCCGAGTTCCCCGAGCCGTAGCCGGACCGCCAGCCATCGGCGGATAACGGACGACGCATCGCCGTGCCCCTCACCGCTCGGCCACACGGGGCTACCGTCGAGACGTGACCGCCACCGCCCCTTCGCCGACCGCCACGGATGCATCGGGAACGCCCGCGTCGATCGTGGTGCAGTTCGCCCTGGCGGGCGTGGTGTGGGGCTCGAGCTTCCTGTTCATGAAGGTCGCGCTCGAGGGAGTCGGGCCCGGGCAGGTGGCGTGGTCGCGCCTCGTGCTGGGAGCACTCGCGCTCGGCGCGTTCGTTGCGATGCGTCGGGAGCGCCTTCCGAAAAGCCTGCGGATCTGGGGGCACATGACCGTCCTGGCGGTCTCGTTCTGTGTCGTGCCGTTCCTGCTGTTCTCGTGGGCGCAGCAGCATGTGACCTCGGGGCTTGCCAGCATCTACAACGCCACCACCCCCATCATGACCGCGGTCATGGCGGGACTGCTCCTGCGGGTGGAGCGTCTGACCAGGGACCAGATCTTCGGCATCGCCGTCGGGATCGCCGGGGTGCTCGTCATCATCGGCCCATGGCAGGGACTGGACCTCTCGCAGAGCGTCGTGGCGCAGCTCGCGATCCTCGGCGCCACCGCCTGCTACGGATTCAGCCTCGCCTACATGCGCCGTTTCGTCGCTCACACCGGCATGACGGCGCTGACCTTCTCGTTCCTCAACATCGGGATCGCCGCGGTGATCATGCTCGCCCTCACGCCCGTCGTCGCGTGGGCGCCGGTGCGCCTGGACCCGTGGATCGTGGGGAGCCTGGTGCTTCTCGGTGCCCTCGGCACCGGCGTCGCCTACGTGTGGAACCAGAACGTCGTGCGCGCGTGGGGTCCGACCCGCGCCTCGACCGTGACCTACATCACACCGGTGATCGGCGTCGTCCTCGGCATCGTCATCCTCGGCGAGCGGCTCAGTTGGAACGAACCGGTCGGGGCGGTGGTGGTCTTCGCCGGCATCCTGCTCGCACAGGGACGCCTGTCGCTGATCGCGCGCGCAGGCCGTCGAGGAACCAGCGACGCGTCAGGCCGCTGACCGCCGGACCCGCCCGGGGGTCTCTCCGGTGATGCGGGAGTAGGCGCGGCTGAACGCCGCCTCCGAGCCGTACCCGAGAGCAGTCGCGGCAGCGGCGACCGTCTCGCCGCGGCGGAGGAGACCGCGAGCCACCCGCATGCGCCACTGCGCGACGAAGGTCATCGGCGGCGTACCCACGACATCGGTGAATCGCGTCGTGAACGCCGTTCGAGACATCCGGGCCCGCTGGGCGAGCTCGAGCAGCGACCAGGCCCGTCCCGGGTCGCGATGGACGGCGGCGATCACCGGGCCCAGTTGAGGATCGCGCAGTGCGGGAAGCCAGCCGGATGACGCCGACTCCTCCTGCGCGACCCACGCCCGGATCGTCTCGAGGACGAGGAGGTCGGCCAGGCGCGTCGCCATGGCGCTTCCGCCGGGGCGAGGCTCCCGCAACTCGTCGCGAAGGAGCGGCAGCAGCGCGGCCGAGACGGGGTAGGAGGTGGAGTCGACGACGACCACCGACGGCAGAACCGCGAGCACTCCGTCGACGGCCGGCGATTCCATCGCCACGACCCCGCACAGCAGACGCAGGTGCGGGGATGACGCGGCCTCGCCGATGCGCAGAAGCGAAAAGCTCTCGCCGAGCATCGTCTGGGGCAGCTCGTCGGCCCGACCGAGGACCGGCGCCCCCGGGTGCGTGGAGATGCGGTGCCCGATCCCCCGGGGGACGAGCGCGAGCGTCCCCGCCGGGAGCGCGAGCGGCTCGTCCCCGTCCACTTCGAGGAACGCGGTGCCGCTGTCGACGATGTGGAAGCTGAGGGTGTTCGGGATCTGCGGCATCTCCACCGCACCCCGGCCGGACGCTTCGGTCCAGGAGTAGAACGCCCCGCGCATCCGGACGTGGTACAGCGCCGCGGTGAGATCGTCGACGTCGTCCCAGGGCATCGCAACGGTCACTCGACACCCCTCGGGACGATCGATCAAGGAATACGTACGAAGAACGATAGTTCGTCCGCCTGCGAGCGACAACAGTGGAGTCACACCGACCGAGAGGACACCTCCATGAACGTCATCGTCATCGGCGCGACGGGCGGCTCAGGACGCGCCGTCTGCGACGCTCTCCTGCAGCGCGGGCATCGAGTCACCGCCGCCGCACGCTCCGCCTCCGCTCTGCCCCCGAAGGACGGCCTCACCCGGCTGAACCTCGATGCCTCCGACCCGGCCGCCGTGGAGCGGGCACTGCCCGGCCACGATGCGGTCGTGGTGACGCTCGGGATCTCCGAACCGCCGTTGCGGGTCCGCTTCCGTGGCGCCCGCTCGACTCCCGACGACATCCGCTCGCGCGGAACCGCGGCGATCGTCAACGCCGCCCGCCGCGCCGGGATCCGCCGGATCGTCGTGCAGTCCTCCTACGGGGTGGGAGAAACGCGGCAGCAGCTCAGCGTCGTCGACCGAGTCGTCTTCGCGCTCCTCATCCGACCGCAGATCATCGACAGCGAGATTCAAGAGGGGGTTCTGCGCGGTTCGGATCTCGACTGGACGATCGTGCAGCCGGTCTACCTCACCGACACGGCCGATCTCGCCCACCACACCTCGTCGGCCGGCGAGGTGCGCGGCCGGCGGGTGAGTCGCGCGGCCGTCGCCCGGGTGCACGCCGAGCTCCTCGAGTCGGGCGAATTCGTCCGACGCACCGTCGCGGTGTCGGGGTGAGCGGACGCCTCAGCCGACGGCGACGAGATCGATGATGAAGATCAGGGTCTTGCCGCCGAGGAAGTGGCCGCCGCCGTTGCCGTAAGCGAGGTGCGGGGGGATGACGAGCTCGCGGCGTCCCCCGACGCGCATGCCGGGGATGCCGTCCTGCCAGCCCTGGATCAGGCCGCGGAGCGGGAACTGAATGCTCTCTCCGCGGTTCCAGGACGAATCGAACTCCTCGCCGGAGTCGTACTCGACGCCGACGTAGTGCACCGTCACCTGGTCGCCCGGGCGGGCCTCGGCGCCCTCGCCGACGATGAGGTCGCGGATCACGAGCTCCTCGGGTGCGGGGCCGGTGGGAGCGTCGATCTCGGGCTTGGTGCGGTCATCCGTCATACCCCCATCCAAGCCCAGCCGTTCCCCCGGGTCAACGCGAGCCGCTCCCCGGCCGGGGTCTTGACAGGCGCGAGCGCCCGTGGGCATCCTGAGGGCAGGCCGACTCAGCGCCCGGGAGACACGCAGGCATCGCCGCGGCACCGGGCGCTGAGTTCTTTCCCGGGGCGGCCGGTGTTGCTCAGGGCGCGAACAGCGCCGCCCGCGTCGCCGACGCCCGGGCGAGGAGCACGTGCTCGTCCTCGGCGGCTCTGGGGTCGCGACCAGTGATGGAACGCTGCCGCGCCGCGGCGAGCGCCGTCGCGTCGCTGATGAAGCTCTTCATCAGCGCGGTGCGGTCGCCGCGGAGCCCCCGCGCCCAGGCGAGCGCCGATCGGCGCCCGGCACCGGTGGCGAGCATGTCGACCTCCTGCGGGGTGAACCATCCCGCGGCGGCGTAGTCGCCCAGCCGCTCCCGCGTCAGGCGCGCCTCCTCGCGGCGGAGCCCGAGGATCCCCAGGATGAACAGCACGAACAGCGGTACCTGCAGCGTGAGGTAGAGGGCGAAGAAGTCGCCGAAGACGGCCGAGCCGTTCCACAGCGCGTGGAGCAGGATGGCTCCGGCGAGCCCCATGAGGAAAGGGCCCGCCGCGTCGCGGGCCCGGGCTCCGCGGCGGGCGGCGAGGCCCAGCGCGAAACCGGTGATGCTCGTGAACATCACATGGGCGAAGGGCGAGAGGATGCCGCGGAGGAAGAAGGTCTGCGAGACATCCGCGACCCCACCCTCGATGAAGCTGATGGCGAAGTACTGGATGTTCTCGGTGAAGGCGAAACCCGCTCCGACGAGCGCACCGTAGACGACGCCGTCCACCGGGCCGTCGAACGCGCGACGGGCGGTGAGGAAGATGAGGAGCACGCCGAGCCCCTTGGCCACCTCTTCGACCACCGGAGCCTGCACCACCGCCGACAGGGCGTCGCCGAGGAGGGACGTGTTCACTCCGAACACGATCGCCAGAGCGAGATCGACGCCGAGGGCGATGCCCACCGCGGCGACCGCCCCCCACGCGACCGCCAGCACCATGAGTCCCCGCGGCTCCGGCTCCCATCGGTCGATGAGCCGGATGGCGAAGAGGACTCCGACGAGGGGGAAGAGGGCGGCGATCGCTCCGATCAGGGAGGCGGCGGGTCCGATCGCGTTGAGGAAGTACCCCACGAGGGCGATGAGGAAGAGAACGAGGATCGCCGAGATCCACACCGGCGCGCTCCGACCCGCGCGCGGCAGGGCGGCGCCTCCGGACGGAAGCGGCACCGCAGGCGGCGAGGTGCGCGCCTGCGGGATCGACGCCCCCTGCGCGACCGGAGGCTGCGCGAAGACGCTGGGGAACGAAGGCGGCGTGAGCGACGGCCGACCATCACCGGGCAGCCAGAGGTTCGTCATGGCGAACAGCCTATTCGCGAGAGGACGGACACCGAGTGGAGGGAGTGAATGCGTATAGCGTGGAGGGATGCGCTTCGCCCACGTGACCGCTGCGGCAGACGCTCGGCCACGTCTGGCGCTCGTCGTCGACGAGGAGCAGGTCGTCCTCGTCGATGAGCTGTTCGACGGCGCCCCGGGCACCCTCCAGCAGCTCATCGACGGCGGCGACGAGCTGCTCGCCCGGGTCGGCGACGCGGCCGGGGCTGTCGCGAGGCATCCGCTCGCATCGTTCGGTTTCGCCTCGGCCGTCCTGGCTCCCCCGACGGTGCTGGCGGTGGGACTCAACTACGCCGCGCACTCCAGCGAGCTGGGCCTGAAGACCGACGCGGCCCCGACCGTCTTCGTGCTGTGGCCGAATTCCCTCACGGGTCATGAAGCGACCACCGCCTGGCCGCGCTCGCTCAGCGAGTCGGTGGACTACGAGGCCGAGCTCGGTGTGATCATCGGCCGGCCGGCGAAGGATGTCCCGGTGGAACAGGCCCTGGACCACGTGTGGGGTTACACCGTCGTCAACGACATCACCGCGCGCGACATCCAGTTCTCCGAGGCGCAGTGGTCGCGCTGCAAGTCGTTCGACGGATTCACCCCGACCGGTCCCTTCGTCGTCACGGCCGACGAGGTGCCCGATCCGCAGGACCTCCACATCTGGACCGTCCTCGACGGGCGGACGCTGCAGGACGCCTCGACCGGCCAGATGATCCGTTCGGTGGCCACCCTCGTCACTGCGCTGTCGCAGTCGGCGACCCTCCTCCCTGGAACCCTGATCTCCACCGGAAGCCCTGGCGGCGCCGGCTACTCTCGCGACCCGCAGGTGTTCCTCCGCGACCGCTCGACGGTCACGGTCGGGATCGACGGCATCGGCGAGCTCACCACGCACTGCCGCATCCTCGACCGGTGACGACGAACGCCGGCCCGAGACCGGGCCGGCGTTCGCGAGGATGGATCAGTTGCAGGTGATGGTGCCGCCACCCTGCAGGGTGTGGGTCCCCGGGCCGAGCTCGGCACACGCCGCGGCAAGGCCTCCTGCGATGGCGGTGAACACGACGATGGCGATGATGATGCCGACGACCATGAGCACCGCACTGATGATGATGGCCGCCAGCGCCCAGCCGTTCTTGTGACCGGCCTTGCGGCTCTGAACCAGCGCCACGATGCCCAGGATCAGGGCGATGAGCTGCGCGAAGAACGACAGCACGAACGCGACGATCCCGAGGGTCTTGCCGGGAACCGGCGCGCCGGGCGCCGGCTGCTGCGACCCGTAGGCAGGGGGCGGAGCGGCGTTGTACGCCTGTGCAGCGGGCGCGTCGTAGGCGGGCGGCGGGGGCGCGTTGTAGGTCGGCGGGTTGTTCGGAGCGCTCGGCGGCACGGCGCTCGGGTTCTGCGGATCGGTCACGAGGGGTCCTTCCGGTTCAGGCAGGGCGATGCAGGTTTCGGACGAACGCTATCGCTCCTCGCCTCCGCGTACCAGAGGACCCGCCGCGTCACTCCGCCGTTTCGGACACCAGGTCTTCGGCCGCCTGCATCAGGGGAATGGCCGCCGTCACGGTCTCGAGACCCGACAGCCGAGCCGGGGACAGCTGCTTTGTGCATTCCTCCCGCGACATCAGCCCCGCCTCCACCACCAGGTCGGCGATGTTGCGGCCGGTCAGCAGCGCGGTCTTCGCCAGGGCCGCGGCGGCCGCATACCCGATGAAGGGCGTGAGGGCGGTGACGACGCCCACCGAGGTTCCGACCATCGCACCCAGGCGCTCGCGGTTGGCGGTGATGCCGTCGACGCAGTTGACCCGCAGGGTGTGCATCCCCCGGCGCATCCAGGTGATCGACTGGAAGATGGAGTGCGCGATCACGGGTTCGAAGGCGTTCAGCTGCAGCTGACCGCCTTCCACCGCCATGGTGACGGTGAGGTCGGCCCCGGCGACGGCGAAGGCGACCTGGTTGACGACCTCGGGGATCACCGGGTTGACCTTCCCCGGCATGATGCTCGACCCTGCCTGACGGGCGGGCAGGTTGATCTCGCCGAACCCGGCCTGCGGGCCGGAGGACAGCAGGCGCAGGTCGTTGCAGATCTTGGAGAGCTTGATGGCGTTGCGTTTCAGCGACGACGAGAACGACATGAAGGCGCCGGTGTCGCTGGTGGACTCCACGAGGTCGGTGGCCAGCTCCAGGTCGAGGTCGGTGATCGCCCGCAGATGCTTCAGCACGGCCTCGCCGTACCCGGGCGACGCGGTGATGCCGGTGCCGATCGCGGTGGCGCCCATGTTGATCTCGTAGAGCAGGTAAGCGTTCTCGGTGAGGCGGCGGTAATCTTCGCCGAGCGTGGTGGCGAAGCCGTTGAACTCCTGACCGAGGGTCATGGGCACGGCATCCTGCAGCTGCGTGCGCCCGACCTTGAGGACGTCGTGGAACTCGTGGGCCTTGGCGAGGAACGCGTGACGCAGGAGATCGAGCTCGTCGAGCAGCGTCCGAAGATCGAGGCTGAGGCCGATCTTGACCGCCGTCGGGTAGACGTCATTCGTCGACTGGCTGCGGTTGGTGTCGTCGATCGGCGACAGGAACCCATAGTCGCCCTTCTGGCGTCCCGCGAGTTCGAGGGCGATGTTGGTGATCACCTCGTTGGCGTTCATGTTCGTCGAGGTGCCTGCTCCACCCTGGATGACACCGACGACGAACTGGTCGTGGTACTCGCCGTCGATCACCAGCTGAGATGCCCTGTCGATCAGATCGGCCTTTCGCGGCTCGAGCACGCCGATATCCCGATTCGCCCGCGCCGATGCCTGCTTGACCATCGCGAGGGCCCGGACCAGGTCTCGGTAGACCGAGATCGGGCGCTTGCTGACGGGGAAGTTCTCCAGTGCCCGGGCGGTGTGGATCCCCCAGTAGGCGTCGGCGGGGATCTCCAGAGATCCCAGTGAATCGGTCTCTGTGCGGGTGCGCGTCGTTGCGTCCGTAGCCATCGGTGTCCTCGTGGGTCGCGGCGGTCGGGGGTCTTCCCGAGCCTAGTCAGCGCGGCGCATGCGGCCTGTCGCCGACGCGTACAGCCGGACGCCCGTCACTGTCCGCAGCGGCCCCTCCCTACGTCTGGCACGGAAGCTCCCCCGGCGCTCAGGATCGCTTCCGCGAGAACGCCTCGAGCCGCTCCTCGGGCGAGAGCGCGGCCATGCGCTCGGCCCATGCCGCGTCGAAGTAGCCGCCGAGCGGCGCGTCGACGACCGGGACCACGGCGCTCGTGACCACGTCGTCGTAGACGTGGACGAGATGGAACGACTGCGCGGCATCCATCCCGTTGACCTCCACCGCCGGTTGGGCGAGGTTCATCGTGTAGCAGGTCGCCGCGGCCACGCTCACCGGCACCTCGGCGAACGAGCCCGAGGTGGAGTAGTGGAGATGTCCGGCGAGGATCATCCGGACATCCGTCCCCTCGATGACCCGTGCGAGACGGCCCTGGTCGCGCAGTTCGAGGATGTCGAACAGCGGCAGGTGGGACGGCAGCGGCGGATGGTGCATCGCCAGGATCGTCCCGAGCGGGGCGGGCTCGGCGAGCGCGGCTGCGAGCCACTCGAGCTGGGCCTGATCGAGATCGCCGTGATGCCACCCGGGAACGGAGGTGTCGAGGGCGATGAGCCGCAGCCCGTCGAGGTCGTGGACGGCGACGACAGGCTCCTGCGTCGGCGCCGCGCCCAGAAGCTCGGCGTGGAGGGCCGGCCGCTCATCGTGGTTTCCCGCGACCCACACCAGCCGCGCACCGAGTCGCGCGGCGACCGGCTCGACGGCCGCGCGAAGGGTGCGATAGGCCTCCGGTTCGCCGAGGTCGGTCAGGTCGCCGGTGAAGACCAGTGCATCGGGGCGGATGTCGAGACGCTCCACCGCCTCGAGGGTTCGTGCCAGGTTCGTAGCGGTGTCGTAGCGGCCGCCGAGGGGCGTATTGCCGGCGAGGAGGTGGGTGTCGCTCAGGTGCAGCAGAGTGCGCCGCGGCGGCGGGTACTGTCCGAAACGCAAGGAGGCCGCATCCATGGAAGGAGCCTAGCGAGCACCTCCCCCACCACCCGCCGTCACCGGCCGAGGACGAGCAGAAGGATGCCTCCGGCGACCGCGGCCGCGCAGATGGCGAAGCATCCGTAGGCGGCGAAGAGGGCCCGCGTCTTCTGACGCTCGCTCAGCGGGTTCTTCCGAGCCGCTTTCGCGGCGGCCTTCTCGGCGCGCTTGCGCTCCTTGGGAGTGATGACGGTGATCGCGTCGGTGAAGGTCGCCGGAGCGACCACCGGAACGCGGCCGGCGCGGACCAGCATCCGGAGCCCCAGGGAGTAGAAGAGCACGACGGTGACGGCCGCGAGGATCGCGGCGACGAAGACCTCGACGAAGGCGAGCCAGTCGATGGTGATCATGAGGCATCCGTCCCCTCGCCGTCGCCCCGCCCCGTGGGCGCCGCGGCATGCTCGCGCTGACGGCGGGTGGGCGGCGGAGCGTCTGTGACATCCACCGCCTGTCCGGAATCCGCGACCTCGCTCATGGCGTTGTCCGCGCTGACGGCGTCCCGCCGCGACAGGAGGTAGATCACGCCGATGACGATGCCGGCGAGCACCGCGTCGATGAGGACGCCCCACGTGCCGAGCCACACCACCACCAGCGCGGCGGCAGCACCGACCCCGCCCGCCGCGGGGAGGGTGAGCACCCAGCCGACCATGATCCGCCCGACGGTCCGCCACCGGACGGTGGAGCCCCGCCGCCCCAGCCCCGAGCCGATCACCGATCCCGAAGCGACCTGCGTCGTCGACAGGGCGAAGCCGAGCGCGCTCGAGGCCAGGATGGTGGAGGCCGTCGACGCCTCCGCCGAGAAGCCCTGGGCGGGCTTGACATCGGTGAGACCCTTGCCGAGGGTGCGGATGATCCGCCAGCCGCCCATGTAGGTGCCGAGGGCGATGGTCACCGCGCAGGCGACGATCACCCACAGCTGCGGATCGGGGTTCGTCGAGGACTGCCAGCCCACCGTGATCAGTGCCAGGGTGATGACGCCCATCGTCTTCTGGGCGTCATTCGTTCCGTGCGCGAGGGCGACGAGGGACGAGGTGAAGATCTGGCCCCAGCGGAAGCCGTCCCGCCCGTCGGGGCGGGAGTCGTAGCGTCGCGTCACCGCGTAAGCGACCTTCGTCGCGGTGAAGGCGATGATGCCCGCGGTGACCGGGGCGATGAGGGCGGGGAGGATCACCTTCGACAGCACGACACCGAGGTCGATCGCGAGAATCCCGACTCCGACGATGGTCGCGCCGATCAGACCTCCGAACAGCGCGTGGGAGGAGCTCGAGGGAAGGCCGAGGAGCCACGTGAGCATGTTCCAGGTGATCGCGCCGATGAGTCCGGCGAAGATGATGGCGGGGAAGACCGACGCCGAGATCTGCTCTTCGCGGATGATTCCGCCCGAGATGGTCTTCGCGACCTCGGTGGACAGGAACGCGCCGACGAGATTCAGCACCGCCGCGAGCAGCACCGCGACGCGCGGGCGGAGCGCTCCGGTGGCGATGGGTGTCGCCATCGCGTTGGCGGTGTCGTGGAATCCGTTGGTGAAGTCGAAGAAGAGCGCGAGCGCGATGACCAGGACGATGACGAGAGCTGCGGTGTCCACCGAGTGCTTTCGAGAGGAGGGATCGGATCCCGACGGCTGGTGAACGAAGAGTTCACCGGGAGTTCACGAACCGGCAACCGGCCACCGTCATCGTCGCACCCCGGGATCGACGGGTCAATTCCTCTCCGTGCGGGGCGCACTAGCGTTGATGTCTGTGACTGCTGACTCCGTCTCCCCCTCCGTTCCCCCCGCTCCGACCGCCCCGCGGCGCCCCATCGAGCGGCGCCACCACGGCGACGTGGTCGTCGACGACTACGAGTGGCTGCGGGCGAAGGACGACCCCGAGGTCATCGCGCACCTCGAGGCGGAGAACGCCTACACGGCCCAGCGCACCGACCACCTCGGGGGACTTCGCGAGCGCATCTTCGAGGAGATCCGCTCCCGCACCCTCGAGACCGACCTGTCCGTGCCGAGCCGGCAGGGACAGTGGTGGTACTACGGCCGCACCGTGGCGGGGAAGCAGTACGGCATCCAGTGCCGCGCACCCCTGAGATCCGACGACGACTGGACTCCGCCCGACCTCTCCCCCGACGCCGAGGTCCACGGCGAGCAGGTGCTTCTCGACGGCAACGCCGAGGCCGAGGGACACGACTTCTTCTCGCTCGGCAGCGTCGACGTGACCACCGACGGCACCCGCATGCTCTTCGGCGTCGACGTCGCCGGCGACGAGCGCTACACCGTGCGCGTGAGAGACCTCGTCACCGGCGAGCAGCTCGCCGACGAGATCCCGGGCACCTTCGCCGGGGCCACCTTCTCTCCCGACGGGCGCTTCATCGTCTACACGACCGTGGACGACGCCTGGCGGCCCGACACCGTCTGGCTCCATGAGATCGGAACCCCGGTCGAGGACGACGTCAGGCTGTTCCACGAGCCCGATGAGCGTTACTGGGTGGGAGCGGGGTTCACCCGCAGCGAGCGCTACCTCGTGATCAGCCTGGGCTCGTCGATCACCTCCGAGGAGTGGCTCGTCGAGTCCGCCGACCTCCGCTCCGAGCCGCGGGTGGTCTGGCCCCGCCGCGAGGGCGTGGAGTACGACGCCTCGCACGCGATCGTCGACGGGGAGGACGTGCTCTACATCCTCCACAACGACGGCGCGCTGGATTTCGAGCTCGTGAGGGTGCGGGCGGATGACCCGCAGGCCCGGCGCGACGTCGTCATCCCCCACCGCACCGGCGCGCGGCTCCTCGGCGTATCGACGTTCCGCGACTGGGCGGTCGTCGCCTATCGGCGGGATGGGCTCCCGCGTCTGGGAATGCTCGACTACGCGTCGTCCGAGGTATCGGAGATCGCCTTCGACGAGCCGTTGTATTCGGTCGGGAGCGGCGGCAACCCCGAGTGGGCGCCGCCGCTGCTGCGCCTGTCCTACGGCTCATTCACCACCCCGAGCACCGTCTACGACTACGAGGTCGCCACCGGAGAACTGCTGCTGCGCAAGCGCCAGCCGGTCCTCGGCGGCTACGAGACGGCCGACTACGGTCAGGCCCGGGTGTGGGCGACAGGGGAGGACGGCACCGAGGTACCGATCTCGCTGGTGTGGAAGCGCTCCTTCGGCGAGCCCGGCGCCGAGCCCCGACCCGTGCACCTCTACGGATACGGCTCGTACGAGCACTCCATCGAGCCGGGGTTCTCGGTCGCCCGCCTGTCGGAGCTCGACAGGGGCGTCGTCTTCGCGGTCGCCCACGTGCGCGGCGGCGGCGAGATGGGCCGCCAGTGGTACGAGGACGGGAAGCTCGTGGCCAAGCGCAACACGTTCACCGACTTCGTCGCCTGCGCGCGGCACCTCATCGACACCGGCTACACCACCCCCGACCGCCTGGTGGCCGAAGGCGGCAGTGCGGGCGGACTCCTCATGGGCGCGGTGGCGAACCTCGCGCCGGAGAGTTTCGCCGGGATCCTCGCCGATGTGCCGTTCGTCGACGCGCTGACGACGATCCTCGACCCGTCGCTGCCCCTGACCGTGATCGAGTGGGACGAGTGGGGCGATCCTCTTCACGACGCCGACGTCTACGCCTACATGAAGTCGTACACCCCTTATGAGAACGTGCGCGAGGGGGTGGAGTACCCGCGGATCCTCGCCGTCACGTCGCTCAACGACACCCGGGTGCTGTACGTCGAGCCCGCGAAGTGGGTGGCGCGCCTGCGCGAGGTCGGTGCCGACGCGCTGTTGAAGTGCGAGATGGTGGCGGGCCACGGCGGCGTCTCCGGGCGGTACAACGCCTGGCGGGAGCGGGCGTTCGAGCTCGCGTGGCTGCTGGATGTGCTGGGTCTCGCGACGCACGCGGAGTCGGCGACGGAGTGAAGCCGCCGCGCTGCCGGACGGCACGCGTTCCGCTCGGCGTCAGCGCAGACGCGGGTCAGCCGAAGAGGGCGGCGGCCTCGTCGTAGCGGTATCGAGGAACGGTGTTGAGCTCGCCCAGCGCCTCGGCGAAGGGAACGCGGACGATGTCCGTGCCGCGGAGGGCGACCATCTTCCCCCACTCCCCCGCGACGACGGCGTCGGCGGCGTGGAGGCCGAGACGCGTCGCGAGAACCCGATCGAAGGCGGAGGGCGAGCCGCCGCGCTGAATGTGCCCGAGCACGGTCGAGCGCGTCTCGATCCCGGTGATGCGCTCGATCTCGGGAGCCAGCACCTCGCTGATGCCGCCCAGGCGCGGGCGGTTGAAGGCGTCGAGTCCCTTGTCGCTGTAAGCGTGCTCCATGCCCGTGAGGGTGAATCCCTCCGACACCACGATGAGGGGTGCACGACCCCGGTCGTGGGCCCGGGTGACGAGGCCGGTGATGTCGTCGATAGACATCGGCACCTCGGGGATGCAGATGGCGTGGGCACCCGCCGCCATACCGGCGTGCAGGGCGATCCACCCGACGTGACGCCCCATCACCTCGGCGACCATGCAGCGCTGGTGGGAATCGCCGGTCGTGCGGAGGCGGTCCATCGCCTCGGTGGCGATGTTCACGGCCGTGTCGAAGCCGAAGGAGTAGTCCGTCGCGCGCAGATCGTTGTCGATCGTCTTGGGAACACCGAGGACGTTGATGCCGTCCTTCGACAGCCGGTCGGCGGCAGCGAGCGTGCCTTCGCCGCCGATGGCGATGATGCCGTCGATGCGGTGCCCGTAAAGGGTCTTCGCGATATTCTCCGCGCCGCCCCGCGGACCTTCGTAGGGGTTGGTGCGGCTCGTGCCGAGGATCGTCCCGCCGACCTTCGACAGCCCCTTCACCTCGTGGCGGGTGAGGGGGAAGAAGTCCGCGTCGACCACGCCGCGCCAGCCATCTCGGATGCCGACGAATTCCAGGTCGTACGATGTGGTGCCCTTGAGCACGACTCCGCGGATGACGGCGTTCAGGCCGGGGCAGTCGCCGCCGCTGGTCAGGATGCCGATCTTCATGTCTGTCCTCGGGCTTTCGGGGTGGGGCTCATCGGCGACGCTGCCTCATTCCGACCCTAGTGCCGGATGCCACGGGCGCACCAACCAGCCGCATCGACCGGCGTCGGCGGCGCCTCAGCTCTCGCCGAGCGCCCGCCGGGTGAGGTGCATGAGCGCCGACAGCTGCACCGAATCGCTCGACTCGGGATCGACCGCGATGCCGTCGAGCGCCCGCTGAGCCAAGCCCTGCTTGGAGTCGATGAGCTCGGCGATCTTGGTGTCGATCGTGTGCGCGGCGATGATCCGCCACGCGGTCACCGGTTCCGCCTGACCGATCCGGTGCACCCGGTCGATCGCCTGCGTCTGCTCGGCCGCCGTCCACGACAGTTCGGCGAGCACGACGTTCGACGCCGCCTGCATGTTCACCCCGACGCCCGCGGCGGTGAGCGAACACACCGCGACGCCGACGCCCGGGTCGTTGTTGAAAGCGTCGATGGCTTCCTGCCGGGCGATGGCGGTCTGGTCGCCGCGCAGCGACACCGGCCGCAGGCCCGCGGCCCGGAAGTGGGCTTCGGCGGCATCCATCACGTCGATGTGCTTGGCGAAGAAGACCACCTTCCCGACCGAGCGCTGCAGCTGCACCGCATAGTCGGCGGCCAGGTGGGCCTTCGCCTGGCCGATCTTCCGCACCATCGTGAAGACGTTCTCCGACCCGGTGCCCTGCGCCTTGGACTCGTCGAGCTCGTTCTGCGCGACCAGGCGGACGATGTCGTCGTCGAGGTCGCCGGCGAACCCGCCGCTTCCCGACCGCGCGGCGCCGCGCGCCTCGATGATCCGCCGGTACCGCGCCGCGAGGCGCTCCCCGAGTTCGCGCTCGGCCTGCCGGATCGACCGGCCGAACTCGTCGTCGAGCTCCACCGGAAGGTCGGCGATGAGCTTGTCGGGAAGGTCGGCGGCGACATCCGTCTTCAGCCGTCGGACGATCCCCATCGAGATCACCGCTTCGCGGGCGGCGGGATAGAACCCCCGGTCGGCGGGGGTCAATCCCGTCTCGTCCAGCTTCGCCATCAGCTCGGGTCCCGGCTTCTCGCCGTTGGTCCAGCCGAGGAAGCGCCAGATCGCATCGAAGTCTTCGACGTCGTTGATGAGCGGGGTTCCGGTGAGGGCGAGCATGAGGGGGTTGCGCACCTGCTCGCGGATACGCCCCGCCAGCGCGAGGACGTTCTGCGATCGGAGCGAGGTGAGGTTCTTGATGAAGTGCGCCTCGTCGACGACCATGCCCTTCAGGCCGATCGACCCGAGCCACGAGAGGTGGCGGTCGAGCACCTCGTAATTGACGATGAAGACGTCGGCGAAAGCGTCCATGGTCTCGCCGTCGCCGTGGATGACCGTGGCCCGCCGCTGGGGCGTCCACCGCGCCACCTCGCGCGCCCAGTTCATCTTCACGACGTTCGGGACCACGACCAGGAGCGGGTACGCGTTCGCAACCGACGCAGCGAGCACCGACTCGGCGGTCTTGCCGAGACCCGGCTCATCGGCGAGGAGGAAGGACCGGTGCCCCTCGCGTACCTTCTCGAGGAAGCGCGACTGATGGGGCATGACCTCCAGGCCCTTGGGCGAGAGGCGGTCGAACTCGGGCACGGAGGGAAGATCCATGGATGCCGCGCCACCGCCCGCCCCGGTCTCGAAGGCCTTGTACAGCGGACCCATGAGCTCCCAGCCGTCGAGTCGCCGCCGGACGTTCTCCTTGGGGGCGTGCAGAGCGGGGTCGGGCGCGAGGAACGGGTGGGCGAGCTGGCGGGCCTCCACGGTCGGGGGCACGACCTGGCGCTCGGCGAGGGCTGCGGGAACGACGGGGGCCGGCGCCGGAGCGGCGTCGGTGATGATGAGCTCATCCGGCGGGAGCTCGGCGCCGGACTCCAGCAGCCAGTCGCGCCGCATCCGCCGTGCGACCGGCGACGCCGCCTGATCGACCTCGAGCAGCTGGATGAGCGAGGTGTCGCGCGCGGCGGTCTTCGCCAGGATCGTCGCGACGCCGTCGAGGCGCTTGAGCAGCTCGGCGCGCGTGGCGTCGGTGATCTCGGTGTCGGCCTTCACCCGCGCACGCTCTTCGCGCACCAGGAAGGCGATGACCTGGAACTTCACCCGGTTGGTCGGGCCGAGCTTGCCGCGCTGCGCCTTGGCCTCGACCTCCCGCACCTTGCGCGCGAGGATCGGGATGACCGGGGCGTCTTCGTCGCGGCGCGACGCGGACGACTTCTTGCGTGCCGCAGAGACGCGCGAGCGCGTCTGCTGTGCGGCGGGTGCCGTGGGCGGCATGCTCCTCCTGAGCGTGAAAGCCGGTGAGCCGGCGAGTGTCCGGCGAAACCGGTGAAGCGACGGTGTCCGCGGGCGGCGATGCGTCACGACGCGGATCGGATCCCTCCACCGGACGGCTGCGGGTACTCGCTTCAGCGAGCTGCGGCGACGCCGGCGGGATCTCCACCGCCCATTCTAGCGCGTGGCGGCGCGCTGCGCGTCATCCCCACAGCGTCTGGACGATATCTTCGCTGTAACCGTCGGGGGCGAAGTTGATGAACGCGGTCGCCACCCAGCCGTTGTCGCGCACGACGTGGGTCTCGCCGCGGGTGTAGGGCTGGTCTTCGAGGCTGACCCCGCGCTGTTCGATGCGGCAGACGGTGCCCCCGAGGGCCTCTTCGCAGCCGAAGCCCGCCTCGAGGAGGGCGGTCCGGAGGGTCGCCGCCTGGGTTGCGTCGATGACCGTGACGTTCGTGGCGAGACCGTAGTCGCTCGGGACGCCCCACGAGCAGCGGATGGTGGGCGCGCCCGCGGCGAGGATCTCGAGGCCCACTGCGCTCTCGGTGGAGTACATCGTGACCCCGGGGTCGTTCAGCGGCGGGTTCGCCGCGTTCAGCGACGCGAGCATGTCGGCCGAATAGATGTCCTCGCACCGCTCGGGCAGCTCCAGCGTGTCGGGAAGCATCGTCTCGATGGGGCTGGGGGTGGGAACCGGCGAGACCGGGGTCGCCGTGGCCGAGGGCGAGGATGTCGCCGGCGACGGCGTCACCGCGGGTTCGGGAGCACAGCCTGCGATCAGGCTCACCGCGACGGCGGCACCCGCGGCGGCCACGATCGATCGCCGGATCATCGTCATCCGCTCCTCCTCGTCGTCCGGAATCGGACCATACCTACGAGAGTAGGGTGAGCGCGTGACCGACCAGCCTTCGGCGCGCGAGCGTGTCGTCCTCCTCGTGGCGATCCTGGCCTCTTTCGTCGCCTTCCTCGACAGCACGGTCGTCACGGTGGCGCTGCCGGCGATCGCCGATGAGCTCGGCGGCGGACTCACGACGCAGCAATGGGTCGTGGACGCCTACCTCATCACGCTCGGCGCGCTGATCCTGGTCGCCGGATCGCTGAGCGACGTGTTCGGACGCGTGGTGGTGCTCCTATGGGGACTCATCGGGTTCGGAGTGACCTCCGTCGCCATCGCCGCTGCGCCCACCGCCGAGTTCCTCATCGTCGCCCGCGCCCTTCAGGGCGTCGCGGGGGCCCTCCTCGTACCGAGCTCGCTCGCCCTCATCACCGCGACCTTCCGCGGCCCCGCCCAGGCGCGCGCCATCGGCATCTGGACCGGCGCCACCACCGCCGCGATGCTCGTCGGGCCCCTCCTCGGCGGCCTCTTCGTCGACTTCCTCTCGTGGCGGCTCGCCTTCCTCATCAATGTCCTCCCGATCGCCGTCACCCTGTTCCTCCTCCCCCGGCTGGGCGTCCACGAGGTGCGCGACCCCTCTCGCCGTGTGGACTGGGCAGGGGCCGTGCTCTGCGCCGTCGGGCTCGGCGGGTTCGTCTTCGCGCTGATCGAGCAGCCCAACTTCGGATGGGGATCGCCGCTGATCTGGGGGACGCTGGTGGTCGGCATCCTCTCCTTCGCCGGCTTCCTGCTGCGCCAGCGGTTCGCCGCGAGCCCGATGATGCCGCTCGAACTCTTCCGCTCCCGCAACTTCTGGACCGGCAACGTCGCGACGGCGTTCATCTACGCCGCGCTGTCGCTCAACGGATTCGTCGTGGGGGTGTACCTCCAGCAGGGTGCGGGGCTGTCGGCAACCCTGGCCGGTCTGGCAACCCTGCCCAGCACACTCCTCCTCATCGTGCTGAGCTCCCGCATCGGCGCGCTCGCCGGACGGCTCGGCCCACGGCTGTTCATGACCGGCGGTCCGCTGCTGATGGCTGGTGGCGCGCTGCTGCTCCTCACCGTCTCAGAGGACTTCTCCTACTGGTGGCAGGTGCTTCCGGCGGTCGTGGTCTTCGGCCTCGGCCTCGCCTTCACCGTCTCACCGCTCACGTCGGCCATCCTCGGGGCGATCGAGACGTCCCGTTCGGGCATCGCCTCGGCGGTCAACAACGCCGTCGCCCGCGTCGCGGGGCTCCTCGTGATCGCCGCCCTCGCCACCATCGTGGGCGGTTCACTGGACCTCGACGGCTTCCATCGCGCCGCGATCGTGACGGCCGCACTCCTCGCGCTCGGCGCCGCGGTCTCGTGGCTCGGGATCCGAAACCCCGCCCCCGCCGAGACCACGGCGCTCAGATGAGGCTCTTGGTGTGCCAGACGGTCTTGATCTCGGTGAAGGCGCTGATGCGCTGAAGGCTCGGCCGCGCCGCGTCCTCGCCGTGCTCGGGCGGAAGGACGCGCATGAGCGTCTCAGCCGCCCGCACCTGCAGGTCCACCCAGTCGATGGCGCCGGCGCCGACGAGGTCGAGCGCCCGCACGTCGGGGTGTCCCGCGAGCCACGGAGCGATCTCCGCGGGCGACCCGGTGAGGATGTTCACGACACCGGCCGGAAGATCGGATGTCGCGAGCACCTCCGCCAGGCTGATCGCCGACAGCGGGTGGCGCTCGGAGGCGATCACCACGACGGTGTTCCCCGCGACGAGGGCCGGCGCGATCGCCGAGACGAGACCGACGAGCGCGGTGTCCTGCGGTGCGATGACCGCGACCACACCCGTGGGCTCGGGTACCGAGATGTCGAAATACGGACCGGCGACGGGGTTGGCGTTGCCCGTCACCTGGGCGAACTTGTCGCACCAGCCGGCGTACCAGACCCACCGGTCGATGGCTTCATCGACTTCTTCAGCCGCCGCGACCGCCGAGCGACCGGTCTGGGCCACGATCTCGTCGACGAACTGGCCATGCCGCCCCTCGAGCACCTCGGCGATGCGGTAAAGGACCTGGCCCCGGTTGTACGCGGTCGCACCCGCCCAGCCCTTGCCCGCGGAAACGGCGGCGGACACGGCGTCACGGGCGTCCTTGCGCGAAGCCTGCGCGGCGTTGGCGAGGAAGGTGCCCTCGGGCGTGGCGACGGCGTAGGTGCGGCCGGACTCGCTGCGCGGAAACGCGCCGCCGATGAAGAGCTTGTAGGTCTTGGGAACGCTCAGTCGCTGTGTCATGTCGTCGGTCCTCAGCTGTTCGCGGGGCTCTTGAGGTAGGCGAGAAGGCCGTGGCGGCCGCCCTCGCGCCCATAGCCGGACTCTTTGTAGCCGCCGAAGGGGCTCGACGGGTCGAATCGGTTGAAGGTGTTCGCCCAGACGACGCCCGCGCGCAGGCGATCGGCGACGGCGAGGATACGCGACCCCTTGTCGCTCCAGATGCCGGCGGAAAGCCCGTAGGGGGTGTTGTTGGCCTTCTCGATCGCCTCGCCGGGCGTTCGGAAGGTGAGCACCGACAGCACCGGGCCGAAGATCTCGTCGCGGGCGATGCGGTGACTCGTCTGCACGTCGGTGAAGATGGTGGGCGGGAACCAGAAGCCGTTGTCGGGGATGACGCAGTCGGCGCTCCACCGTGACGCGCCCTCCTCCTCGCCGATCCGGCTGAGCTCGCGGATGCGCTCGAGCTGTTCCCGGGAGTTGATCGCGCCGATGTCGGTGTTCTTGTCGAGCGGATCGCCCAGGCGAAGCGTGGAGAGGCGCTCCTTGAGCCGTTCCACGACCTCATCGTGGATCGATTCCTGCACGAGGAGGCGGCTCCCGGCGCAGCAGACGTGGCCCTGATTGAAGAAGATGCCGTTGACGATGCCCTCGACCGCCTGGTCGATGGGCGCGTCGTCGAAGACGATGTTCGCCGCCTTCCCGCCGAGTTCCAGGGTGAGCTTCTTCGGCGTCCCGGCCACCGCGCGCGCGATCTCGCGTCCGACGGCTGTCGAACCGGTGAAGGCGACCTTGTCGACATCCGGATGCCGCACCAGCGCCGCCCCCGTGGCCCCAGCACCCGTGATGATGTTCACCACGCCTGGCGGGAGGTCGGCCTGCTGCAGGATCTCGGCGAACAGCAGCGCGGTGAGGGGCGTCGTCTCGGCGGGCTTGAGCACCACGGTGTTCCCCGCGGCGAGCGCCGGAGCCACCTTCCAGGCGAGCATCAGCAGGGGGAAATTCCACGGGATCACCTGCGCCGCGACCCCCAGGGGGCGGGGAGCGGCGCCGAGGCCTGCGTAATCGAGCTTGTCGGCCCAGCCGGCGTAGTAGAAGAACCACGCGGCGACGAGCGGGATGTCCACGTCGCGGCTCTCCTTGATCGGCTTGCCGTTGTCCAGACTCTCGGCGACGGCGAGCTCGCGCGCGCGCTCCTGGACGAGCCGGGCGATCCGGAAGAGGTACTTGCCGCGGTCCCGGCCCGACATCGTCGACCACGTGTCGTCGAAAGCGCTGCGGGCGGCCGCGACGGCGGCGTCGACGTCGGCGTCATCCGCGTGCGCGACGGTGGCGATCCTCGCCTCGTCAGCCGGCGAGATCGTGTCGAACGAGGCGCCGGACCCCGGCCGGAACTCGCCGTCGATGAACAAGCCGTAGTCGTCCTGCAGCCTCAGGATGGAGCGGGATTCGGGCGCCGGTGCGTACTCGAGGAAGGACGTCGTGCGGGTGGTGGCGAGGTCGCCGGTCATCGGTCTCTCCCTCAGTCGATGGTGATGTAGTCGGCGCCGGTGTAGTGGCCGGTGCGAAGCTTCTGGCGCTGGCGGAGCACGTCGTTCAGGAGCGACGAGGCGCCGAAGCGGAACAGGTGCGGCTGGAGCCACTCCTCGCCCACCGTCTCGGCAACGTCGACGAGGTAGGCGATCGCGTCTTTCGCGGTGCGGATGCCACCGGCGGGCTTGACGCCGACGCGCTGTCCGGTCGCGCGATGCCAGTCCCGGACGACCTCGAGCATGAGGAGCGTGGTCGGACGGGTGGCCGCGGGCTGCACCTTGCCGGTGGAGGTCTTGATGAAGTCCGCTCCGGCGAGGATCGCCAGCCACGAGGCGCGCTTGATGTTGTCGTAGGTGGTGAGCTCGCCGGTCTCGAGGATGACCTTCAACGACGCGAAGGTGCCGTCGGCACGGCGGCAGGCCTGCTTGACCTGCGCGATCTGGTCGAAGACGAGCCCATACCGGCCGGCGAGGAAGGCGCCCCGGTCGATGACCATGTCGATCTCGTCGGCGCCGGCCGCCACCGCCTCGGCGGTGTCGGCGCGTTTGATCTCCAACGACGCCCGCCCGCTCGGAAAAGCGGTCGCCACCGCGGCGACGCTGATGAGCCCGTCATCGGGGTCGCCGTGTGCCGCTCCGAGCGCGGCGACGGCGTGGGAAACCATGTCGCCGTAGACGCAGACCGCCGCCACCCGCGGGCAGGTGGGGTCGCTCGGATCGGGATTCAGCGCCTTCGCCACGAGGGAACGCACGCGGCCGGGCGTATCGGCTCCTTCGAGCGTGGTGAGGTCGATGAGCTCGATGATCCGGTCGAGCGCCCACGCCTTCGAGGTGGTCTTGATCGATCGGGTCCCCAGCGCCGCGGCGCGCTGCTCGAGTCCGACTGCGTCGACCCCGGCGAGTCCGTGCAGATAGCGCCGGAGGGTGGTGTCGTCGGGTTCGCCCCCGAGCAGATCGACGGCACGCTCAGCGAGCGTCTGCAATTCGGTGCGGCTCATAGCCCTTCCCTTTCCCGGTTCGCCTTCGGTCGGGCAAACCTCAAGCCTAGACGGTCAGCGCTGCGCGCACGCGGTCGACGTCGTCGGCGATCTGAACGATGAGAGCCTCGACACCCGCGAACGCCCCCATGCCGCGGATGCGGTGGGCGAACTGCACCTCGACCCGATGCCCGTAGAGCTCCAGATCGGTCTCGTCGAGGACGTACGCCTCGACCTGGCGTCCGGTGACATCGTCGAAGGTGGGGTTGGTCCCCACGCTGATGGCGGCGGGATATCGGATGCTGCGACGCATCCCCTCGGGCTGTGAGGCGTCGACCGGCCCTTCGTCGACGAGCCATCCGGCGTACACCCCGTCTGCCGGGACATAGCCCTCCCGGTCCTCGGAGAGGTTCGCCGTCGGGTACCCCAGTTCGCGGCCGCGCTTGAGCCCGTGCACGACCTCGCCCCGCACCGCGGGTGCGCGGCCGAGGAGCTTCGATGCCGTTTCGACGTCGCCGGCTTCGAGGAGCTCCCGGATCCAGGTCGACGACACCCGGCGCTCCCCCTCGATGGCGCGGACGTCGTCGATCACCTGCACGGTGAACCCGCGCTCCCCCTCGCCCCCGAGCTGCTGCAGAAGCGCCACGTCGCCCGCGCCCCCTCGACCGAAGCGGAAGTCGCTCCCGACCAGCAGCGTTTCGACGTGCAGCCCGTCGACGAGGATCTCGTCGACGAAGGCCCGGGGGTCGAGGTCGGCGAGCGCGCGGTCGAAGGTGAGCATCAGGGTCGCATCCACACCCGCGTCGGCGAGCAGGCGGAGTTTCTGATCCGGTCCGACCAGGCTCACGGGGCAGAGGTCGGGTCGGAGGAGCGCCAGCGGGTTCCTGTCGAAGGTGACGGCGACGACGGGCGCCCCGGTGGAGGCGGCGTTCACCCGCGCCCGTTCGATGACCGCGCGGTGCCCCGCGTGGACGCCGTCGAATTTGCCGATCGCCACCACCGAGGGGCCGAAGCCGGCGGGGATCTCGGTGGGGCTGCGGAAGACGATCATCCCGCCACCGTGGCTGGTCTCGCGGAGTTACCGGCACGCTCGGGCCGATGGGCCCTCAACCACCAGAGGCCGAGGAATGGCAGGACGAGCGGGACGAAGAGGTATCCCGCACCGAACCACGACCAGACGGTGGGATGCGCGAAGAGCTCGGGGAGGAGCAGCGAGAGCGCCCCGACGACGAGGACGCCGGTCAGTTCGAAGCCGATCGCCAGCCACGCCACGCGGTACCAGGCGCGTGACCCGGAGAAGACGAGAGCGAGGGTGGCGAGGATGTAGACGAGCGCGGCCAGGGCCGACAGCGAATACGCGAGCGGAGCTTCCGCGAATTCGCGGACGATCTGCACGAACGACCGGCCGGTCGCGGCGAGCGCCATGATCCCGTAGACGATGACGAGGACGCGGCCGATGCCGGTCATGCGGGGGCGGGGCGTGGTGGACATGGCGTCCCCATCCTACTTTTCGCCCACCCGCCGCCGGCGACGCTCAGGCGACCTGGATCGTCCAGATGACCTGCATCCGCCAGACCATCACAGCGACCGCCAACGCCGCGACACCCATGATCACGGTGCTCCAGCGGCTTCGTTCCACCAGCGCCCAGGCGACTCCCGCCGGCGGGAGGAGGGCGGCCGAGACGAGGTAGACCCAGAATTCCAGGAGGCTCCCCGTGGGCGGATTCCCCGCGAAGGGAGCGACGATCGCCACGACGATCTGGACGACGAGCAACAGTTCGATCACCGCCAGGGCGACGACGGTGAGGTCGCTCGGACGTCTTCCGGCGAGGCCGAGGACGACGCTCAGCAGTCCGGCCGCGACCGCGACGGCGACCTGGACGATGGTGAACCACAGAATCACGGCTGCCTTCCCTCCGGCATGTTCACGACGCTCTTGACGTCTGCGCCGCGGCGCTCCACGACCCCGACGAGCATGCCGTCGGGGTCGATGGCGGCGGCGCGGTCGCCCGGCAGGGCGTCGGCGATCCCCTCCAGCCGCTTGCCGTGACGGAGGTCTCTGGCCTGCGACGCGGTGACTCCGAACGACCCGAGTACCGCTGCGGCGGCTTCGGCGGGGGGCCACGGCGGGGCATCCGCCAACATCTCCAGCCCTACGGCGTCCTTCAGCGAGAACGGCCCGATGCGGGTGCGGCGGAGGGCGGTGAGGTGTCCCCCGACCTCGAGAGCGTCGCCGAGGTCGCGTGCGAGCGACCGGATGTAGGTGCCGCTCGAGCAGTCCACGACGACGTCCAGATCGACCGTGCCCTCCGTTCCTCCGCCCCGACGTTCGCGGAGAACCGCGAACCGCGAGATGTCCACCTCGCGCGCGCGGAGGTGTACCTCCTCCCCCGCGCGGGCACGGTCGTAGGCGCGACGGCCGTCGACTTTGATCGCCGAGTAGGTGCTCGGCACCTGCGAGATGCGCCCGCGGAGCGCCTCGATCCGGGCCTCGATGTCGGCGGGAGTGAGCGCCGAGGCATCCGTCGTCGCCACGACGTCGCCGTCGGCGTCGTCGGTGGTCGTCGCGACCCCGAGGCGGATCGTCGCCTCGTAGGTCTTGTCGAGCCCGACGACGAAGGTCAGCAGCCGCGTCGCGGCGTCGACACCCAGGACCAGGAGCCCTGTCGCCAACGGGTCGAGGGTTCCGGCGTGCCCGATCTTGCGCGTCCCGAGCACGCGACGGGCGCGGGCGACGACGTCATGGCTCGTCATCCCGGACGGCTTGTCGACGAGGAGCACTCCCGCCATCAGCAGGAGTCGGCCCAGACGCGGCGCGGGTGGTCGACATCGGTGTTGTCGACGATCGCCGAGGCGGCGGCCCGCGGATCGGCGTCGCGGAGGTAGAGCTCCTGACCCTCGCGATAGCGTGCGTTGGAGGCCGCCCACGGGTCAGGATCGGTTCCGTCGCGCCCTGCCACCCGAGCCGCCGCCACGTCGACGGGAACGTCGAGCCACACCGCCCAGTGCCAGATACCGCGGAGCTCGGGCCGGAGGAGGAAGATCCCATCGACGATGAGCACGGCATCTCGGGGCGCGGTGACCCACTCGGCCTCGACGGGGGTGTCCCGCACCTGATCGAAGGCCGCCAGCTGGAAGCCCGTCGTCGCACCGGTCTGGGCGCCGTCGCGGAACGGCTCCACGAGCACGCGGCGGAACGTGGAGTAGTCGAACGAATCCCGGTAGTAGCCCTCGGGAGAGTGCCGGCCCCGCTCGTAGCGCTCGGCCCGGGGGCGATGGAACCCGTCGATCGACGCCCGGAAGACCGCGGAGCCGTCCTCGCCGAAGACCGTTGCCAGGTTGTCGGCGAAACCGGTCTTCCCCGCTCCGTCGATGCCGTCCACCGCGAGCAGGATGCGGCCCGCGCGGTAGTGCTGTCGCACCTCATCGCGCAGCGACCGCCAGAGCGTCGCGGCAGGGGTGACGGGGAGCTGCATGCCTCCAGCCTAGGACGCAGAAGCGCCGGGCCCGCCCTCGCCGAGGGGAGCCTGCCTAGGATGGTGGCCGTGCCCGATCTCGCCGCGCCGCTCGTGGAGTGGTACGGCGAAACCGCGCGCGATCTGCCGTGGCGTCGCCCCGGCTTCAGCGCCTGGGGCACCCTCGTCAGCGAGTTCATGCTGCAGCAGACGCCGGTGAACCGCGTGATCCCGCATCTCCAGGCCTGGCTCGAGCGCTGGCCGACTCCCGCCGACCTCGCCGCCGAACCCCCGGCCGAAGCCGTGCGGCAGTGGGCGAACCTGGGATACCCGCGGCGCGCCCTGTGGCTGCATCGCGCCGCGACGGAGATCCGCGATCGTCATGGCGGCGTCGTACCGCGGGACGTCGACGCGCTCCTGGGCCTCAGCGGGATCGGCGACTACACCGCGCGCGCCGTCGCGGTGTTCGCCTATGGCGACCGTCACCCGGTCGTGGACACCAACACCCGGCGCGTCCTCGCCCGGGTGATCGGCGGCCGCGCCCAGCCCGGCCCTCCGTCGCGGCGCGACCTCACGGTGATGGCAGAGCTGCTTCCCGACGACGACGCCGCAGCCGCGAGGGTGAACGCCGCGGCGATGGAGCTCGGCGCCACGGTCTGCACGGCGCGCGCGCCGCGCTGCGACGCGTGTCCGCTTCGGGAATCGTGCGCATGGCGCGCCGCGGGGTACCCCGACACGGGCGACATCCGTCGCCGTCAGGCCCGCTACGAAGGGAGTGATCGACAGGCGCGGGGAGCGGTGCTGAAGGCGCTTCGGGACGACACGGGCGCCGCGATTCCCGCAGAGCTCGTGGTTCCCGACTGGCCGGACGCCCGTCAACGCGACCGCGCGATCGACTCCCTCATCGCGGACGGCCTCGTCGAGGCGTCCGAGGGGCTGCTCCGCCTGCCGGCTCACCCGGCACCGGAGAGCACCTGCTCCGGACGCGCCGGATCCGGAGCGAGCGATGCGCGGAGGCGATCCCGACGGAACTGACCGGCGGCGACGAGAGCACCGATCGCGACGGCGAACACGGCCCACGACACCACTCCGAGCGGGCCCACCAGGGCGAGCGACGGGGCCGGGGCGCCGGCGGCCGAGAGGAGCACGAACAGACCGGCAGAGGCGTTGAACGCGCCGTGACCGAGTGTCGCCGGCCAGACCGACCCGGTGCGCAGCCGAGTCCAGCCGAGGATCACTCCGAACAGGACGCAGGCGATGACCATGAGCAGGACGCCGAGCCCGTTCGGCTCGGCGAAGTTGTAGCCGAGCAGGATCAGGGGCGCGTGCCACAACCCCCAGAGGGCACCCGAAAGGAGGAGGGCAGGCCACACCCCGAGCGGCTGCAGGGCGGGAAGCAGCCAGCCGCGCCATCCGACTTCCTCCCCCAGGGCGAAGGGAAGATTCACCACGGCGGCGATCGGCAGCAGGAGCAGTTGCAGCCCGACCAGCAGGGCGACCGGGGGCAGGGGGACGTCGCCGACCGCGTCGCGGAGAGTTTCGGCATATCCGGAGAAGGTCACCAGGTCGAGCTGGACGAGCCCGAACCACGCGGCGACGGCGATCCCGATACCGATGAGCACCGGCATGGCGAGGATGCTCAGCACCGTGACCCCGATCGTCCTGGCGACGGGCCGGAGCGGCCACATCCCGAGCTGGCGGAGGATGACCCGAGCACCGCGTCTTCTCCGTGTGCGCCGCTGCACGACGAGCGCCGCGGCGGTGGCCATCGCAGGAGTGATCATCATCGCCGCGGCGATGGCCGGCAGCAGGGGGTCGGACAACCCCTCGCCTCGCAGCCACAGCGGGAGTGAGATCAGCCAGGCGAGGGCGAGCGACGTCAGGGCGAAGACGGAGACGGCGGGGAGGTCGATGCGTCGGGGTGTCACGTCGCCCACGCTAGAGACGCCGCAGCGTCACCACCTCCCTCCGCCGAAGGAGGCTCCTCCCCCTGCGGTGGGACTGCGAGAGCGGAGAGGCTCAGTCCTCGTCGTCGTCGTCGCGGAGTTTGACGTACGGGTCGGCGTCGCCGGCGTACTGGGCCGATGAGGCGATACCTGCCACGGCTGCGTCACGCTCCCGAGCTTCGCGGAGAAGCTCTTCGATGTGGCCGGCGTTCTCGGGAAGGGCGTCGGGGATGAACTCCAGGGTCGGTGTGAGCCGGACCCCGAGACCGCGGCCCACCTCGCTCCGCAGGAGGCCGGTCGCTGCACGGAGCGCCTGGCCGGATGCCAGCCGCGCCTCCTCGTCGCCGAGGACGGTGTAAAACACCGACGCGTGCTGCAGGTCACCGGTCACCTTGACATCGGTGATGGTGACGAAACCCAGCCGCGGGTCGCGCAGACCCTTCTCCAGCCGTTCGGCGATGAGCACCTTGATCCGGTCGGCCAAGCGCGCCTGTCGTTCCCCAGCCATTTCCTTCTCTTTTCTCTTCGACCGTGAGGCGGTCCGACCCGGGCGGAGGCGACGGATGCGTCCTGGACAGTCGGGGTCTTGCGAGTCCCGTCGTCCAGGGCGCATCCGTCGCCGGAGCCCTGAGAGATCAGCCGCGCGGCTTCTCCACCATCTCGGTGGTCTCGATCTCGTCGCCGATCTGGATGTCGTTGTACTTTCCGAGGCCGATACCGGCTTCGAAATCGGTGCGCACCTCGGTGACGTCATCCTTGAAGCGGCGGAGCGACTCGATGGCCAGGCCATCGGCGATCACCACACCCTCGCGGATGACGCGCGCCTTGGCGTTGCGCGTGATCGTGCCGGAGCGCACGATGACACCGGCGATGTTGCCGAACTTCGAGGAGCGGAACACCTCGCGGATCTCGGCCACACCCGACTGCACCTCTTCGAACTCGGGCTTCAGCAGGCCCTTCAGCGACTGCTCGACGTCGTCGATCGCGTTGTAGATCACGGAGTAGAACCGCACGTCCACGCCCTCGCGGGCGGCACGCTCGCGGGCCTTGGTGTCGGGGCGGACGTTGAAGCCGATGACGATCGCGTTGTCGATCGTCGCCAGGTTGATGTCCGACTCGGTGATCGCACCCACACCGCGGTGGATGATGCGCAGCTGAACGCTGTCGTCGACCTCGATCTTCAGCAGCGACTCCTCCAGCGCCTCCACGGCACCGGACACGTCGCCCTTGATGATGAGGTTGAGCGACTCGACCTTGCCCTCTTCCAGAGCACGGGTGAAGTCCTCGAGCGAGATGCGCTTGCGAGCCTTCGCCAGGGCGGCGTTGCGCTCGGCAGCCTCACGCTTCTCGGCGATCTGGCGAGCGGTGCGGTCCTCCTCGGTGACGATGAAGACGTCGCCGGCGCGCGGGACGGAGTTGAGCCCCTGCACCTGCATGGGACGGGAGGGAGCGGCCTCGGCCACCGCCTCGCCGTTCTCGTCGATCATCGCGCGGACGCGTCCGTAGGCGGTGCCCGCCACGATCGCGTCTCCCACACGGAGCGTGCCCGACTGGATGAGGACGGTCGCGACCGAACCGCGGCCCTTGTCGAGCTTCGCCTCGATCGCGACGCCTCGCGCGGCCTTGTTCGGGTTCGCGGTGAGATCCAGTCCTGCATCGGCGGTCAGCAGCACGGCGTCGAGGAGGTCCTGGATGCCGATGTTGTTGCGAGCCGACACGTCGACGAACATGACGTCGCCGCCGTACTCCTCGGCGACCAGGCCGTACTCGGTGAGCTGCTGGCGCACCTTGGCGGGATTCGCCTCGGGCTTGTCGATCTTGTTGACCGCGACCACGATCGGCACGTTCGCCGCCTGAGCGTGGTTCAGCGCCTCCACCGTCTGGGGCATGATGCCGTCGTCGGCGGCGACCACCAGGATCGCGATGTCGGTGACCTGCGCACCTCGGGCACGCATGGCGGTGAACGCTTCGTGACCGGGGGTGTCGATGAAGGTGATCGCCCGCTCGATGGAGTCGTGCTCGGTCCACACCTGGTAGGCACCGATGTGCTGGGTGATGCCGCCGGCCTCACCCGCGACCACGTTGGTCTGACGGATCGCATCGAGCAACCGCGTCTTTCCATGGTCGACGTGACCCATCACGGTCACCACCGGAGGACGGATCTCGAGGTCTTCCTCGTTCTCCGCCTCGAGCTCCGCCTCGAGATCGAGACCGAAGCCCTCCAGGAGCTCCTTGTCCTCGTCCTCGGGCGAGACCATCTGGATCTTGTAGCCGAGCTCCTCGCCGAGCACCTCGAAGGTGGCCTCGTCGAGCGACTCGGTCGCCGTGGCCATCTCGCCGAGGTTGAACAGGATCGTCACGAGCGTGCCGGGCTGCACGGTGTAGCCGCGCAGAGCCTCGAGCTTGTCGGCGAAGTCGGAGATCGATGCGCCACGGCGGAGGCGGATGATCTCGCCGTTGCCCTTGGAGACATTGATGCCGCCGACGACCGGCGCCGACCGCATCTCGAACTCCTGCCGCTTCGCCCGACGCGACTTGCGCTGCTTGGACTTGCCGCCACCCTTGCCGAAGGCGCCGGCGGTACCACCACCGGGACCACGACCGCGGCCACCGCCGCCACCGGGGCGAGCAGGGAAGCCGCCGCCAGGAGCGCCGCCCGGACGCTGGAAGCCGCCGCCGGCGCCTCCGGGACGACCGGCACCGCCGGGACGCTGCTGGAAGGGCGCACCCGGGCGACCGCCGCCACCGGGGCGACCGGCACCACCGGGACGCGGTGCGCCGGGCCTGGGAGCGCCGGGCCGCGGGGCCTGAGGACGCGGGATGTTGCCGGGGCTCGGCCGCTGACCCATTCCTTGCTGCGAGGAGAAGGGGTTGTTGCCGGGCCGCGGCCCTGCCGGGCGCTGCCCCATGCCCTGCTGCGAGGAGAACGGGTTGTTGCCCGGGCGGGGGGCACCGGGACGAGGCGCGCCGCCGGCGGGGCGGGGCGCCTGCGGCGTGGGAGCGCCGGGAGCCGGACGCGGCCCGGCCGCTGACGCCGCCGCCGCGGCAGGACGCTCGGGAGCCGGGGCTTCGGGCGCGGTCGGGGCGGCGGGAGCCGGCGTCGGCGCTGCGGCGGGCGCAGCGGGGACGGCCGGCGACGGCGCGGGCGCCGCCGAGGGCGCGGCGGGCTTCGCCGGTGCGGAAGGTCGAGCAGGGCCGGGGCGACCGGCGGGGCGCGCCGGCGCGGGCGCCGAGGCACCGGCCGCGGGTGCGGGGGCGCCATCGGCCGCGAGGGCGGCGCGAAGCTTGCGAGCCACGGGGGGCTCGATGGTCGACGAGGGACTCTTCACGAACTCGCCGAGTTCCTTCAGCTTGGCCAGAGCGACCTTGCTGTCGACGCCGAGTTCGGAAGCGATCTCGTGCACGCGTGGTTTGGCAGCCACAAATTCTCCTGTCTGGGTCCACCCAGACAGGGCAGACCGTTAGTCGCGGACGGGTCTCATTTCGAGCCGTTCACTTTGTTTCCATAGCCGTTCAGCCGTTTCTCGATGGTCTGCGTGTCAAGCGTGCCTGACACACGCAATGAGCGAACGAATGCGCGACGCCGAAGCGCCGCATCCATGCACTCGTGGGTGTCGTGAACCCACGCGCCCCTCCCCGGCATCGAGGCCCGCTCGTCGGCGACGAGGACGGATTCGATGGCGACCACTCTCAGAAGGGTGGATCGGGGAGCACGCACGCGGCAACCGACACACGTTCGTACAGGCTCCATGGTACACCTCGCCGGCGGGGTCCCCGATGCGGGATCAGCCCTCTTCCAGGATCGAGTCCGGCTGGATGTCGATCTTCGCGCCCGTCAGCTTCGCCGCGAGGCGGGCGTTCTGCCCTTCCTTGCCGATGGCGAGCGAGAGCTGGTAATCCGGCACGAGGGCCCGCACCGCCTTGCTGGACGCGTCGAGGATGAAACTCGAGGTGACTTTCGCGGGTGAGAGGGCATTGGCCACGAACCGCGCGAGCTCGGGATCCCAGTCGACGATGTCGATCTTCTCGCCGCCGAGTTCCTCGGTGACCGCTCGCACTCGCCGGCCGAGTTCACCGATGCAGGCGCCCTTGGCGTTGATGGTGGGGTCGTTGGCCTTCACGGCGATCTTCGTCCGGTGCCCGGCCTCCCGGGCCAGCGAGACGATCTCGACCAGCCCGCCTGCGATCTCGGGCACCTCGAGTGCGAAGAGCTTGCGCACGAGGCCCGGATGCGTCCGCGACACCGTGATCGAGGGACCCTTGGTGCCCTTGGACACCGAGGTGACGTAGACCCGCAGCCGTGATCCGTGCGGGTAGTCCTCGCCGGGCACCTGCTCCTCGGGCGGGAGGATCGCCTCCACGCTCCCGAGATCGACGTGCACCATCCGGGGGTTGGGGCCCTGCTGGACGACACCGGCGACGATGTCGCCCTCCTTGCCGCGGAACTCCCCCAACACCGCATCGTCGGCGATGTCGCGGAGGCGCTGGCTGATGACCTGCTTGGCGGCGAAGGCCGCGATCCGCCCGAAGTCGTCGGGAGTGGTCTCCTCTTCGCCGATCACGGCACCCTCGTCATCGGTGAGCGGAAGGTAGATCGCGACGTGGCCGGTCTTGCGGTCGATCTGTGCTCGCGCTCCCTCGGGAAGCTCTCCGGTGGGCGAGGTGTGCTTGGCGTACGCGGTGAGGATCGCCTGTTCGATGATGCGCAGAAGCTCATCGAAGGGAATCTCCTTCTCCCGCTCGATGGTCCGCAGCAGTCCGAGATCGATATCCACGATCACCCTCCCCTATTCAGCTCTCTCCGGCAGGCCAGCGACGCCGGAATCCTTCCTACGGTACCCGATGGGCGCGGCCCGGACACCGGCAGTCACCCGGCGCAGTCGTCGCGATCCAGATCCCTCAGCTGGAAACGCTCGTCGCTCCAGCGCATGAGCACGGGGAGGAATCTCGATCCGGGCAGGAGGATCTGCAGATGCTCGTAGTCGTCGTAGACGAGCCGCCTGAGCCGGGTGTCGTCAGCGCAGGCGCGGGTGACGAAGTCCTGCTGCAGGGAGGGCGGGATGACTTCGTCGGCGCTCCCCCAGGCCACCAGCAACGGCATGTCCCAGGGCCCCGTGGCGGCGTTGTCGGCGAGGCGGCGACCGAGGGGACCTGCGGTGAGGTCGGTGGCGTAGAGGGGATTGTCGGCCGAGACCCCGAGAGCCGTCGCGACCGACACCACCACGCCCGGCTCGCTCGGGCAGCGCTGGGTCATCTCCCTCACGATGGGGGCCGCGCCGGGGGCGAGGTAGCGGCTCAGTTCGACGTCGTCGTAGGTGTCGGCGTAGGGGACGAGCACCCACGAGATCAGGATCGCCAGCAGCACGTTCGGATCGCCCGACGTCAGTTCCTCGGCGAGTTCGAGCGGCTCGGCCGCGGGGGCGAGGGCGGCGACCCCCAGCACGTCGACGTCGGGAGCGTAGTCGGCCGCGATCCGCGCCGCCCAGAGGGCCGCGTGGCCACCCTGGGAATGACCCCACGCCATCGTGCGCTTGGACAGGATCAGGCCGTCGATCTCCCGCGCCGCGAGCACCGCGTCGAGGGAGGAGCGAGCCTCGCCGGTGCCGATCAGGTAGGGGAAGACGCCCGGCGCCCCCTGGCCGGAGTAGTCGGTGGCGACGACGATCCAGCCCTGGGCCATCGCGTCGTCGAGCGCCGGGATCGCCCAGCGCGTGGCGGCGTCGTCACGCAGGCTCGGGGCGCAGCCGCGGGCGACGCCGGTGGTGCCGTGATGCCACATCACCACGGGACGCGCGCCGCGCGGCGGGTCCACGGGCGAGATCACCAGCCCACTGCCGATGGCGGGCTGCCCCGCGGCATCCCTCGTCGTGTACAGGATGCGACGGACTTCCCCACCGGCAGGAGCCCGGCCGGCGTAGTCGTCGACCCGGATCAGCCGCCCGTGCTCGTACGGCACGACCTCGGGCGGCGTGTAGAACGCGTCGACGACCGGGGCGCCGTCTTCGAGCCACTCGTTGACCCACCAACCGCCGGCGCTGGCGGTCACGAGGACGGCGGCCAGAGCGTAACGCCCTGTCGCCTGCCAGGCCCGGAGGCGCCGGTCGCCCCGCTCGTCGGCGGCGTCGCGGGCGGGGCTCCGCGACGCGACGGCGCTCTGGCGGACGACCCGGATGAGCTGGGTCGCCCCGAAGACGATCGTGCGGAGACCGAACACCACGGCGACGACCAGCACCGTGACATCCGGCCAGGTGAACGACAGCACGACGAAGACGATCTGGCTCCCGCCCCACGCCGCCGCCAGGACCCGCTCGCTGATCCGGCCGCGGGCGACCGCGTCGGCGAGGGAGGTGAGGCCACCGAGGAGCAGGAGGACCGCGATGGCAGCGGGCAGGATCTGCAGGGCGCCGCGGAGGCCCAGCAGGATGCCGAGCCCCAGCGCGACCCAGACGATCGCGAGAAGACGCGAGGCCCAGCGGGAGCCGCGGGGTCTCACCACCTCGGCGACACCGGTCGCGATCGCGCTGAGGGCGACGTAGACCGCCAGCAGCACCAGGGAGGTGAGCGGCCGGGTCACCACCAGGAGGCCGAGCAGGAGCGCGCCGGCGCCGATGACGACCGTGACCCACGGGGGCGCGTGCGAGACGAAGTGCGCGAGCGAGCGCCACCTCAGGCGACGGGAGTTCGGGTTCTCGCTCACCCCCGCCATGCTATTGCGCGGCGGGGGTGCTCCCTCAGCCGCGCATGACCTGCACGACCGACGGCCGGGGAGCATTCGCCACATTCCCCGGCCCCGTGGCGCCGTAGTCGGGGAAGAGCGAGGTGGGGGCGTCGAAGCTCCCGTTCTCGCCCGGATGCTGCACGGCGACGAACACCATGCCTTCCTCGTCGCGGATCACCGGGCCGCACGTCTCGGCATCGCGGGGCACCGACAGGAACTGCTGGACGCGGCCGCGCTCGGGTCCCTCGAGGGGCACCTTGAAGAGGCCGTCGTTCCGCCCGATCGTGCTCGGCGCCCCGTCGGTGGAGATCCAGAGGTTCCCCGCGGAGTCGAATGCGAGGTTGTCGGGGCACGAGATCGGCGACACCTGCTCCTTCGGGAAGCCCGCGAAGTAGGCGGGAGCGAAGGTCGCCGGGTCACCGCAGACGAGGAGGATGCTCCACCCGAACGTCGTTCCGGTCTGTCCGCCGGTCTCGGTGAGCTCGATGACGTGCCCGAAGCGGTTGCCGGTGACCGGGTTCGCCTCGTCGACGGGCGCGGCCGCGCTTCCGCGCTGGGAGTTGTTGGTGAGCGCCACGTAGACCCTGCCCGTGGTCGGGTTCGGCTCGACATCCTCGGGACGATCCATCTTCGTCGCCCCCACCCGGTCCGCTGCCACCCGGGTGTACACCAGCACCTCGTCGATACTCATTCCCGGTACTGCGCTCTGCCCGTTCTTCGTCAGCGGGATCCACTCTCCGGTGCCGTCGAACGCTCCGTCGGAGGGGAGGCTGCCCGACCCGTCGATCTCGGCGGCCGGAGAGTCGCCGCGGAAGCGGGCGACGTACAGGTCGCCGTCGGAGAGCAGCTGCCGGTTCTTGCGCCGCGACGCGGTGACACGGTTGCGCGAGACGAACTTGTAGAGGTAGTCGTTGCGCTCGTCGTCGCCCATGTACGCCACGACCCGCTTGTCGGGAGCGAGGATGACGTTCGCGCCTTCGTGCTTCATGCGGCCCATCGCCGTGTGCTTCACCGGCGTGGAGCGGGGGTCGTCGGGGTCGATCTCGACGATCCAGCCGAACCGGTTCGGCTCGTTGACGTAGGCGGGGTCGTTCGCGTTGAACCGGGGGTCGTAGGTCTCCCAGCCCGTCGACGTCGACGTGCTCGCGGTCGCCTGGTAACGGCGCTGCTCGGGCGTCCCGGCGTTCCAGGCGAAGTATCCGTTGAAGTTCTCTTCGCCCGAGAGCACGGTGCCCCACGGCGTGGTGCCCCCGGCGCAGTTCCCCAGCGTGCCGCGCACCCAACGGCCCTCGGCGTCTTCGGCGGTCTTCAGCAGCGGCGATCCGGCCGCGGGACCGGTGAGCTCGAACGTCGTCTCCACGGTGATCCGGCGATTGCGCCGCCCGTCCACCTTGTACGCCCACGGCTCCCCCGCGCGGCGGCGCTCCAACTCGACCACCGACATGCCCTGCGCCGCTTTGTAGATGTCGCCGCGGCGACGCAGCTCGGCCGGGTCGGATGACGGCGGGAACATGATGTTCGGGTTGACGTACTCGTGATTGCAGACGAGCACTCCGCGACGGCGGTTCGGTTCGGCGATGATGTCGAGGTAGTCGCAGTTATAGCCGAACTGACGCGCCTGCGCCTCGGGCGACTGCGCTGCGATGTCGAAGGCGGGGGCGGAGGAGAAGAGGGGATCGCCCCACCGGATGACCGGTCGCCACGAGTAGGAGTCCGGGACGGTGAACGCGTCGACGGTGGCGTCGACGGGAGCGATCGGAGCGAAGGGGAGGCCGCCTCGGCCCGGGCGGGCGAAGGATGCTCCCGGCGATGCCGCTCCTGCCTGCCCGGCAGCGGCGGGTGCCGACAGCGGAGCCTGCCGAAGACCGCTCACGGCGAGCGTGATGGCCGCAGCCGCCCCGAGTCCGAGCACCGCTCGCCGTGACAGGGCGGCGGAAGCGATGTCGCGGAAGTGCTCGTTCGACGAGGTGTTGCACTCCGGGCCGACGCAGGCATTCGCGCACTTGAACTGGCAGGTCACCGCCGAGCGCTTCCCCCGCACGTGATCCGCCATCGGCAAGGGACGCCGGTTCTCCATCATCGTCATCATGACCTCCGTTCCGCGTGCTCCGACGCTCACCGTTCGGGGAGAATCGGGGCGGTCCGGTGGGTGAACGCCAGGCGACCAAGCCATGAGGATGCTCTCATCCTCGGAGACGAATCCGCGTACCCTGACGGGATGAAGCCGGCCTCCGAAGCCCGCGTGGCCGCGCGCGCCGCCGAGGACACCCCGCTCTTCCGCCTGCTGGCGCGTTCGGGCTACGTCGCGAACGGTCTGGTCCACCTCCTCATCGGATCGCTCATCATCGCGGTGGCCGTCGGCGGCGACAGCGAGAGCGATCAGACCGGCGCCTTCAAGGCGATCGCGGGCGCGCCCCTCGGCTTCCTCGCGCTGTGGGCCCTCGCGGCAGGGCTATGGTCGCTCGCCCTGTGGCAGCTCGTGCAGAGCGTCCTCATGCGTCGCCGTGGCGACGAGGCCCGGGTGGCGGTGTGGGGGCGCCGGATCGGAGCATGGGGACAGGCGGTGATCTTCCTGGCCCTCGGGGCGATCGCTGCCGCGGTGGCCCTGGGGGCGCGTCCCGACGCGGAGGAGACCACCGAGAGCGCCAGTGCGCTGCTGCTTCGGCTTCCCGGCGGCGCGGTGGTGCTGGCGCTGGCGGGACTGGGGATCGGCGTCGGCGGTGCGGTCTTCGTGTGGATGGGGATCCGCCGGAGCTTCGAGAAGCGGATGTCGCTGCCCGACGCCCCTCTCGGAACGATCGTGACCGCGCTCGGAGTCGCGGGCTTCGTCGCCAAGGGCGTTGCGCTGGCGATCATCGGGGTACTGCTCGTCGTCGCGTCCGTCACCGTCGACGCCGAGACCGCCGGGGGGCTAGATGGCGCCGCGCAGGCGCTTCTCGGGCTGGCGCTCGGGCCGGCACTCGTCGCCGCCGTCGGCGTCGGGTTCCTCGCCTACGGCGTGTTCACCATCTTCCGCGCGCGCTTCGCGCGACTCACCTGGCGGTGAGTCGCGCGAGGGCGTCGTCGATGTCGACGACGTCGCGCTCACCGGTCCGACGATTCCACAGCTCCACCCGTCCCGCGCCGGCATCTCGCCCGGCGATGAGGATGTGCGGTACGCCGACGAGCTCCGCATCGGCGAACTTGACGCCCGGCGACACCTTCGGCCGGTCGTCGAAGAGCACGTCCCGACCCGCCGCTTCGAGCCGGGCGGCGAGGTCTTCGGCGACGGCGAACGCCGCGGCATCCTTCCCCGTCGCCACCACGTGGACGTCGAAGGGCGCGACGGACTCCGGCCAGATGAGACCCTTGTCGTCGTTGTTGAGCTCGGCGAGGATCGCGAGGATGCGCGTCACCCCGATGCCGTAGGAGCCCATCGTCACCGTGACGAGCTTGCCGTTCTCATCGAGGACCTTCAGGCCGAGGGTTTCGGCGAAGAAGCGCCCCAACTGGAAGACGTGGCCGATCTCCATGCCGCGAGCCAGTGACACCGGCCCGGATCCGTCGGGTGCGGCATCGCCTTCGCGCACGGTGGCGACGTCGATGTACCCGTCACCGGTGAAATCGCGACCCGCGACGAGGGAGTGCACGTGCTTCTCGTGGATGTTGGCGCCGGTGATCCAGCGCGTTCCGTCCACCACCCGGGGATCGAGCAGGTATCGGATGCCGGTGGCCGATTCTTCGCCGAGCACCGCGCCCGTGCCCGACCATGGCCCGATGTAGCCGCGAACGAGGAAGGGGTGCCGCTCGAAGTCGGCGTCGGTCGCCGCCTCGACCGCGGCCGGTGCGAAAGCGACTTCGACGCGTTTGTCGTCGACATCGCGGTCGCCGGGGATGCCGACGATCACCAGTTCGCGTGTCCCGTCGAGGTGCGTCAGCGCCAACACGACGTTCTTCAACGTGTGGGCGGCGGTCCATGTCGTCGTACCGTCGGTCGCCGGTCCCGCGATACCCGGCGACGGGGCCTCGAGGTGAGCGTTCGCGTGGTCGACCAGTGTCTGGATGGTCGGGGTGTCGGGCGAATCGAAGATGACGGGATCGGGCAGTCCGTCGAAGGAGAGGGGGGCGGGCGGGATGGTCTCGAACGCCTCGACGTTGGCGGCGTATCCGCCGGCGGACCGGACGAAGGTGTCTTCGCCGACAGCGGTCGGGTGAAGGAACTCTTCGCTGCGGGCTCCGCCCATCAGGCCGTTGTCGGCCTGGACGATGACGTACTCGAGGCCGAGGCGCTGGAAGATCCGCTCATAGGCGTCGCGCTGCGCTTGATAGGAGGCATCCAGCCCCTCGTCGGTGTAGTCGAAGGAGTACGCGTCCTTCATGGTGAACTCGCGACCGCGGAGAAGCCCCGCGCGCGGACGCGCCTCGTCGCGGTACTTGTCCTGGATCTGGTAGATCGCCAGCGGCAGGTCCTTGTACGAGGAGTAGAGGTCCTTCACCAGCAGCGTGAAGAGCTCTTCGTGGGTCGGCGCGAGTAGATAGTCGGCCTCTTTGCGGTCTTTGAGGCGGAAGATGCCGTCGCCGTACGCGTCCCATCGTCCCGACTCCCGGTAGGGGTCGGCGGGAACCAGCGCCGGGAAGTGCACTTCGTACGCACCTGCCCGAGTCATCTCGTCGCGGATGATCCCCTCGATACGGGCCTTCACCCGCAACCCCAGCGGCAGCCACGCGAAGATTCCCGGAGCCTGCCGGCGGATGTAACCGGCGCGCACGAGGAGGCGGTGACTGGTCACCTCCGCATCGGCGGGGTCTTCGCGGAGGGTGCGGAGGAAGAAATGAGAGAGACGGGTGACCACGAGCGACAAGTCTATGGCGGCGCTGCCCGGCGGCCAGGCGATCACCGGAAGCGGCACGGCAGCATGTATGCAATATATTGCGAGGACGATCTCCGAAAGGCCGCCATGAAGCTCGACCAGTTCCCCCGATACCCGCTCACCTTCGGGCCGAGCCCCCTGCAGCCGCTTCGCCGCCTCACCGCGCACCTGGGCGGCGCGGAGGTCTGGGCCAAGCGCGAAGATGTCTCCAGCGGGCTCGCCTACGGCGGCAACAAGATGCGGAAGCTGGAGTACATCGTCCCCGACGTCCTCGCCTCCGGCGCCGACACTCTCGTCTCCATCGGCGGGTACCAGTCGAACCACACCCGGCAGGTCGCCGCGGTCGCGGCGCACCTGGGGCTGAAGGCCCGGCTGGTGCAGGAGAAGTGGGTGCCGTGGGATGACCCGGTGAACGACCGGGTCGGAAACATCCTCCTCTCCCGGATGATGGGCGCAGATTCCCGTCTGGACGACGCCGGTTTCGACATCGGCATCCGCGACTCCTGGCGACAAGCCCTCGAGGAGGTCGAAGCCAGGGGCGGGCGGCCCTACCCGATCCCGGCCGGCGCCTCGGAGCATCCGCTCGGCGGGCTCGGATTCGCCAACTGGGCCTTCGAGGTCGCCGAGCAGGAACGGCAGCTGGGCGTCTTCTTCGACACGATCATCGTCTGTACCGTCACAGGGTCGACCCATGCCGGGATGATCGCCGGCTTCGCCGCCCTCGAGGAACTGACGGGCGTGCGGCGTCGCGTGCTCGGCATCGACGCCTCGGCGACGATCGAGAAGACCCGTGATCAGGTCGCGCGCATCGCCCGGAACACCGCGGAGCTCATCGAGCTCGGTCGCGACCTCCGCGACGACGAGATCCGGGTGCTCGAGGGGTGGGCGGGTGAGTTGTACGGCCTCCCCGTCGACTCCACCATGGACGCGATGGCACTCGGCGCGGAGCTGGAGGCGATGATCACCGACCCGGTCTACGAGGGGAAGTCCCTGGCGGGCCTCATCGACCTCGTCCGTGACGGAGACATCCCCGCGTCATCCACCGTTCTCTACGCCCACCTGGGCGGCCAGCCGGCGATCAACGCCTACCATTCGCTGTGGCCCTGAACCGCCGACCGGGCCGCTCCGGAGCGCGATCGGGACACCCGCGACTCAGGCGGTGACGACCTGCGCGGTGCCGAGCGGGGCATCGGGGCCCATCTCGTCGGCGATCCGGTTCGCCTCCTCGATGAGGGTGGCGACGATCTCCGATTCGGGAACGGTCTTGATGACCTGCCCCTTCACGAAGATCTGGCCCTTGCCGTTTCCCGAGGCGACGCCGAGGTCGGCCTCGCGCGCCTCCCCCGGGCCGTTCACGACGCATCCCATCACTGCGACGCGGAGGGGTACGGTCATGTCCTTCAGGCCCTCGGTCACATTGTCGGCCAGCGTGTACACGTCGACCTGCGCGCGTCCGCACGAGGGGCACGAGACGATCTCGAGCTTGCGCTCCCGAAGGTTCAAGGACTGCAGGATCTGGTGGCCGACCTTCACCTCTTCGGCCGGCGGCGCCGAGAGCGAGACGCGGATGGTGTCGCCGATCCCCTCGCCGAGGAGGATCCCGAACGCCGTGGCGCTCTTGATCGTCCCCTGGAACGCCGGGCCGGCCTCGGTGACACCGAGGTGCAGGGGCCAGTCGCCGCGCTCGGCGAGGAGGCGGTAGGCCTTGACCATCACGACCGGATCGTTGTGCTTGACCGAGATCTTGAAGTCGTGGAAGTCGTGCTCTTCGAACAGCGACGCCTCCCACACGGCGCTCTCCACGAGCGCCTCGGGCGTGGCCTTCCCGTACTTCTCCAGCAGGCGCGGGTCGAGCGATCCGGCGTTGACGCCGATGCGAAGCGACACCCCGGCCTCCTTCGCACGCCGGGCGATCTCCCCCACCTGGTCGTCGAACTTGCGGATGTTGCCCGGATTGACACGCACCGCCGCGCACCCGGCGTCGATGGCCGCGTAGACGTAGTTCGGCTGGAAGTGGATATCGGCGATGACCGGGATCTGACTCTTCTTGGCGATGATGTGCAGCACCTCGGCGTCGTCGCGCGACGGCACCGCGACACGCACGATCTCGCAGCCGGATGCCGTCAGTTCGGCGATCTGCTGCAGCGTGGCGTTGATGTTGGTCGTCGGCGTCGTCGTCATCGACTGGACGCTCACCGGAGCGTCACCGCCGACGAGGACCTTCCCGACTCGGATCTGCCGGCTCTTGCGGCGGGGGGCGAGGACCTCGGGCACCCGAGGCATACCGATGTTCACAGCAGGCACGGAATCAGCCTACGCCGCAGGAGTGAACCGGGGCTGGGAGCGACGCCCGCCACATCTGATCGACAGCGCTGCACCGGTTCCGGGAAAGCCGCGTGTGGTAGGTTCGGCCGCATGTTCGCGCACTGGTGGCTCACCGCGTAGGCGGTGATGTTCGCGCGACATCAGACCGCCTCCGGGCGGTCTTTCTCGTAGGGTGACCGCCCCCGACGAAAGACCGACATGACCGGGTTCCCAGACCATCTGCTCGCCGACCTCGCGAGCGGGTCGCTTCCGTTCGCCCTCATCGCCCGCGACGGCGAGACCGTCGAGTTGCTGACCGGCGACGTGGTCGATGTCGAGCTCCTCGCCGACATCCCTCTCGTCGACGACGCCGGCGTCCCGCAGGAGGTGCTCGCGCTGGTGCCCTTCCGCCAGGTGCGCGAGCGCGGCTTCGCCTGCCATGACGACGGCGCGCCGCTTCGTTGCCTGGTGGTGCGCGAGCGCACGGCGTTCTCGCGCGCCGACGTGCTGGCTCAGCTGCCCGACGGGGCGATTCCCCTCGAGGACCCCGGTTTCGACATCGACGACGAGTCCTATGCCGACATCGTCCGTCGTGTCATCTCCGACGAGATCGGCCGGGGCGAGGGCGCGAACTTCGTCATCCGCCGCGACTTCACCGCGGGCGTCGGCACCCCTCCGGCTGTCGCTGCGCTCACCTGGTTCCGGGCCCTCCTGGAGCACGAGCGCGGCGCGTACTGGACCTTCGTGATCGTGACCCCGGGTCACGCCGCGGTCGGGGCGAGCCCCGAAGCCCACGTGAGCGCGCGTGACGGCGTTGTGACGATGAACCCCATCTCCGGGACCTTCCGCCACCCCGATGGCGGTGCCACCGCTGAGACGTTGACGGCCTTCCTCTCCTCCACGAAGGAGACCGAGGAGCTGTTCATGGTCGTCGACGAAGAGCTCAAGATGATGAGCGCCGTCTGCGCCGACGGCGGCCGGATCACCGGCCCGCACCTGAAAGAGATGTCGCGGCTCACGCACACCGAATACGTCCTGCGCGGGCGGAGCCGGCTCGACCCTCGCGACATCCTTCGCGAGACGATGTTCGCGCCGACGGTCACCGGCTCCCCCATGCAGAACGCCTGCGCCGTCATCGCCCGTCATGAGACGACGGCCCGCGGCTACTACTCGGGCGTTGCGGCGCTGTTCACCCCGTCGACCGCGCCCGGTGCCGGCGACACGGCGGCCAGTCACGACCTCGACGCGCCCATCCTCATCCGCACCGCCTACCTGGAGAAGGGTCGGCTGCGGGTTCCTGTCGGCGCGACCCTGGTGCGCCACTCCGATCCGTACGGCGAGGTCAGCGAGACGCACGGGAAGGCCGCGGGGGTGCTCGGGGCGATCGGCGCCGTTCCGCGAGAAGTGGTGAGCGAGGTCGCGGCGCTCGACGAAGACGCCCCCGCCCCGGTCCGGCGCCCGCTGGCGGACGATCCGGCGATCGCCGAGCTGCTCGCCTCGCGGAACGCGCGGCTCGCCGCCTTCTGGCTGAACCCGCAGGAGCCAGCCGGCACCGGACCCCTGCAAGGGCGGCGGGCGCTCGTCGTCGATGCGGAGGACCGCTTCACCACGATGCTCGCCCATCAGCTCCGCCACCTCGGGCTCGAGGTGCGGATCGCGGCATGGAACGAGGTCACCGAGGCCGACGTCGATGCGGCCGAGCTGGTCGTCGCGGGGCCGGGACCTGGTGACCCGCGGGACGCCGGCAGTGCCCGGATGCAACGGATGCGCGCCGTGATCGCACGGAGACGCGCGAGCGGGCGGCCGCTTCTGGCCGTCTGCCTCAGTCATCAGATCCTCGCCGACGAGTTGGACATCGATCTGGCTCCGCTCCCCCGGCCCCATCAGGGACTGCAGAAGACGGTGGATGTCTTCGGTGAGCCGGCATCGATCGGGTTCTACAACACCTTCACCGCGCGGATCACCGATCCGACGGCCCCGCCCCGGGGAGTCGAGCTCGCCGCCGACCCGGCCACCGGCGACGTATACGCCCTGCGCGGCCCGGGCTTCGCTTCGGTGCAGGGGCACCTCGAGTCGATCCTGTCGCGCGACGGGATGACGACGCTCCGCCGCCTGGTGGAGCACGCGCTCACGCCCGTGCCCGCCTGACATCCGGGCGGAGGAGTGCCGCTCCCGGTCTCAGCCGAACAGCGAGATGGGGTTGATGATGTCGGCGAGGATGAGCGTTCCGCCCATGACCAGCAGGGCGATGAACACGACGAACGTCACGGGGACGAGCTTCGTCGCGTCCACCGGCTTCGGGGGCGGTCGGCGGAACAGCTTCGCCCAGGCGCGCTTGATCCCGTCCCAGAGGGCGACCACGACGTGTCCGCCGTCGAGCGGCAGGAGCGGCAGCAGGTTGAAGACGAACAGGGCGATGTTCAGCGACGCCAGGAGTGACAGGAACCCCGCCACCCGATTGAGGATCGGCGCCTCGGCGGCGGCGACCTCCCCGGCGAGGACGCCCACGCCCACGACGCTCAGCGGGCCGTTGGGGTCACGCTCCTCGCCGGTCACCAGGGTGAGAGCCGTTTCGTAGATGCGGACCGGCAGCTGCCAGATGATCCCGGCAACCGCTCCGACGTTCTCCACGGCGAACTGCGGTCCCGCCCAGAGGGGCTGGCGGACATAGGCCGCCTCGGGCCCGATCCCGGCGAAGCCCACCTCTTCCACGATCGGCTGCCCCGCATCGTCCGTCGCCAAACGTCCGGACTCGTCGACGGCCTGGCGTTCGGCTGTCGTGGGCGTCAGCTGCAGTGTCCGCTCCTCGCCGTCCCGGCGCACGAGTACCGACAGCTCCTCGCCCGGTGAGGTGCGGATGATCTCCGACGCCTCGGCGAATGTGGAGATCTGCTCGCCGTCGATCGCGACGATCTCGTCGCCCGGCTGGAAGCCCGCGGCCGCCGCCGGCGCGGCGGGGTCGCCCGGCTCGCATACGGTCCGTTGCTCGGAGGCGGGGATGACGCACTCGTTCACCGTCTGCACGGTGGTGGTCGACGTCTGCACTCCGATGCCGGAGAGGAGGATCGCGAAGAGGACGATCGCGAAGAGGAAGTTCATGATCGGGCCGCCGAGCATGACGACGACGCGCTGCCAGACCGGGAGCTTGTAGAAGACGCGATCGTCGTCGTCGCCGTCGAGCGTCTCGTCATTGGCGGCGCGGGCGTCTTGGACCATCGTGGCGAAGAATCCCCCACCGGCCCGCCCGCCACGGCGGGCCTGCTTCGGCGAAGGGGGATACATGCCGGCCATGGAGATGAACCCGCCGAGCGGGATCGCCTTGACGCCGTACTCGGTCTCACCGATGCGGCGCGACCAGATCGTGGGTCCGAAGCCCACCATGTACTGCCCCACGCGAACGCCGAACCGCTTCGCCGGCCAGAGATGACCGAGCTCGTGCAGCGCGATCGAGACGGCGAGTCCCACCACCATGAGGGCGATGCCGATGACGAACGCGAGGACCTCCACGACCGACACGCTATACCCGCGTGCTTTGAGTCCGCCGTGCGCGCCGGGCCGGACGTGCGGCGTCCGGCGGCGAGGTTCGGGGCGGCGTGCGTGCGAGGATGGATGCGCCATGCCGACGGATGACGCTTCGAACCTTCCCCCCGTGCTCCGGCCGGACGACCCGCCCGTGCACCGCCTGCGCGATCTCGCCGACCGGTTCGCCGCGCGCGTCGTCGGGGACCTCGGAGACCAGACCCTGACGGGCATCACGCTGGCCACCGCCGACCTCCGCCCCGGCGACGTCTTCGTCGCGGTGCGGGGCGCCAACCGGCACGGCGCGGAGTTCGCCGGCGAGGCGGCCGCACGCGGAGCGGTGGCGGTGGTGACGGATGACGCAGGCGCGGCCACCGCCGACGAGTCCGGGCTTCCGGTGCTCGTCGTCGACGACCCGCGCGGCGCGCTGGGGGCGCTTTCGGCGTGGGTGTACGGCACGGGGCGCGACGACGACCTGCCGACCCTGTTCGGAACGACCGGGACCAACGGCAAGACGAGCGTCTCCCATCTGCTGGAAGGGATGCTGGATCAGCTCGGGGTGGTGACGGGGCTGTCGTCGACGGCGGAGCGCCACATCGCGGGCCACGTCGTCGTCTCACGTCTGACCACCCCGGAGGCGTACGAGATGCACGCCCTCCTGGCGCTGATGCGTGAGCGGGGCGTGGAAGCTGTCGCCGTCGAGGTCAGCGCGCAGGCCCTGAGTCGGCGGCGGGTGGACGGCATCGTGTTCGACGTCGCCGGCTTCACGAACCTCTCTCACGACCATCTCGATGACTACGCCGACATGCGGGAGTATCTCGAGGCGAAGCTTCCGCTGTTCACCGCCGAGCGGGCGCGGCGAGCGGTGGTCTCGCTCGACTCCGCCTCGGGCGCCGAGGTGGTCGCGCGCTCCGAAGTCCCGACGGTCACCGTGGGAACCCCGGCGATCGCCGACGACCCGGTCTCGGCCGCGGCCGCCGATTGGGTCGTGGAGATCGTCGCCGAGCACCAGCACGGCACCCGCTTCCGCCTGACCGGCGCGGACGGCAGACAGCTCGAAACCGTCGTCCCCGTCATCGGCCAGCACATGGCCGCCAACGCGGGGCTGGGCATCGTGATACTGCTCGAAGGCGGCTACCCGTGGGACGACCTCGTCTCGGCCTTCGCCCGTGACGGAGGCATCCGTGCCTACCTCCCCGGCCGCACGGAGCGGGTCTCGGGCGACCGGGGTCCCGCCGTGTACGTCGATTTCGGCCACTCCCCCGACGCCTTCGAGAAGACCCTCGCCGCGGTTCGGCACGTAACCCCGGGAAAGGTCCTGATGCTCGTCGGCGCCGACGGCGATCGCGACGCGACCAAACGCCTCGACATGGGGCGGACGGCCGCCGAAGGCAGCGACATCCTCGTCATCACCGATCACCACCCGCGCCACGAGGACCCCGACTCGATTCGCGCGACCCTGATCGAGGGCGCCCGTCGTGCTCGGCCGGATGCCGAGATCCACGAGTACTCGCCCCCCGAACGGGCGATCCGTGAAGCCGTCGCGCTGGTGGGCGAGGGAGATGCGATCCTCTGGGCGGGACCCGGACATCAGGATTACCGCGACATCCGAGGCATCCGCACCCCGTACTCCGCGCGCGAACTCGCCCGCCGCGCCCTCGCCGCGCGCGGCTGGCCGGTTCCCGCGCCCCGCTGGACTGTGCCCTATCCCGAAGACACCACCCCGTCGTCGGACCCGCTCCGTCCAGCGTGACCTCTCGCCCGTGTCAGCGGGCCGCGATCACCTCGTCGGCCGTTCGGCGCGCCCACGCCTCGGCGTCGGCGAGCGACTCTCGCGTGAGCCCGGTCGGGGCGTCGTGGCGGTCGACGACGTTCTCGATGATCGAAAGGATGTCGAGGAAGCGCAGCCGCCCCTCGTGGAAAGCGTCGACGGCTTGCTCGTTCGCCGCGTTGAAGACGGCAGGGTAGGTGGCGCCGGCCTTGCCGACGCGCTTGGCGAGACGAACGGCCGGGAAGGCGTCGTCGTCGAGCGGCTCGAATGTCCACTGCGACGCACGGGTCCAGTCGAGGGGGGTGCCGACGCCGGGCACGCGACGCGGCCAGTCGAGCCCGAGGGAGATCGGCAGCCGCATGTCCGGCGGGGACGCCTGCGCGAGGGTCGACCCGTCGATGAACTCCACCATGGAATGGACGATGGACTGGGGGTGGACGACGACGTCGATCGCGTCGTAGGGGATGCCGAACAGCAGATGCGCCTCGATGACCTCGAGGCCCTTGTTGACCAGGGTGGCCGAGTTCGTCGTGACGACTCGGCCCATGTCCCAGGTGGGGTGCGCGAGCGCCTGAGCGGGGGTGACATCGGCGAGATCGGCGCGCGACCTGCCGCGGAAGGGCCCGCCGGAGGCCGTCAGCACCAGGCGGCGGACCTCGTCATGGGTGCCGGAGCGGAGTGCTTGGGCGATGGCGGAGTGCTCGGAGTCGACCGGAACGATCTGGCCCGGAGCGGCGATGGCGGTCACGAGTGCGCCGCCGACGATGAGGGACTCCTTGTTGGCGAGCGCGAGCGTGCGTCCGGCCTCGAGCGCAGCGAGCGTGGGGCCGAGACCCACCGAGCCGGTGATGCCGTTGAGGACGACGTCCGCCTCGACATCCCGCACCAGCTGCTCGGCTTCGATGGCACCGAGCGCGAGCGCCTCGACGCCGAACTGGGCCGCTTGACGCTCGAGCATTTCGCGCTGCGAGCCGGCGGAGAGCCCGACGACGCAGAAACGGTCGGGGTGTGCGGCGATGACCTCCAGCGCCTGGGTGCCGATCGATCCGGTCGAGCCGAGGACGAGGATGCGCCGCATCCGGTCAGCCTATCCGGGCCGCTCTCGACGCGGCGACGGCGGGTGCCGCGGTCAGGGCGCCGCGATCACTGCGTCGGCGCTGCGGCGACGTGCTGGACGCCGAGGATGTCGACGACGAAGACCAGGGTCTCTTCCTGAAGCTCGTTCCCCTCGGCGGCTCCGTAGCCGAACTCCGGCGGGATGACCGCGAGCACCTGCGAGCCCACGGCCTGGCCCTCCAGAGCCTGACGGAATCCGTCGACGACGCCGGTGGTCTGGAAGGATGCCGGGGTGCCGGCCTCCCAGCTGGAGTCGAAGACCTCGTTGTCGGACCACTTCACGCCGGTGTACTGCACGAGCACGGTGTCGCCCGGCTCCACCGTCTCGCCGTCACCCTGCTTGAGGGTCGCGAGCTCCACCTCGGTGGGTGCGTCAGCGTCGGGGACGGTGATGGTCGGCTCACCGTCTTCGGCGAGCTCGACCTCCGGGAAGCCCTCAGGGGCGTCCTGCTCGGTGCCCCACGCCGCGTCGGGCACGGTGGAGAGGAAGTCGAAGACATAAACCTCGGCGCCGTTGGTGTCGGTGCCCGGGAAGGTGGCCACGACGCGTGTACCGGGCGTCGCGCACCCGAGCACCTGACCGATGGGGTTGTCGGCGGAGATCTGCTGCGGGAGGAATTGGCCGGGCTCGTAGTTGAGCGAGCCGAGTTCTTCGCCGGTGTCGGCGCTGAAGGCGGTGAAGGCGATGCTGACGAGTTCGCCCGCTTCGACGGGATCGCCGTCGCCTTCGCTGACGACGGTGCTCTGCAGTTCGGTCACTTCGAGCGGCGCTTCGAAGACCGCCTGGGATGCGGTGCCCAGGTCGCCCTCCACCGTCACAGCTTCGGACGCTTCTCCCGACGGCGCCGCTGCATCGCAGAGGTCGGCGATCTCGGCCGACGGCGACGAGGTCGGGTCGGGGGTCGACGAGCAGGAGGCGAGCAGAAGCGCCGACATGGCGGCGACGGACAGAGCGGCGAGCGGGCGAATGCGCACAGAAACCTCGGGGTCATCGGACGGGAACCACCCCATCTTTGCCTACGTTTCCTCTGTCTGCGCTGAGAGGGCGGATGCCGATCGCGGAATAAGCGCGAGAGTACCCTCGTCTGGTGACCTCCGCGGATGCTCCCGACACCTCCGAGGGCGCGTCCGCTGGGGTGCCGCGCAATATGGGCTTCACCTACCGGATGGGCCGCGGGGTGATCGCGCCCCTCGGACGCGTGATCTACCGACCGCGTGTCGAGGGGAAGGCGAACGTCCCGCGGCATGGTCCGGTGATCTTCGCGAGCAATCACCTCTCCTTCATCGACTCGATCGCGATCCCGGTAGCCGCTCCGCGGCCCGTGCACTTCCTCGCGAAGGCCAGCTATTTCGAGGGCGAGGGCGCCCGGGGGTGGCTGTCGCGGGAGTTCTTCCTCGCCATCGGCGCGGTGCCTGTGCACCGCGGTGCTGGGCAAGCGGCCCTCGATGCTCTGGAGCAGCAGCGTCTTCTCCTGGCGGAAGGGCGGGCTGTCGCGCTGTACCCCGAAGGTACCCGATCCCTTGACGGCCGACTGTACAAGGGGCGCACAGGGGTGGCCTTCCTCGCGTTGGAGACGGGCGCGCCGGTGGTGCCGGTGGGTCTGATCGGCACCGACCGCGTGATGCCGGTGGGCGCCAAGATGCCCTCGCTGAAAGAGCGCGTGACCGTTCGCTTCGGCACGCCGCTGAACCTGGCTCACCATGGTCCGGCGTCATCCGGACGGGCGCGGCGCCTCGCCACTGATGAGATCATGAGCGCCATCCATGCGCTCAGTGGTCAGGAACTGGCCGGCGTCTACAACGAGCTTCCGGCACAGAATCCCCTCGAGCGCATCAAGCAGGTGCTGCCGCACGAGCGCCTCTGACGTGGCCATCCCCCGCGGACTTCCCATCCGCGGTCCATCAGAAGGGTGGTGGTTCGTCGGAGGGTCGGAACTGCACCTTCACGGTCGGTGTGGGTGGGTGGTCCGTGTAGACGTGTCCCAGGGGGCTGGTCCACTCCAGTACCCCGCCGGGGAGTTGTGTGACGTCCCATTCGGAGTGGTGTTTGAGGGTGTGGTGTCGTCGGCAGAGGTGGGCGCAGTTGCCGGGGCTGGTGTGGCCGCCGTCTGCGTGGGCTGTGGTGTGGTCGACGTCGCAGCGGAGGGCGGGCATGGTGCATCCGAAGAACCGGCAGGTCCGATCCCGCGCCCGCAGAAACCGGTCCAGCGCGGTGTTCCGCTGATACGTGTCCACCGTCAGCACCGCCCCGGTGACGGGGTGGGTGATGACGCGTTCGAACCCGCAGCTGATCTGCCCGGCGAGGTCGCGGGCGGTGTCGGGGTCGACGGGGGCGTGTCCGACGAGGTCGGCGGCGTGATGATCCAGCCCCAGGAGCGTGGTCGCGGCGACCACGACCTGCACCTTCCCGCGAATCCCACCCAACACCCCGGGAGCGTCATCGGTGCTGGTCGGGTCGTAGCCCGGAACCCCCGTCAGCAGCAGCGTCCCGATGACATCGGCGCGCATCTGGTCCAGCGTCCGGTCATCATCGACCACCGCCGCCAACTCCTCGAGGCGCTCCGCGGCGTCGACATCGATCTCTTGGGTGGTTTCTCCGAACGCGTCGCAGAACCGCGACCGCAGTTCGTTCAGCTCCGCCTTCGCCGCGGCGCGGTGGTCCACCAGGGTGCGGGCCATCCGGGTGAGGCGGTCCACCGCGCCGTCGGCGATCACCGACGGCACCACCGCGATCACCTCCGACATGCCGTCCCCGATGGGTACGGCCCGTACGCCGCGGGCTGTGCGGGCGTCCCGGTGCCGGTCGGCCATGGACACCGGGTGGGCGGTGTCCGCGGCGATCTGCAACGCCTGCCGCGCCCGCCCCGGCGTCATCCCCTCACACACCTCCACCGCCGCGGCTTCGAACTCCGCCCGCGCCGCCACCGGCAGCGGCGCCCCCACATCGGTGATCACGTGGAGGTGTCCTGGACCGATCCGCCCCTCACCCCACGCCTGATGCGCGACGGGGTAGTCCTCCACGACGGTGCGGGCGCGTCCGATGCGGGCTTGCACCGTCCGATCCGACACGCGCAGCAGCGCCCCGATCTCCGCCGCGAACGACCGCAACTGAATGTCATGATCCCGGGCACTGAGCGGACTCGACG
>JAESFR010000091.1_pt1 | contig 120254 bp, 104 predicted proteins | sample 9266191 | NCBI WGS metagenome assembly JAESFR01 (sample SAMN14503063, study PRJNA617104) | algae metagenome | isolation source: Pleurocapsa minor HA4230-MV1 and co-occurring heterotrophs from cement on... | place: USA: Nuuanu Pali Lookout, Hawaii | collected 2009-07-20 | reverse complement strand
ACCTGGTGGCCCGCGCGCGCCCACCCGGTGGCGAGCGTCCGGCCGACCGTTCCCGCGCCGAGAACGGCCACCGTCCGCGCCGGAGTGGGGTCCGCGCCGCCGGGGATCTGATCGGTCGGGTGACTCGTCGTCATGGTTGCTCCCCTTGCCTTCACTGCGCTGCTGGTCCGGCCGAGCGAAAGGGACCTGCCCATTGCTCTTCCGCCGGCGTCGGGCGCAGCCACCGCGACATCGTCCCTCCGGCGTTCGGTGGTCATCATCGCTTGATATCGAGCGATGATGCAACCACTGGGGACCGATACCATCCGGTGGTGGGCGAACGAACACGCAACCGGACGACGGCCCGGTCCCCGGCGGCAGGTGCGCTGACGCCGCCGGTCGCCGACAGCGTCGACGAGATCCTGCGGCAGTGGGCGGTGCAGCGCCCCGACCTCGACTTCTCCCCCGTGGGCGTGCTCACCCGGATCGCCCGACTGCGCAACCACTTCGACGCCTCCCTGCAGGAGGTGTTCGACCGTTTCGGACTCAGCGCGGCGGACTTTCAGGTGATCATCACCCTGCGCCGCTCGGGGAAGCCCTACCGGCTCGCCCAGTCCCGGTTGATGACGCAACTGTCCCTGACGTCGGGCACGGTCAGCGTGCGGCTCGAGCGGCTCGAGCGGGCGGGCATCGTCGAGCGCGGGCCGGATCCGGCGGACCGGCGGGGAGCGCTGGTCACGCTCACCGACCACGGCCTGACCCTGTTCGATCGGGTCACCCCCGAGCACCTGGCCAACGAGGACAGGTTGCTCTCGGCCCTGGACCACGGGCAACGCGAGCAGTTCGTCGATCTGCTGCGCCGTTTGCTGCTCTCGCTCGAACCGGGCACGTCGCAGGTCGGGACAACGCTGGGCGTGCGCCTGGAGTCCGCACCCGCCGCCCGGCGCCGCCGCACCCTGGTCGGCCTGTCCGACACTCCCGGCCTGCTCGTCGCCGACGTCACCGACCCCGACCTCGCGGGGGACCTGCGTCGCGGCGACCTGCTGGTCGCCGTCAACGGCACCGCCCTGCACAGTGAGGTCACGCTCGCGACCGCCCTGCGCGACCGTCCGGGTGTCAAGCTGACCCTCGAGGTGTTGAGGGGGAACGAGCCGGTCACCGTCAAGCTGCGCGCGGCGCCCGACCCGGACGCGACGCACTGACCATCGCACCGACGACGACACGGCGCGCAGAACTGTTGCACGCCGGTCATTCCCGCCCGGTCAGCCGAGCCACCACCTCCTCGGACCGACGCCGGAACTCCTGCATCCGGTCCGGCGGGATCACGGCGAGTCGCTCGATCCGGCTCCGCAGGAAAGTCCGGGCCCCCGACGCCAGGACCTCGCGCACGCCGCCGGAAGCAACCTGCGGCTGCGCATCCAGGAAGGCGCCGATCCGGTCGAACTGGTCGAACACCTCCAGCTGCCGGGGATTCACGCCGCGGCTGATGCTGGAGGGTAGGCAACGCCGGTAACGGACGCCGATTCGCTCCGCCACGACAATGCGATCAGCGCCGAGGAGCGCGGGGATCGACCAGGAGAAGTCCTCGTAGTAGCCGGCGGAGAACATCAGGCCCGTCGCGGCAATGAAGTCCCTGCGGTAGGCCTTGTTCCAGCACACCCATGACGCCAACATGATCGCGGGCCGTGTGCTGGCAGTGAAGGTGGGCGCCGCGTTCGCGGCACTGTTGCGGTCCGGGCCGATGCGCCGTCGGAGGCCACAGGGTCGGCGCTCCTCGTAGTCGAACAGCAGGACGTCCGGCTCGCCGGTTGCGGCCAGCTGTGCGTCCAGGTCGGCGAGGACGCGGCGGTCGAAGAACGCGTCGTCGGCATCGAGGAAGAGCACGTACTCACCTCGCGCGCGGCCCAGACCCTCGTTGCGCGCCAGGCCGACGCCATGGTTCCGCGTCAGATGGATGACCCGGAGACGATTGTCGGAATGGGCATACCGGTCCAGGATCGCGCCGGAAGCGTCCGGCGAGTGGTCGTCGACGGCGATCACCTCCAGGTCGGCATCGATCTGACCCAGCACCGAAGACAGGCATTCCTCCAGGAAGTCCTCGGCCGACCACACCGGCACGATCACGGTGAAGCGGGTCATCGCACCGGCCCGCTCATCGCGTCCATCACGCGTTCGAAGGTCTCCTGCGCCGCGCCCTCGACACTGGGCACGACGATCGCCTCCGGCCAGGTGGCGGCGATCGCCACCAGGTCGTCGTACATCTTCCCCAGCACATCGGCGGCTCCGCGCTGACCGACCAGTCGATGATGGTGACGAATCCAGGGGTCGCTGTCCTCGGCTGCCCGGCGATCGAACCGCTGGATCGACGCCGTGCGATCGTCCAGCAGGACCACTTCCCGGAACTCGGCGCCGTTGGCCACAGCGAGGTCGGCAATGGGGCTGATGCCGTCGAGATCGCCCAGGTAATCAGGCATCACCACATCCCGGCCGCCCCGGAGTTGGGTCGCCGCCATCGCCCGGACCAGCGGCGTCACCACGTCCCAGGTGCGGTTGTCATCGTCCTGCCATCCGCCGATGAGTTGATGCACGAGGTCGACGTCGAGGTCGAGCGTGCCCGGGTACCGATCGACGTACATCATGGCCACCGTGGATTTGCCGATTCCGGGAGGTCCGTTCAGGTGGATGAACCGGGTCGCCCGACCGCCGGACGGCGGCGCCGCTCCCTCACCTGCGGCAGTTCCGTCGGGGGCAGTGCTCACGCTGTCCTCCCGGGTGGCGTCGCGGCCCAACGGGCCTGGGCGAAGGGTTCGCCGAACGGTCAAGGGGGCTGCTGCACCGCGGGGGCCGGCGCATCGAACCAGCCGACACCCTGACCACCGCCCACAAACGCCCTGCATGCTGGCACCGGAGTGTTGCCGCAGCAACCGGATTCCCCACGGTGCCGGCAACGGCGGACGACGGCGCTGATCAGCCCTCTGGCGCCGCACCGACATCGTGCAGGTGGTGGACGATGTCGTGCACGAAGTACCGGCCCAACGACTCGACGGTGAACACCGAACCGTTGCTGCGCCGCCCGGTCCGGGCCCATTGCGCGCCGCGGATGCCGGCGAAGACCTCCGCCGCCGCACCCGCTGCCGTTGTGATCTCCCGGCTGACGACGGCGGGATCGGCCTCCCAGTAACGCTTCTCGAGCGCGGTGACGTCCTGATCCCAGTTGGCGAAGAGCGGGTCGTCGTCGTCCAGCATCAATCGGGTGCGCTCGGTGAACAGGTCACAGACGTCCCGGCAGTGGCAGGCGTACTCCAGCGGGGACCACACGGCCGGCGCCGGCCGCGTCCGCACGTCACCACCGGCCAGCACGGCCTCCCACCGCGCCCCCGCCGCCATCAGAACGCGAGCGATGTCCTCCCGGCGCAGCCCGGCCGGATCGAAACCACAGTCCGCGCAGGCCTTCTCGGCGACCCACGTCCAGTCCTTGTCGTCCGGCTCCGGAGCCGCCGGCACGCTCACCCGACCACCCGCCGGCGCGGTCGCGACGTCACGGGGTGGTCACCAGTTTGGCCAGTTGCTCGGTCAACTCCGCCTCCGCATCATCCATGCCGGCGTGCACGGTGAGGACCGTCCCCACGGGGGCCGCGACCGCGAGCGAACGGGTGGAACCGCCGACCAGCAGCAGGGCAGCGGATGCGGCGGCGTCCGGTGGTTGCGCGGTCCGCACGTCGACTCCCAGCGCGGTCAACGGCGCCAGCGCGGCGGCGATCTTCCGGCCGGAGCGACCGGAGTCCTGCGACACCACCAACGGCCCGCGCAACACCCCGGCCGCGGCCGACCCGAGCACCAGCGCCGTCCGCCCGTCCCCGCCGCTGTCCATCAGGACACCCACGGGATCACCGGGGTGCGGGTCCGCCGGCCCCAGCCGGACGACCGCGAGAGTGAAGGACACGGCGGCGCTGTCGGTCCCCGCGGGTCGCCGGTCGGCGAAACCCGCGCCCACCAGCACCACGTCGGCCTCCACCGCCGTGGCCTGCGCGACGAGGTCCGCCCACGGGTCCGTGCTGAACCGGGTGAGCACGGAGCAGGCGACCCCGCGCTCGGTGAATTCGCCCGCCAGCGCGTGCAGCTCGTCCACCGTCTCGGCCATCCGGGCGAGATCGGGCACCAGCGCGGCGCCCACCTCCAACGGCGCCTTCGGGCGGGTCACCAGGCGGCTGAGCACCAGTTCCGCGGGCCGCCCGGACCCCAGCAGCGTCGCCCCGACGGCGGCCAACGACCGGGCCCGGTCCGGCTCGTCGACCAGCACCAGCACCCGGTAGGACGCGGTGAGGCCGAGTGCGGCCCGCTCCGCGGCGGCGATGTCCCGTTGCAGCACGCGATCGGAGTACACCCGGCGCAGCAACGGCCCGGTCATGGCTGTGGTGATCAGCGCCATCAGCACCAGCATGGTGAACAGTTCGTCGTCCAGGACACCCAGTTGCCGGCCGACGTTGAGGATCACCAACTCCGTCAGTCCGCGGGTGTTCATCAGGATGCCGATCGCCGACGACTGCCGACTCGGCACCTTCATCGCCCGGGCCGCGACGTAGGCGCCGATGAACTTGCCGCCGATGGCCACCAGCAGGATCAGCGCCAGCTGCCACACCCCGTTTCCGGTGATGCCTCCGACGTTGGTCGCCAGACCCGTGACGACGAAGAACAGCGGGAGCAGCAACAGCACGCTGACCTGCTCGAGGCGCTCCAGGATCTCCCGGGTCATGTCCGCCGCGCCCTGCCGCGGCATCACGGCCCCGAAGATGAAGGCACCGAAAATGGCGTGGATGCCGATGATCTCGGTGATGTAGGCGGACACCAGCACGCCGATCAGCACGACGGCGAGGATGTCCGGGGTGAGCCGTCCCATCCGCTGGTACCAGTCGTTCAGCCTGCGCAGCGCCGGGCGCACCAGGCCGAACATCACCGACGCGAAGACGAGGGTGAGCGCGACGATGCGCAGCACGTCCAGCGGCCCGTTGCCCTGCACCACCGCAACCACGAAGGCCAGCAGCGTCCAGGCGATGATGTCGTCGACCGCGGCGCAGGCCAGGGCGAGCACGCCGGTCGAGGTCCGGTGCATACCCCGATCGGTGAGGATCCTGGCCAGCACGGGGAAGGCGGTGATCGACATCGCCACGCCGAGGAACAGTGCGAGCGCCAGCGGCGCCACGGGTCCCGCCGCGGTGACGTCGTGGCTCGGGTAGAGCACGATCGACAGCCCGGCCCCGAGGGCGAACGGCAGCACCACCGACGACGCGGAGATGGTGCCGGCCAGCTTTTCCCGGCCCCGGATCAGCAGCATGTCCAGCTCGAGGCCGACGATGAACATGAACAGCACCAGGCCGAGCTGCGCGAGGATGTTGAGGTACGGCAACACCTCCGGCGGGAAGAGCTTGCCGTCCAGGTCGCCGGGGAGCAGGCCCAGCAGGCTGGGGCCCAGCGCGATGCCGGCGATGATCTCGCCCACCACCGGCGGCTGGCCCACCGCGCGGGCGAGCCGGCCGAACACCCTGGCCACGATCATGATGATCGCGATGTCGATGAAGACGAGCGCGGCGATGTGCATCGTGCTGTTCCTGTCCCGACCGCTCCGGCGGCCGTCCGTCCGCTGCGCATGGCATCGGAGCGGTGAGTGATCACCGGGTCTGCCCGGGCCGTGCAGTGTTGCTCAGTGTGACCCAGAACCGTCGATCAGCAGAACGGACAGCCCGGACATTCAGCCGACCGTGTCACGCTGACCTGGTGGGGTGAAACAGCGGCGCAACGGCCCGTCCGCACCGATACGATCGGCCGGTCGCCCCGTGGGGAGGTCCGGCCGCGCAGGGGCAGCCGACCCTCGCCCGACGGGCGGATCCAGCGGAAGGAGCGCCACGTGGTGCTGCAAGATACGCCCGCGCAGCCGGTTCCGGTGTTGGCCGACTTCCGCGTCGTGCGGTTGATCGGCGAGGGCAACCACGGCCGCTTCTACCTGGCCCGGCCGCCCGCCCGGCTGGGCATCGACGACGAATACGTCGCGGTGAAGGTGTTCGCCGGTCAGTGCAGCGAGGATGCCTTTCGCCGCGGCACCAGGGAGCTGCGGGCGTTCGCCGCGGTCGACTCGCCCTACCTGGCCCGGGTGTACGACGCGGTCCTAGAGGACAACTTCCTGTATGCGATGGAGTACTTCCCGCTCGGTTCGCTCGCGGCTCCGGCGCGGCCGTTGGATCGCGGCGAGGTGCTGCGCGCCGTCGAGCACGCCGCCCTCGCGGTGCACGCCCTGCACGAGGCGGGCCTGGCCCACGGCGACGTCAAGCCGGGCAACGTGATGCTCCACGAGGACGGCGCGAAGCTGTCCGACCTGGGTCTCGCGCGGGCGATGACGGCCGGCGCCGCGCTGACCGGGATGGCCCCGGAGACGTCGGTGGAGTTCCTGGACCCGTCGCTGCTGCTGGGTGAGCCGCCGTCCCGCGCGACCGACGTGTGGGCGCTGGGCGCGACGCTGCACCGGGCGCTGTCCGGCCGCGGGTTGTACGGCGAACTGCCGGACCGGCAGCCGCTGCTGGCGATCCGCCGGGTGCAGACCAGCCGGCCGGAGATCGACCCGTCACTGACCGAGGGCGAGGCGGCTCTGGTGCTGGACTGCCTCGCCGGACCGCAGGAGCGGCCGGCGACGGCGCTGCAGGTGGCCGAACGGATTGCGGCGCTGCGGGTGCCCGCGGCCTGAGTCCGCGCCGCGCTGCCCGGCCGGTGCGCGGCGATCCGGTCGGCAGCGGTGTGGTTCGCACGCTCCAGGCTCCGACAACACCGGCTCACACGGCTGCGACTCAGAACGTCGCGGGCGACCACCAGTTGTCCTGCAGGTCCTTCATCGTGTGTCCCTCCCAGTGCGCGTACAGCAGGTACTGCGCCCGCTTGGGGTCGTCGAACGTCGTGATGATGTACGGCAGCTTTGCCTCGTCATCGGCGGACCGGTACAGGGTGCCCTTCTCGACGCCGTCCACGTTCCAGCCGACGATCTTCGGGGAGTTCGACCAATCGCGTTTGAGGTAGGCGTCCTTGTCGCCTTCCGTCGGGAAGTGCATCACCTCGAAGTAGACGCCCTGCGGGTCGGTGCAGGAGATGATGGCGTCCGCCTTGCTGTTCTCGGTGTCGCTGGCGATGGAGCAGGTGGCGTCGCCGTACCCCTTGTCCGCCGGCGTGGCGGGCAGGAGTTCGGGGAATTCGTCGACGGCGATGGCCGCCGGTCCCCACGGGTCGGTGACGGTGACGATCACCGGCGGGCTCGGCGCGGACTCCTTGCCGCTCGCGTTGGACGCGGTCACCGTGTAGTCGTAGGCGCCGGGGACCAGCTTCGGGTCGGAGTACCGCGGCGCCACCCCGGTGTAGACGACGTCCCCGCCGCGCTTGAGTGTGTATCCGGTCGCCCCGGTGATGGCGTTCCAGGTCACCGTGACGTCCCGGCCGTCGGCCGTCGCGGTGAGGCCGGTGGGAGTGCCCGGGCCCTGCGCGACGGGCTCGGACCGGTTCAGCAGGACGGCGGCGGTGACGCCCGCGGCGATCACCAGCACCGCGGCGATCCCGATGATCAGCCATTTGCGCAGCCCACCGCCGGAGGTGTTCTTCCCGGGGATCGGTCCGGTGGGCGGTCCGCCGATCTGCTGCGGGTACCCGGTCTGGTGCGGGCCGGAGTGGTGCACTCCGCCGGGTGGCGGGCCTCCGGCCGGCGGGCCGAGACCGACAGGACCGGTCTGCCCGCGGACGGGGGCGGGGCCCGCGCCGTAGTAGCCGCCGCCCGGCGCGGTGCCCGCGCCCACACCCGCGTATGTCAGGGGCGGAATGGCCTCGGTCGACCGGTAGGCAGCGGCGCCCAGCGGCGCGACGGTGTTGGTGGGGCTCCAACCGGCCACCCCGGACCGGGGCAGCACCTGCGACTGGCGGATGGTCTGCCACCCGGCGAGCCGCTCGAGCATCGTCACGATGTCGTCGAGTTCCTTGGGCCGCTTGGCGCCCTCGCGCTCGTAGACGACGGTGCGGGTGACGTCCTTGTTGCCGACGGTGATCTCTTGCAGCACGTCGCCGGGGACGATCTCGATCAGCGGCAGCCGCGGCGGCAGATCGAAGAACCGCACCCGGTGCAACAGTTCCTCCAGCTCGATGCGGGCGCTGGCGGACAGGTAGTTCGTGCTGACCGGGCCAAGCTCGGACACCGTGCCCTGCGACGGGGACGTCCGGCGCACCGAGACGGTGTACGGCGGGCGCGGGGTGGTCAGTGCGATCGCCTCGACCGCCGCCGCGGCCTCCGCGTCCTTCGTCGCCGGCTCCACGGAGGTGTGGTCACCGCCCTTGGCCGGCGCGGGCGCGGCGGGCACGGCGATCTCGGCGCGGGTCGGGGAGGACGCCGACGGGTCCGCCGCCGCGAGAGCCGCCCTGGCCGCCAGGCTGAGTTCGCGGCAGGTGTTGTAACGGTCGTCCGGGTTCTTCGCCATCGCCTTGGCGACCACCGCGTCGAAGCCGATCGGCAGCCACGGGGCCTTCTCCGAAGGCTTCGGCGGCGGGTTCTTCAGGTGCGCCGTCATGGTGGCGAACGGCGAGCTCTCCGGGAAGGGCACGCTGCCGGTGAGCAACTCGTAGAGCACGCAGCCCAGCGCGTAGATGTCGACCCGGTGGTCGAGCGGCCCGGCCTCGATCTGCTCGGGTGACGCATAGGCCAGGGTCGCCAGCAAATTGCCGGTTCCGGTGAGGTGCTGCACCTCGTCGGTCGACTTGGCGATGCCGAAGTCGGTGAGCAGCACGTGCTCCGGCTCGGCCGGGTCGTCCGACGGGGCGAGCAGGATGTTGGCCGGCTTGACGTCGCGGTGCAGCAGACCCGCCCGGTGCGCGAAGTCCAGACCGGCGCCGACCTCGGTGATGATGTGCACCACCCGGTGCGGCGTCATGGATCCGTCACCGGCCCGGGCGGCGACCGAGGCGTCGACACCGGCGACGTGCTGCATCGAGATCCAGAGCTGACCGTCGACCGCGCCGCGGTCGTACACGGCCACGATGTTGCGGTGGATCAACCCGGATGCGAGGTCGGCCTCCCGCTCGAACCGGGCCCGGAAACCGGGGTCGCTGGAGAACGCCGGGTTGAGCAGCTTCAGTGCGTCACGGCGGGGCAGGCGGGGATGTTTGGCCAGGTACACCGCGCCCATGCCGCCGGTACCCAGAACGGCTTCGATGGTGTAACCGGCGAACACATCGCCCGCGGCCAGGACCACGTGTCGTACCCCCGTCCGAAATGTCCTCGAGACGAAACAACCATAACGTCGGCCGATCAGCGGTGTCACTCGTCGTGGCAGGCTCACCCGGCAGGCCATCGGAAGGAGTGACGATCCGGCCCTGCAGATACCGCGGCGCGAAACCCGGTGGCGCACAATCAGGGCATGTGTGGCCGCTACGCGAGTTCCTCGACCACCGCCGGCCTGTACGGCGAGTTCGGTGTCGAGGAGGTGACCGACGAGGATCTGGCGCCGTCGTGGAACATCGCCCCGACCGACCCGGTGCGGGTGGTGCTGGAGCGCCCGCCCCGCGGCGAGGACGAGGCCCCGCCGGTCCGCCAGCTGCGCACCGTGCGCTGGGGGCTGGTGCCCAGCTGGTCGAAGGACGCCAAGGGCGGAGCCCGGCTGATCAACGCTCGGCAGGAGACCGTCACCGACAAGCCCGCGTTCAAGACCGCGGCGGCACGCCGCCGTTGCCTGTTGCCGGCGGACGGCTACTACGAGTGGCAGAAGACCCCGGACGGCAAGATCCCGTTCTTCCTGCACGCCCCGGACGACGCCGTGCTGGCCTTCGCCGGACTGTACGAGCTGTGGCGCGACCCGGCGGCGGCCGACGACGATCCCGCCAAGTGGCTGTGGACGTGCACCGTCATCACCCGGGAGGCCACCGACACGCTCGGCCACATCCACGACCGGTGCCCTGTGCTGGTGCCCGCGGGCTTCCGCGACGCCTGGCTGGACTGCTCCAGCGGTGACGCGACCGTCGCCCGCCGACTCCTCGACGAACTGCCCGAGCCCGTCCTGGAGCCCCGGCAGGTGTCCACGGCGGTGAACAGCGTCCGCAACGACGGACCGGAGCTCGTACTGCCCGCACCCGTCGTTCGTGAGCCGGTGCAACAACAGCTGGACCTCGACCTCCCGACGCCGTCCCCCTGAGCCGCAGGTCGACCCGGCGGTTCGACGGCTCCGAGCGGGGTGGAAGCGACGGTATTACGCTCCGCATGCAGTGCTGACAGAACGTCACGTATTGGACCGGAGGATCGTCATGTCGAGCCCGAAGATCGTCTGGAAGGAAGAGCCGGACGAGCACGACTACCCGGCCGCCACCTCCTACCTGTCGCTGATCGCCACGCCGGAGCTCGTCAAGCGCACGGTGAAGGCACTGCAGGCGGCGAAAATCGAACACTTCAAGGCGAAGGACATGCTGCGCTCGTCCCAGCTGCCGCTGCTGCCGGCCGACGACCAGCACGTCGCCGCGGACATCGCGAAAGTGACCGCCGGCAAGCCACTGTCACCCGTGCTGCTGGTACGGGGCGCCCTGAACCGCGGATTTCCCATGCAGATCGCCGACGGGTATCACCGGGTCTGCGCGAGCTACCACCTCGGCGAGAACACCGACATCCCCTGCAGGATCGCGGAACTGCCGACCTGACCGCCGACAGAGATCCGCCGTCGCCGAATGACCTCGGGTGCGCGTCGGTGACTCTCTGGTGTTCCGGCCGTCCGGTGGGTGATACTCCTCTGCGTCAGTGACGCGGAGAGAAGGCGGACGACCGGCTCGTGAACGAATCCCCCGCTGAGCACTCTCCAACCGAACCGTCATCCGTAGGTCTGCCCGTCTGGCTGTCCCGACTGTTGAGCCTGACCACCTGGGTGGGTCTGGCGGCGTTCGCCGTTGCCGAGATCGTGCAGCTGCTCCAGCACGGCACTGACGGCCTCGCCCAGGCCACGCTGCTCAATGCCTTGGTGTGGGCGGTCGGGGTGAACGGCTTCATCATCGGAACTGGTCACCTGTTCTTCCCGGACCCGGTCGCGGACTCGATCGGGTGGGCGAAGGGCAGCCCGTTCCAGTGGGAAGTCGGGCTGGCCAATCTCGTCATCGGCGTGCTGGGTGTGCTGACACCGGCCTTCGACCGGGACTTCACGCTGGCCGCCGTTCTTGCGTTCTCGATCTTCTACCTCGGTGCGGCGGTCGGACACGTTCGCCAGCGCCTCGCACATGGCAACACGGCAGCGGGCAACACCGGCTTCATCTTCTGGTTCGACATCGTCGCGCCGATCGCCCTGATCGCCCTCTACGTTGTGACCGGAGACTGAACTCGATGACCGGAACGGCCCCCATGATTCCCGTGACCCCGTCGGCCGAGGCATCGCGCTTCTGGGCGGCGGTCAAGGCGGCGCCACAGCAGGTGAGCCTGCCGGTGGCGGAGCGGCGAGCAGCCGGTGAGCTCGCCGAGACCGCTACCAGCGAACCGGTTGGCGTCGTGCGCCGCGACTGGGCCGAGCACCACGGCCTGCGGATGTCGCCGACCTCCACACCTGTTGTGAGCAGGGTGCTGTACCTCTTCGGCGGGGGTTACATGTTGGGCTCGCCCCAGTCCCGGTGGAAGACCGCCGGCCATCTGGCAGCGGCCGCGGGCGCCGACGTCTTCGTCCCAGGGTTCCGACTCGCACCCGAGAATCCCTATCCGGCCGGTCTGGAGGACGTGCTGGCGGCCTGGGTCTCGATGTGCGCGACGGACCTGCCCTGCTTCGTGGCCGGCGACTCGTCCGGCGGCGGGATGGCGCTGGCCCTGGCACTGCTGGCTCGTGAGCGGGGAGCCACCGTGCCCCGAGGTGTGGTCGCGTTCTCCCCATGGGCCGACCTCACCTGCTCGGGCGCCTCGTTCGCCGACCACGCGGACCGGGACATCGAGTGCACCGCCGACAGCCTGCTGGAGATGGCCGGCTGGTACGCATCCGGTACAGACCCCCGAGACCCGTTGCTGTCACCCGTCTTCGCCGCCCCCATTGCGTTTCCGCCTCTCCTCGCGTTCGTCGGCAGCGAGGAGGTACTCCTCGATGACGCCGCACGGATGGTTCGCGCATCGGGCGGCGCCGGCAATGACGCCACCCTCGTCATCGGTGCCGGCATGCAGCACGTCTACCCGATCTGGTGCGGCGCATTCCCCGAGGCCGGGCAGGCCATCGACCAGACCGGCGCGTGGCTACGAGTTCGATCAAACGTCGGTGGGTGAGACCTGCAGCAGTTGCCCGGCTCCTCACCAGCGACCGCCAGAGTCATCCGGCCCGGCAAGCAGGACATCCGAACGCGCGCCGGTGTTCCTCAAGGCCGACGGATCCTGGTCGTGTATCCCGCAGTCGGCGCCAGCTTCCTTGATCACGCCGTGATCGGCTCGCTTTTCGTGCCGATGCTGCTCACGCCGAGGACGCGGCCGCCCGTCACGTGCCGACGTGCCCGAAGGACGTCGCCGACCAGTTGGCCGCCGAGTTCGGCTCCATCGAGGAGCGCATCGCCTGCCTGACCCGCAGCCGCGACACGATCAGCAATTTCCCGGCGCGAACCCGTCGCGAGGTGCTCGAACAGCAGTAGTTCATTCCGCAACGGGAGTCGGCGCAGCCATGCCCTTCGTATGGGACGATCCGGGCATGGCTGGGGCTTGTCCTGGCCCACGGTGGCCCTGATGGCAAGCGTCCTACCCTCATGGCTGCGTGGGTACCGGCGCGGGTGGTGGCGGTTCGACGTCATCGGTGGGCTGACCGTGACGGCGATCCTCATCCCGGAAGGCATGGCGTACGCCCAACTGGCCGGGGTCGACCCGCAGGCCGCCTTCTACGCGGCGCCCGCCGCGCTCACGCTGTACGCCCTGCTGGGCAGCTCGCGTCAGCTGGTGGTGGCGGTGTCGTCGGCCGTCGCGATCACCTCGGCCGCCACCATCGGCGCACTGGCACCACAGGGCACGTCGGAGTACGTCACACTCACCGCCGCCCTCGCCGCGCTGGCCGGCGTGGTGTCGGTGCTCGCCGGTGTGCTGCGCCTGGGCCGGATCGCGCGACTGTTCTCCTCATCGGTGCTACTCGGTTTCGTCGCCGGGCTGGCGCTGGTCATCACGCTGAAGCAATTGCCCAAGGTGCTCGGCGTCGAGGTGGCCGGCGCGGGCTTCTTCGTCACCGTCGGTGAGTTGATCCGCGCACTGCCGGAGACCAGCGTGGTGACAGCGGTGGTCGGGCTGACCTGCATCGCCGCCATGGTCGGCCTGCAGCGATTCATGCCCAAACTCCCTGCGGCGCTGATCATCCTGGTCCTGTCGATCAGCGTGTCCGCCCTGCTCGACCTGTCGGCGCACGGCGTCGCGGTCGTCGGTCCGCTGCCCAGCGGCCTGGCGCCGCCGCGGCTACCCGGCGCCGGCTGGGACGCCCTTCCGCTGCTGGCGACCGGCGCGGTGGGCATCGCCCTGCTCGCCTTCGCCGAGGCGATGGGCCCGGCGCAGCAACTCGCCCGCAAACACGGCTACCGGGTCGACGCCAACCGCGAACTGGTCGCGATCGGCGCCTCCAACATCGGCGCCGGCGTGTTCCAGGGCTTTCCGATCGGCGCCAGCCTGTCCAAGTCCGCGGCCAACGACCGGGCGGGGGCCCGCTCCCCGATGTCACTGCTCGTGGCTGCAGCGGCGACCGCCCTGGTGGCACTGTTCCTCACCCCGCTGTTCCAGGACCTCCCTGAGGCGGCACTCGCGGCGATCGTCATCGTCGCCGTGGCCGACATGGAACGGATCGCACCGTTCCGCAGGCTGTGGCGGATCCGCCGGGTCGACTTCGTCCTCGCGATCACCGCACTGCTGGGCGTCCTGATACTGGGGATCCTGCCGGGACTCGGCCTCGCCGTGGGTATCTCGCTCGCGGTGATCGTGTGGCAGGCGGGGGCCGGCCGGGTCCGGCTGGCGGGGCGACCAGAGATGACGGCGGGCGCCGATTCACCGGGCGCAAAGTCCGCATCCCAGGATGACCCAGCCGACCGGACGGGCCGCGGGTCGGACCGGCTGTCCGACGGGCCCGGTGCTCATCCTGATGATGCAGCCGCGCCGAACGACGACGACAGCGACGGCGACGGCGACGGCGACGGCGACGGCGACGGGTTGGCTGCGACCACGTCCCCGGTCGCCGGCCTGCTGGTGGCCCATCCCCAGCAGATGCTGTTCTTCGTCAACGCCGCCGAGATCCGCGACAGGGTGCAGACGGCGGTCACCACGTCGCCGACGCGACCCGATGTGGTCGTCCTGGACCTGAGCCTGACACCCGACCTCGACGTGCCGGCATTGGACATGCTGATCGACCTGCGCGACACGCTGGACGGCGATGCCATCGAGCTGTGGTTGACCAGCAACGTCGACCTGGTGCGGCAGCGACTGATGGTGGCCGGCGTGACCGGATCCGGCCGGGTCCGGGTGTACCGCGACGTCACCGCGGCCGTGCTCGCCTACCTGTCCCGGCATGCCCACGACGCCGGGGCCTCGCGCCGGGCGGTGCTGGAGGACCTGGTGACGTTCCTTCGGTTGCGTAAGCAGGACGTCGCACTGGACGAGCCGGAGCGGGTGCTGCTGCGGGAGGTGGAGGACCGGATCCGTGCGGAGTTGGACGGCTACTGACTCCGGCGCACCGTCCGACGCCCGCGTTCCAGCCTCGATCCGGCACAGGCGGCCCTTCCCTGCGCCCGCGAAGGGCCTCCGGCGACGGACGGATCCGGCGGGTCACAGGCCCGTGCCGACGGCCGGTCCCGATACGGGATCATGACGGGGTGACCGCCACGAGCACCGTCCCGTCCCCGGCCTGGGCCGCACCCGTGGCGGCCGGACCGGTCACGGCGACGGTCACCGTGCCCGGGTCGAAGTCGCTGACCAACCGCGCGCTGGTGCTCGCCGCGCAGGCCGGCGCGCCCTCGACGATCCGGTCCCCGCTGCGCAGCCGGGACACCGACCTGATGGCCGCCGCGCTGCGGTCGATGGGCATCGCGATCGAGGAAACCGGCGACACCGGGAGCGACTGGCGGGTCACGCCCGCACCGCTGCGCGGCCCGGCCGCCGTTGACTGCGGGCTGGCCGGCACCGTCATGCGCTTCCTTCCCGCGCTCGCCGCCATCGCCGACGGACCCGTCACCTTTGACGGTGACGACGCCGCCCGCCGCAGGCCGATGGCAACGGTGCTGGACGCGCTGCGCCGCCTCGGCGCCCGCATCGACGGCGACCGCCTGCCGTTCACCGTGCACGGGGCGGGTGCGCTGCGTGGTGGCACGGTCGAGATCGACGCCAGCGCCTCATCCCAATTCGTCTCGGGCCTGCTGCTGTCCGGGGCCTCGTTCGCCGACGGCGTCCGGGTGGTGCACCGCGGCGGCCCGCTGCCGTCGTTGCCGCACATCGAGATGACGGTGGCGACCCTGCGGTCCGTCGGCGTCCGGGTCGACGACACCACCCCGGACGAGTGGCGGGTGCAGCCGGGACCGGTCGCGCCGTGGACGGCCGCCATCGAACCCGATCTGTCCAATGCCACACCGTTTCTCGCCGCTGCGGCCGTCACCGAAGGGACGGTCACCATCCCGCTCTGGCCGGCGGCCACCACTCAGGCCGGTGACGCCATCCGGGACGTGCTGACCGGCATGGGCGCCGCGGTGCACCGCACCGACGAGGGGCTGACCGTGACCGGACCGCCGTCACTGCGCGGCATCGACCGCGATCTGCACGATGTCGGTGAACTGACGCCCACCATCGCCGCGGTCGCGCTGTTCGCCGACGGGCCGAGCCGGCTGACCGGGATCGGCCACCTCCGCGGACACGAGACCGACCGGCTGTCCGCCATCGCCGCGAACATCACCGCTCTCGGCGGTGACGTGATCGAGGAGCCGGACGCGCTGACCATCCGGCCGCGGCCGCTGCACGGCGGCGCCTGGGGTTCGTTCGCCGATCACCGGATGGCGACCGCGGGCGCGATCGTCGGGCTCCGGGTCCCCGGCGTGTTGGTGGACGACATCGCCACCACCGCAAAGACTCTGCCCGGCTTCGGCGCGATGTGGGCGGGCATGCTGGGGGTGACCAGCTGAGCAGGCTCGGCGAGAACTGGGACAACGACGACGTCCGGGTCCGTCCCACCCGCGGGTCCCGGCCCCGGACCAAGATCCGGCCGACGCACACCGACGCCGTCCAGGGCTTCGTCACCACCGTGGACCGCGGCCGCTACACCTGCCTGGTCGGTGAGGGGACTCGCCGCGAGCACGCGGTGTCGGCGATGCGCGCCCGCGAACTCGGCCGCCGCGCCGTCGCCGTGGGCGACACCGTCGATCTGGTCGGCGACACCGAGGGCGCCCCGGACACTCTCGCAAGGATCGTCCGGATCGCGCCGCGACGCAGTGTGCTCCGCCGGTCCGCCGACGACACCGACACGGCCGAGCGGGTGCTGGTGGCCAACGCCGACCAGTTGGTGATCGTCTGCGCGCTGGCCGACCCGGTGCCGCGCACCGGGTTCATCGACCGCTGCCTGGTCGCCGCCTACACCGGGAACCTCGACGCGGTCCTCGTCCTGACCAAGGCCGACCTCGCAGATCCGGGTCCGCTGCGGGAGATCTACGCCGACCTCGACCTGCCGATCATGGTGACCCGCCGCGGCGAGAACCCCGACGGCACAAGGACGGTGATAGGTGTCGACGAGGTGCAGCAGCGGCTGGACGGCTCGGTCTCGGTGATGATCGGCCATTCCGGCGTCGGCAAGTCGACCCTGGTCAACGCCCTGGTGCCGGACGCTCGGCGCGCAACCGGCACGGTGACCGGCGTGGGCAAGGGCCGGCACACGTCCACCTCGGCCATCGCCCTGCCGCTGCGGGCGGGTGGCTGGGTGATCGACACCCCGGGCGTCCGCTCGTTCGGCCTCGCGCACGTCACGCCCGATGACGTCCTGGAGACATTCGACGATCTGCTGCCCGCCACCGTCGACTGCCCGCCGAACTGTGATCACACCGCCGGGGTCGGCTGCGCACTGGACGCGTTCGTCGCCGCCGGCCACTCCAGCCCCGGGCGGCTGGCGTCGTTCCGCCGGCTGCTGGCTTCCCTGGCCGGTTCCGACGACGCCATCGACGACGACAACACCGATTCGCCGGAGACCGAGTAGGACTTGACGGCCGTCACCGGCACCGGCACCCACCCGCGTCTTTCCTCTCGGCCACCGATGCCCTGCCCATCTGACGTCGGCAGGTGTGTCGAGCGTCACACCTCGAACACAACCGGTTAGATGACAGGTCCACTTCCTCGGGAATAGACTCCGGTCAGCTTTGTTGAAGGTTCATGTAACACGAACCCGGACCCCGAGCCCCGACTTCGTCCCGAAAGGACCGCCATGAGCACCGCCGTAACCACACCCACGCTGACCGCAGGCACCTGGACCGTTGACGCCGTGCACTCCGACGTCTCGTTCAAGGTCCGCCACATGGCCGTCGGCAAGGCGAAGGGCACCTTCGCCGTGAAGTCCGGCACCCTGGTCGTGGGTGCCAACGGCCTGGCCGACTCCTCCGTCACCGCCGAGATCGACGCCGCGACCGTCGACACCAAGCATGAGCAGCGCGACGCGCACGTCCGCTCCGCCGACTTCCTGGACGTCGACAACCACCCCACCCTGACCTTCGTGTCCACCGGCGTGAAGAGCGTCGACGGCGAAGAGTTCGTCCTGGCCGGCGACCTGACCATCCGCGGCACCACCCAGCCGGTCGAGCTGGACGTCGAGTTCCTCGGCGAGACCGTCGACGCCTACGGCGGGACGCGGGCCGGCTTCTCCGCCAAGACCACGATCTCCCGCAAGGCCTTCGGCGTCAGCTTCGAGGCCGCCTTCGGTGCCGGTAACGCCGTCGTCGCCGACAAGGTCGAGATCGACCTCGAGCTGGAGTTCGTCCGCAACGCCGAACCCACGGTGCGGTGACCGCACTCCAGGCCTGAAGAACCCGGCCGACGCCCCGTCGGCCGGGTTCTTCCGTTGCGAAGTCCGGTTGCGGTGGTCGTCCGCGGTATTTCCCACGTGCGGGCCCGACAACTGACAACGGCGTGGCGCACCCGGTCGGGCCTTCTGCCCCGGGCGGCTCAGCCACCGCGAGGACGGCGGGGATCCCGGCGCAGCACACAGAATTCGTTGCCCTCCGGATCGGCCAACACGACGAACGGGTCGTCGGCGGATTGCCCGACGTCCGCGCGGCGCGCTCCGATGCCGATCAACCGTTCGACCTCCGCATCGACGTCGCCGTTGGCGGGACGCAGATCCGGATGATTGCGGTTCTTGTCGCGCTTCGTCGAAGCGCCGGCCTGCAACCACACGGTGGGCGCATCTGCCCCGGCGACGGCCGGCGGGTAGAGCTTGGCGGAGCCGTCGTCGCCCTTGTCGATGCGGTAGCCCAGCGCCTGCGACCAGAACCGCGCCATCACGTCCACGTCGTGGACGTCGACTGTCCACTGCACGAAGTGCACCGCCATCGGCACTCCTTCCTCGCCGTCCGCCTACACACCCGGCGCGAGTTCCTGCACCAGATAAGTGATCTCGCTCGGCGCGTACCAGGCCAGGTCGAAATCCTCCGCGGAGCCCAGGACGAATTCGGCGTCGTGGTCACCGAGGTCGGCGGCGTCGATGACGTCGACGGCCTCCCGGACGGCCGCGGCCGCGTCCGCGCCGTCCACGTGCACCGCCGCGACCGCGGACCACGGCACAGGGCTCCGGACGGCGACAACCGCCCGGTCGGCCTCCGGTCGCGGGGTCACCGCTGCCGCCTCCACCTCGACGGCGACCACCACTCGCAACGATGGCTCCGCCGGGTCAGACCCGGCCAGCAGCCGCAACGACGCCCGGGACGCATCCTGCATCGCCAAGTACTCCAAGTCCTCCTCCGACCAGTCCGGGTACTCCAGCCGGAGCGGATCGGTGACGGCGAACCCGACGCCGGACAGCACCGGCACCCGCTGAGCCTGCAGCGCCTCGCGCACCATGGTCACGGTCGCCGGGAGGTAGACCCTCATCGCGCACATCCCGCCGCGCCCCGGATCGGCGACCCACCACCGGTCACGGCGAGGACCGCGATCGTCGGGCGGTCCTGGACCGCGGACGTGCAGCGGCCCGCGGCGCACCGGAGGCGCGCGGCAGCGTCGAGAGCATCTCGTCGATCGCCTCGCCGATCTGGGTGGCGAACTCCTCGACGTCCGGGATGGCATCGCGGTCGGCGGTGATGCCGAAGAACACCCGGCCGTTGTAGGACGTGCAGGACACCGCCAGCGCCTGACCCTGGCCGAGCGGGGCCACCGGGTACATCGCCTCCACCTCGAAACCGGCTGCGTACAAGGGCATCTGGGGACCGGGCACGTTGGTGATCAGCAGGTTGTACATGCGCCGGGACAGTTGGCCGGCCATCCGCGCGCCCAGCGCGTGCAGAGTCGGCGGGGCGAACCGGCCGAGACCGATGATCCGGTCGGCGGCCACCGGGTTGCCGGTGTCGATGTGGCCGCCCATCGCGAAGGACACCTGGTGCAGGCGCATCGCGGGGTTGGGCTCGGCCACCGGCAGGTCGATGAGATACGAAGCCACCGAACCGGAATCGTCACCCGGCGGCGTGGTCACCGACACCGGTACCAGCGCCCTGATCACGGTGTGCGCGGTGACGGCCTCGCCCCGCGACAACAGCCACGACCGCAGTGCCCCGGTGACGACCGTCAGCACGACGTCGTTGACCGAGCCGCCGTGCGCGCTCCGGATCTTCTTGAAGTCGGCGAGATCCGCGTGCGCGGTGGCGAACCGGCGCTGCACACTCTTGGCGTCGTTGAGCAGCGAGCGGGGTGCCGGGCTGATGGCCCGCCGCATCACCTCCACGGCATCGCCTGCCACCCCGAGCACCCGGCTCATCATCGAGCCGACGTCCTGCGCCGCAAGCCGGGCGATGTCCCACACCTCGCTGGGCCGGGACGTCAGGTCGGCGATGGCGTCGACCACCAGGTCGATGTCACTGGGCGACGGGTTGGGAATCCACGGCTGCTCGGGCAGGTCCCGCGGGCGCCGGTTGGTGTCCAGGATCGCCGCGGCGACGTCGACCGCACCGACCCGGTCGACCATGGCGTGGTGTGTCTTGTTGACCAGCGCGATCCGCCCACCGGTCAACCCCTCGATGACGTAGAACTCCCACAACGGCCGGCCGCGGTCCAGCGGCCGAGAGATCAGCCTGCCGACCAGCTCGTCCAACTCGGCGTCGGTGCCCGGCCGGGGCAGCGCGGAACGCCGCACGTGGTAGGTCAGGTCGAAGTCCTCGTCGTCCACCCACACCGGCCGGGCCAACCGGCCCGGGACGAAGCGCACCTTCTGCCTGTACCGCGGGACCAGCGCCAGCCGTGACTCGATCAGCGCGACGATCTCGGCGTAGGCGATCTCCGGACCGTCCGGATGCGGCTTGAGGATGGCCACACCGCCGACGTGCATCGGTGTCCCGGTGTCCTCCGCGTACAGGAACGACGCGTCCGTCGCAGACAGCCGGTCGGTCATGCCCGCCATCGTGACACAGCGGGACGAAGGTCACCGTGCGGTGGTCGCCCCGGTGGCACCCGGCGTCAGCGCGGCCTTCGGTGCCGCGCCGGTGTCCGGCCGCTCGAACAACTGCGCCACCCCTGCGGCACTGAAACAGGCCGCACCCAGGGCGGTCCCCCAGTTGATCACCGCGACACTCACCACCGTTCCCGTCGCCGGCCGGACGAAGGCCGCCAGCCCGGACAGCAGGAACAGCCACGACCCGAGCTGGTTGACGGTGACGATCCACCAGCCGAGCGATCGCGGTGACAGCCGGAACCGGCCGTGGCACACCTCGATGATCGCGATGTGCCCGGAGACGAGAAACAGGATGCAGCCGATCATCTCGGGTGCCCAGATCAGCCGGTCGACCTGCTGGCGGCTCAGGTCGTCGAGGAAGACGTCGATCAGGCTGACAGCGAACGCGAGGGTGCCGCAGAACAGCACGAAGGCCGACACCCATCCGGCGCGGCCCGGCTCGTACGCCCACCACCGCCACCGGTCCTGGGTCAGCGCACCGTCCGGGCCGATCCCGCGCGGCGAGTTGATCTCCTGCACCAGCGCGGCGTAGGCGCCGGTAGAGAAGAACACGCCGCCGATCAGGAACGTCCAGTCGATGGTGGTCGCTCCCGCCGCCGACAACTGGCTCAGCAGGGCGCCCAGGGTGAACAGCGCGCCGCCGAGGAAGAACGAGATGCCGGACACCGCGTTGCACCGGGCCAACCGGATCGCGTGGGCGGGACGCACCCTGATCCGTTCGAGCACGCCGTCCCGGAGTACCTGGATGAAGCCGCCCTTGCGGGCCTGGCGCGAGTCCCATGTGCCGACGGTGCCGTCGGGGTGCGCCCATTCGACGCGACTGACGAACGTCCAGCGCCCGCCGACCTTGCTGACCGTCGCATCCGTCGGCACCCGGAAGGTGTTGACCGCTTCGCTCACATTGCCCGTTTCCACGCCGACCATCATCGCGCCGGATCAGGCCGCTGCGCTGAGCACCCCACCGACGACCATGGCGGTGAGCGCCCGCAGCGCGCTCGTCAGGGGTGACTTCGGTGCCGCCTCGGCAAGTGAAACCCCTGCGCGCCAAGCGAAATCGGTGGCCTGACGGTCCTCCGGCAACCTTGCCAGCACCTTCACCCCGGCGAACCGGTCGATCGCGGCGACGGCCTGCTCCGCCGGTCCGGCCGAGGGCCGGCACCGGTTGAGCACCACCCGCGGGGCGGCGCCGGGCATGGCCTCACCCAATTCGGTCATCCCGCGGATCAGCCGCTCCAGCCCGGCGGGGTCGCAGGACCCCACGGCGAGCACGACGTCGGCGTCGGACAGCACGGTCAGCGTGGCCCCGTTCCGGCGGGGAGCCATCGTGTCGTAACTGATCTCCTCGTCCGCCTCCAGCGCGAAGGCGCAGTCGATCACTGTCAGCGGCGCCATCCGCCGCGCGACGTCGAGCACCTTGGGGATCGCGGACGGGCGGACCTCCGGCCACCGGTCGGCGCGCGAGATTCCCGTCAGCAACCGCAGATCGTCCTCCAGCGACCAGCACAGCCCGGTGAGGGCGGCCAGGTCCAGCCGGCCGTTCGACGCCAGTCGGCACGCCCCGGCCAGGCCCGGTGACTCGTCCAGCAGTCCGAAGGCCGAGGCTGCAACACCGCCGTAGACGTCGGCGTCGATCAGCAGCGTCGGCGTACCCGCCCGCGCCGCCTCCACCGCCAACCCCATCGCGACCGTCGTGCGGCCCGGCGCGCCGGTCGGCCCCCACACGGCGACCACCCGGCCGGGCAGCGTCGCGTCGGGTGCATCGCCGGGATCCGGGCCGGGCGCATGCCCGTCGTCGTCATCGGGAGGCGGCGGCAGCGCCTGTCGCGGATCGGACAGCCGGCGGTCCTGCCCCGGGCGCGCCGCCAATTCCGCGACGGCCATCCGGGCCGCCGTGACCACCGCCTCGCTGCCCGCGTCACCGGCGACGACGGAGGTGATCCCGATCAGGTCCAGCCGCTCGCGGGAGCGCTGGTCGGCCGCCGGGTACACGCCGACGACGGCCACCCCGGAGATCAGCAACCGCTCCACCGCTTCGGTGTCCAGCCGCCGCAGATCGGCGGACAGCACGGCCACGGCGGCCTGGCCGGTGGCGGCCAGGGCGAGGACGTCGCCGATGTCGTGGCACCGGCGCAGCACCGTCATCGGCGACCCTGGGCGGTCGAGTGCTGCGACCAGTTCGTTCTCCCAGTTCTGCCCGCTGCCCGCGGTGAGAATGCCGGTGCTCATCCGCCGCTGACCAGCACGACGATCGGATCCCCGGTGGGCAGGATCCGGACCAGTTTGTCCGCGGTCTCGGCGGGCAGCAGCACTGACAGCTGATAGCGGTTGGAGGTCGCGCCGGAGAGTCCACCGGACGCCGGCGCGACCACCGATTGCACGGTGAGATCCCGCCCGACGAGTTCGGTGGTGGCCCGTTCCTGCGCGCCCGCGGCCCCGCCCGTCGTCAGGTACAGGTCGATGGTGGATCCGTGGTCCACCCCCGGCGGCATGTTGTCGGGTGCCACCCCGATCGCGACGATGCGGCCGGAACCGGTGCCCTGCACCGCGGATGCGGCCAGCAGTTCGCCGGCGGCCAGCGGGCTGACCACCGTGCGGCCCACCAGCGGCGCGGAGTCGGGCGTCAGGTACAGCTGCTTGTTGCCGCCGAGATTGACCTCGGCGACGGTGAGATCGCCTGGGGCGAGCACGGTTCCGACGGAGAGGTCGCGGTCGGCCGCCCAGACCTCCGCGGTTTGCGAACTGGCGCCGATCACCCTCGCCCCGAGGATCACCGCCGCGACGACCAGCACCACGCCACCGACGACGCGCACGTTGAGCCATTTCGGGCGCGATAACCGCCGCGGCTTCGGCGCGACCGGCATGCCCATTGCCCTCGACCCCTCCCGGTGACGGCGCGGGGCACGATTCGTTGTGCACAACACGCGCGGCGAACCTGTCTGCATCGACCTGTTCGTGGCAAACTACATCAACCAACGGCAAGCGAACTCAAATCATCCACCGGCCGCAGCGGAAGAAGGACCACGTGGACCTCCCGACCGATCCGTCGATCCTGTGCTGTCGATCCGACGATCACAAGAGTGAACTCCGGTCGACGCCATGACGTCGGAGCGTTTTCTGACCCTCGCGGACGTGTCCGAAATCCTGAACATTTCCGCCTCTCAGACCTACGCCCTCGTGCGCAGCGGGGACCTGCAGGGCATCCAGATCGGTGGCCGGAACCAGTGGCGGGTCGAGCGGTCCAAGCTCGAGGAGTACATCGAGCAGGCCTACAAGCGGACGGCGGCACACCTGTCCGACCTACCGACGACAATGCCCAGCGACGCCTGACAAGACCGCGGTTCATCCGCCTCAACCGCGCGGACCAGCGCCCGTCGACGCGCCGGCGAACTCGATGGCGTCGAGGTCGCGGACCGCGTAGCGGTGGTGTTCCCATTCCTCACCGAGGATGACGTGCAGGCACGACAGAACGGTCTCCGGGTACTCCGGTGCCCACGGGTTGCGGCGTGGCTCGGTCAGCTGGTCGGGTGTGACGGCGGCGAGAAAGTCACGCACCATCGACACCCGGCCGGCGCGCACGTCGAGAACCTCGGCGTACGAGGGCGTCTCGGTGGTGAACACCGACGGGTCGTTGCCGTCCTCGGCATACTCGGCGTTCGGCACGCCGATCGGGTGCAGGGGCCGATCGACCTGCAGGATCGCCTTGCCCAACCAGACGTCGGTGGCCATCACCAGGTGTCGCAGCGTCTGGGCGAACGACCACTCCCCGCCGATGCAGACGTCCTCGGTGCCGGCGGGCATCGACCCGACACGTCCCAGGGTCGCGGCCCAGGTCTGCTCCACTGCCGCCCACGCGCCGCGCAGACCCTCGGGATCCTGGGCGCGCCGCTGGGCGCGCCCGGGAAAGCGCCGGTCGAGCTCGGCATCCACATAGGGCGTGACGTCGACACCGTTGATCCGCAGCGGACTCTCGCCGTCGAACAGCCACGGCGCGTCCAGTTCGGCGTCCTTGAGGTCCACTCCGCGCATGACGGCGCCGGTCAGATCCGCTCTGACGAATCTGGCGCCGCGAAGGTCCGTGCCGATGAACTCTCGCCGGCCGCCCTGCTTGTCGGGAGATGCCATGGTGCTCCGATCTGCCGGGTCGGCGGAGATCTGGCCTCGGTGGGTCGTGCGCGCTGACGTGGTGGGGCGACGTGCCGAACACATGCAGTTGGCCGGGACGCGCACGACAACCGCAGAAGCCTAATGACCGGCGTCGGCCGTCGCGAGCGGTTCGACGCGCGGTTGCGCCCGACTGACCGCAGCGACTGCGCGGCCCCGCACTGCGATCGGCGCTGGGTTGCGCCTTACCACTGACCGCAGCGACTGCGGCGGCGCAGTGCAGCGGATGCTCGGCCACCGGCGCGCTCAGCCGAGTGGGGCGGACCGGACGAGGACCACAGCATCCAGCGGAACCAGCGCGACGGCGCGCACCGTGCCGGACCGGCGCGGTTCCCACGCGGCGTGGACGGCCACCTCGACGAAGTCCGCGCCCACCCGGTCGATCGTGCCGATCACCTCGGCCACCGGGTCCTGAGCCGACGACGCCGCGAAGGTCCCCGCCGCCATCCCCGCGCGCCACCCGGCGAGGGCGAGCACGAGCGGCGCCCGGTCGCGCGCCAGCCCGCGCAACGCCCGGCGCAGATCGAGGCGACGTTGTACCCCGGTGAGTTCGGGGCCAGTGGCGGCGGTGATGCCTTCCACGGCGATGACGGACCGCCAGCACACGAGGCATTCGCGCCCGGCAGCCTCGGCCACGAGCAGCCAGTCCGCACCCATGGCACGCAGGTGCCCGCCGATCATCGCACCGCCGGCGAGACGGATCCGCACCGGTGCGCCGATGGCCCCGGCCAGGCGCTGCGCGGCCGTGACGGAACCGACGGCGACTCGCTCCCGGTCGGCGCGTTCCGCGATCTCGTTCGCTTCGGCCAGTTCGTCGAACCGGGCCTCGAGCCCCGCGAACAGCCGTTCCCATCGTGTTTCCACCTGATCAGCCTCTCCCACATCTGCCTTTGACGCCGCCATCCACAGATGCCGAACTTCACTTGACAGCATCAGTAGCACAGTCTTGACTCCAAACCATGTCAAATAAAGTCAAACACAACGTTTTTAGGACGAATGCCTGGGTGCACGGCCGCGACGCCACGCGGTGGCGGTGGGAGTTGATCGGCTTCGTCGGCGGACTGCTCCTTCTGGCCGCCGCGTTGGGAAACCCCATGAGCTGGTGGCGGGTCGGCACCGCCGGTCCGGTCACCGACGCGCCGCAAGCCGTCGATCTGGTCGGCGGCGCCCTGCTGGCCGCAGCCGGGGTCGTCGTGTGGACGCTGCTCGGCTGGTCGTTGCTGATCGCCGTAGCCGTCGGAATGTCCCGTCTTGCCGGCGGTCCGGGTCGGTTCGGCCGCGCGACGGTGGCCCGGCTCGCGCCGCGCCCGATCCTGCGGATGCTCACCGTCGCGGTAGGGCTCTCCGTGGTCGCCGGGACCAGCGGGTGCGCGGCACTACCGATGGCGGCCGGAGCACCGCCGACAGCAAGCTCGGAGCCGGCGGTCGCCGGGCAATCGGAGGTGCAGCCCAGTGCCGACACTGCGGTGAACATCGACTGGCCCGCGGCGCCGGCGGCTCCATCGTCCGCACCGCGAACCCTGTCACCCACCGACGCGTCCACCGGTTCCGCAGCGGACGTGCCCACAGGCCCAGCGATGACGACCGCGACAACGCCGGCACCCGGCGAGCGTCCGTCCGCGGCAGTGACGGCGGGGCCCGACCCGACGACGGCCACGGGGACCCCCGTCAGAGCCCCGTCGGTGAACCCGGGAACATCGACTTCGTCGACGACCCCGTCGTTGTCGGTCGCCGCTCAGCCACCGGTGCCGGTCACTGCACCGTCCGAGGTCGCGCACGCGGCGGCGCCGTCACCGGCTTCGGCAACGGCCGTATCCGTTGCACCGTCCGACCAGCCGGCGGCATCCAGCCGCCCGCCATCCAACGCCACCACCGGCACGCCGCTTTCGGCGGCGCAGCCCGTCAACGCGCAGTTGTCGAACCCCGCAGTGCTAACAGCAGAAGGACGGCCGAGTGCCGTGACGGTGCGGACCGGCGACACGCTGTGGGCCATCGCGCAGCGCGCGCTGCCCGCTCCCGCCACCGACGACGCCATCGATGCGGAATGGCGTGCCTGGTACGTCACGAACGCCGGCGTGATCGGCACCGATCCAGACCTGATCGAACCTGGCCAACTCCTGCTCGCCCCGCATTCGAAAGCCGGCTGACATGACCGCTGCCCTGGCCGCTGCACCCGCCATCGAATCCGGGACCAGCACGCTGCCGCGGACCGTTCATGCCGTGCCACAGCAGTTCCCCGGCCAACATCCGTCGGCGCCGGACTCGGTGCAGTCGGCGCCGCCGTCACATGCCGCCCGCGCACCGGTGCCGCGGACCCACCACAGGCTCCGAAACCAGGACATGCCGTCGGCCGGTCCGGAACGGTCGGCGCTCCCGTACCTGGACAGCGTTCCGGTCAGCGAGCCCCCGTTCGACGACGAGCTCCCCGCAGTCGATTCATCGAACGGCGCCCTGCTGTCCCGGACGGGCGAGGCGGAGAGTGCGCCCGGAGCCGCACACCACCGACGGGCTGATTCCGCGGAGGTCGCACCGAGTGCCGTCGCGGTACAAGCCCGCTGGAACCCAACGTCCGCGTCCGCGATGACGGGACCGGCGCCAGCGCGCCTCGGATCCGCGGCCGCGCAGCTCAACGGCACCCCGCCGGCCGCTCGAACACTCACCGGGCCGCCACCTACCGGCAGCGAATCCGCCGGCGCCGCAACCACAGTCATTGCGCCGATCCGCACGCGCCACCGGGCACAGCTGTCTCCAACCGGTCTGGTCAACCCGCCGTCGACCACCGGCCGCCGGATCGCGATCGGCGCCAGCGGTGTGCCGTCCTGGTCGTCGGAGTCGGACGTGGGCGTGCGCCGGACCGGCACGCAGGCCTTGCCGCCGGCGCGGCGCACCGGGCAGATGTTCGCGCGGGCACTGGTCGAGATTCTGTCCGGCCGCCGGCCGCTCGCTCAGCTCCGGGTGCACTGCGCGCCGGACATCTACGCCGGTCTGGTGGACCGCCCGACGCCGGCCGCGGTGTGTCTGCCGCACCTGCTGACCGTCCGGGTGTGCGAACCGGCAGACGGCGTGGCCGAGGTCAGTGCCGCCTTCCGGCGCGCACAACGCGTGCGCGCCATCGCCTTCCGGATGCAGGGCGTCGACGGCCGGTGGCGGATCACCGCGCTGGAAGTCGGATGAGCGGTGATCGCAGGCCTTACTCCCGGTCGAGACTCCCGGTCGAGCACGAACGGGCTGCCCGGTAGCACCGAACGAATTCGATCAGCGAACGGAGCCCGCGACCGGCCGGGGACCGAACCCCTGCCCAGATCTGGGGCGGCCGCTCAAATCATCGACTCGCGGGGATTCATCAACCCGTCGCCGACACTCGGGTCCAACGGTGGCCCGATCGGTGTGGCGCCGGGTGGCCCACCAGGGGCGCCCTCGACCGGGCCCGTGGCACCCCGGTCCAGGCTGCGGAACGCCCGCCGGACCAGCGCCATCAACTCCTCCTGGAACGCGGGATCCCGGGTGAAGTTGGAGTGCCGCCCCGCCGGCGGCAGCGTCGTGTCACCGGGCACGGGCAGGAACAGCGGATCCACCAGTTCCACGTCGAGCGACGTATCCCCCGCCGCAACGCTTCTCACCGCGGGCACGGTCGGGTCGAGCGGGTCGACGATCCGCCCGCCCAGGTAATCGGTGCGGCGCCACAGATTTCGCCATCGCAAGGGCGATTCGTCCGTGTCCGCGTCGACCGGGCCGGCCCCGTTCACCGTCGCCCCGGGCGGTGCACCGAGTTGGTGGGCCAGCGCGTCGAAGGCGTTCTGCGAGAAGTACAACGGGAAGATCCGCGCGTACAACCTGCGCAGCACGGTGCCGAAGGTGAGCAGTGCCGTCCGGCCGGCCGCGGCACGCCCGGGACCGAGCAGCGCCGCCACCGACAATACGGTGCCCTGGCTGTGTCCGGCGAGCACCACCAGGCCCGGCAGCGGCGCGGTCACAGCGGCGTCCTGGCGTTCGTCTGCCCGTTCGTCCATCCGGGCCCGCACGCCCACCGGGAACCCGCCGACACCCTCGGCCGACGGCGATGGTGGCGCACTCTGCACCGCCCGGGCGGACGGCAGCAGATCCGTCCCGGTCACCAGGGCGGCGTGCGCGGTCAGCCGCATGGCGATGTCGGGCACGGCGCGCTCGGCGTAGCAGGGCGGGGCGAGCGGGTGCACGTCACGGGGCCAGAAGGCGCCGATGTCCCAGAGGATGCCCACCGCCTTGCGCGTGCGGGGCACCCGGAACGCGAGAGCGCCGAGCACCACCAGCGCGATCGCGAAGACACCGATCAGCCAGGCGCCGACCGCGACCGCGTCGGCGGTGCCCAGCCCGAGCACGGACGGCAGCGGCAACGGGGCGTTACCGGTGACCTCCGGGCTCAGACCGACGCCGAAGCCGTACAGCAGCGTCAGGACCGACATCGTGGTGCCGATCGACAGCACCAGAACGGCCAGGAAATCCGGCAGGTAGTCCGCGCGCCGGGCCAGCCAGTACGAACGGGCGATCGACGTCGTCCGGCCGCGGATGGTGCGTGCCCGTTGCCGGCGGAACCGCCGCGGGTGCTCGACCTTGGCCCGTTGCGCGGCCGCCCCGGCCGCCGCCCGGTCGGCGGCGGTGCCGGCCCTGGCCCACATCAGCGCCACGTACACCAGCGCGATCAGCACGACGGCGACGACGACGACCGCGATGACGAACGTCCAGAGCCCGGCGAACGACATCGACGCGGGAACGATCACGGTGTCACGGGCCAGCACCGTCTGAACGTCGCCGATGCTGATCCACGGCGTCGAGGCGGACACCCACGCCGCGGTCAGGATGACCAGTCCGGACGTCAGCGCGGCGCCGAGATACATCCCGAGCACCGTCATCACGGCCGTTCCCATGCCTGCCATCGAGCGCCGCGGCGTCCTCGGCGGCTCACCGCGGGCCATGATCGCGATCAGCCCGATCATCACCAGCGCCAGCACCGACTGCCCGCAGAACCACACCGTGATCAGCTCGTCGTAACCGCCCATCTCACCGGCCAGCCGGCCGGCACTGCCGTGCGGGACCAGCAGGCCCAGCAGCAGGATCGCCGCAGCCGGAACCCAGATCAGCAGGATCCAGCCGGTGTTGCGGTATCGCGCGGCCCGGGACGGGATGCCGTCGGCGTCGTCACCCGGGACGTCCGCCCTGCGCAGCAGGCCGGGCCAGGCGAGGGCGACCAGCAACAGCACGCCGATGACGGCGGACAGTGCCAGGCCCGCGCTGCGAGCGACGGACGGCGGCGCGGCGAGCACCAGCGCCACACCGATGATGCTCACCCCGGCCTGCAGGTGCAGATGACGCAACCGGGCCACCGGGTAACGGCCGTACCAGAAGCTCGGATCGGCCAGCCGCGGTTCGGTGGCACTGCCGACCTCGGAGGCAGCGGTCACCGGCGCGGACATCGCGATGGGCCGGATCAGGTCGTACTGCACGGAGTTGCGCCAGCTGAGCAGCGCCAGCACGGCGAGCAGCAGCAGCGGCAGGGCGGTGCCCCACAGAATGCGCCACCCCGGGGAGGTGCCGACGAACATCGCCGACAGCGGCCAGCTCAGCTCGCCGCACTGGTCCGGGCACTGCCAGGCGAAGATGCCCAGACCGATCCCGACGCCACCGAGCGTCATCGTGACGGTCACGCTCACCGCCATCACGCGGCACAGGTACCAGACGAGCCATCCGGCCCGCCGATGCTGCTCCGGGCCCGCGCCGGGCACCGGCCGCATTCGCGGTGCGACGTTGACCAGGGTGAACGGGAGCAGGATCAACCACAGCGCGCGCGACGGCGACCCGGACGTCAGGCCGCCCCACGAGTACCCCTCGAGCAGCGGCGGCGGCAGGCTCTGCTCCGCCACCGAGTACGGCTGATCGTACGATCCCGGGTCGTTGGACGGCCGGTCGCGCCACTCCTCGCGCAATCGGGGCCGGTAGAAGCCGGCCGTCTTGTCGCCGGCCACCTGACGGACCAACTGCCGGTCGAGCAGTTCCTCCGGCGGCGTCCCGGAGACGCCGTGCACGCGGAGCTCGACGACGTTGCCATAGGCGCCCCCCGTCGATGGCGGGAGCGCCGATGCGGGCTGGACCATGGGCCACCTCTCACGGTCGTGTGGACGACCCTGCTCCCGCGTCGTCCGCGGATCCGGGACAGGCGCGGCATCCCCGGCCGGTGCATTCTCACCCGTTGGAGGCCCTGATGGGTGAATTGAGACGGCACATCCCGGCGCGGCGCGGAACCGGGACGTCATCGGCCGGTGTCGCCCGGAGCCCGGACGGGCCGCCGTCGTTCCCCGCAGGACGCGCCGTCAAACCTCTGGCGGACCCTGTATCGGTCCCGAAACACGTTGCCCCACACAGTATTCGCGCTGTGTCACGATGGTTTCATGGCATCGATCGGATACACCCTCATGACCGAACAAGCGGGTCCGAAGAACCTCATCGCGCACGCCGTTGCCGCCGAGGAGGCAGGTTTCGATTTCGCCGTCTCGAGTGACCACTACTTCCCGTGGCTGGACGAGATGGGCCACTCGCCGAACGCGTGGGTCACCCTCGGCGCCGTCGCCCACGCCACCTCCCGCATCGGCCTGATGACCTACGTGACAGCCCCGACGTTCCGATACCACCCCGCGGTGGTCGCACAGCAGGCGGCGACCTTGCAACTGGTGTCCGACAACCGTTTCACCCTCGGCCTCGGCGCCGGCGAGAACCTCAACGAGCACATCGTCGCAGGCGGCTGGCCCGCGGCGAACACCCGGCAGGCCAAGCTGGTCGAAGCGGTGGAGATCATCAACGCCCTGTTCGACGGCGGCTACGTGAACTACGAGGGCGAGCACTTCCACGTCGACTCCGCCAAGCTCTGGGACCTGCCGGACAAGCGGGTACCGATCGGCCTGGCGGTGTCCGGACGGCAGTCATGCGAGCTCTTCGCGCCGCACGCCCAGGTGATGGTCGGTATCGACCCAGAGCCGCAGCTCGCGCAATGGTGGGACGGCGCCCGGCAGCAGGCCGATGCCGCGGCCGGCACCGCGCGCAAGGTCGCGCAACTACCGATCTCCTGGGACGACGACCGGGACGCTGCCTCCGGGCGAGCCCACCGGTTGTTCCGCTGGAGCGCGGGCGGCTGGAAGGTCAACGCCGAGCTGCCCGGCACGGCCGCCTTCGACTCGGCATCGAGCTTCGTGACCCAGGACGACATCGCCGAGCAGATCCCGTGCGGCAATGACGTTGACGCCGTGGTGAAGGCCGCCAAGGAGTTCTTCGACGCCGGTTACACCGATCTCGCCCTGGTGCAGATCGGCGGCGACCAGCAGGACAAGTTCTTCAAGGCCGCGAATGAACTGCTTCCGGCGCTGCGGGCACTGCAACCGGCGCAGGTGGCTGCCGCCAAGTAGTCGTTCCGCGGGGTCGGCCCCGAACGGCGCGCTGGGCAGTCCGGTCCCAGCTTGTGCCGGCGGCAAGCGCGACCGGCGGGTGCCGGGACCGGATCAGACCGGTTCGGCCTCCCGGCCGTCTTCGCCGGCCGCTGGGGCAGGTTGCGCGTCCGGGGTGGGCTGCCCCATCTCGGCGCGTTCCTGAGCGTCGCGTTCGGCCAGTTCCTCGACGCCGTGTCGCGCCCATCGGTCGATGCCCTGCGGGGCTTCGCCCCGTGGTACCCGCTGGCCCTCGCGGATCGGGTCCGTCATCGTCGACCACCTCCAGCACCTGCAGTGCCCACCGTAGGTCTGTTCAGACCGGGATCACCCGGCGGGATGAGCCGTCCGACGCCGCCGGCACGGGGATCCGCGGGAAACACGTCAGACGGCCCTGCCACGCCCAGCCCGGACACGCGCAGCGTCCACATTGCGGTGCAGCCCCGTCATCCAGGGTTCGTGCACTCCAGCGACCTCCGGGCCCGTACTCAGACCGCGCCCGGCCGCCCGTGGCACAGCTTGTACTTCTTGCCCGACCCGCACGGGCACGGCGCGTTCCGGCCCGGTTCCTTGGCCCCGGTCGCCGTCGCCGCCCCCTGACCGGCAGTCGCTGCACTGCCGCGCCGGGTCTCGGTGCCGCCGTTGTCCCGCGGTCCGCTGTAGGTCAGCGGGGGTGTGGCCGCCGGACCGCCGAGCCCCTTGGCCCGCAGCGCGGCCGCACCGCTGGCCGCCGCGGCAACGACCGTGGCCGCCTTCTGCTCGGTCGGCAGCGCCTCGACCGGCCGGACCCGCCGCCGCACCGGCGCGGGGGCGGCCGCCGCAGCGGGGGCCTCCGCGTCCACCGCAACCGGCTGCGCGGCGAGACCGTTCGACCCGCCGGCGAGCGCGGTCGCGGCCGCGGATGCCGCGGTCACCACGGGCGCGCCGTTGCCGTCCGCCTGCTGCGCCGGTTCACCGGCCGGGACGACCTGCACCTGCAGGTTGTAGAGGAACCCGACGGACTCCTCCTTCAGCGAGTCCAGCATGGCGGCGAACATGTCGAAGCCCTCGCGCTGGTACTCGACCAGCGGGTCGCGCTGGGCCATCGCGCGCAGCCCGATGCCCTCCTTGAGGTAGTCCATCTCGTAGAGGTGCTCGCGCCACTTGCGGTCGAGCACCGACAGCACGACGCGGCGCTCCAGCTCGCGGGTGATCGGCGGCGTCAGCTCCTCCTCGCGCCGCTGCCACGCTGCCCGGGCGTCGGCGAGAACGGCCTCCTTCAGTGAGGCGCGGGTCAGGTCGCCGTACTCGGCGGCGATCGATTCCGGTGTCACCGAGATCGGGTACAGCGTCTTGAGCGCCGTCCAGAGGGTGTCGGTGTCCCAGTCCTCCGCGTAGCCCTGCGCGGTGGCCCCGTCGACGTACGCGCTGATCACGTCGGTGATCATGTTCTGCACCTGCAGGTGCAGGTCCTCCCCGTCGAGAACCCGGCGGCGCTCCTCGTAGATGACGGTGCGCTGCTTGTTCATCACCTCGTCGTACTTCAGGACGTTCTTGCGGATCTCGAAGTTCTGCTGCTCGACCTGGGTCTGCGCGCTCTTGATCGCCTTCGAGACAAAGTTGTGCTCGATCGGCACGTCGTCCGGCATCCGCAGCCGGGTCATCAGCATCTCGACGGTGCCGCCGCCGACCCGGCGCATCAGGTCGTCGCCGAGCGAGAGGTAGAACCGTGACTCACCGGGGTCGCCCTGCCGGCCGGCCCGGCCGCGGAGCTGGTTGTCGATCCGCCGGGACTCGTGCCGCTCAGTGCCGAGGACGTACAGCCCGCCGGCGTCGCGCACCTTCTCGGCCTCGGCCTCGCTGCGCTTCTTGGCCTCCGCGACGGCCTCGGCCCACGCCGCCTCGTACTCCTCCGGGGTCTCGGTCGGGCTCAGCCCCCGGCCGCGCAGGTCGAGGTCGGCGGTGAAGTCGACATTGCCACCCAGCACGATGTCGGTGCCGCGGCCGGCCATGTTGGTCGCCACCGTGACGGCGCCGGCCCGACCGGCCTGCGCGATGATCGCGGCCTCCCGGGCGTGGTTCTTCGCGTTCAGCACCTCGTGCGGCACACCGGCCCGCAGCAGCAGCTTCGAGAGCAGCTCGGATTTCTCCACCGACGCGGTGCCGACCAGCACGGGCTGGCCCTTCTCGTGCCGCTCGGCGAGGTCCGCGACCACAGCGTTGAACTTGGCGTCCTCGGTCTTGTAGATCAGGTCCGCCTCGTCGAGCCGTTGCACCGGCTTGTTCGGCGGGATCGGCACCACGCCGAGCTTGTAGGTCTGGTGCAGTTCGGCGGCCTCGGTCTGGGCGGTGCCCGTCATCCCGGAGAGCTTCTCGTACAGCCGGAAGTAGTTCTGCAGCGTGATCGTGGCGAGCGTCTGGTTCTCGGCCTTGATCTCGACGCCTTCCTTGGCCTCGATCGCCTGGTGCATGCCCTCGTTGTAGCGGCGGCCGTGCAGTACGCGGCCGGTGAACTCGTCGACGATCAGCACCTCGCCGGAGACGACGATGTAGTCGCGGTCCTTCTTGTAGAGCTCCTTGGCCTTGAGCGCGTTGTTCAGGAAGCCGACGAGCGGGGTGTTCACCGACTCGTAGAGGTTCTCGATGCCCAGCGCCTGCTCGACCTTGGCCACCCCGTCCTCGGTGACGCCGACGGTGCGCTTGGATTCGTCGACCTCGTAATCGACGTCCTTGTGCAGCCGCGGGACCAGCCGGGCGAACTCCGAGTACCACTTGGACGACTGGTCGGCCGGACCGGAGATGATCAGCGGGGTCCTGGCCTCGTCGATCAGGATGGAGTCGACCTCGTCGACGATCGCGTAGAAGTGCCCGCGCTGCACGAGGTCGTTCTTGGACCAGGCCATGTTGTCGCGCAGGTAGTCGAAGCCGAACTCGTTGTTGGTGCCGTAGGTGATGTCCGCGCCGTAGGCCGCCCGACGCACTTCCGGGGTCTGCTGGGACAGGATCACGTCGACGTTCAGGCCGAGGAAACGGTGCACCCGGCCCATCCACTCACTGTCCCGCTGAGCGAGATAGTCGTTGGTGGTGACCAGGTGCACGCCCTTGCCCTCCAGCGCGTTGAGGTACGCGGGCAGGGTGGACACCAGGGTCTTGCCCTCGCCGGTCTTCATCTCGGCGATGTCGCCGAGGTGCAGCGCGGCGCCGCCCATCAGCTGGACGTCGAAGTGGCGCTGACCCAGCGTGCGCTTGGCGGCCTCCCGCACAACGGCGAAGGCCTCGACGAGGATCTCGTCGGTCGTCTCGCCCTTCTCGAGCCGCTCCCTGAACAACGCGGTCTGCCCGCGGAGCTCGTCGTCGGACATCCCGACGTAGTCGCTCTCGATGTCGTTGATGTGGTTCGCGATCGTGCGCAGGCGCTTGAGTGTCTTCGCCTCGCCGACGCGGAGCAGTCTGCCAAGAACCACGTGTTTCACCTTCGGTTGAAATAGTGCCCACCGCTGGTCGCGGCGGATGCTGCTGGCATGGACAACACCAGAACCTGACCCGGCACGGCCGGACCGGCCCCACTGTGCCACCCCACACGGCACACCTCGCCCAGGCTCGGAGTTGGCCCAGCGCAGACCATGGTAGGCGCACGGCCCGCACGGCGGGCGTTCCGCGCGCAGCGAGGTAGGGCCGATCCGGCACGGGGTGACAGCGGTACGGACCGCCCGGTCAGGAGCGGGCTGCGCCGGCGCGACCCGGCCCGCGCCGATAACCGGGCCCGGACGCGCCTGAGGTCAGGTCAGCCGCAGCAGGCCGTAGTCGAACCCCTTGCGCCGGTAGACCACCGACGGCAGCTGCGTGTCCGCGTCGTTGAACAGGTAGAAGTCGTGGCCGACGAGCTCCATCTGGAACAGCGCCTGGTCGACGGTGATCGGGTCACCGGGGTGGTCCTTGATCCGGACGATGCGTCCCGGGCCCTCGTCGGCGGCGGCGGCCCAGCGGTCCTCGAAGTCCTCGTCCTCCTCGGCGACCGCGGCGCCGTTGCGATGCGACGTGCTGAACGCGGCTCCGACACCCGCGCCGTCCAGCACGGCGGTCGAGGTGACCTGCCGGCCGGTGACGGCGGCCTCGTCGGCGAGGATCTCCTCCGGTGTGCCGGCGATGGCGGTGATCGGCGTGCGGCCGTGCTGGCGGTCGTGCCGGCGGTCGGCGGCCCGGCGCAGCCTGGTCTCGAGTTTCGTGACGGCCGCATCGAGCGCGGCATAGAAGTTCTCGGCGCTGGCCTCGGCGCGGATCGCCGGGCCACGACTGGCCAGGGTGATCTGCACGCGCTGGCAGGTCTTGGACTGACGTCGGTTCGTCTCGTGGGACAGCTCGACGTCGACCCTGATGATCTTCGGGTCGTAGCGTTCCACGCGGCCGAGTTTTTCCGCCACGTGCACCCGGAAGTGCTCGGGAACCTCGACGTTCCGGCCTTTGACGACGATGTCCACAGGTCCTCCTGTCTTGCAGGGGACCCATCCCCTGCAGGCGCGCGCCGGAAAGTTGACACACCCGACCAGCCGGTACGCGTCCGGGGCTACCCGGGGATGTCTTTGAACCTACCTGGCGATGAAAAGCACGCAAACGCGGGTGTCCGTCGTTCCACAGGGGAAGAGCCACTCTCCGCCGGAACGCTCACACGTCGGAGCGACAACGACATCGGGTCGGTGTGTACTACCTACGGTAACGTGATCTTACGAAGCGTAGCGAGGAGTTGCGATGTCCGGGTGGGCGATCCTGCTGGTCGGCGCGGTGCTGTGCTTCCTGGGCGTCGGCTCACTGCACGTCGCGATCCTGGCGTCCGGGTTCGGGCTCGGCTGGGTGCTCGCGGACCTGTTCGGCGCCTCCGTGGGGACGACCTTCCTCGTCGCGGCCGGGGCGTCGGTCATCGGCTGGGTGCTCGTGACCCTGGTGTTCAAGGTCGCCGCCTTCTTCGTCGGCGTGATCACCGGGTCGCTGATCGGCGCCCGGGTGGCGGCCGTGTTGACCGCCGGCGAGTCGAACATCGCCGTGACGATCGTGCTGGTGATCGCGATCGCCGTGGCGGTCGGCTTCCTGGCGGATCGGTACCGCCGTCGGGTGCTGCTGTGGACGACGGCCATCGGCGGCGCCGGGCTCATGCTCAGCGCTCTCGGCCTGATCGCACCGGACACGCTCGGCTTCCTGCGCCACCCGGATGCCGGGATCGAGCAGGTCACCAGCACCCTGCTGTGGATCGCTCTTGCGGCCGGTGGCTGGATCACCCAGCGCGCGCTGTTCCCGCGGGCGCTGCGCGAGGAACGCCGGCTCGACGCCTGATCGCGGCGGCGCCCCTGTCGGTTGGCGTCGCCCTTCTCGTGGCGAGCTGACACGGCTGGGCTCCACGGGTAGCCGGGATGCACCACCGTCCGACGCCTCACGCGGTGGCCCTGCTGGCCACCTCCCAGGCTGCACGCGGGTTCTCGATCTGCTCGAGCGTCACGACCTCCCTGCTGAACATGGACGTCAGCGTCCAGTCCAGCAGCACCCGCGTCTTGCGGTTCAGTGTGGGTGTGCGGCTCAGGTGGTAGAGGCGATGCACCATCCACGCCGGCCAGCCGCGCAGCCGCACGCCATAGATCTCGGCGACACCCTTGTGCAGCCCGAGGCTGGCCACCGACCCCGCGTAGCTGTGCCTGTACTCCTTCAGCCCTCGTCCCCGCAGGTCGGCAAGGATGTTGTGCGCAAGCCGTTTCGCCTGCCGCACGGCGTGCTGGGCACTCGGTCCGCACACGTCGCCCGGCGTCGCAGAGGACAGATCCGGTACCGCCGCCGCATCACCGGCCGACCACACCCCCGGCTGACCGGGGACCTGCAGCCTGGCGTTGACGACCAGCCGCCCCCGGTGATCGACCGGCAGTCCGAGCCGGGCGACCACGGGGTTCGCCCGAACACCGGCAGTCCAGACCAGGGTGTCGGAGAGAAACGTTTCCCCGTCGGACAGCCGGATCCGGCCGCCCGCCGCCGAGTCCAGCGTGGTGCCGAGCCGGACCTCGATGCCGCGCCCGGTCAGCCGCTGCTGGGTGTACCGGGACATCCGGTGGCTCACCTCCGGCAGGATCCGATCGCTCGCTTCGACCAGAACCCAACGCATCTCATCGCGACCGAGCCGCGGGTGGTAACGGAGGGCATGACGGGCCATGTCCTCGAGTTCGGCCACGAGTTCCACGCCGGAGTAGCCGCCCCCGACCACGGTGAAGGTCAGCAGACCGCGCCGGCGTGCGGGCTCGGGTATTGCCGACGCGGCATCGAGTCGGGACAGCACGTGGTTGCGCAGGTGCACGGCCTCGCCGAGGGTGGAGAACCCGACAGCACGCTCGGCCAATCCTGGTACCGGCAGCGTGCGCGGCACGGAACCCGGTGCGAGTACGAGGATGTCGTAGTCGATCTTGAGCTCGACGCCGGCCGCGCTTCGTGCCCGGACTGCTCGACCGTCGATGTCGACCCCATCGACCCGCGCAGTGATCACCTCACACCCGTGCAGCACCGCACGCAGCGGGACCACGACGTGCCGGGGCTCGATGGACCCGGATGCCGCTTCCGCCAGGAACGGCTGGTAGGTCATGGTGGAGCTCGCATCGACCACCGTCAGGCTCGCCTCGCCGCGGTGCAGTTTCCGGCGGAGTCGCAGCGCCGCATACATTCCGACGTAGCCACCACCAACGATGACGATGCGTGGGGGGCTGACCGAGCTCGTCTCGGAATTGCTTCTCATGAGCATCACGGTCGCAGGATCCAAGCGGGAGCAGATCCTCCTCGAGGTGGAGATTCCAGCGGAGCGACGGTGTCGCTGCAACTCTCGTCAGCGCGGAGCGTGCCCGGTGGCCCGAGCCCGAGCGGCGATCTCGGCATTCGTCCTGCCGGCCGCCACGTCTGCGCCGATCAGGGCAGGACCCGGGCGGGTGGGGTGGCGTCCGGGGCAGTCCGGGCGGGGCCGGCGGCTGGCCATCGTCCCAGAACAGGACCTGTTGCGGGCCCTGGGATCTGCCGAAAGGTGGAGTGCTGACGCCGTCAGACCGTTGAGGCCACGGTGCCCTTCGAGGCCCGGCCCGCAGCAGCCGCCGGCGGGAACCAGATGGCGACGACGAGCAGTGCGACCAGCGCGATCGCGCTCAACGCGGCAGAAGCGGCGTGCGCCATTTCCCATCGATCCCGGTACTGCGGCCAATCCGCCGGGAGCGTCTGGGCCGTCCATGCCGCGACCTTCCCGTTGACCGGCCGGTTTCCGAACACATAGGCGACCAGCGTGCCCGCCATGCAGATCGCGGCCACCAAGTGCGCGCGCGCCTGCGCCGGCTCGGCACGTCGCAAGCGCGCGGCGACGGCGGCCGCCGCGAGCAGGCCGACGATCTCGCAGGTGCCGCCGACGATCGCGAAGCCGCCGTAGAAGCTGTGTTGCACCGACAGCCAGCCGGCGCCGTCCAGACCTCGACTGCCCGGTCCCTGCAGCACATGGGTCAACGTCAGCCCGCACACCAGCGCGGCGCAGAACAGGGCCAGGAACCGCAAAGCCCTCATGTCGAAAAGTCCTCCCTCACAACGGGTGCCGCCCCGACGCGGTGCCCGCGAACGCAGCCAGTGTTGCGCGCGGCGCACACGAGGGGATCGTCCTTCCGGCCGATCTTTTCGCGGCCACTGCGGCGACGGCGTGCCGACGTGCAGAGGTCTGGCGGCGCTCGGTGCTCGCCACCCTCCCGGAGGCGGCGGCCAACGGACTCGTGGCCACTCTGCGGTGGCGCTCGCTCGATCGAGGGACGCGGCCTGTGCGCCGCTGCTGCCCTGGTGGGCCTCTGCTGGTTGTGGCGACCATCGGCTACCACCGTCGCCGGACGGCGCCGTAGTGGATGTCGTCTGGTTGCTGACTGAGATCCGTTGCCGGTCAACCGTTGTGGGTCCACCACCGGACCCTGGCCCGGGCAGATCGGGCGACCGGCGCCCGGTCCCGTCGGCACCGGACCCGGGCGGTCAGCGCGTCGTTGCCCATCCCGGCACCGAGGCCAGCACGAGCACCAGTGGCACGTCCAGGCCCGCACCGGTCAGCATCCGGCACGCCGCCGCGGCGGTCGCGCCGGTGGTGAGCACGTCGTCGACCAGCGCGACGCTGCTGCCGGCGGGCGGCGCACCCGCCGCTCGCCAGCGGATCCGTTCGGCCAGATTCGCGTCCCGCGCCGCACTGTCCAGGCCAACCGAGTCGCGTGCGGATCGGGCGGTGAACAGGCACGGGGCCACCCCGACGGGGATCCCGGCCGCCGCGACCACCCGGGCGGCCGACCGTGCCATGGCCGTCACCGGGTCACCGCCGCGCTGCCGGGCCGCGGATCTGCGGCTGGGAGCCGGGACGAGCCAGGTGTCGGCGGGCAGCAGCGCCATCCGCCGCAGCCGGAGCAGCGCCTCGCCGAGCGCAACGCCCAGCAGGCCGGGCAGTTCGCGGCGGCCGCGTTCCTTGCCGGCGATGACGGCGGCGCGAACCGGTCCGCGGTACCGGGTCAGCGCAAAGGCGGGCGCCATCGACGGCCGGTCGAGCGTCTCGGGGAGCCGGATGCGTCGCGGCCGGCCGTGCAGGGTGGCCGCGCAGCCGACGCACCACGGTCCCGGGCCGCCGCACCCCGGGCACGGCCGGGGCAGCACCAGGTCCAGCGCGGCAGCGACACCGGATCGCGCCACTCCTGGACGCGCGGCCGAACCTGACAGAAAGACCACGGCTCCACGCTCACCCGCCCGGCGCGCGCGGTCAACCGCTGCGGCGCGGGTGTGGACAACCCTCAGCCGGTGGCCCGCCGGATCAGCGCCAGCAGGGCCCGCGCGTACGCCTCCGCGGCGTCCGCCCCCCAGTAGGCGCCGGGGTCCGATCCGGCGGCACCCGGCAGCACCGACGTCACCCGGTAGCCCTCGTCGACCCGCTCCAGCGACCGGAACGACGCACCGAGCAGCGTCCGCAACTGGTCCTCCCGCGGCAGCCACAGGGCGTCGGAGGCCTCGGTGGCGTCGAGCGCCCACTCGGTGGTGCCGTTGAAGCCGAGGACGGTGCCGGTCCGTGACTCGTGCGCCTCCACGACCATGTCCGACAGCGTGAACACCTCCCCGTCGAAGGCCCCGGTCAGCAGAGTGAACCGGTCCCCGGTCGCGGGGTGCCAGACCAGGCCGGCCGCCTTGAGGGCGCCGGCGAGTTCCACGGAGATCATCGGTGGATCATTCCTGTCTCAGCTCGGGTAGAACGGCGACGAGCCGTTGAGGAAGGGCTCGTTCGGCAGCGGTGACTGCCACTGACCGTCGGTCTGTGACCCGACCAGCTGCCAGACCCGGCCGCCGAAGGTGATCAGCAACGGTTCGCCGGCCGCCACCGCGAGCCCGTCGATGTCGCCGAAGATGCCGCGATCGGTGATCTGCCGGGACTCGAAGCCGTCGATCGAGACGTCCCACAGGCTGCGGTAGGTGTTCAACGACGTCGACGCCGCGACCACCAGCTCCCGGGAGTTGCTGAAGCTGACCGGCCCGACGTGCACCAGGTCGGGCCGCAGCAGGCTGAGCTGACTGATCTCCAGCGGCGCCTGGGTGGTGCTGCCTACCGGGTCGTTGTTCGGCGTGGTCGCCTCCCCGCCGGGTGTCCTGGTCAGCACGCCGACGTAGAGCTTCTCCCCGGCCACGATCGCGACCCGCACACCGTCCGGTGACAGGGCCAGCGCGGTCACGGGGCCGCGGCCGGCGAGTTGCGCGGAGCCGACCCGCTCCCGGCTGGGGTTGCCCGACGCCGACACCCGGTACACCTCGGGTTTGGTGCCGCCGTTCTGCACGACCCACACCTCGTCACCGGTGCGGGTGAAGCTGGGTGCGGTCAGCGTGTTGGCCTTGAGCAACGGGTCCGCGCGGTCGTTCGCCGACGTCAACGTGACCAGCAACTCCTGGCCGCCGGCGGGGGCGTCCGCGACCGCGGCGAGCGCCCCGGTGGCCGACGACTGCGCCGCCGCCTTCACCGGTACGGACGCCGTGCCCAGCGGGCCGGGCACCGGCGTGCCGTCCAGCAGGCCGACGACCGCGCCGTCGTTGCGCACGTAGAAGGGGTCGGATGCGACCTGCCCGGTGCCCGCCAGCCGATCCGGGTCGAAGGAGGTGACCGTGTTGATCGTGTACACCCGCTGCGCGGGATCGAGCGGCTCACCGTCAACGGTGATCGCGATGCGCGGCGCCGTCGGTGACAGCGTCCAGACCAGTTGCGCCGCCAGCGCCCGGCGGGCTTCCTGGGTGGAGACGTCGACCCCGGTGAGGTCGACCTGCAGCACACCCTCGGAGTCGATGAACGGGTTGGACCGCAAGGCGGAGCGGGCGGTGAACTGCGAGCTGACGGCGTCTGCCAACCGACTGCTGGGTCCGCGGAACAGCATGGTGATCAACCGGTTCGCCCTGTTCGCCGGCGTCTGGCCGATGACGACGTGCCGCACGTCCGGCACCACGACGGTGCCGGTGCGGTCCAGGAAGTACAGCACCCGCTGCCGGAACGCCGTGGCGAACTCGGAGCTGGTCACCAGCAGCTCGGGCGGCGGGTTGTTGATCCGCCATTCCCCGTCGACCTGAACCAGCGTCAACGCGCGGCTGTACGGCTCGTCGGCGGCGGTCTGGAAGGCGCGGTCCGTGTCCAGGTGCCCCGTCGTCACGCCGTTGACGGTGACCAGGCCCGGCGCGCCGCGGGTGACGTCGGTGCGGTACGCGTCGCCGAGCACCACCACCGGCAGCGCGCTGGGTTGCCATGACGCCTGGGCGGCGGGCGCGAGGTACTGCCGTGCGGCGGCGAAGCTCGACCCGGAGGCGGTGTCCAGATCGGGCCGGGCGCTGGCCGCGATGAACCCGCGGACGATCTGGTCGGGCTGCTGGCCCGGGGTGGGCGCGGCCGGCGCCACCGGGGCGACCTGTTCGGCGATCTGGGTGACGTCGACGGCCGCGCTGGAGCCGGGTACCCCCGAGCAGCCGGCGGTGAGCAGCAGCAGGGCCGACAGCATCGCCGCGAACACCGTGACGACGGTGCGACGCCGGATCATGGCTTGCTCCCCACGGCGCTCGGCGCGGACCGCGGATCGGACTGCTCAGCCCCGGCGGGTCCGGTCGCCTCGGCCGGCTTCGACGGTACCGGCGGTGCCGACGGGGCCGGGGCGTCGTCGGAACCGGCGACGCCCGTCCCCGGCTGGTCGGGCGAGGACAGGGTGGCGCTGCCGCCGGCGGACGGAACCGACGCCGGGTGCAGGTCCTCGTCACTGGGCGCGGCCTTGAGAGTTCCGTCCTCGACCATCATCCGGACGCCCTCCGGGATGGCGGCGATGGCCAGCGGACCGGTCGGCAGCGCGGGGCGCACCGGGGCGTCCGCGGCTGTGCCGGCACCGGTTCGCAGCGGCAGCGGCGACTGGGTGAGCAGGCCGCCGTGCCGGCGGGGCAGGGTCAGCCGGAACCGGGCACCCTCCCCCGGCGCGCCGGAGGCCTGCAGCCAGCCGCCGTGCAGGCGGGCGTCCTCCAGCGAGATGGCCAGGCCGAGGCCGGTGCCGCCGGTTTGCCGTTGCCGGGACGGGTCCGCGCGCCAGAACCGGTTGAACACCAGCCCCGCCTCACCCGGCCGGAGCCCCACGCCGTGATCGGTGACCGTGATGGCCAGGGCGGTGTCGTCGGCGGCGAGTTCCAGCTCGACGGGCTTGCCGTCGGCGTGGTCGACGGCGTTGTAGATGAGGTTCCGCAGGATGCGGTCCACCCGGCGGGTGTCGATCTCGGCGATCACCGGCTCGTCCGGCATCGTCGTCAGGATCGGCACGCCCACCTGCTCGGCCAGCGGGGTGGCAGCGGCGATGCTGGCGGTGATGCCGGACCGGATGTCGATCGGCTCGGCGCTCAGCTCGGCCATCCCGGCGTCGTACCGGCTGATCTCCAGCAGGTCGCCGAGCAGGGTCTCGAACCGGTCGAGCTCGTCGACCAGCAGTTCGGTGGACCGGGCCAGGTGCGGCGGCAGGTCTGCCCGGCTCTCGTGCAGGACGTCGGCGGCCATCCGCACCGTGGTCAGCGGTGTCCGCAGCTCGTGCGAGACGTCGGAGGTGAACCGGCGCTGCAGCTTGCCGAATTCCTCCAGCTGCCGGATCTGCACCCGGATGGCCTCGGCCATCCCGTTGAACGAGTTCGCCAGCGTCACCAGTTCGGTCGCACCGCTGACCGGCATCCGTTCGGCCAGGTCACCGGCGGCGAGCTTGCGAGCGCTGAACGCGGCCCGGCGGACCGGGCGGACCACCTGCGCCGCGACCAGCGCCGCGATCAAGGTCAGGGCGAACGCGAGCGCCATTCCGCCGACCAGCAGGGTGCGCTGCACCACCTGCACGGTGCCCAGCTCACCGGCCAGCGGGAAGATCAGGTACACCTCGAAGGAGTCGGTGCTGGTCGGCGCGGGGCTGCCCACCACCAGGGCCGGGATGGCCTCCCCGTCGCGGACGATGGTCGTGTACTGGTAGGCGACCTGGCCCTGGGCGATCCGGGACCGCAGCTCGGCGGGGATGTCCTCGGTGGGCTGCTGGATGGCGACGTCGGCCTCGGATCCGATCCGGCTCGGCACCACCACGGGTTCGAACACACCGGCCGTCGACCCCTGGGCGTCGGACGACCCGTCGGCGCGGCCGATCTCGGTCAACGCCAGCCGCAACTGCTCGCGCAGCGAACTGGGATCGGAGTCCGCGCCGGACAGGCTGGCCTGCACGGTCTGCCGCGCACTGTCGATCTCCGCGGTAGCTGCGTCGATCTTGGAGCGCAACAGGCCGTTGGTGATCTGCTGCTGCAGGATCAGGCCGAGGGTGAACATCACGATGGTGGACAGCGTCAGGGTCAGCACAACCACCCTGACCAGCAGCGATCTGCTCAGGTACGCGATGTGCCCGCGCATCCGCCGCAGCAGCGCGCGGAACCGCAGATCCTCGTCGGCGCGCAGCCGCGCCGGCGCCCGGTGCGGGGAGCTCCGCATCGATCTCCCCGCCGGCCGCGCGCCCGGGCGATCGGCCGGCGACCGACCGGCGGCGGATGATGCGGCGCCGGACGCGTCGGGCGCCGGCACCTGCGTCACGGCGTGCCGGCCCGGTAGCCCACGCCGCGCACCGTGACCACCACCTCGGGGTGCTCGGGGTCCTTCTCGATCTTCGACCGCAGCCGCTGCACGTGCACGTTGACCAGCCGGGTGTCGGCTGCGTGCCGGTATCCCCACACCTGCTCGAGCAGCACCTCGCGGGTGAACACCTGCCTTGGCTTGCGGGCGAGCGCCACCAGCAGGTCGAACTCCAGCGGCGTCAGCGAGATCGGCTCGCCGTCCCGGGTCACCTGGTGACCGGGGACGTCGATCTCCACATCCGCGACCCGCAGCCGCTCGGCAGCCCCGACGTCAGCGCGCCGGAGCCTGGCCCGGATCCGCGCGGTCAGCTCCTTGGGCTTGAACGGCTTCATGACGTAGTCGTCGGCGCCGGACTCCAGGCCCAGCACCACGTCGACGGTGTCGGTCTTCGCGGTGAGCATGATGATCGGGATCCCCGATTCGGCCCTGATCTCCTTGCACACGTCCAGACCGGACAGGCCCGGCAGCATCAGGTCGAGCAGCACCAGATCCGGGTGCACCTCCCGGAAGACGTCGATCGCACGGGAACCGTCACGGACCACCGCGGTGTCGAAACCCTCCCCGCGGAGCACGATGGTCAGCATCTCGGCCAGGGCGGGGTCGTCGTCGACCACCAACACGCGTGCTCTCATGCCGTCCATGGTGTCATCCCGACTGCGCGGCAGGCCGTGCCCGCGCGGGGACGCGCGGCACCGGAGTCGTGCTCCGCCACGTGCGACCATGATCTGGTGACCGCGCCCCGATATCCCGGCCCCTACCCAGGCCCCGACCAGTACGGCCCGCCCGGCCCCTGGCAGAGCCCCGGCCTGGTCCCGCTGCGCCCGATGAAGATCGGCGAGATCCTCGGGCTCGGCTGGGCGGTGGTCCGCAGGTCCATCGGCCCGCTGGCCGGGGCCGCCATCGCCGTGTCAGCGTTGTCCGCCGCCGTCACCATCGGCGTGCTGGCCGGCACCGGCTCGTTGCAGACCTACGCCGACGCGGAATGGGTGAACGACATCCTGCAGCGCGGCAGCACCACCCTGCCGTCCGGCATCCTGATCGCCACGCTGCTCGGGTTGGTGGTGACCGCCAGCGGTGCCCCGATCGTCGCGGGTCTGGCGGCCGCCTTCGCCGGCGCCCAGGCCTTGGGGCGGGATGGCCGCGGCGCCGTCGGCGAGCGGCTGGCCGGGCGCTGGCCGGTGCTGCTCGGCACGGGCGTCATCGTCGGGGTGCTGGTCACCGCCGGTCTGCTCGTCCTCGTCGTTCCTGGAGTGCTGGCCTACCTGGTGCTGGCCTTCGCCGGGCCGGTGGTGGTGATGGAACGCGGGACGGTCGGCGAGTCGCTGCGCCGCAGCGCGGCCCTCACCCGCGGGCACCGGGGCCGGATCCTGGGCGCGGTCGCGGTCACCCTGGTGACCGGCGCGATTGCCGGCGCCGTCGTGTCCTCGTTCGCCGGTGGCGTGGTCGGAGGCACCGGCACCGTCACCACCCTGCTCATCACACAGGTCGTCTCCGTGCTGGTGAGCGGACTGGCGGGCGCGTGGACGGGCGCGGTCGTCGCATTGCTCTACATCGACGTGCGGATCCGCACGGAGCGCCTCGACCAGGCGCTGTGGGCGGCGGCCGCCCGGGCCCGGGTCAGTCCGCCGGATCTGCCGGCAGGCTGACCGCACCGTCGGCGTCCGGGACCAGCACGGTCCAGGGCGAGAGGTACTCCTGCTCGGCCAGCAGTCGGTACATCGCGCCGGTCCTCCGCTGCAGGTCCGCGTCGGCCTCGAACCGGTCGAGGGCGCGGTCCTCGTGGGTGGCGGCCCGGCCGCGCGCCCGCTCCGCGGCCAGCGCCGGCGGGGTGGCCAGCAGGATCTGCCGGTCCGGAACGGGAACACGAAAGCGGTCGACCTCCAGGGCGCGCACCCAGTCGGCGAAGTCGGTCGTCACCCGCGGGCCGCCGAGCCGCGCGGACCCGTACGCCGCGTTCGACGCCACATAACGGTCCAGCAGCACGACGTCGTGGTCGGCCAGCAGCTGCCTCAGCTGGGGCGCCGCGGCAGCGCGGTCCAGCGCGAACAACAGCGCAGGCCCGTGAACCGAGTCGGACAGGTCGCCGAGCCGCCCGTAGAGCGCGTCCCGGACGAGATCGGCGTGGACGTCGACGCCGTACCGGGGAAACGCCATCGTGGCGACCGTCCGGCCGGCTTGCCGCCAGTGCATCGCCAGCCGCTGCGCCAGCGTCTGTTTGCCGGACCCGTCCAGTCCCTCGAGAACGATCAGCCGACCCACGAGGCAGCACACTACGGCGAACGGCAAAACTGTCACCGCATCGGTACGCAAAGTGACTAGCCGCAGGTGGGGGCCGGTGGCACGCTGGCGCGGTGACGACGATCAAGAAGCCAGAGGAGAAGACCTTCCTCGGTCAGCCGCGTCAACTCGCCACCCTCTTCTCGGTCGAGATGTGGGAACGGTTCTCCTTCTACGGCATGCAGGGCATCCTGCTGATCTACCTCTATTACTCCGTCGCCAAGGGCGGCCTCGGGCTGGACCAGACGGCCGCGACCAGCATCGTCGGCGCCTACGGCGGGTTGGTCTACCTCTCGACGATCCTCGGTGCCTGGCTGGCCGACCGGATCCTCGGCGCCGAACGCACGCTGTTCATCGCCGCCGTGCTGGTGATGTGCGGGCACATCGCACTGTCGCTGCTCCCCGGTCTGCTCGGAGTCGGCGTCGGGCTGGTGCTGATCGCGTTCGGCAGCGGCGGGGTGAAGGCCAACGCCACATCGCTGGTCGGCGGGCTCTACGCACCGCAGGACCCGCGCCGGGACGCCGGCTTCTCCATCTACTACTTCGGCATCAACCTCGGTGCGTTCCTGGGCCCGCTGCTCACCAGCCTGCTGCAGACCGACGTCGGCTTCCACTACGGCTTCGGGCTGGCCGCCGTCGGCATGGCGATCGGCCTGACGATCTACAGCATCGGCCGCAAGAACCTGCCGCCGAGTTCCAACGACGTCCCGAACCCGCTGCCGTCGAACCGCCGCCCCCTGGTGATCGGCGCGGCGGTGGTGCTGGTGGCCGTCATCGCGCTGCTGTCGGTGACCGGGGCGATCACTGCGGATCGGCTGGCCACCATCGTCGTTGCGGTGACGGCACTCTCGGCGATCGTCTACTTCGCGGTCATCCTGTCCAGCAAGAAGATCACCCCGGTGGAACGTCGCCGGGTGTATTCGTTCATCCCGATGTTCCTCGTCAGCGCCGTGTTCTGGTCGCTGTACCAGCAGCAGTTCACCGTGGTCACGGTGTACTCCGACAAGCAGCTGAACCGGGAGATCTTCGGCTGGGTGATGCCGGTCGGCTGGGTGCAGTCCATCAATCCGGTGTTCGTGATGATCCTGTCGCTGGTGTTCGCAGAGATCTGGACCAAGCTGGGTAACCGACAACCGCCCACGCCGATCAAGTTCGCCGCCGGCGTCATCGTGATGGGCATCGCGTTCCTGCTGTTCATCCCGATGGCGAGCACGGTGCCCAACAGCGCCCCGCTGTGGGGGCTGATCATCGTGCTGTTCGTGTTCACCGTCGCCGAGCTGCTGATCTCCCCGGTGAGCCTGTCGCTCGCCACCAAACTCGCGCCCGAGGTGTTCCGCACCCAGATGGTGGCGCTGCTGTTCCTGTCCATCGCGCTGGGCACTGCGATGGCGGGCGTGCTCGCGGAGTACTACTCCGACGAGAACCAGGTGGCGTACTTCGGCATTCTCGGCGGGGTCGCCATTGCCGTCGGCATCGTGCTGCTCCTGGTGACACCGCCCATCCGCAAGCTGATGAGCGGGGTGCGCTGAGCTCCTCTCGGTGTGAGAGCACTCGACGCCCGGCCACCGACGGTGAGTGCGCCTCGTGTTGGATGACGGCATGACATCTGCCAACTCCAGCAAGCCCGTCATCGAGTTCCCGAACGGCGAGCCGCCGACGACGCTCGAGATCACCGACATCACGGTCGGCGACGGCGCCGAGGCCAAGCCCGGCGGCACCGTCCGGGTGCACTACCTCGGCGTCGACTTCGCCTCCGGCGAGGAGTTCGACTCGTCGTGGAGCCGCGGGGAGTCGATCGAGTTCCCACTGCGCGGCCTGATCAAGGGCTGGCAGGACGGCATCCCGGGCATGAAGGTCGGCGGCCGGCGGCAGCTGACGATCCCGCCGGAGCTCGCCTACGGTCCCGCCGGAGGCGGCCACCGGCTCAGCGGTCAGACGCTGATCTTCGTCATCGACCTGCTGGACGCCCGCTGACCGGCTCAGTCGCCGGACAACACCGACTTCAGTGCCCGGACGGCCAGGGCATGATCCTCGTCCTCCGGTAGTCCGCTGACGCCGAGAACTCCGACCAGTGATCCCTGCACCCGGATCGGGAACGCACCGCCGGAGGCGGCGTAGCGGCGCGGGTCGTACCCGGCGTCGGTCGCGAACACCTGACCCCACACCCGGAACTGCTCCCCCACCCCGTACGAGGAGCGGTTGAACAGCCGGACCACCGCGAACTTGCGGCGGATCCACTCGTTGTTGTTCGCGTTGGACCCGGGCAGGGCCGCGCAGAAGACCTCCTGCGCGCCCAGTTCGATGGAGATCACCACCGGCAGCGAATCCGCCTGGGCGATCTCCCGCGCGCGGCAACCCAGCCCCCAGGCGTCTTGTACGCCGAAGCGGTCGAACTGCAGTTCGGTCTCCTGGGCGTCGATCTGGGCGAGCAGGCCCGGCGTGGCAACCATGAAGGGTGGGACCTCAGTACCGGTAGTGGTCGGGCTTGTACGGGCCCTCGACATCGACGCCGATGTACTCGGCCTGGTCCTTGGTCAGCCGGGTCAGCTCTCCACCGAGCGCCTCGACGTGGATCCGCGCGACCTTCTCGTCCAGGTGCTTCGGAAGCCGGTAGACCTCCTTGTCCCACTCGTCGGGCTTGGTGAACAGCTCGATCTGGGCGATGACCTGGTTGGAGAACGACGCGCTCATCACGAACGACGGGTGCCCGGTGGCGTTGCCGAGGTTCAGCAGGCGACCCTCGGACAGCACGATGACGGTGTGGCCGTCCTGGAAACGCCACTCGTCGACCTGCGGCTTGATCTCGATGCGGGTGGCTCCGGAGCGGGCGAGCCCGGCCATGTCGATCTCGTTGTCGAAATGTCCGATGTTGCCCAGGATCGCCTGGTGCTTCATCCGGCGCATGTGGTCCACGCCGATGATGTCCTTGTTGCCCGTTGTCGTGATGACGATGTCGGCACGCTCGATCGCCTTGTCGACGGTCGTCACCTCGTACCCGTCCATCAGCGCCTGCAGCGCGCAGATCGGATCGGCCTCGGCGACGATCACCCGGGCGCCCTGCCCGCGCAGTGATTCCGCCGAGCCCTTGCCGACGTCGCCGTAACCGGCCACCAGGGCGACCTTGCCGCCGATCAGCACGTCGGTGGCGCGATTGATGCCGTCGACCAGCGAGTGCCGGACGCCGTACTTGTTGTCGAACTTGCTCTTGGTCACCGCGTCGTTGACGTTGATCGCCGGGAACAGCAGCTCGCCGGCGGCGGCCAGCTGGTACAGCCGGTTGACGCCGGTGGTGGTCTCCTCGGTGACCCCGCGGATCGCCGGTGACGTCCGGGTCCAGTACTGCGCGTCGTCGGCCAGCGACCGGCGCAGCAGATCCAGGACGACGGCGTACTCCTCGGTGTACTCCGGGTCGCTCTCCTCGAGAGCCGGTACCACGCCTGCCTTCTCGTACTGCACGCCCTTGTGGATCAGCAGCGTCGCGTCGCCGCCGTCGTCCAGGATCATGTTCGGGCCCTGCCCGTCGGGCCAGCGCAGCATCTTGTCGGTGCACCACCAGTACTCCGGCAGCGTCTCGCCCTTCCAGGCGAAGACCGGCACGCCGGCGGGCGCCTCGGGGGTGCCGTACCGGCCGACCGCGACCGCGGCTGCGGCGTGGTCCTGGGTGGAGAAGATGTTGCAGGAGCACCAGCGCACGTCGGCACCCAGGTCGACCAGGGTCTCGATCAGCACGGCGGTCTGCACCGTCATGTGCAAAGAGCCGGAGATGCGCGCACCGGCCAGCGGCCGGACGTCGGCGTACTCGCGGCGCAGCGCCATCAGGCCGGGCATCTCGTGCTCGGCGAGGGTGATCTCCTTGCGGCCGAACTCGGCCAGCGACAGGTCGCGAACCTTGAAGTCCAGGTCGCCGACGCGGTCGACGGTCAGGTCAGGTGCGGGCAGAGTCGATGCGGACAATGGTGCTCCTCGGGTGTGACGGCGCCGCGGGCGGCGGCCTGCAGGGCCGGACTCGGGTTCCACCCTGCACCGGACGCCCCTGTGCCATTCCACAGCGGGGGCGTGCATGTCGATCATCAGGATAACGGCACCGGCACGCCGGAAACAGCACGCCGCGGTCCTCCCTGCCGGCGCAACGGGGCCGCCTGACAGTCGGCTCAGTCGTCGAAGGTGCGCTTGGGCCGGGTGGTGTAGAAGCCGTACAGCAGGCCGACCACCGCGAAGATCACCACGAACAGCGGCACGTTGCTGAGCACCACCCCGGCGGCCAGGCCGACGAACGCGCCGGTCAGCGTCCAGATCGCGATCGCGGGAGCTCGCGGCTCCCGCCCATCGGGGGTTCTCACCGGGTCACCGTAACCGCCGACCGCAGCGGCCACCGCCTGCGAGCGGGAAGCAGATCTCCGTTCGTGACCAACGGAGCCGAAGCTGACAGCATGCACGCATGACCGATGGCGAACCGGACGGCCGGCCAGGTGAGGCACCCACCGTGACGAACGAGCCGGGTGGGCGCCCGCATCGCATGCGTCACCGGCCGAACTACTCCGCCGCCGTCTACGGCTCGGTGCTGGCGGCGTCGGTGGTGGTCAGCTCCGGTGACCTGCGCGCACCGTCGGTGCTGGCCATCCTGTTGGTGATCAGCGGTCTGGTGTTCTGGATCGCGCACGTCTACGCCGCGACCGTGGCCGGTGTGCACGGCGGCTGGCACCGCGGCGCCATCGTCTCCGGCATGCGGCACGAATGGCCGGTGGCGTTCGCGTCGATTCCGCCGGCGATCGCGGCCTTGGTGTGCGGTGCGTTGCCGAATGTCTCGGTCAACGACGGCGCTTGGGCGGCTTTGATCGTGGCAATCGTCGAGCTGCAGATCTGGGGTTTCGCCGCCGTCCGCAGCATCGACCTCACCGGACGGGCGCTGACCAGGACGCTGCTGCTGAACGCCGTGATGGGGTTGGTCATCGTGGTGCTCAAGGTCGGCGTCGGGCACTGACACCCGGCATCCCGCGCAGCCGCGCCAGGCTCAGCCGACGGGCGTGCGCTCCGGCTTCCGCGCGGCCGGCGAGACGATGCCCGCCACCGCGACGAGCACCAGGACCAGCAGCAGGGCGTTGAGCAGGCCGACGTGCTCGCCGACGAAGCCGAGCACGGGCGGCCCGACCAGGAACGCCAGGTAGCCGATGGTGGCGACCGCGCTGACCCGGGCTGCGGCGTTGACGGGGTCGTCGGCGGCAGCGGACATGCCGACCGGGAAGCCGAGGGCGGAGCCGAGGCCCCACAGCACCACGCCGATCACGGCGAGCCAGGCTGCGGGCGCGAAGATCACCGTCGTCAGGCCGACGGCCGCCAGCACCGCGGACACCCGCAGCACCGGAACCCGGCCGAATCGGTCGAGTGCCCACACCCCGCCGACCCGGCCGACGGTCATCGCGGTGACGAAGATGCCGAAGATCAGGGCGCCGGTCGCATTGGCCACGCCGTGCCCGTCGACCATGGCCAGCGCCAGCCAGTCGTTGGCCGATCCCTCCGCGAAGGCCATGCCGAGCACGATGAGCCCGATCAGCAGCGTCCGGTGATCCCGCCAGATGCCCAGCCTGGATCGCCAGCCGCTGGTGCCCTCCTCGGCGGCCTTGTCGGTGACGGCCTGTTCGGCAGCGGCGACGGCGGGGTCGGGCTGCAGGAAGCGGACGGCGAACAGCCCACCCGCCGCGATCAGCGCGGCGATGATCACCATGTGCGCCAGGATGGACAGGCCGGCGAACTCCGCGGCGGCGCCCAGTGCGGCCCCGAGGATCGTTCCGCCGCTGAACAGCGCGTGGAACAACGGCATCACGGTCCGGTCCAGGGCGCGCTCGTTGGCGGCGCCCTCGACGTTCATGGCGACGTCGCAGGTGCCGTTGCCGAGGCCGAAGACGGCCAGCCCGATCGCCACGACGGCGAAGCTGGCCGCCGTGGCACCGATCCCGATCACGACCAGGCCGACGGCGACGGCGAGCAGGGAGACCCGGATGGTGGGCGCGGAGCCGATGCGGGCCAGCACGTGGCTCGAGGTCGTCAGCCCGACGATCGACCCGAGGGCCAGCCCGAACACCAGCAGGCCCATCTGAAAGGTGCTGGCGCCCAGCGTGTCCCGAATGGACGGGGTACGCGCCACCCAGCTGGCCAGCGACACCCCGGACAGCGCGAAGATCAGGAAGACGGCGTTGCGCCAGCCGACGACCTGCCGGCGGGTCAACGGTGCGGCGGCGGTCTGGTCGACGGGCGCCGGAGCGGAGTGGGACACGGTTTCCTCAGCATCTGCAGCCGACGGCAAGACGGCTGTCGAATCGTTTCGATCGAATCGTTTCGAACGCTACGGGAAGACGCCGTTCCCGGTCAACAGGTTGTCGCGCAGCCGGCTCAGTGAGGTCCTGCCGGACCTGCATGACTTCTCACTCGGAGTCCGGCGGCGTGCCGAGCGCCGGTCGAATCGTTTCGACTATCCTGTCGAGGACGGCGACCAGTTCACCCAGGGTTCGTCCCACGGCGAGAGGCGGTGCACGATGGCCGACACCGGCGTCACCGACCTGCGTCACGCCGCGGCCGACCGGCCGGCACCGACCCCCAAGCGCACCACCCTGGCCCAGGTGGCCGCACTGGCCGGTGTGTCGGTTTCCACCGCATCGCTTGCCTTCAGCGGTTCGGGCCCGGTCTCCGGCGCAACACGGGAGCGGGTGCTGGCCGCCGCGGAGCAATTGCACTACGCCGGCCCCGACCCCCGCGGCCGATCGCTGCGGCAGGGTCGCTCGGGCATCATCGGTGTCGTCATGGAGGAGCGGGTCCTCGCGGCGTTCCGCGATCCCATCTGGATCGCCCTGCTCGACGGCATCGCGCAGGAGACCACCGCCGACGGCCGCGGTCTGCTGCTGCTCGCCGACGTCGGCCAGAGCGCGATGGCCATGGAGAGCGCCTCGATGGACGGCGTGATCCTGCTCAGTTGCAGCACCCGGATCGCCAGGTCCATCGACATCCTGCGCCGCCGGGCGACGCCGACGGTCGCGCTGGGCGGCCCGGAGTTTCCCGGGGTGCTCACCGTCTCGCTCGACGACGAGTCCGCCAGTGAACAGGCCGCCAGGCATCTCGCCGACCTGGGCCACCGTGACGTCGCCATCGTGGCGTTACCGCTGGATGGCGATATCGGGTCGATCGACCCGGCCGTGCCCGGTACCCCCTTCGGTGAGCGCGGGCCGTTGACTCCCGAGCGGGAGGAAGCCGGCACCGTGAAGGTGACGCTGGATCGGCTCCGTGGCGTGCGCGCCGTCTTCCCGGACAGCACCGGCGTCGTCGCAGCCGGCAGCTACGTGGAAGAGGGCATCATCGCCGGCCACGCTCTGCTGGAGGATCCACGGCGTCGGCCGACGGCGATTCTCGCGCAATCGGACCTGCTGGCCGCAGGTGTCGTCAAGGCGGCGACCGATCTGGGCCTGGACGTGCCCGGCGACCTCAGCGTCGTCGGGTACGACGGCATCGCGCTGGACCGGATCATCCCGCACGACCTGACCACCATGGTGCAGCCGGCCGCCGAGCAGGGCAGGGCCGCCGGACGCGCCGTCCTGGACCTGCTGGAGGGTGGCGATCCGCAGCCGGTGCGGTTCACCAGCACCTTCCACCGGGGCGCGACGACGGGACCGCCCCGCGAGCGGTGATCATTCGCCCGAAAGATCGGAATCGATCACATCCGACAGTGATCTTGTGCTCGACCTCGGCCCGTTCGATGCTGTACGTACCCCATTGCCGTGATTTCCGATTGCCGTGATTTCGAGGAACGTGCGCGTGCCGGACGACCCCATCGCTGCCCCGAGTCCCTTGGTCGGTCGCGGAGCAGAGGTCGCCGTACTGGACCGGATCGTCACGTCGGTCGCCGACGGATCCAGTGTCGTCAAGGTGCTGACCGGCGACGCCGGGATCGGGAAGACCGTCCTGCTGCAGGCGCTGGCCAGGCGCGCCGCCCACCTCACCGTCATCTGGTTGGTCGGTGTGGAGACGGAGGCCCAGTTGCCGTTCGCCGCCGTGCAGCGGTTGGCGACCCTGTGCCCGGTGGGTGATGACCTTCTCCCACCGCCCCAGCGCGAGGCGCTCCGGATGGCCATCGGCCTGGAGGCCGTCCCGTCTGCCACCCGGCAGCCGCCCGACCGGTTCCTGGTCGGTCTCGCAGTTCAGTCCCTGTTGGCCGCCGCGGCTGCGGGCGCTCCGATCCTGGTGATCGTCGACGATCTGCAATGGCTCGATCAGGAATCCAGCGACGCTCTTGCCTTCGCCGCGCGGCGGTTGCGGACCGAACGCGTCGGCGTCGTCGTCGGCCGCCGCGCCGATCAACAGGTACCCGCCTTCGACGGCTTCCCGGAGCTCCCCGTGCTGGGCCTGCAGCGCGCGGATGCACTGACGCTCCTGCGCAGTGTCGTCACGCGCCGGTTGGACGCCCGCATCGCCGACCGGATCGTCACCGCCACGGCCGGGAACCCGCTCGCCATCATCGATCTTGCCCAGGAACTGTCGACCCATCAGCTGGTCGGGCTGACCATGGTGCCGGAGCCATTGCCCGTCGGAAGCCATCTCGAGGCGCACTATCTCCGCCGGACGCGGGAGCTGCCGGAGGACGTGCAGAACTGGCTGCTGCTGGCCGCGGCCGAGCCGACCGGCGATCCGGCGGCGGTCGCCGGTGCCGCGGCAGTTCTCGGAATCAACAGCGCCGCAGCCGATCTGGCCGAAAGTGGCGACCTGGTCCGCGTTCAGCGACGGATCGAGTTCCGTCATCCGCTGGTGCGGTCCGCGATCTACTCCGGCGCCACCAGTGGACAGCGACGGCGCGCACACAACGCGCTCGCAGCCGTCATCCGGCGTGAACGGGACATCGACCGGCACGCCTGGCACCGCGCTGCCGGCTGCATCGGCGACGACGAGGACGTGGCCGCGATGCTCGAGGACTCCGCCGAGCGGGCCGGAGAACGCGGTGGCTATTCCGCCCGGGCGACGTTTCTCGCCCGGGCCGTCGAGCTGTCGCCCGAGGGGGAAACACGCATCCGACGGTCGCTGCTCGCCGCCGAGGCGGCGCTGATGGCGGGCCGGGCAGAGCCGGCCCTGTCCCTGCTGGACGCCCTGGAGCCGGAAGTGCTGCAGGACGCGGACCGCGGCCGATACCTGATGATCAGGGCGTCGGCGCAGGCCTTCTCGGGCGCGGCGGGAGCGATGGCGACCGTCCCCGCGATCTACCTGGAAGCGGCCGCCGCGTTCGAGCACATCGCACCGGAACTCGCCCGCGACGCATTGCTGACGGCCTTCGAACGATCGCTCGCCGCGGAGTGGTTGATGACGGGCACCACGCTGCACGAGCTCGCAGATGTCGCACTGCGGCTGGCATCCGCGGAGCGCGGCGCGCTGGCAGACCTGGTGCTCATCGCGCTGGCCGGGCTCGTCAAGCAGCCTTTCCGGGACGCCGCGCCGGACCTGAGGTCGGCCGTCGACGCGCTGTGCTCCCCGGACACCGGCGACGCGGACATCCTCCGGTACGGCTGGTTGAGCGTGGCACTCACCACGGCACTGTGGGACGAGGACGCCAAGTGGCACATCCTTTCCCGCAGCCTGGACATCGCCCGCCGGACCGGCAACCTGCACTCGCTGGACGCGCTGCTGTACATCTGCTCGGTGGCCGCGACCGAATTGGGCCAGTTGGCCGCCGCCGGGGATCTCCTGGCAGAACTCCGCCGGGTGCGCGATGCCCTGGGCATGTCCCCGGCGCAGCAGGAGATGTTCCGCAACATCGAATACCTGGCGTGGTGCGCGACCGATCCCGACCTGCCGGGGTCAATCGAATCCTCCGCGCAGGCTGCTCTCTACCTGGGGTTGGGCGGGGCGGAGACCTTGGCCCGGAACGCGACCATGATCACCCGGATCTGCGCCGGCGACTACGACGCGGCGTACCGGATCGCTCGTCGGAACCATGATCTGGCTTTCATGCAGATCAGCATCCGGGCGCTGCCCGACCTCATCGAGACATCTGCCAGGTCGGGCCGGCCGGAGGAGGCACGTGCCGCGCTCGACGAGTTGCGGGAGATTGCCGTCGCCTCGGGCACGCCCAGGGCGCTGGGAGTTCTCGAAAGGTCGGCGGCGGTTCTCGCGGAGGGCGAGGACCCGGAGCCCGCCTACGCCGCCGCGATCGCGCACCTCACCGGGACCCGGGCGTTGTCCGACCTTGCACGGACGCACCTGCTGTACGGGGAATGGCTCCGTCGGCGTAAACGACGACGCGATGCGCGGGCCCAGTTAGGTTGCGCCCTGGAGCTTTTCCAGGAGATGGGGGCGACGGCATTTGCCGCGAGGGCTGCGCGGGAACTGGCCGCGACCGGGCCCGGCCAGACCCACCCGCAATCAACCGACGATGTCGGAGCGTCGGTGCTCACAGCCCAGGAAGGTGCGGTGGCCGAACTGGCCGCCGCCGGTGCCACCAATGCAGAGATCGCCGCTGCGTTGCTGATCAGCCCGCACACGGTCGACTACCACCTGCGCAAGGTCTATCGAAAGCTCGGCGTCTCCTCACGCCGCGAACTCGGCCGCAAGGTCTCCCACTGACGACGGAAGCGACTACGTGCACCACGGGATTCGGCTGAGCCCGATGGTGGCCACACTCGGACGATCACCGATCCGGAGGGCGCCATGGGACACGTTGTCGCCGGTGACGGCGCGGAGATCTTTTACAAGGACTGGGGCAGCGGGCCGCCCGTCGTGCTCAGTCACGGCTGGCCGCTCAACTCCGACAGCTGGGAAGCCCAGATGCTGTTCCTGGCGGCCAACGGGTTCCGGGTCATCGCTCACGACCGACGCGGCCATGGCCGCTCGACGCAGACCTGGTCGGGCAACGACATGGACACCTATGCCGACGATCTTGCCACCCTGATCACCTCGCTCGATCTGACCGGCGTTGCGCTGGTGGGGTTCTCGACCGGCGGCGGGGAGGTCGCGAGGTACGTCGGCCGGTATGGAACGGCGCGGGTCAGTCGGATCGTGCTGGTCTCTGCAGTGCCACCGTTCATGCTGAGAACGGACGACAACCCCGGCGGGGTACCGATCGAGGTTTTCGACGGCATCAGGGCGGCATCGCTCGCCGACCGTTCGCAGACCTACAAAGATCTCGCCGACGGGCCGTTCTTCGGAGCGAACCGGCCGGGTGCCGATCCGTCCAGAGGAATCCGCGACGCCTTCTGGCTGCAGGCAATGCAGTCAGGGCATCGCAATGCGTTGGAATGCATTGCCGCCTTCTCCGCCACCGACTTTCGCCTCGACCTCGCCAGGATCGACGTCCCGACGCTGGTGATCCACGGGGACGACGATCAGGTCGTGCCGTTCGAGGTCGGCGGGAAGGCGTCGGCCGCCCGCATCGCCGGAGCCGAACTCAAGGTCTACGCCGGCGCCCCGCACGGCCTGACCGACACCCACAAGGAAGACCTGTCAGCGGACCTGCTGGCGTTCCTCAGCTCTGAACTCACCGCCTGACCCCATTGACGCAGGACCGACAAGGAGGACGGATGACCCCCGCCACGAAGGCCCCGGACACCATCGTGCTGATTCACGGATTCTGGGTGACCCCACGCAGTTGGGAGGAGTGGAAGGCGTACTACGAGCAGCAGGGGTACACGGTGCTGACTCCCGCCTACCCGGGTTTCGAGGTGGAGGTCGATGCACTCAATGCCGACCCCGGCCCGATCGAGAAGGTGACCATTCCGCAGATCGTCGACCACCTGGAGACGGTGGTGGGTGCGCTCGAGACGCCGCCGATCCTGATGGGGCACTCCGCCGGGGGCGTCTTCACGCAGGTTCTGCTCGACCACGGATACGGCGCGGTCGGTGTGGCCATCAACTCGGCACCGACCGAAGGCGTTCCGGTGATCCCTTTCTCGCAGCTCCGCTCCACCTTCCCGGTGCTCAAGAATCCGGCCAACCGGCACCGCGCTGTCGGCTTCACCTTCGAACAATGGAATTACGCGTTCACGAACACCTTCCCGGAACAGCGGTCCAGGGAGCTGTACGAGCGCTACCACGTACCGGCATCGGGCAACATCTTCTGGGAGACCGCTCTGGCGAACGTGACGCCCGGGCACCAGGGAAACTGGGTGAACTACCACAACGACGACCGGCCGCCGCTGCTGTTCATCTCGGGCAGCGAGGACCACCTGATGCCGCCGAGTGTGCAGAAATCCAATGCGAAGCATTACGCCTCCGAGACCGTCACCGAGGTCAAGGAATTCGACGGTCCCCACCTGTTGCCGTCGATCGACGGCTGGCAGCAGGTCGCCGACTACGCGCTGGACTGGGCGGTGAAACACGCCGTGAACAGTCGCGCTGCGCACCGCGGGACGGCATGACGACCCTGCGCCTGACGCACATCGGCGGGCCGACGGTGATGATCGAGTTCGACGGCTGGCGCATACTCACCGATCCCACGTTCGACGATCCCGGCCGGAAATACACCTTCGGTTGGGGATCGTCGTCCCGGAAAACCGGCGGACCTGCCGTCGCCGCGCAGCAGCTCGGATCGATCGACGCCGTGCTGCTCAGCCACGACCAGCACGCCGACAACCTGGACGACGCCGGCCGCGCGCTGCTGCCGTCCGCGGGCGTCGTGGTCACCACCCGGTCGGGGGCACAACGGTTGGGCGGCGCAGCGATCGGTCTGGCGCCGTGGGCGTCCACCCGGCTCGACCAGCCCGGCCGCCCGACCGTCGAGGTCACCGCCACGCCGTGCCGGCACGGCCCGCCGGGCAGCGGACCGATCACCGGTGAGGTGATCGGGTTCGCATTGCGCTGGCCGGGCCAGGAGCACGGCGCGGTGTGGGTCTCCGGCGACACCGTGCTGTACGACGGAGTCCGGCACGTTGCCGGTCGCCTCGACATCGGCACGGCCGTCCTGCATCTCGGGGGCGTCCGGTTTTCGGTGACCGGGCCCGTCCGGTACTCGATGACGGCCCGCGACGCGGTCGACCTGTGCACGCTGATGCGTCCGCGCACCGCGGTGCCGGTCCATTACGAGGGCTGGTCCCACTTCCGGCAGCCCAGAACCGTGATCCAGGACGAGTTCGATCGGGCACCGGCGGACGTCCGCGACAGCCTGCGTTGGGTGGAGATCGGAACCTCCGCCGAGCTGACCGCCTGACCGCCGTCGGCGCTCACCCCAGCGCCGTTCGCACCTCTTCCACGACCCGCCGCGCGGCGTCCCGCAACCCCTGGACCGACGGGCCCGCACCCAGCACCTGGCGGCTGGTGGTCGGCAGCAACGCGCCGTGCGCGTCGGCGAACACCGACTTCAGGTCGGCGGCGGTCGCGCCCTGCGCACCCAGGCCCGGGGCGAGCAGGGGGCCGTTGACGGCGGACAGGTCGACCCCGGTCCTGCCGATGGTCGCACCGACCACCAGCCCGATGGAGCCGATCGGATCGTCACCGGCATTGACCGCGCCGACCTGGTCGACGATGGCCTGCGCGACGGTGCGGTCGTCCGCGGACCGCGCGTGCTGCACCTGCCGGCCCTCCGGGTTGCTGGTCAGGGCGAGCACGAACAGCCCGCGGCCCTCTGCCAGCGCCACGTCCAGTGCAGGGGTCAGCGACCCGAAACCCAGGTACGGCGACACCGTCAACGCATCGGCCGCGAGGGGCGAGGTCCCGGTGAGGTAGGCGGCCGCGTAGGCGGCCATGGTGGAACCGATGTCGCCGCGTTTGGCGTCCAGCAGGACCAGCGCACCGGCCTGTCTCGTTGCGGCCAGGGCCTTCTCGAGGACGGCGACGCCCGCCGACCCGTACGACTCGAAGAAGGCCGATTGCGGCTTCAGCACCGCCACCGTGGGGCCCAGGGCCTCCACCACCGTCATCGTGAACCGTTCCAGCCCGCGCACGTCGGTCGGCAGACCCCAGTCCAGCAGCAGCTCCGGGTGCGGATCGATGCCGACGCACAAGGGCCCGCGGCGGTCGATCGCCGCCACCAACCTCGCGCCGAACGGCTGCAGTGTCGACATCCGGTGGTCCCTTCCTCGATTCCGGCAAACGGCGTAGAGCACATCAGACCGTCAGCCGCGGCGGGCGATGGCCTTGTTCAGCTCGGTGATCAGCGGCGGCCCGGAGAACACCAGGCCGCTGTAGACCTGCAGCAGGCTGGCACCGGCGTCGAGCATCCGCAGGCCGTCCTGCGCGGTGGAGATGCCGCCGACGCCGATCACCGGCAGGTCGCTGTGCGCCGTCACGAAGCGCACCACCTCAAGAGCCCTTGCGCCGAGCGGCTTCCCGGACAGTCCCCCGGCCTCCGCGGCCAGCGTGGCCTCGGCCTGGGTGACCCCGACCCGGCCGAGCGTGGTGTTCGTGGCGATGACCCCGGCGATGCCGTGATCGGTGCAGACCTGCAGCACCTCGGCGATGGCGTCGTCGGTCAGGTCGGGCGCGATCTTGACCAGAATCGGGGTGGGCCGTTCCTGTTGCTGACTCCACGCCAGGCTGCCGGCCTCGGCGGTGAGGGCGGCGAGCAGTTCGTCGAGCGGTCCGCGGTCCTGCAGCCGCCGCAGGCCAGGTGTGTTCGGGCTGGAGACGTTGACCGCGATGTAGTCGGCGTACCGGTAGACCGCGCGCAGCGACGTGAGGTAGTCACCCACCGCGGCCTCCACCGGCGTCACCTTCGACTTCCCGAGCGAGATGCCCAGCGGCACACCGATCGGCCCCACCCGCTCGAGGGTGGCCGCCAGCGCGGCGGCGCCGGCGTTGTTGAACCCCATCCGGTTGACGATCGACTCGGATCCGACCAACCGGAACAGCCGGGGCCGCGGGTTGCCCTGCTGCGCGTGGGCGGTGACGGTGCCGACCTCCACGAAGCCGAAACCCAGTGCCGGCCAGGCCTTCAGCGCGACGCCATCCTTGTCCATCCCGGCGGCCAGGCCCACCGCGGAGGGGAAGTCGACGCCGAACACCGTGCGCGGCGCCGGATGTGCGCGCCTGGTTGCGGCGACCAGCGCCAACGCGCGCCGCGACCGGGCCAGCCGGGACAGCACCCGCAGCGTGCGGTGGTGCGCCGTCTCGGCGTCGCCCTTCCCGGTCCGGAACAGCACCGGCCGGGCCACCCGCCGGTACGCGACACCGGTCACCCCCACCTGCGCACCCCCGTCCCGGTCACCGTCAGCCCGCGTGGCGTTCTCGGTCGGCGCGCATCCGGGCGTGCAGGACTTGCAGCGGAGCGACCCCGACGTCGGAGCGGGTCAGTGCCTCGATGCCCTGGATCGCGGCGGCGGCGCCGGCGACGGTGGTGATGCACGGGATGTCGGCGGAAACCGCGGCAGTGCGGATCTCGTACCCGTCCACGCGCGGACCGGACTGCCCGTACGGGGTGTTGATCACCAGGTCGATCTCGCCGGCCCGGATCATCTCCACCACCGTGCCCTCGCCGGTGCCGTGGCCCTCGAAGTACTTGGCGACCACCTCGACGTCCATCCCGTTGCGCTGCAGCATTTCCGCGGTGCCCTCGGTGGCCACGACCCGGAATCCGAGGTCCGCCAACCGCTTTACCGGGAAGACCATGGACCGCTTGTCCGCGTTGGCAACCGAGACGAACACCGTGCCCTTCGTCGGCAGCGACCCGTACGAGGCCGTCTGGGACTTTGCGAAGGCGGGGCCGAATGCCTTGTCGATGCCCATCACCTCGCCGGTGGAGCGCATCTCGGGTCCGAGCAGCGAATCCACCCCCGTGCCGTCGGGGCGGCGGAACCGGTGGAACGGCAGCACCGCCTCCTTCACCGCGACCGGAGCCCCGGGCGGGAGTGATCCGCCGTCACCGGTGGGCGGCAGCAAGCCCTCCGCGCGGAGGTCGGCGATGGTGGCGCCGAGCATGATCCTGGCCGCGGCCATCGCGAGCGGCACCGCCGTCGCCTTCGACGAGAACGGCACGGTGCGCGACGCTCTGGGGTTCGCCTCCAGCACGTACAACGTCTCGTCCTTGAGCGCGTACTGCACGTTCAGCAGGCCCTTGACGCCGACGCCCAGCGCGATCGCCTCGGTGTGCGCGCGTACCTTCGCGACATCGCTGCGGCCGAGGGTGATCGGCGGGAGCACGCAGGCGGAATCGCCGGAGTGGATGCCCGCCTCCTCGATGTGCTCCATCACCCCGCCGAGGTACACCTCGGTACCGTCGCACAGCGCGTCCACGTCGATCTCGATCGCGTCATCCAGGAACCGGTCGACCAGAACCGGGTGGTCGTCGGTGATCTCGGTCGCCCGATGGATGTAGTCGGCCAACGACGGCTCGTCGTAGACGATCTCCATGCCCCGGCCGCCCAGCACGTACGACGGCCGGACCAGCACCGGATAGCCCACCCGGGACGCGACGGCGCTGGCCTGCTGGAACGACGTCGCGGTACCGAACGCGGGCGCCGGCAAACCCGCCGCGTTGAGCAGCTCACCGAACCGGCCGCGGTCCTCGGCGAGGTCGATCGCGTCCGGCGAGGTGCCGAGAATGGTCACTCCGGCGTCCAGCAGTTCCTGCGCCAGCTTCAACGGGGTCTGCCCGCCCAGGGTGGGTATCACCCCCGCAACCGTGCCCGACTCCTGCTCGGCGGCAAGCACTTCCAGCACGTTCTCGATCGTCAGTGGCTCGAAGTAGAGCCGGTCGGAGGTGTCGTAATCCGTGGACACCGTCTCCGGATTGCAGTTGATCATCACCGTCTCGTAACCGGCATCGCGCAATGCGAGCGCGGCGTGCACACACGAGTAGTCGAACTCGATGCCCTGGCCGATCCGGTTAGGCCCGGAGCCGAGGATGATCACCTTCGGCCGGTCGACCTGTGGGGAGACCTCGGACTCGGCCGCCGGGTCGGTTTCGTAGGCCGAGTAGTGGTACGGCGTGGTCGCGGCGAACTCAGCGGCGCAGGTGTCGACGGTCTTGAAGACCGGCCGCACACCGTGCGTCCAGCGGAACTCCCGCACCGCCTTCTCCGAACCGAGATCCGGCCGCAGTGCGGCGATCTGGGCATCGGAGAGCCCGTACCGCTTGGCGGTGCGCAGCAGAACCGGGGTGAGCTCGGCCGCGTCCCGGACGTGCTCCCCGACCGAGCGAATCAGCTGGATCTGGTCGAGGAACCACGGGTCGATGCCACTTGCCTCGTGCACCTGCTCGACGGTCGCGCCGGCCGCGAGAGCCCGCTCCACCGTGTAGATCCGGCCGTCCAGCGGCACCTTCAGCTGCTCGAGCAGGTCCGCCGGGTCACCGGTGTCGACCGGATCCGGGCCGGTCCAGAACCCGCCCTGCTTGGTCTCCATGGACCGCATCGCCTTGCCGAGCGCCTCGGCGAACGACCGACCGATGGCCATCGCCTCGCCGACCGACTTCATGGTCGTGGTCAGCGTCGGGTCGGCGCCGGGGAACTTCTCGAACGCGAACCGTGGGATCTTCACCACCACGTAGTCCAGCGACGGCTCGAACGCGGCCGGGGTGGCCTTGGTGATGTCGTTGGCGATCTCGTCGAGCGTGTAGCCGATGGCGAGCTTCGCGGCGATCTTCGCGATCGGGAAACCGGTGGCCTTCGACGCGAGCGCACTGGACCGGGACACCCGTGGATTCATCTCGATGACGATGATCCGGCCGCTCTCCGGGTTGATCGCGAATTGGATGTTGCAGCCGCCGGTGGCGACGCCCACCTCGCGCAGGATGGCCAGGCCGAGGTCGCGCATCCGCTGGTACTCACGGTCGGTCAGCGTCATCGTGGGGGCCACGGTGATCGAGTCGCCGGTGTGCACGCCCATCGGGTCCAGGTTCTCGATCGAGCACACGACGACGGCGTTGTCGTTGCCGTCCCGCATCAGCTCCAGTTCGTACTCCTTCCAGCCGAGCACGCTCTCCTCGATCAGCACCGACGCGTGCGACGGGACGTACGAGCCGGAGGGATCGTCGTCGACCGGGCCGAACGACGCCTGGGACGCGGCCAGCCCGCGCCCGGCGATCCGCTCCAGGTCCTCCAGCGTGTACGCCATCCCGGAACCGAGGCCGCCCATCGTGAACGACGGCCGGACGACGACCGGCAGGCCGAGATCGGCGACGGCGGAACGCACCTCGTCCATCGTGTGGCACACGGCGGAGCGCGGGACGTCACCGCCGACGGAGCGCACGACGTCCTTGAAGATCTGCCGGTCCTCGCCGCGGTTGATCGCCGGGATGTCGGCACCGATCAGCTCCACGCCGTACTTCTCCAGCACCCCGCGCTCGTCCAGCGCGATCGCCGTGTTCAGCGCTGTCTGCCCGCCGAGGGTGGCCAGCACCGCGTCCACCGGGTACCCGCGGGCCAGCTGGTCGGCGAGCACCTTCTCCACGAACTCGGCGGTGATCGGCTCCACGTAGGTCGCGTCGGCGAACTCCGGGTCGGTCATGATCGTCGCCGGGTTGGAGTTGATCAGCGACACCCGGATGCCCTCGCTGCGCAGCACCCGGCAGGCCTGGGTGCCGGAGTAGTCGAACTCGCAGGCCTGCCCGATGACGATCGGGCCGGAGCCGATCACCAGCACGTGCGAGATGTCGGTGCGGCGGGGCATCAGGCGGTCACCTTTCGGGTCGGGTCCGGGATCCGGCGCGGAACCCTGCCGGTGTCTTCCACCATCAAATCGACGAAACGGTCGAACAGGTAGCCGGCATCGTGCGGGCCGGCCGCCGCCTCGGGATGGAACTGCACCGAGAACGCCAGCCGGTCAAGGCACTCCAGCCCCTCCACGACGCCGTCGTTGAGGCAGCTGAACGCCACCCGGACCCGGCCGAACTCGGTGTCGGTGACGCCGTCGAGCGGGGCGTCGACCGCGAAGCCGTGATTGTGCGAGGTGACCAGCACCCGGCCGGTGCCGTGGTCGCGCACGGGTTGGTTGATCCCGCGGTGCCCGAACTTGAGCTTGTAGGTGCCGAAACCCAGCGCCCGGCCGAGGATCTGGTTACCGAAGCAGATACCGAACAGCGGGATCCGATCGGCGAGCACTGCCTTGGCCAGGGCGACGGTGGCGTCCGCGGTGGCCGGGTCGCCGGGGCCGTTGGACAGGAATACTCCGTCGACCTTCAGCGCGCGGATCTGCTCGATGGTGGTGCTCGCCGGCAGCACGTGGGTCCGGATGCCGCGGGCCGCCAGCATCCGCGGGGTGTTCGCCTTGATCCCCAGGTCGATCGCGGCGACGGAGAAGATCTCCTCGCCCTCGGCGGGCACGGTGTAGCCGCCCGCGGTGCTGACGTCACCGGTCAGGTCGGCGCCGGCCATCGGCGGCTGTGCCTTCACCTCGGCGACGAGGTCCGCGATCACTGTTCGGTCGGCCACGCCGCCGGCTTCCAGCGGCAGTGCTTGCCCGCTGAAGATCCCGCAGCGCATCGCGCCGGCGGTGCGCAGGTGGCGGGTCAGCGCCCGCGTGTCGATTCCCGAGATCCCCACCACTGCCTGCCGTTCCATCTCCTCCGGCAGCGAGCTCGTCGCCCGGTAGTTGGACGGCCGCGGCGACAGGTCCCGGATGACGAACCCGGACACCCAGATGCGCGGGGATTCGTTGTCCGACGGGTTGTCCGGGCCGTGCCCGGTGCCCGGCCCGTCGCCGGCCACCCACCCGGTGTTGCCGATCTGCGGCGCCGTGGCCACCACCACCTGCCGGCGGTACGACGGGTCGGTCAGCGTCTCCTGGTACCCGGTCATCCCGGTGGCGAAGACGGCCTCGCCGAACGCCGCCCCGGTGGCACCGAAACTCTCGCCGCCGTAGTACTCGCCGTCCTCCAGGACCAGCAGTGCCGGTCCTGGTGTCGATCCGGCAGGCCCGGTCATCGCGTCACTCCGTTCGTGGGGTCGGTGCCGCCGTCGGGCGCCGGTGCTGGTGTCTGGTCGACCGCCGTGGTCCCGGCCCGCGGATGGGCGGGGACGAGAGCGACTGCGGCGTCGAGGAAGTCGTCCTGCGCGTCGGAGTCGTCGGAGCGGAACCCGCTGTCCAGCAGCGTGTCACCGAGCGACCAGCGGACGACGAGGATGCCGTCGGACTGTCCGATCACCTTGCCGGCGATGCCGGGCGCGGTCGTGACTGCAACGAGATCGGCTGTGGGGATGAAGATGTCGGCCTCACCATCGCGTTCGATGCAGACGCCCTCGTCGGACAGCCGGATGGCGCCGGCGGCCCGGCGGCCCAGGCCGTGCGCGACGATCCGGTCCTGCCACGAGCCGGCCGTCGTCGTCGACACGTACATGCCGGTCACCGGCGGCACCAGGTCCGGTCCCAGATCGTCCGGTACTGCGGGGAGGGCCGGCAGATCGGTCTGCCGGCCGGCGCGGTGCCGCCAGCCGACGGACAGCCCGTAGACGGCGAGCAGGCACACCGCGACGCACGCGATCACCAGGAGTGCTCTTTCCACAGGTCAGCTCCCCGCCAGCGCGTCGGCGCCCGAGAGCACGGCGTCAGCGCCCGACGGCACCGCGCCGTCAGCGGCGGTGCACCGCCCTCGCAGGTACGTGGCGACCACCCGGCCGCGCAGCTCCATCCCCTCGAACGGGGTGTTGTGCGACAGCGACGCGAGCGTCCGGCCGCGCACCGTCCACCTCGCCTGCGGGTCGATCAGCACCAGATTGGCCGGTTCCCCGGCGGCGATCGGCCGGCCCTGGTCGGGCAGCCCGCCGATCCGCGCCGGCGCCTCGGACATCACCCGGGCAACGCCGCGCCAGTCCAGCAGACCCGGTTCGAGCATGGTCTCGATCACCACCGACAGCGCCGTCTGCAGCCCGAGCATGCCGGGACTGGCGTTGTCCCATTCGGTTTCCTTGTCCTGACTGGCATGCGGGGCGTGATCTGTCGCGACGATGTCGATCACCCCGTCCGCGAGCGCCTGCCGCAGCGCGGCCACGTCGCCGGAGGTGCGCAGCGGTGGGTTGACCTTGAACACCGGGTCGTACCCGACCGCCCGCTCGTCGGTGAGCAACAGGTGGTGCGGGGTCACCTCGGCGGTGACGGTGGTTCCGCGCCGCTTGGCCGCCGCGACCACCTCGACGGAGCCGGCACTGGAGACGTGGCAGACGTGCAGCCGGGACCCGACGTGGTCGGTCAGCAGGCAGTCGCGGGCGATGATCGCCTCCTCCGCGACGGCGGGCCAGCCGGTCAGCCCCAGCCGGGCGGAGACGTCACCCTCGTGCATCTGCGCGCCCTCGGTCAGCCGCGGCTCCTGCGCGTGCTGGGCGATGACGCCGTCGAACGCCTTGACGTACTCCAGCGCCCGGCGCATCAGCAGCGGATCGGACACGCAGTCACCGTCATCGGAGAACACCCGGACCGCAGCAGCGGACGTCGCCATCGCGGCGAGCTCGGCGAGCCGTTCACCCTTGCGTCCCACGGTGACGGCACCGATCGGGTGCACGTCCACCAGGCCGACGTCCCTGCCCAGCCGGTACACCTGCTCCACCACGCCGGCGGTGTCGGCGGTGGGATCGGTGTTCGGCATGGCGAACACGGCGGTGTAGCCGCCGAGCGCCGCCGCCTCGGAACCGGTCTGCACCGTCTCGGCGTCCTCCCGGCCCGGCTCGCGCAGGTGGGTGTGCAGATCGACGAGCCCGGGGAGCACGATCAGGCCTGCGCCGTCGACTTTCTCGGCGTCCGCCGCGAGCGAGTGGACGGCCGCGTCGTGGCCGGTGGCCGCGATCAGCCCATCGATCAGCAGCAGGTCCAACGGCTGCTCGCCGTAGGGCGCGGCGCCGGTGATCAGGGTCGCGCCGGTCATGCCGCTCCTTCCGTTCCGTGCTGTGCCGGCGCGTCGGCCGCCGGGGTGATCTCGCCGGACAGCAGCAGGTACAGCACCGCCATCCGCACGGTCACGCCGTTCGCGACCTGTTCCACGATCACCGACCCGGGACCGTCGGCGACTTGCGGGGTGATCTCCATGCCGCGGTTCATCGGGCCCGGGTGCAGCACGATCCCGTGCCCGGCGATCAGCGCGCGGCGCCGGGAGTCGAGCCCGTAGGAGCGGCTGTACTCCCGGGCGGTCGGGAAGAAGGCACCGCTCATCCGTTCCCGCTGCACCCGCAGCATCATCACCGCGTCCACGCCGGTGAGCGCCGCATCCAGGTCGTAGGACACCGCGGCCGGCCAGGTGTCGACGCCCACCGGCAGCAGCGTGGGCGGCGCCACCAGCGTCACGTCGGCGCCGAGCGTGGACAGCAGCAGCACGTTGGATCGGGCGACCCGGGAGTGCAGGACGTCACCGACCACCACGATCCGCCGGCCGGCAAGTGCGCCCAGGTGGCGTTGCAGGGTGAAGGCGTCGAGCAGGGCCTGCGTCGGGTGCTCGTGCGTGCCGTCACCGGCGTTGATGACGTGCCCGTCCACCCAGCCGGACAGTTGCTGGGGCGCACCGGAGGACGAGTGCCGGCAGACGACGGCGTCCGCGCCCATCGCCTGCAGCGTCCACGCCGTGTCCTTGAGCGTCTCGCCCTTGGACACCGAGGAGCCCTTCGCCGAGAACGTGATGACGTCGGCGGACAGCCGCTTGGCGGCCAGCTCGAACGACAGCCGGGTGCGGGTGGAGTCCTCGAAGAACAGGTTGACCACGGTGCGCCCGCGCAGGGTCGGCAGCTTGCGTACCTCGCGGCCGGCCATCGCCTGCTCGATCCGCTCCGCCGTGGACAGCACGTACTCGGCGGTGGCCAGGTCCAGGTCGGCGGCGGACAGCAAATGTCGTGGCAACCTGACGGCCGGCTGCCGGACGGCCGCGGCCTGGACGGCGTCCGCGACGGACCGGTTGTCCTTTGCACCACCGGTCACCGAACCGGCGTCCCGGCTCGCGCCGGTTCCCGCCTCCTGCCGCGGAGCGGGCGCTGTGCCCTCGGATGGGGATTTCACCCGATCGGTGGGCCGCACGGATGTCGTCATGACTGCCCCCTGGCGGTTGAGTGATCCTTTCGGGCGTCGGAGGCGCCCGCCATCTGTGGCTCCGGCACGGCGCTCCTGATCACCTGCACGGCGTCCACGCCGTCGATCTCGGTCAGCCGGACCGCAACGTCGTCACCGAAGGCTGTCGGGATGTTCTTGCCGACGTAGTCGGCGCGGATCGGCAGTTGCCGGTGCCCGCGGTCGACCAGCACGGCAAGTTGGACGACGGCCGGACGGCCGTGGTCGCGCAGTGCGTCCAGGGCGGCCCGCACGGTGCGCCCGGAGTACAGGACGTCGTCGACGAGTACGACGATGGCATCGGTGATGCCGCCGTCCGGCAGCCTGGTCTCCTCCAGCGCGCGCGGCGGATGCAGCCGCAGGTCGTCGCGGTACAGGGTGATGTCAAGCGCGCCAACGTCGACCGGGCGGCCGGCGAACGCGCCGAGCCGCTCACCGAGTCGTCGGGCGAGAAACACGCCCCTGGTGGGAATCCCGAGCAACACCACCGGACGGTCGCCGTTGCGCTCGAGGATCTGGTGCGCGATCCGGTCGATGGTCCGGGCTATGTCGGCCGCGCCGAGGATCTGATGGGCCGCCGCCTCCGCCGGGGAGGCCGCGGCGGGGAGGGCACCGTCCGTGCCCGCTGTGAACACCGGTGTCGATGGATCAGTCGACCGGGCTCGTTCCGTGCCGGCCTGAGCTGGGCGCGAGAGCACCACTCATGACCTCCTTTCCCGCCTCACTGGACGGTTCTTAAAGGATGTCGATCGCGCCGGTGTCCGCCCGTACGGGTACGGCCGGGAGTTCGGCGCTGGCGAGAAGGTTACCAATGCGGGAGCGCCGCACCGTCCACCACAGCGACCACGGCCGTGTGACACTCGCCGACCGGCGGTCACGGCGCGAAGCAGGACGCACTGGTCCGCGGCGAGTCCGGTTGGCACGACGCTCGGTTCTGCGACTACTCTGCGTACACAAGTGCCTCATCGCCACAGAGTCCGCGTCAAGGAGCCGACATGTCCCAGGACTATGCCCACGCATTGGGTGCGCGGTTGCGTGCCATCAGGGCACAGCAGGGCCTGAGCCTGCACGGCGTCGAGGAGAAGTCCGAGGGCCGCTGGAAGGCCGTCGTGGTCGGCTCCTACGAGCGCGGTGACCGGGCCGTGACCGTCGCCAAGCTCGCCGAGCTGGCGGAGTTCTACGGTGTCCCGGTGGCCGAACTGCTGCCGGACGCGCGGGCCACGCGGCGCGGTTCGTCCAGCCCCAAGCTGGTCATCGATCTGCAGCGTCTGGGCGAGCTGCCCACCCATCAGGCCGGCCCGCTGGCTCGGTACGCGGCCGCGATCCAGTCGCAGCGCGGTGACTACAACGGCAAGATCCTTACCATCAGGTCCGAGGACCTCCGGTCACTGGCCGTGATTTACGACATGAGCGCAGAGGATCTCACCGACCAGCTGATGCACTGGGGCGTGCTGCCGCAGGGCACCGAGCTGGACTGATCCTGCTGCTCGACCGGCCGGCGCGATGCCGGCCGTCAGGCCCCGCGCAGCTGCGGGCTGAGCACGGCCAGCCCGCCCAGCACCCCGTTGACGAATTTCGGCGAGTCGTCGGTGGACAGCAGCTTTGCGGCGTCCACCGCCTCGTTCACCACCACCGCCGGTGGCACGTCCAGCGAGTACAGCAGCTCGTACACGGCGATCCGCAGGATCGTCCGGTCCACCGCGGGCATCCGCTCCAGGGTCCACCCGCGCGAGTGCTCGGTCAGCAGGCCGTCGATCCGGCCCTGGTGCTCGACAACCCCGCGGACCAGGGACTCGGCGTAGTCGCCCATCGGTGACCAGGAGTGCAGGTCCGGACCGGTGGGCGGTTCCATCCGTTCGGCGAGCACGACGAGCGGGTCGACACCCCGCGCCTCGGCGGCGAAGAGCACGTCGAGCGCGCGTTTGCGGGACTTGCTACGGGCGGACACAGCGGCCGGCTTTCTCTACGGGTGCGGAACTGACGGTGGGCGGTGCCGCCCGAGTCAGCTGTTGACCCGGCCGAGGTAACGGCCGTCCCGGGTGTCGACCTTGATCTTGTCGCCGGTGTTGAGGAACAGCGGCACGTTGATCTCCGCACCGGTCTCCAGGGTCGCCGGCTTGGTGCCGCCGGTCGACCGGTCGCCCTGCAGGCCGGGATCGGTGTGCGACACCACCAATTCGACGGATGCGGGCAGCTCCACGTACAGCACCACGCCGTTGTTCTGGGCGACCATCGCCTGCTGGTTCTCGAGCAGGAAGTTGGCGGTGTCACCGACCGTGGCGGCCGGGACGGTGATCTGGTCGTAGGTGTCGGGGTCCATGAAGACGAAGTCGGCGCCGTCCTTGTAGAGGAAGGTCATGTCCCGCTTGTCGACCGTCTCGGTGTCGACCTTCACGCCCGCGTTGAACGTCTTGTCCACGACCTTGCCGGTCAGGACGTTCTTCAGGGTGGTCCGCACGAACGCCGGGCCCTTGCCCGGCTTGACGTGCTGGAACTCGGTGATTGTCCACAGCTGGCCCTCGAGGTTGAGGACGAGGCCGTTCTTGAAGTCGCTGGTCGAAGCCATGTGTCGCTTGCCTTTCGCTGTCCGCCCGGCCGCGTGCGCCCGAACCGGCTCGTGCCGAACTGGATGATCCGTCTGGGATCCGGTCGTGCGCCCGATGCCATCAGGTCAGCACGCAAAGCTCTCTCGAGGTCTGCGTCAGGACGGAATAGCCGTCCGCGCGGATCACGCCGGTGTCCTCGATCCGTACGCCACCACGACCGGGGAGATACACCCCCGGCTCCACGGTGACGCACATGTCGGGGACCATGATACTGGCCGATTCGCGCGCCAGACTCGGTGCTTCGTGGATCTGCAGTCCCACCCCGTGCCCCAGGCCGTGGGAGAACTGCGGCCCGTACCCGGCCGCGGCGATCACGTCGCGGGCGGCGGCGTCGATCTGCGCGCCGGTCGCGCCGACGACGGCGGCGGCCCGGCCCGCCGCCTGCGCGTCGTGCACCAGCCGGTAGATGTCGCGCTGCCAGTCCGCCGGGGCACCGAGCACGAACGTCCTGGTCATGTCGGAGTGGTAGCCGTCGACAGTGGCGCCGAAGTCGAGCTTGACGAAGTCCCCGGCGGCCAGCACGGCGCCGGTCGGCCGGTGGTGCGGCACGGCGCTGTTCGGGCCGGCCGCGACGATCGTCTCGAACGACGGGCCCTCGGCACCCAGCCTGCGCATCCGCTCGTCCAGGTCCAGACCCACCTCACGCTCCGTGCGCCCCGGACGCAGACCGCCGGCGTCGATCAGCTCCTCCAGCGCCCGGTCGGCGATCGCGCATGCCCTCCGCAGGAGGTCGATCTCGCCGGTGTCCTTCACCGCCCGCAATCCCTCCACCAGGTCGACGGTCGGCGCGAGTTCGATGCCGGCACCGGCCTGCGCCGCGGTGGACTGCAGCGCACCGTGATCGGCGACGCTCACTGCCCTGGCCTCGAAACCGACGACCCCGTCCGGTGCCCGGCGCAGCAGGGCGCGGTCGCACGGCCGGTCGATCAGCACCGGCAGGTCGGGCACCTCCTGCTGCGCCTGGGTGGTGTAACGGCCGTCGGTGCAGAACCGGGTGCGCGGGTCACCGTCGTCGGCGGCCCCGGCCAGCTCGGCGTCGCGCAGCCGCTGCGCGCCGCCGTCCTCGTCGTCGGTGCCGACCACCAGCAGCGCGGCATTGGACCCGGTGAAGCCGGTCAGGTACCGGACGTTGATCAGGTCGGTGACCAGCAGCACATCGATGCCGGTGTGCAGCATGGCGGCGCGGAGCAGCGCCCTGCGGCGCGCGTGGTCGCCGGGGGCCGACGGCGCGGCGTCAGTGGTCACGCAGCAGATCGTAGGCGCACGCCGCGGGTCCCATCGGCCCGTCCTACAGGTCGATGGCGCGGGCCCGTGGCTTCTGGCCGGCCACCACCGAATAGGCGGCGGCCAGCAGGGACGGGTCGGGCCCGACCAGCCGTGCCGGCCTGGCCAGCGCCTCGAGGATGACGAAACGCAGTGTGCCGGAACGGGTCTTCTTGTCCGAGCCCATGATCCGGACGAGCTCGCCCAGCGCGTCCGGGTCGTACGTCGTCGGCAGGCCCAGGGTGTGCAGCACGGTGAGATGACGGTCGGCGGTTGCGTCCTCGAGCCGGCCGGCCGCCCTGGCCAGCTCCGCGGCGAACACCAGCCCGACCGAGACCGCGGCACCATGCCGCCACCGGTACCGCTCCCGCTTCTCGATGGCGTGCGCGAGAGTGTGCCCGTAATTGAGGATCTCGCGCAGCTCGGCCTCCCGCAGGTCGGCTGCGACGACATCCGCCTTGACGCTGACGGCACGCCGGACGAGCTCCGGCAGGGCGGCGCCGGCGGGGTCGACGGCGGCCGTGGAGTCGACCTCGATGAGGTCGAGGATCGCCGGGTCGGCGATGAACCCGCACTTGACCACTTCCGCCATCCCGGCGACCAGCTCGTTCGGCGCGAGGGTCTCCAGGGTGGCGAGGTCGGCGATGACGGCGGACGGCTCGTAGAACGCGCCGACCATGTTCTTGCCGGCGTCGGTGTTGATGCCGGTCTTCCCGCCGACCGCCGCGTCGACCATGCCGAGCAGGGTGGTCGGAACGTGCACGACGGCGACACCGCGCATCCAGGTGGCCGCCGCGAATCCGGCGACGTCGGTCACCGAACCACCGCCGAGGCCGATCACCACGTCCCGCCGGTCGAGGCCGATCTGCCCGAACACGTTCCAGCAGAAACCCAGCACCGTCAGGTTTTTCGCGTCCTCGGCGTCCGGCACCTGCAGCAGGTGCACTTCCGGACCGGCATCGGCGACGGCCTCCCGGATCACCTCGGCGGTCGCGGCCAGCGTCGGCGGGTGGACCAGCGCGGCCCTGCTGGCACCGGTGGCGACCGTTGCCGCGACAAGTTCGTCGAGCAGTCCGCGCCCGATGACGACGTCGTACGGCGCCGCCGATTCCACCCGGACGGTGGCCGGTTCCCCGCTCATGCCAGCCCCAGCTTCTCCGCGATCGACGCGGCCACCTCGTTGATGCCGTTGTCGTCGGTGCGCACCACGATCGTGGCGACCTCCTCGTACAGGGCCGCCCTGGCATCGAGCAACGACTTGTAGGTCGCGCGCGGGTTCACCCCGGTCAACAGCGGCCGGTTCGACGACAGGCCGGTGCGTTTGACGCCGGTGGGCATCGTGACGCTGAGGAACGCGACGGTCTGCTCTTTCAGCCGCGCCCTCGTCTCGGGGTCGAGGACGGCGCCGCCGCCGAGCGCGAGCACCCCGCGGTGTTCACTGAGCGCGGTGGCCACGGCGACCTTCTCCATCGCCCGGAACGCGGGCTCGCCGTCGGTCACGAAGATGTCCGGGATCGACCGGCCCGCGGCAGCGGCCACGTCGGCGTCGGTATCCCGGAGCGCGGTTCCGGTGAGCCGGGCCAACGCGCGGCCGACCGTGGTCTTGCCCGAGCCGGGCGGACCGACGAGCACCACCAGCGGCCCGGTCCGTTCGGCGACCGGTTCGCTCATCGGGTCTGGGCGGGCGCGTCGGCCGGCTCGAGCGCGCCCTGCGGTCCATCCGCGGCCGGTGCGTCGGTGATGGGCAGGGTGTCGGCCAGCGTCGCCAGATAGGCCTGCACGTTGCGAATCACCTCGGGAACCGAGTCCCCGCCGAACTTCTCGGTCACCGCGTCGGCGACCACGAGGGCAACCATCGCCTCGGCGACCACGCCGGCGGCCGGGACGGCGCAGACGTCGCTGCGCTGATGGATGGCCACCGCCTCCTCGCCGGTCGCGACGTCGAGGGTGGCGAGTGCCCGCGGCACGGTGGAGATCGGCTTCATGGCGGCCCGCACCCGCAGCACCTCGCCGTTGGTCATGCCGCCCTCGATGCCGCCGGCCCGGTTGGACCGCCGGGTGACTCCGGGGTGACGCGGGTCGATTTCGTCGTGAGCCTTGGATCCGCGGCGCCGGGCGGTGGCGAAACCGTCGCCGAGCTCGACGCCCTTGATGGCCTGGATGCCCATCAGCGCCGCCGCGAGCCGCGCGTCGAGCCGGCGGTCGCCGTGCACGAAGGAACCCAGCCCGGGCGGCAGCCCGTAGACCAGGACCTCGACCACTCCGCCGAGAGTGTCGCCGTCGGCCTTCGCGGCCTCGATCTCGGCGATCATCGCGGCGGCCGAATCCGGGTGCAGCGCCCGGACCGGTGAGGCGTCGATGGCGTCCCGGTCGGCGGGCGTCGGCAGCGGACCGTCGACGGCGTCGCCCTCACCGATCGAGACGACGTGCGAGACGACCTCCGCGCCGAGCGTCACGCGGAGGAACTGCTGGGCCACCGTGCCGAGCGCCACCCGGGCGGCGGTCTCCCGTGCCGACGCGCGCTCCAGCACGGGGCGGGCGTCGTCGAAGCCGTACTTCTGCATGCCGGCGAGGTCGGCGTGGCCGGGCCGCGGGCGGGTGAGCGGCGCGTTGCGCGCCTGCGTTCGCAGGGCCTCGGCGGTCGCCGCGTCGGGCGGGTCGGGAGCCATGATCTGCTCCCACTTGGGCCATTCGGTGTTGCCGATCTCGACCGCGAACGGGCCGCCCAGACTGACCCCGTGCCGGACGCCGCCGAGCAGCGTCACCTGGTCCTGCTCGAACTTCATCCGCGCGCCGCGGCCGTACCCCAGCCGGCGGCGGGCCAGTTGGGTGGCGATATCGGACGAGGTCACCGGCACCCCGGCCGGCAGTCCTTCCAGGACGGCGACCAGGGCGGGACCATGGGATTCACCTGCGGTGAGCCAGCGCAACACGCGCGCCATCCTGCCACGGAACAGCGCATGCACGGCGCGAGCGCAGCGTCAGCCGCGAGGGGGCGGCTCGTCGAGGATCTTTCCCGCCAGGTGGTACCCGTGCAGGCGTCCGACCGCGTCCGGCCTGCTGGCACATAACAAGCGTCGCCGCGACCGGTGCACGCAGCCGGATGTTCAGTGCGCGGCCTCCCACGCGCCGTACGCGTCGTGCACGACCCTGATCACGTCTTCGACGTCGTCGGTGACGTGCAGCAGGTCCAGGTCCGGCGGCGAGATGTTGCCTGCACCGGCCACCGACGAGCGGATCCAGTCCGCCAGACCACCCCAGTATTCGGAGCCGAACAGCACGACAGGGAACTTCGTCACCTTCTTCGTCTGCACCAGGGTCAGCGCCTCGAACAGCTCGTCGAGGGTGCCGAACCCGCCCGGCAGACAGACATAGGCCTGGGAGTACTTGACGAACATCGTCTTGCGGGCGAAGAAGTAGCGGAAGTTGATGCCCAGGTCGACGTACTGGTTCAGGCCCTGTTCGAAGGGCAATTCGATGCCGAGCCCGACGGACATCCCGTCAGCCGCCTTGGCACCCTTGTTTGCCGCCTCCATGATCCCGGGACCGCCGCCGGTGATCACCGCGAAGCCCTCGCGGGCCAGCGCGGCACCGATCTCCTCCGCCTTGCCGTAGTAGAAGCTGCCCCGCTTGGTTCGCGCGGACCCGAACACCGTCACCGCTCGGGGCAGGCCGGCAAGGGCGCCGAAGCCCTCGACGAACTCCGCCTGGATCCGCAGCACGCGCCAGGGGTCGGTGTGCACCCAGTCGCTGGGCCCGCGGGAGTCCAGCAACCGCTGATCGGTGGTGCTGCTGTTGGTGGATTCGCGCTGGTCGCCGCGCAGCCGCACAGGGCCGCGGAAGCGTTCGGACACGTGTCCGTCCGGCAGCGGGGCGCGTGGGTCCTCGAATTCAGTCACCTGAGCAACAGTAATGACGCCAGGGGTCACGCACGGTCGCCGCCCCGGTCGCGTCGGCGACTGGTCGCCGCGCCGTTACCGGCAGTTCACCGGTCGCGGCCGCCCGTACCCACCGGTCAGGCCAGGAATCCCCGCAGCACCCCGGTCATCTCGCGGATCTGCTCCCGCGACACGTGCTCCTCCCGGGTGTGCGCGAGAGACGGGTCGCCGGGGCCGTAGTTCACGGCGGGGATGCCGAGCGCGGCGAACCGGGACACGTCGGTCCAGCCGAACTTGGCCCTGGGCGCCCCATCGGTGGCCGCGACGAATTCCGCGGCGGCCGGCGCGGACAGGCCGGGCAACGCACCCGCCGCGACGTCGAGCACCGTCATCTCAACATCGCCGAAGAGGTCGGCCAGCACCTCGACGGCCTGGGCCGGGGTGCGGTCGGGGGCGAACCGGAAGTTCACCTTGACCACGCACTCATCGGGGATGACGTTGGACGCCACCCCACCGGTGATGGACACCGCGTTGATGCCCTCGTGGTACTCGCACCCGTCGATGTCGACGATCCGGCCCTGCACTGCGGCCAGCCGGCTCAGGACGTCGGCGGTCTTGTGGATCGCGTTGTCTCCCAACCATGATCGTGCCGCGTGCGAGCGGCGCCCGCGGATCGTCAGCGCCACCGCGGCCGTTCCCTGGCAACCGGCCTCCACCTCCCCGTTGGTGGGTTCGCCGAGGATCGCCAGGTCCGCCGCCAGCCATTCCGGACACTCGGCCTGGATGCGGGTCAGCCCGTTGCGCTCGTACTCCACTTCCTCGCAGTCGTAGAAGACGAAGGTCAGGTCCCGGGACGGCTGGTCCAGGGTGGCGGCGAGGTGCAGCAGCATCGCGTCGCCCGACTTCATGTCGGTCGTGCCGCAGCCGTGCAGGGTGTCGCCGTCACGGCGGGAGGGCACGTTGTCGGCGATCGGCACCGTGTCGATGTGCCCGGCCAGCAGCACCCGCGTCGGCCGGCCGAGGTCGGTGCGGGCCAGCACGGAGTTGCCGACCCGCAGCACTTCCAGCCCGCTGATCCGGCGGAGCGCGGCTTCGATCGCGTCGGCGATCACCGTCTCCGTTCCGGAAACCGACGGGATGTCGACCAGCGCGGCCGTCAGATCGGCGGGGTCGGAGCGCAGATCAAGCACGGGTGCCGAGAAGCCCGTTGTCGTGGACAAGGTGTCTGCGGTGTCGGAGTCTGGCACGACAGGCACAGTACCGTCGGCGTCGTGCGCACCCCCGTCAAGATCAGCCTGGCCGTCATCGGGCTGGTGGTGGTGCTCGCGGCCGTGGTGGTGGGCGGGCTGCTGATCTGGCGGCCCGGCTTTCTGGCCGGCCCGGAGTGCACGGTGCCCGGTGATCCTGCCCCGGGAGCGGCGTCCCCGACGGTGGAGCTCACCGCCGTGCAGCTGCAGCACGCGTCGACCATCAACGCAGTGGGCCTGTCCCGGGGCATCCCGGAGCGCGGTCGCATCATCGCCGTCGCCACCGCTTACCAGGAGTCGACACTACGGAACCTGCCCGACGGTGACCGCGACTCCGTCGGGCTGTTCCAGCAGCGTCCATCGCAGGGCTGGGGCACGCCGCAGCAGATCGGCGATCCGGTGTACGCGTCGAACAAGTTCTACGACGCGCTGGTGGAGGTGCCCGACTGGGAGCGGCTGCCGTTGACCCGGGCCGCACAGGCCGTCCAGTACTCCGCATTCCCCGATGCGTACGCGCGGTGGGAACCCCGAGCGACGACCCTGGTACGTGAGCTGAGCGGGGACGCCGCACTGCAATTGTCCTGCCGCGCCGGAGCGGTCGGCCCGACGATGGATCACCCGCAACGCCTGCAACCCGCCGGCACCGACGGCGCAACCCCGGCCCTGGTGACCGTCCTGGCATCGGCCGGGGCGGAGTACGGCGGGCTGACGGTGCAGTCCGTGTCGGCGGACGGCCGGACCGCGACGGCCGCCGTCGCACCTGATGGCTTGTCGCCGGAGGCGGCCGGCCGGTCGCTCGGCGCCTGGGCCGTTGCCCACGGCGCCGGCTCCGACGTCGTCGAGGTCGCCGTCGCCGGGCAGCTCTGGGCCGACAACGAGTGGCGCACCGACACCTCCGTCGGTGATCTCGCGCAGGCCAGGATCACGGTGGCGGGATAGCCGCCAGCAGCACCTCCGCGGCCGTCCGGGCTCCGGGTGCCCGCGGTCGGCGACGCAGCCCGTCGTGCAGCGCAGTCCCGGTCACCAGTCCCGCATCGACTGCGTCCCGCACCAGCGCCTGCCCATCGGACATGGCCATCGTCCGCGCACAGTCGATCACCGTCCTGACCGGCGAGGTCACCACCAGATCGTCGACGACGTCCACCTCGTCCGGCTCGAGAATGCCGCGATGCACCCAGATCGACCGGCCGCGGCGGGATTTCGCCGGCGGTGGCCGGGTGATGTGCACGACAACCGGAGCGGCGGCCGGCACCCTCAAGCCGTGCACCGCTGCCGCCGAGACGTGACTGAGCACAGAGCCGGCAGCGAGCCCGGGCAGCACCGTGGCGGCGACCGCACGGCCGATGGCAGTGGCGTCCCGATGCGCATGCAGGGTCGCCGGCGCGTAGACCCCGGGCAGCACGGTGACCAGGCTCCCGACCGTGAGCGCGCGCCGGATCATGCTGTCCGACAACCCTTCTGCGAGTAGCCGGGACCGGGTCAACAACCACGGCGCGTCTGGCAATGTCATGCGGTGCACGCTGCCGCCGGCACCGGCTGCACGCCGGTCGTTGCCATCGGATGTGGACAACTCCCACGCCCTCGGGTTCCAGCACGGTCGAGATCGGTCCCAGGTTCACCGTTGTGCACACGTCAGGCACCGGGCGCTTGACAGGCCCGCAAGTGACGGTGCTGCCGGCCGATAGGCTCCGCGCCATGAGCGACCCCACCGCCGAGATGCTGTCCGACGGCGCCTACGGAACCGGTCTGGCAACCGTGACCGCCGGCGGCACCGTGCTCGACGTCTGGTACCCGGCGCCGGCGCTGCTGAGCTCGCCGACGGCGCCGGCCGAGCAACCCGAGTTGCGGTTGGCGGAACGGTCGGACGACATCCGCGGCGTCCGCCAGCGCGTGCTGCAGACCCGGATCCGCTCGCTGGCCGACGCGCCGGCCGACACCGCGGACGCCTACCTGCGGCTGCATCTGCTCTCCGCGCGGCTGGTCCGGCCGCGGACGATCAACCTGGACGGCATTTTCGCCGTACTACCGAACAACGTGTGGACCTCGTTGGGGCCGGTGCCGCCCGACGACGTCGACCGGGTCCGGTTGGAGGCAGCGATCGCCGGCGTCCGCCTGTCGGTGTTCGGCGTCGACAAGTTTCCCCGGATGACCGATTACGTGGTGCCGTCCGGGGTGCGGATCGCGCACGCCGACCGGGTGCGCCTCGGCGCGCATCTCGCGGCGGGCACCACCGTGATGCACGAGGGATTCTGCAACTACAACGCCGGCACGATCGGCACGTCGATGGTCGAGGGCAGGATCTCACAGGGCGTGATCGTCGGTGACGGCAGCGACGTCGGCGGTGGTGCATCGATCATGGGCACCCTCTCCGGTGGCGGCAAGGAGCAGGTCACCATCGGCGCGGGCTGCCTGCTCGGCGCGAACTCCGGCGTCGGCATCTCGCTCGGTGACGGCTGCGTCGTCGAGGCCGGGCTCTACCTCACCGGTGGCACCAAACTCATCCTCAAGGACGGTTCCGACCGGGTGCTGAAGGCCGCGGAGCTGTCCGGCACCGCGGGCCTGCTGTACCGGCGCAACTCGCTGACCGGAGGTGTGGAGGCCGTGCCGCGCACCGGGTCGTGGGGCGGCCTGAACACCGCCCTGCATACACACTGACCATCCTGACGCGCCCGTGACGGGCGTCGCGGTTGTCCGAATCGGGCGGGTCGAGCGGGTTTGTGGCGCGGGTACGGGATACTCGTCTCGTGCCTCCGAGAACCCGCCGCCGCGCCGGCCCCCGGCCGGCGCCCGTCATTTCCCAGGATCTGTACACCGACAAGGCGCTGCACGAGCGCCCGGACCGGGGAAAGGGCGGCGGCAAGCGCCGCAAGGAGCGCAACGGAAGCGAGCCGACCAATGGTGCCACCGGCCGTGCGCCGAACGGTGCCGGTCCGGCCGACAGCCCCAGCAGCAACGGCGGTGGTCGCAACGGGTCCGCCGAGCACCTGTCGCCGCAGCCGGTGACTCCGGGGCCGCTGAGCACCGCGGACTCCGCCGACTCTCTCGACACTGCCGAGGCCGACCGGGTGGACGGTGACAGCCACCCCGTTCTCGCTCCCCCGCCGCGTCCGGCGCCCCGCCGCCCCGGCCTCATCCCCACCGACATCGCCGACACCATCGGCCCCGTCCTGGGTAAGGCCGTCGCCGACATCAAGGCACACGAGGACGGCAGCCGCCGCGGCGGCGACATCGAGGACGTGCACACGATGCGGGTCGCGACCCGCCGGGTGCGCGCCTACCTGAAGGCGGCCCGTCCCGCGCTGGACCGGGTCGCCACCGACCGCATCCGCGGTGACGTCCGCGAGCTCGCCGGAACGCTCGGCGTCATCCGCGATCACGACGTCATGATCGACCGGCTGCACAGCGAGGCCGGCCGGCTCGGTGATCCGGACACCGGCGCCCTCGAGCATCTGGTCAGCAGGCTGGAGCAGGAGCGCATCGCCGGCCGTGACCAGCTGGTCAGCGAACTGGACGACCCGTCGTACAGCGCGCTGCTGCAGGAGTTGGAGGAGGCCGCCGCCCAACCGCCGGTGGCCGACCCATGGGCGGACCTGCACGAGCTCGCCGCCGACGAGTGGTGGACTTTGGAACGCGCACACCGCAAGCTGCACAAGCGGTTCGGTGACGATCCGCCGAACGACGAACTGCACGAGCTGCGCATCTACGGCAAGCGCGCCCGGTACGCGGCCGAGCTGCTGCACGAGAAGGGTGACGTCGAGGCGTTTCTGGTGGCCCTGGCGCACTTCCAGGAGGTCCTGGGCGACCATCAGGACGCGTGCGTGCTGGAGGACCGGTTGCGCGAACTCGTGGATGCCTCGGGTGATCCGCGGGCGGGCATCGCCGCGGGCCGGGTGATCGAGGGCTGCCACGAGCGCCGCGCGAAGGCGCGGGCGGCGTACCCGGCGGCATGGAAGAAGGCGGAGGCGGCCGGGCGGAAGGCCTTCGCCCGCTGACCCGGCGGGGCAAATTGCGTATCGCCCTCAACAAACGGGGGACGCCGGACGTTCTCAGGTCATGACGGATGCACCGGGGCGGCGGGAATGACCGATACCGGCACCCGACCGAGTTTCGACGAGTACGTCGAGGAGCACGGCCGGGCGCTGGAGCGGTACGCATTCGTCCTCACCGGCCGCGCGGCGGACGCGCAGGACCTGGTTCAGAATGCCCTGATCAAGGCCTACCGGCGGTGGCGGCGGGTGTCCGCCCTCGATCACCCGGACGCCTACGTCCGACGCATCCTGACCAACTGCTACCTCGACCAGCGACGCCGGCGCAGCAACACCGAACGTCCGACGGCCACTCTGCCCGACGCCCCCCGCGGATACGCGTTCATCGACCCGCACAGCGTCGCCGATCCTGCTGAGGGCATCGTCAGCCGGGATGCGATTGTGATTGCGCTGCAGACACTCTCACCACACCAACGGACGGTCGTCGTGCTGCGGCACTTCCTCGGCCTGGACGACGCCGCCATCGCCACCGAGCTCGGCTGCGGGGAGGCGACGGTCCGTTCCCACGCCTCCCGCGGGCTCGACCGGCTGCGCGCGGCCCTGGCAAGTGAACCGGCACCCATCAGGAGGACGTCGTCGTGAACAGGATCGAGGACGCGCTGCCCACCGTCCTGGGCGAGCTGGCCGACGGGGCACCCCACGACTCCGACCTCGCCGATCGCGTCCGGTCACGCTCCCGACGGCGGCGGATGCTCACCGCAGGCCCGATCGCCGCAGTGCTCGCGGTGACGGCGGTCGTCGGCGCCGTCTGGTTGGGCCGGCCCGCAGCACCGGATGGCACACCGAATGTCGGCGGCGATGCGCCCTCGGCCTGCCGCCCGCTGGACACCGGGCCGCTGCCGGTGTGGGCGCGGGCGGGCTTCTCCAACCCCACCGGGAACCCGTTCACGATGGGCACGAAGGGCGACATCGCCGCGGTGGTGTTCGCCGCCCCGCTGCGCGCGCCGGCCGCACCGGACACCTCGAACAAGATTCTCTGGGTGGCCCGCGAGACCCCGGCCCCCGGCGATCGCCTGGTCATCACCGGGACCCTCGAGGGCAGCACGCTGCGCCACACCGTTGCGCTCGACACGGCGCCGGGCCCGTCCGGTGTGGACATGCCGCAGCCCGGCTGCTGGCACCTGGAACTGCGCTGGGGAACCAACACCGACAGCGTCGACCTGCGCTGGGAGGGAAGCTGACCGCGGCCCGACCCCGGCAGCCCGGGTGGGTACGCTGACCGCTCGACAACCGTTCGGCCGCAGCACATCACGCCGCGACGGGTGTGCGCCCACCGTCGGATCGTCCGGAAGTTGATCGATGCTCGCCTACCGCACCCCGTCCCGCCCCGTCGCCGACCCCGCAGCCGTCGTGCAGGGAACCCGTTACCGGATCACCGTGCTGACCGACGGCCTGCTGCGGCTGGAGTACTCGGCGGACGGGTTCGAGGACCGCGCCAGTGCTTTCGCCCTGTTCCGCGACCTGCCCGTGCCGCGGTACCGGGTGATCGACGGCGACCGGCACCTTGAGATCCTGACCGACCGCCTGCACCTGGTGTACGACCGCGGCCCGTTCAGCACCAGCGGGCTGAGCATCCAGATCCGCGGCAACATCAGCAGCTACCACAGCGTCTGGCGGTTCGGGGACGACGGCACGAATCTCGGCGGTACCGCCCGCACCCTCGACAACGCCGACGGCGCCGTCGATCTCGAGCCCGGAGTGGCCTCCCGTCATGGTTACGCGGTGCTCGACGACTCGACGACCCCGGTGCTCGACGGAGCCGGCTGGGTGGAACCACGCGGCGGTGAGCGCACGGACCTGTACTTCTTCGGGTACGGGCGCGACTACTCAGGCGCGGTCGCAGCGCTGTATGCGGTGTCCGGCGCCACCCCGGTGCTCCCCCGGTTCGCCCTGGGCAACTGGTGGAGCCGCTACCACCCCTACACCGCGGACGAGTACCTGGCGCTGATGGACCGGTTCAGCGCCGAGGGAATCCCGCTGTCCGTCGCGGTGCTCGACATGGACTGGCACCTGGTCGATGTCGACCCGGCGCACGGCAGCGGCTGGACCGGGTACAGCTGGAACCGCGAGCTGTTCGGAGATCCCGAGGCCTTCCTGCAGGCGCTGCACGAGCGGAACCTGCGGGTGACGCTGAACGTCCACCCGGCCGACGGCGTGCGGTCGTTCGAGGACCTGTATCCGCAGATGGCGGCGGCGCTGGGCCGCGACCCGGGCACCGGCGACCCGATCGCCTTCGACGTCACCGACCCGGAGTTCGTCGCCGCGTACTTCGACGTGCTGCACCGGACCCTGGAACGGCAGGGCGTCGATTTCTGGTGGATCGACTGGCAGTCCGGGTCGCATTCGCGGATCGCCGGGATCGACCCGCTGTGGATGCTCAACCACTTCCACTTCCTCGACAACGGCCGCGAAGGCCGCCGGCCATTGACCTTCTCCCGGTACGCCGGCCCCGGCAGCCACCGCTACCCCGTCGGCTTCTCCGGCGACACCGTGGTCAGCTGGCAGAGCCTGGCGTTCCAGCCGTACTTCACCGCGACGGCCGCGAACATCGGCTACGGCTGGTGGAGCCACGACATCGGCGGCCACATGTTCGGCCGTAAGGACGACGAGCTGGCCACGAGATGGGTGCAGCTGGGGGCTTTCTCGCCGATCCTGCGGCTGCACTCCAGCCTCAGCCCGTTCAACACCAAGGAGCCGTGGCGGTTCGGCGCCCGGGCGCAGGGCGTGATGACCCGGTACCTGCGGCTCCGCCACCGCCTGCTGCCGTACCTGCACACCATGAACCACCGTGCCGCGCGGGACGGGGCGCCGCTGGTGCAGCCGATGTACTGGCTGCACCCCGAGGCATCGGAGGCCTACCGGGTGCCGTACCAATTCATGTTCGGCACCCAGTTGCTGGTCGCGCCCGTCACCACCCCGGTGCACCGGGACCTGCAGATGGCGCCCGTTCCGGCCTGGCTGCCCGCCGGCCGCTGGATCGACCTGTTCACCGGGATGCAGTACGACGGCGACCGCGTACTGGTGCTGCACCGCGGGCTGGACGACATCCCGGTGCTGGCAGCTGCCGGTGCCATCGTGCCGCTGACCGCCGCTGCCATTCCCGGCAACGACACCGACAACCCGGCCGCCCTGGAAATTCTCGTGGTGGTCGGCGCGGACGGCCGTTTCGAGCTGATCGAGGACGACGGCACGGGCAGCGGACTCGAGCCGGGCACCGTGGTCCGGACGCCGATCACATTCGAGCAGCAGGCCGGCGTGTTGACCGTCGGCCCGGCCGCCGGTGCCCTGACCTGCATCCCCGGTCATCGACGTTGGGACATCACGTTTCTCGGCCTGGCCGGCACCGGCGCCCCGATCGCGACCGCCGACGGCGAGGCGATCGATGCCGATGTGACGACGGGCGGCAACCGGATCACGGTCAGCGTCGACGGGGTACCGGCGACCGCGACACTGACGGTCACGCTGTGGCCGGATCCCGTGCCGGCCGGCAACGACGTCACCGGCCGGCTGTTCGACCTGCTCGACCGGGCGCAGATCGAGTTCGGGGTGAAGGAACGCGTCCAGGCGATCGCCACCTCGGGCCGGCCGATGAGCGTGCAGCTGTCCGGTATCCAGGCACTCGATCTGGACCGGGATGTCGAGCGGGCGATCGGCGAGATCCTGCTGGCCCTGGACGATTCATCGCCGTCTCGGCAACGGTCAGGCCTCGCCGAGTGAGGGGGCGTAGGTCTTCAGACAGCGGTCGAGCGTGTCGGCGAAGCCTTGGCGATCCTCGTACGGGTTGTCCAGGCCCGTCGCGATCGCCTCGCGCCGTTGTTCGGCGGTGCCGTGCCGCCCACCGTACGGTTCGTCCAGCGACTCTGCAGACCCGAGAATGCTGTCCGGATCCTTCTCGCTGAAGACGTGAGGTACACCGGCGATGGCCATTCCGGCGAAACAGTCGGCCAGGTTCTCCAGTTCCATCTCGGGGACACCGGCGAGCGTGAGGTTCCTGTCTTGCGCCAATTCTGCGATGACATTGTGGCCCCATTCGTGCGCGATGAGAAAATACAGCCCGACCTCTTCTGCCGGGTCGACGAAGGAACCGTCGGCGCGCAACATCCGCGACGATCCCAGAGCGGCCACGAATGCGTCACTGACCAGGATGTGATCGTTCTCAGGGCAATACGCCGGCCCGACATTCTTGTCATCGACAGGAAAGGGTTTCCCTTCACATTCGATACCGTCGCCCGCAGCGACGAATTCCATGGCCGCCGAGACACTGTCGGACAGTCCGGCCCGCCTGAACACCTCCTCCCAGAAGTCGTCGGTCTCGCTCTGCAGCGGCCGAAGCACGAGGTCTTGAACCGTCGCCGCGGTCAGTTCGGCTGCGGTGCCGGAACCCGCACCGGAGCCGTTGCTGGTGGGCGAAGGCTTGACGGATTGCGACGCCGATGCGGTCGTACCGGCAGATGTCCCGCCGACAGTCGTTGCGGTGAGGACATCACCGGATCCGGCACTCGGAGTCCCTGCCTGGCTGCGGCTGCAACCTGCAGTCGTCAACAGGCAGATCACGGCGGCCGCGCCGATCAGGTACCGGCCGCGTGACCGGTCGGCCATGTGCTGGAGGGCGCTCATGACTGCATACCGCCCCTTTCGCTGTCGCGAATGGCGTTCACACGCCCGGAACGACTCCGAACACGGGTGCGCAACTGGCCGTTCGAGGTAGGCCCCAGTATCGATAACCGAACGTGGCTTCACCAGTCACTCATTGGGATGAGTGCGTATCAGCCGGGCGACCGCTTCAGCGCCGGCCGGACCACTTCTCCAGCCGCGCGGCCGCGGAGGCCACCCGCTCGTCGGACGCGGTGAGCGCGATGCGCACGAAGTTGGCGCCGGCGTGCCCGTACACGCTGCCCGGCGCGACGAGAATGCCGCGGTCGGCGAACCAGTCGACGGTGCCCATGTCGGACTCGCCGCGGGTGCACCACAGGTACAGCCCCGCCTCACCGAAGACCTGGAAACCGGCCCGGTCCAGCGCCTCGTACAGCTTCGCGCGCCGGTGGCTGTACCGGCTCCGCTGGGCCAGCACGTGCCCGTCGTCGGCGAGCGCGGCCCGCGCCGCGCCCTGCACCGGGGCCGGAACCATTACCCCCAGGTGCCGCCGGATCGCGATCAACCTGGCGACGATGTCCGGGTCACCGGAGACGAAACCCGCGCGGTAGCCCGCCATGTTCGACCGCTTGGACAGCGAGTGCACGGCCAGCAGTCCGCGGTGGTCCCCTCCGCTGACGTCGGGGTGCAGGATCGACAGCGGCGTGGAATCCCAGCCGAGATCGATGTAGCACTCGTCGGAGGCCACGACGACACCCCTGGACCTCGCCCAGGTGACCACCTTGATCAGGTGGTTGGGGCCCAGCACCCGCCCGGTGGGGTTGGACGGCGAGTTGATCCACAGCAGCGACACCCGCTCGGGCCCCAGCGCGGTCAGCGAGTCCGACCGGATCACCTTGGCACCGGCCATGATCGCGCCCACCTCGTAGGTCGGGTAGGCCAGTTCCGGGATGACGACGACGTCGCCGGGACACAGTCCGAGCAGCGTGGGAAGCGAGGCCACCAGTTCCTTGGACCCGACGGTGGGCAGGACGTCGGCCGGATCGAGATCAGGCACGCCGTGGGCGCGCGCCAGCCACTCGGTGTACGCGCGCCGGACCGCAACGGTGCCGTGCACGGTGGGATACCCGGGCGCCTCCGAGGAGTCCGCCAGACCGGTGCGGATGGGCAACGGCACCCGGTCCACCGGTGTGCCGATCGACAGGTCGACCAGGCCCTCCGGGTGGGACAGCGCCTTCTGCTTGGCCGGAAGCAGCCGGTCCCAGGGGAACTCGGGAAGCCGGGACACCGCGGGGACGGTGCCGCGGCCGCCGGCCAGCGTTGTCGGCGCCGGTCCGCCGGCCCCCGGCTGGGCGGCCGGCCGCTCGTCCCCTGAAGGAGTCAGCTCTCCTCCCCCATCGGCGGGAGCTTCGCGATCAGGGGATCGTCGCGGTTGATCTTCCCGACCTTGGAGGCCCCACCTGGGGAACCCAGTTCATCGAAGAAGTCCACGTTGGCGCGGGTGTAGTCGGCCCACTCGGCGGGCACGTCATCTTCGTAGAAGATCGCCTCGACCGGGCAGACCGGCTCGCAGGCGCCACAGTCGACGCACTCGTCGGGGTGGATGTACAGCATCCGGCCACCCTCGTAGATGCAGTCCACCGGACATTCCTCGACGCAGGCACGGTCGAGGACATCCACACAAGGCTCGGCGATCACATATGTCACGTCGGTTCTCCACGCATTGGTCGGCACGCCATGGCGGCGGCCGAGAGGCACAGACCAGTATCCCCCGACGCCGATCCCGCTTCGAACAAGCCCCGCGGCGGACGCCGGGTGATCACCGACACCGCCGCCCCTCGCGCCGGTCTCAACCGGACGGGGACGGACCCAGCGGCGCCGGGTCGGGTGCAGCACCGGGCGCGGCCGCGCGCTGCGCCGCCATTCGCACCTTGAGCCGGTCGGCCCAGAGCAGGCCGACCGTGGCGGCCGCGGCCAGCGAGCCGAGTCCGAGTAGCAGCATCACCCGCCACTGTCCCTGCACGACGGTCAACGGGACGGTGGGCAGCACCGGGTTGTGCTTCAGGACGAACCACACCGAGACGGCGAACCAGGTCAGCACGGGCGCGAGAGCGGCCGCCAGCGACCCGGTCAGCCGGTAGCAGGCGCGCGGGGCGAGGATCATCGCCCCGACACCGAGCAGCGCACTGACCGGCAGCGGCACCGACCCGACGTACGCAGGCAGGAACATCAGGCCCACCAGTGCGACGAATCCGGCGAGCACGCTGATCAGCGCGACGATCAGCCAGTCGACCGCACGTGACGCCGGATGCTCCCCACCGCCGTCCGCCGCCGGTTCGACCGCCACCGCCGGTTCGACACCCGGCTCCGGCCCGACACCCGGCAGTGCGTCCGGCGCCGTCATGCCAGGCCCGCAAACACGTCGGCGGCCGGCGAGCCGTCCTCGCCGCGCGGCGGGGCGTCGCCGGAGAGCAGCCGGTAGTACTCGAACCGGGCCAACGGCTGGGCGATGCGGTTGGACAGCGCGAAGCCGTTCGCCAGCAGCTCGACCTGCGTCGCGTGCGCAGCCAGCGCCAGCTCCCTGGCCCGCCCGTGCGGGGCGACCGGGACGGCGACGACCACGGCGTCGTCATCGGCGAGGAAGCCGGTGTCGGCGGCCTCTGCGGTCCGGTACCCCGGCGGCGCAGGGGTCGCCGCGAACGCGCCGAACGCCTCGGTGGTGGCGGTCCGCGGCCGGACGACGGCCAGCACCCTGGGCACCTTCCACTTCGCGATCGCCACGGCGGCGACCGCAACCTCGTGCGCGGCAAGGTGATCGGGATGTCCGTAGCCGCCGTCGGCGTCATAGGTGAGCAACACCGCGGGACGAATCTCGTCGATGACGGCGGCCACCGCGGCCACCGCGGCCCGGTGATCCGGGCCACCGGACCGGGCGCGGACGAACGCCCGCGGGTGCCCGGCCGACGGGGTGCCGGCCATCCCGGAGTCCCGGAACGCGCCCAGGCCGGCCAGGAACCGGTGGTCGGAGATCCCCAGCGCGGCGCACGCGGCCCGCAGTTCGGTGAGCCGGTACCCGCCGAGCTGATCGGCGTGGTCGGCGGTCAGGCCCTGCAGTTCCTCGCCGATCACCTCGCCCTGCTCGCCCAGCGTCGCGGTGAGCAGGGTCACCTGCACCCCTGACGCGGCGGCGCCGGCCAGCGTGCCCGCCATCGTCAACGACTCGTCGTCGGGATGGGCGTGCACGGTGAGCAGGCGGCGGGACACCGCACGATCGTAGGGCCGGCTGCCCGCCGCCGGTCCGCGTCGCGGATCAGGCGTCGGCGGTCGCCGGTGTCGACCCCGCGGCCGGGCTCGCCGTTATCCCCTTGGTCATGTGCAGCGCGGCGTTCTTGGTCTCCAGGCTGATGTCCTCGACCGGGAAGTGGCAGGCCGCCGTGTGGCCGTCACCGAAGTCGACCTGCGGCGGCTCCACCTCGGCACAGATCTCCTGCGCCTTCCAGCAGCGGGTCCGGAAGCGACACCCCGACGGCGGGTTGAGCGGGCTGGGCACGTCGCCGGTCAGCATGATCCGTTGCCGGGTGCGCTCCGAGTGCGGATCCGCCTCCGGTGCCGCGGACAGCAGGGCCACCGTGTACGGGTGCTTCGGGTCGCCGTAGACGGCGTCCCGGCTGCCGGTCTCGACCACCTTGCCCAGGTACATGACGGCGATCCGGTCGGAGATGTGCCGGACGATCGACAGATCGTGCGCGATGAAGAAGTAGGCCAGACCCAGGGTGTCCTGCAGGTCCTCGAGCAGGTTGACCACGCCCGCCTGCACCGAGACGTCCAGTGCCGAAACGGGCTCGTCCAGGATCAACACCTCCGGTTCCAGAGCCAGCGCCCGGGCGATGCCGATGCGCTGACGCTGCCCGCCGGAGAACTCGTGCGGGTACCGGTTGCCGTGCTCGGGCGACAACCCGACCAGCTTGAGCAGGTCGCCGACCCGGTCCAGCCCGTCCTTCTCCCACATTCCGTGGATCTTGAACGCCTCGCCGATGATGTCGTTGACCGGCATCTTCGGGTTCAGCGAGGCATACGGGTCCTGGAACACGATCTGCAGGTTCCGCCGCACCGCCCGCAGGTCGTCGGCGGACATCGTGGTGAGTTCCTCGCCGCGCAGCCGCACCGAGCCGCTGGTCGGCTTGTGCAACTGCAGGATCGCGCGACCGGTGGTGGACTTGCCACAGCCGGATTCGCCGACGACTCCGAGGGTTTCGCCTGGGTCCAGGTACATGTCAACGCCGGACACGGCCTGCACCTTGCCGATCACCCGGCGGAACAGCCCGCCGCCCTTGATCGGGAACTCCATGACGAGTTTCTGGACGTCCAGCAGGTGGTCGTAGGTCGGGGCGGCGTCCGCGGCGGTCTGCGTGCTCGGTGAAGTCATCGGCGTGCCTCACTCTCCGTCCGGAAGAACGCCGTCGCGTCCGGTGCCGCCGCCAACTGTTCCCAGTGATGACACGCCGCCGAGTGGTCGATGGCGTCGGTCGGCCGCAGCTCGGGTTCGTCCGTGCGGCACAGATCGGTCGCCAGCGGGCAGCGCGGGGAGAACGGGCAGCCTGTCGGCAAGTTGATCAGGGACGGTGGCGCACCGGTGATCGGCCGCAGCCGACCGGTGTCGCCGGCCGATGGGATGGAACCGAGAAGCCCTGCGGTGTAGGGCATCCGCGGGTGGTAGAAGACGTCCTCGGTGGTGCCCAGCTCGACCGGCCGGCCGGCGTACATCACCAGTGTGCGGTGTGCCATTCCGGCCACCACTCCCAGGTCGTGGGTGATCAGCACGATGGCGGCGTTGAACGCGTCCTTGACCTCTATCAGCTTTTCGAGGATCTGCGCCTGAACGGTGACGTCGAGGGCCGTGGTCGGCTCGTCGGCGATGATCACGTCCGGGTTGTTGATGACGGCCATCGCAATCATCGCGCGCTGCCGCATGCCACCGGAGAACTCGTGCGGATAGGAGTTGAGCCGAGCCTTCGGCTGCGGGATGCCGACCAGGTTCAGCATCTCCTCCGCCCGCGCCAGGGCGGCCTTCTTCGGCATCACCTCGTGCGACAGCACCGCCTCGGCGAGCTGGAACCCGATGGTGTACACGGGATTCATCGCCGTCATCGGGTCCTGGAAGATCATCGCGATCTTCCGCCCGCGCAGCGACCGCTGCTCCTGCCTGGACATCGACAGGATGTTCCTGCCGCGGAACGAGATGTTGCCGGTGATCCGCGCGCTCTTGGGCAGCAGCCCCATCACCGCCATGGACGACACCGACTTGCCGGAGCCGGACTCACCGACGATGCCCAGCACCTCGCGCTCGTGCAGCGTGTACGAGACGCCGCGGACCGCCCGCACCAGGCCGTCGTCGGTCGGGAAACCGACGGTCAGGTCCTCGACCTTGAGCACCTCCTCGGCACCGATCGTGCCGACGGAGCTCTCGCGCGCCGGTGCGAGTTCGGCACCCTCGGAGGGCTCGTAGACCTGGAAGAGTTCGGGGCTGCCTTCTCCGCGCAGGCCGTAGACGCTGCCTCCCGAAGAGCTCCCGCCTTCGGTTCCGTCGGGGCCCAACGGCAAGGTCATCAGGCACGCACCCTGTTCTGTCGAGGATCGTAGGCGTCCCGCAGTCCGTCACCGATGAAGTTGACGCACAGCGCAATGGTGATGATGAACAGGCCGGGCCACCAGAACAGCCAGGGCCTGGTGGCGAAGGCGTTCTGATATGTGGACACCAGCAGGCCGAGTGAGGTGTCGGGCGCGCGGACGCCGAAACCCAGGTAAGACAGCGCGGTTTCGAGCAGGATCGCGCTCGCGATCGCCAGCGTCGCGGCAACGGTGATGACGCCAACGGTGTTCGGCAGGATGTGCTTGAAGATGATCCGGTTGGGCTTGGCGCCGAGTGCCCTGGCCGCCTCGACGAATTCCTTCTCCCGCAGGGACAGGAACTCGCCGCGGATGAGCCGGGCCAGCCCGGTCCACAGCACGAGCCCCACCACCACGGCCAGCACCAGGGGGCCGGCGCCGCCGAACTTCTGCCCCAGCACCGCGGCGATCACCAGGATCGGAATGGTGATCATGACGTCGGTGAACCGCATCAGGCCGCCCTCGACCCAGCCGCGGTAGTAGCCCGCCAACGCGCCGATGGTGACGCCGATCAGTGTGCTGACGATGCCGACGACGAACGCGATCATGATCGAGATCTGCGCGCCACGCATGGTCAGCGCAAAGTAGTCGCGGCCCAGGTCGTCCTGTCCGAAGGGGTGCTCGCCAACGGAGAACGGCCACAGCGTGAGGGTCGGCGCACCACGATTCACCACCACGCCGGGTGTTTCGTAGTTGTACTTCCACCAGCCGGGGATCGGCCCGAAGCCGATCGAGGTGTAGGCCAGGATGATCACGAGGATCAGGATCGTCAGCGAGATCATCGCGGCCCGGTGCCGGAAGAACCGGCGACGCACCAGTTGCGCCTGGGTCCGGGCCACGATGGCCAGACCCTGCGCGGCGGTGGTGTCGGCGGGCGTCGAACCTGCCGGTGCGCCTGCAGCCTTGGCGTCGGCGGGCTTTGCGTCCGCCGGAAGAACGCCGACGGCCTTGTCCGTGGGGATCTTCTCTTCTGTGCTCATGACAGCCGAATCCTGGGGTCGAGGAAGCCGTACGTGATGTCGGCGATCATGTTGAAGATGACGACCGCCGTGCCGGTGATCAGGAAGAAGCCCATCACCGCGTTGGCGTCGGGAATCTTCAGCGCGTCGTTGAACAGTTTGCCCATCCCGGACCATCCGAAAACCGTCTCGGTGATGATGGCTCCACCGATCACGGCGCCGAAATCGATGGCCATCAACGTGGTGATCGGGATGAGGGCATTGCGGAAACCGTGCCGGACCACGACCGTGCGCTCGGACAGGCCCTTGGCGCGAGCGGTGCGGATGTAATCGGCGTTCATCACCTCGAGCATCGAGGCCCGGGTGTACCGGGTGTAGGACGCGAAGGAGATGAGCACGATGGCGATCGTGGGCAGGATCAGGTGCGCCAGCTGATCGAGGGTGACCTCCCAGAACGTGCCGGTGAAGTTCGGGGTGGTCGCACCGATGGTGGCGATGACCACGCCGTTGACCTTGTCCGAGTAGGCCGGCACCGCGTCGAGCAGGTGCGACATGAACACCAGTGCGCTGCAGCCGAAGGCCGTGAGCATGCACGCCTTGACGGCCTGCGAGCGGAACAGCCCGCCCAACGCCGCGCCGATGCCGGCACCGACGAGCAGCGCCACGACCAGGAGCCCCAGGACGAGCAGGGTGGTCGGGTTCGCGAGCAGCGAGTCCAGGGCGAAGTAGGAGATGACGCCGACCAGCGCGGTGACCAGGGCGGACACCAGCACCGTCCGGGTCTGGAAGTCGGCGAACAGAGCCGTGGCGGCGACCGCGGTGATCGCCGACATGACGATCATCGCCACTGCACTGATGCCCGGTTCGGCGAACCATCCGGACCAGGTGACGTAGGCCAGGATCAGGCCGGCGCCCAGAGCGCCGCCGGCGAAGCCGGCGAGGCGTCGTTTCCGGTCGCCACCGACGATGGCCATGGCGGCCAATCCGACCAGCACCGACACCACGACGATCACGGCAACCGAAAGGGTCGGTGATTTCAGCCATTCGTTGAAGCGGATCGCCAGGAACTGCTTCATCAGCACCGCGATCCAGAAGACCGGGAGCGAGAAGAACAGGAACGAGATGAAGGTGACCGAGTAGTCCAGGCCGGAGTACTGGCGCAGGGCGGTGATCATGCCGACCGTCACGCCGAGCACGATCGCGATGATCGTGGCGAACAGGACCAGCCGGATGGTGGCGCCCATGGCCACGGACAGCTGACCCCACACCTCGGCGCCGGTGCTGGTCTTACCGAGGTCGCACTTGCCGACGAAACACCCGAGCACGCCGCCCAGCCAGGCGAAGTACCTCGGTATCACCGGGACGTCCAGGCTCAGGTTGCGGGTGATCACGGCGATCTTCGTCGCCTTGCCCGGATCGTTCGACTCGTACAGCGCAGATCGCGGATCCCCGGCGCTGGCGACCAGGACGTAGACGATGAAGGTCGCCGCCAGCAGGACGAAGAACGACACGAACAGCCGTCTGATGATGAACGGTGCCATCCGACCTCCGGTCCGTCGAAGCAAGTTACGGATGTGGAATCTGGTGATCCGGACGCCGGCAGCGTTCGGGCCCTCCCCGCACCGCGGGCCGGGACTCGCAAGTCCCGGCCCGCGGCGGAGAGTGTGCTCACCGATCAGTCTGATCCCGACCGGTGCGTCATGCCAAACCGGCTAGCTGCCGCTCTTCGACCATTCCTGCATGTTCCAGACTGCCTGGGTCTGGGTGGCGTTGTGCACGACGCCCTCGATGCCCTTCTTGAAGGCGACGACACCCGGGAACTGGAAGATCGGGAAGCTGTAGTAGTTCTTCGCCATCCCCGAATCGATCTGCTTCAGCAGATCCGGGATCTCGGCCGGATTCGTGTTGGTGGCCAGCTTGTTCAGCGCCTCGTCGATCGCCGGGTCATTCCAGCCGGCGGTGTTCTGGCCGCCGTTGGACAGGTACAGCGGCGGAAGGCCGCCGTAGAGGCCCGAGCCGGCCCAGGCGAACAGCGCGATGTCGTAATCGCCGCCGTCGAGGGCGGGACCGAACTTGTCGCTGGACAGCGGGGTGTCCTGGATGTTGAAGCCGACCTGGTCACAGGACGCCTTCAGCAGGGCCACCTCGTTGGTGCGGCGCGGATTCGGGTCGATGTGGATGACCCGGATCGTCTTGCCCTGCGCCTCACCGGACGCCGCGTAGGCCGCCTTGGCGCCCTCGATGTCCGGAGTGGCGTACGCATCGAAGCCGGACGCGGCTGCAACCTCCGGGTAGGCCTCCTGGAAGTCCGCCACCGTCAGCGAGTTGAGCAGCTTCGCCTCGGGGTTGGCCGGCACGATCAGGTTGTCCACGATCTGCTGCCGCGGTGCGCACTTGAACAGCGCCTCGCGCAACTTCTCGTTCTTGAACGCCGTCTTGGTGTTCAGGTCCATGTGCTCGAACGTGAACTGCGAACCGAAGTCCGCGGTCACCGAGTCGCCCAGGGCCGCCAGCGCCGCGTTGGTGTCCGGGTTCGGCTGCGGCTCGATCACGTCCACCTCGCCCGACTGCAGCGCGGGGATCTGCTGATCCTGCGCCAGGTAGCGGATCACGATGGTCTCGGTCTTCGGCGGGGTGCCCCACCACTTCGGGTTCGCCTTGAGCGTCACCGACTGGCCCGGATCCCACGCCGACAGGATGTACGGCCCTGCGGACGGGATCAGCGAGGCGTCGGGCAGACCCTTCGCCTTGTCGAACGTCCAGCCGGTGTTCCAGAAGTCGGCGACCTTCTTGAGCGTGGCGATGTCGTCGGTCTCGACCGCCTTGATGAAGCCTGCGGTGTCGATGCCGGCCTGCTTGGCGGCGACGTGCGCCGGCAGGGTGAAGCCACCGGCCGAGGTCAGGATGGCGGCCTCCCAGTCGACGAACGGCTTGTCGTAGACCAGGGTGACCTTCTTGTCGCCGTCCTTGCACTTCGGCTTCTGGGTCTGGTCCAGGCCGGTGGTCGACGCGGTGTCGAACAGGTACTCACCGGTTGCCGACGGTTTGCCCGGCTCGTTGATCTTCCCGTCCTTGCCGTACCTACCCGAGCCAGAGGCCCAGGCCAGCATGAAGTCGGCGCAGCCGATCGGCGTGCCGTCCGACCACACGGCCTTGTCGTTGAAGGTGTACTCCACCGTCAGCGGGTCGTCCGAGGTCTTCTCGAACGTGCCGAACTCGGTGTCCCGCTGCAGCTTGCCCTCGTTGTCCACGTAGGAGAACGTCCGCAACACCTGGACCAGCGGAACGGAGTTGGCCACGGCGTTGCCGGACCCGCTGCCGGTGTTGTAGTCGTAGATCTCCTGCTCGTTGGCGTAGGTGATCTGGCTGCCCGGCACGGTGGCCCCACCCGAGGCCTCGCCGCCTGACGAAGCCTCCGCGGAACCGCTCGCCGCCCCGCTGGCCGAGGCCTCGCCGGATCCGCCTGCGGCCGACGAGGCGGCCGTGGTGGCGCTGCTGGACGTGTCGCTGCTGCTGCTCGAGCCGCAGGCGGCCAGCACCAGCGTCGCCGCAGCTGCCAAGGCAGTGAAAGACACTGCCCGCGTTCTTCTCATTGACAATCCTCCTTGTGACGGCACAAGCACGTCCCCGGACGGCCCCCATCGACCGACCAGCGGATCCAGGTGCGACGCTCGTCACCTCCGTGTCCGACCTGAGAGACCTTACGAGTCATTTCAAGCTGCGGACGCACCGACGGGCGAAATCGTGACCGAAGGTTAACAACACTGGTCCCCTCGGGCGGTCGGTCACGCCTCAATGGCGACTTCGCCGACGATCGGTCAACAAAGACCACCCGAATGGCCGCACTGCGGGAATATCTGCGGTTCGATTCGCGAGCGCCCGGACATAGTCCGGTTTGTGCCGGTAGAAACCGATCGGCGTCGATCAGCCGACCGGCCAGCCGCTCAGCCCGCTCAGCGGACCGGTCCAGGTCCATCCCGGGTGCGGCCCCTGCAGCACAGTTCGTAGGTCATCGGAGACCGCGAACATGGTCGACGGTTGCAGCAGCGGCAGCACGGGCAGCTCCATCCACAGGGTCGGATCGACGGCCGTCACCGATCCCGCGCCGGTCAGCGCCGCCACCAGTTGGCTCTGTGCTCCCGGAGTGCAGAAGCCGGACAGATTCCCGGTCCGCGGCGGACCGGTGGCCGGGGCCTGGTCGCCGCCGTCGGCCGGCGTGGTCTGCCCCGGGGTTTCCTCCGGGGGCGTCGAGGAGGTGCCGGTCGGCGGGTTCTCGATGGTCGTCGCGGGGGTCGTGTCGGGCACACCGGCGGCGCTGCCCGCAGCCTGGCTCGTGGAGGTCGGGAAGGCTTCGGTGGTGCTGGTCGCCGTGGAACCCACGCCCAGTGGGCTACTGGCCGGGCAGCCGAAGGCGGATGCCGCCGAGGCACTGTCAGAACTTCCCCGCGGCACCGTGATCAACGCGAGATCCGTTGTGCCGTCGGCGATCCGTGAGTTCACCAGGGTGGTGACCAAATCCGGCAACAGGTCGACCTCGATCCCGGCCACGCCGAGCTGGCGCTGGATCGATCGGGCAGCGGCGGCGAGTCTCGGGTCCCCGCTGGGGTAGCCGAGCGTCAGCCGCAGCACCTGCCCGTCCCTTGTCGCGTACAGCCCACCGACGGTGTAACCGGCCGCGACGAGATCGGTCCGGGCCACCGCCGGGTCGCCGGTGCCGATGGGTGCGGCGGGCGACGACGGCCCGCCGAGTTGGGACGGCAGCTGCACCTGCGAGGCGACCGGCGCACCCCCGGCCAACCAGCCGGCGGTCAGATCCACGGCCAGCAGCGGCTGGTTCACCGCGGCCGCGACGGCCGACCGGACCGCCGGGTCCGCCAGCTCCCCGGAGGTCGTGTTGAAGATCAGCTGTGTGGTGGCCGGCTGCGGGATCACCACCCGCCGGTCCGCGGGCACCGAGATCTGCATGGACGCAGCGGTGGCGCCGTCGGCGGCCAGCCACAGCGCCTGCACGTCACCCCGCTCGAATGCCCCCAGCAGGTCGGCCGGGTCGCCGAGCCGGAGCACCACCGCGGCCGGACCGGGTGGGGCGGCCCAGTACTTGTCGTTCCGCGCGAGGGTGATCTGCCCGGTGACGGCGTCGTAGGAGGTCATCCGGTATCGGTTCGCCGACACCGGCAGGTCGTTGGCCAGCGCGGCCGACCAGCCGCCCGGGAAGTCCTTCATCAGGTGGCTGGGCAGCAGCGGCGAGAACAGCGTCCGCCAGTCCGGGAACGGCGCGCTGAACTGCACCTCGACGGTCTTGCCGGCGTTCCGCGAACGGATCGCCTCGATCAGCTGATACCCGGCGGGGTTGACGGTGCCCGGCTGCACCAGCATCTGCGCCCACAGATAGGAGAAGTCCTCCGCGGTGACCGGGGTGCCGTCCGACCAGGACGCCTCCCGGTCGAGGGTGTACGTGACGGTGAACGGGTCCTGCGAGCTGACCACCGCGTCGTCGACGACGTCACCATCGGGAACCAGCGCCCCGGCGGGGGTCATCACGAACGTCGACGGCAGCACCAGCGAACTCGCCGCCTGGGCGGCCGGCGAGAAGTCGGCGATCGCGTATGGGTTGAACCCGGCAATGCGGCCGTTCGTGCCGTCCAGCCCCACCACGACGGTGCCCGCCGGCGGCGGCGCCCCGGCCACCGCCGACGGCCCGCTGGGTGCGATCGGCGCGGGCAGCCCGGGCGGTGTGCAGCCCGCGACGGCCAGCAGGCAGGCCAGGGCGAGCGCCACCAGAACCCATCGCCGCCGCACGGCTCAACCCTACGGAGGGGACAACTACTTGCTGCGCGACCGCTGCTTGGCCCGGTCGGTGGCGGCGAGCGCGACCTTGCGGATTCGCGCGGCCTTCGGCGTCACCTCGACGCATTCGTCGTCGGCACAGAACTCGAGCGCCTGCTCCAGCGACAGCGACCGCGGCGGCACCAGGTGCACCAGTTCGTCACCGCTGGACTGGCGCATGTTGGTGAGCTTCTTCTCCTTGGTGATGTTGACGTCCATGTCGTCGGCGCGGGAGTTCTCGCCGACGATCATGCCCTCGTACACCTCGGTGGTCGGCGGAACGAGCATGGTGCCGCGTTCCTGCAGGTTGAACATCGCGAACGGGGTGGCCTTGCCGGCCCGGTCGGCGACCAGCGAGCCGGTCGGCCTTCCCCGCAGCTCGCCCGCGTACGGCTCGTACCCGTCGAAGACGTGGTGCGCGATGCCGGTGCCCCTGGTGTCGGTGAGGAACTCGGTGCGGAAACCGATCAGGCCGCGGGAGGGGACATGGAACTCCATCCGCACCCAGCCGGTGCCGTGGTTCGTCATCGCCTCCATCCGGCCCTTGCGCAGCGCGAGGACCTGGGTGACGGCGCCGAGGTACTCCTCCGGCACGTCGACGGTCAGCCGCTCGAACGGCTCGTGCACCTTGCCGTCGATGATCTTCGTGACGACCTGCGGCTTGCCGATGGTGAGCTCGAAGCCCTCCCGGCGCATGGTCTCCACCAGGATCGCCAGCGCCAGCTCACCGCGGCCCTGCACCTCCCAGGTGTCCGGCCGCTCGGTGTTCAGCACCCGGATCGAGACGTTGCCGACCAGCTCCGCGTCCAGCCGGTTCTTCACCTGCCGTGCCGTCAGCTTGGTGCCGCCGTCCTTGCCGGCCAGCGGCGAGGTGTTGATGCCGACCGTCATCGAGATGGCCGGCTCGTCGACGTGGATCGGCGGCAGCGCGACCGGGTTCTCCGGGTCGGCCAGGGTCTCGCCGATGGTGATGTCGGCGATGCCCGCGACGGCGATGAGGTCGCCCGCGGTGGCGGACTCGACCGGCACCCGGTCCAGCGCCTCGGTCATCAGCAACTCGGTGATCTTGGTGCGCTGCACGCTGCCGTCCTGCCGGATCCAGACGACCTGCTGACCCTTGCGGATGGTGCCCTCGATGATCCGGCACATGCCGATCCGGCCCAGGAACGGCGAGGCGTCGATGTTGGTGACCTGCGCCTGCAGCGGCGCACCCTGGGTGTAGGTGGGGGCCGGGATCGCCTCGAGCAGGGTGTCGAACAGCGGGTCGAGGTTCTCCGAATCCGGCATCTCACCGTTGGCCGGCTTGTTCAGCGAGGCCCGGCCGGCGCGGGAGGCGCAGTAGACGATCGGGAACTCGATCTGCTCGTCATCAGCGTCAAGGTCCAGGAACAGCGAGTAGGTCTCGTCGACGACCTCGTCGATCCGGGCGTCCGGGCGGTCGGTCTTGTTGATCACCAGCACCACCGGCAGGCGCGCCTCGAGCGCCTTGCGCAGCACGAACCGGGTCTGCGGCAGCGGCCCCTCGGAGGCGTCCACCAGCAGCACGACACCGTCGACCATCATCAGCGCGCGCTCGACCTCGCCGCCGAAGTCGGCGTGCCCGGGGGTGTCGACGATGTTGATCACCATGTCACCGCGCCGGACGGCGGTGTTCTTTGCCAGGATGGTGATGCCCTTTTCGCGCTCCAGGTCGCCGGAGTCCATCACCCGGTCGGTGACGGCCGAGCCGGCACGGAAGGCGCCCGACTGCCAGAGCATGGCGTCGACCAGGGTGGTCTTGCCGTGGTCGACGTGGGCGACGATCGCCACATTTCGCAGGTCGGAACGCATGGAACGGACAGCCACGACTGGATCTACTCCTCGGATTGGGGTGGCGCGCCGCCTGGGATTCGCGGGCGCCGTTCGGCCACCCACCCGGCAATCCGGCGCAGTGCAGCCTTCCGAGTCTACCGGCGGTGCGGACCGCCCCGGTCCCGTCCGGTTCGCGGGCCGGTGTCGTCCATTACATTCACCGCCATGACGCAACAACCCGCCGGCGATTTCCCGATCGGTCCTGACGGCCTGCCGGAGCTACCGCTGCGGGTGCTGGAAGACGACGAGAACGTGCCGCCGCGCCCGGAGGAGATCCTGGCCGACGAGGAGCGCACGGATCCGCACCAGCCGTGACCTCCGCGCCGTTGCCCAGTGCCCGGCCCGCCGAGTTCGTCTTCCGTCCCCGCACGGGCATCGTCGCCTGCGTGGTCTGGGCGGTGCTGAGCGGGTTGTGGATCGTCGCCGCCGCCCAGTCCGGTTGGGCGACGGCGCTGCAGCAGCTGCCGATCGTCGGGTTCGTGTTCACCGTCGTGTACGCGGCCTGCGGCCGGCCGCGGGTTCTCGTCGGGGCCGACGAGGTGGTGCTGCGTAACGTGATCCGCGACGTCGTCATTCCCTATTCCGCGATCACCGGCATCCAGACCCAGTACACGCTGACCCTGATCACCGCCGGCGGCGGCCGCCATCAGGCGTGGGCGGCGCCGGCGAGTGGCCGGTTCGGTGCCGCGCGGGTCACCGAGGAGGAACGCCGGACGCTGAGCTGGTCGGGTCCGGTGGACGACATCCCGGCCAGCGCGGGCCTGCGCAGTGACGCCGGCGCGGCGGCGGTGGCCATCAGGCGCCGATGCGCCCAGCCCTCGGGGGGCGCGGAACCGTGGACAACGCCCGCCGCGGCACCGGTCCGCATCGTGTGGGCGAGCGGCATTCTGATCACCGCCGGTGTCTGCGCGGCCGGCGTGCTGCTGGCACAGGCGCTGTAGCCGACCGGCTGTTCACCGGCCCCTAACTCAGCCCTGGCGCAACGGCCCGTTCGACCGTCCGTCGAGGATTTTCTGCTCCGCGTCCGCCGGCGGGCCGTCCGCCGACGCCGCGTCCTCTGCGGCCGTGATCACCCCGGCGGCCAGCATCGCCCGCCGGTCCTCGCGCCGGATCCGCTGCTCGGCGGGATCGGGCACCGGCGCCGCGGCCAGCAGCCGCTTGGTGTACGGGTCGCGCGGGTTGCGCAGGATCTGTTCTCGAGTGCCGATCTCAGCGAGTTCGCCGCGGTGCAGCACGGCGATCTGGCTGGCCAGGATCTCCACCACCGCGAGGTCGTGGCTGATGAACAGGCAGGCGAAGCCGTACTGGGCCTGCAGATCCTTGAACAGCTCCAGTACGTGGGCCTGCACGGAGACATCCAGCGCGCTGGTCGGTTCGTCGGCGACGAGCAGTTCCGGTCCGAGCGACAGGGCCCTGGCGATGCCCACCCGCTGCCGCTGGCCGCCGGACAGTTCGTGCGGGTACCGGTAGCGGTAGTCCCGGCGCAGCCGCACCGAGTCCAGCAGCGCCTCCACCCGCCCGGCCAGCGCGCCCTTCCGGAGCTTCTCGTGCAGGTACAGCGGCTCGCCGATGGACTCGCCGATCGTCATTCTCGGATTGAGCGAGGACGCGGGGTCCTGGAACACGATGGCGACCTTGCGTCGCATCGGCTTCAGCTCCCGCTGCGACAGCCCCTTGATGTCGGTGCCGGCCACTTTGATGGAACCGTCGGTGATCGGCAGCAGGCTGGCCACCGCGCGGCCGATGGTGGACTTGCCCGAACCCGATTCACCGACCAGCCCGAGCACCTCGCCCTGCGGGATCGCGAAGCTCACCTTGTCCACGGCGCGGAACGCCGGCACCCGCCCGCGGCCGGGATACTCCAGCACCACGTCGACCACCTCGAGGGCGGGCGTGCCGGCCGGGGCGACCGGCTCCTGCTGCGGCGCCCGAGGGGCGGCCTCGGTGCCCAGATGCGGCACGGAGGCCAGCAGGTCCTGCGTGTAGGCCTGTTTCGGCTCACCGAAAACCTCGGCAGCGGTGCCGGTCTCGACGATGTGACCATCCCGCATGACGACCACCCGGTCGGCGAGATCGGCGACCACACCCATGTCGTGCGTGATCAGCAGGATCGCCGAGTCGAGCCGGTGGTGCAGATCCCGCAGCAGATCGAGGATCTCGGCCTGCACGGTGACGTCCAGCGCGGTGGTCGGTTCGTCGGCGATCAGCAGCACCGGGTCGCAGGCGAGCGCCATCGCGATCATGATGCGCTGCCGTTGCCCCCCCGAGAGCTGGTGCGGGTAGAGGTTGTAGCGGGCCTCCGGATCGGGCAGGTCGACCAGTCGCATCAGTTCCAGCACGCGCTGCTTCGCAGCCTGCGGAGTCATGTCGTAGTGGCTGAGCAGGACCTCGTTGACCTGGAACCCCACCGTCAGCACGGGATTCAGGGCCGTCATCGGTTCCTGGAAGATCAGCCCGATGTCCTTGCCGCGAACCGCACGCAGGGCTGCTTCCCGGGCGCCGATCAATTCCTTGCCCTGCAACTTGGCGCTGCCGGTGACCCGGGCGTTTCCGGGTAGCAGGCCCAGGATCGACATCGCCGACACGGACTTGCCGGACCCGGACTCACCGACGACGGCCAGCACCTCGCCGTTGTTGATGTCGAAGCTGACCCCCTCGGACGCCATCGCCCAGGTGTCCTCGATGCGAAACTCGACCCCTAGGTCGCGGACCCGCAGGATCGCCTCCCGGGAACCGGAATCCACGGCGGGGCTGAAGGTCTCGAACACGTCGTCTACCGGCATCGTCGTCCTCAGGCCTTGGCGCGGTTCTGGCGCGGGTCGAAGGCGTCGCGCAAGCCGTCGCCGATGAAGTTCACGGACAGCGAGATCAGCACGATGAACACGCCGGGCCACCAGAACAGATAGGGCCGTACGTCCATCGCCTGCCGGTACTGCTGCAGCAGCAGCCCCAGCGAGATGTCCGGACTTTTCACGCCGAAATTGAGGAAGCTCAGCGCCGTCTCCAGCAGGATCGCACCGGAGATCGCCAGGGTTGCCGAAACGGTGATGACGCCGATGGTGTTCGGCAGGATGTGCCGGAAGATGATCCGCCGGCTGGATGCGCCGACGGAACGCGCCGCGTCGACGAACTCCTTCTCCCGCAGGGACAGGAATTCACCGCGGACGATGCGGGCGAGCGATGTCCAGGTGACGAAGCCCAGCAGCACGGCGAGGCCGATCACCCCGGACCCGCCGATCTGGCTGCTGATCACCGCGGCCACGGCGAGCAGCGGAATAGTGATCATCACGTCGGTGAACCGCATGAGAACCGATTCGACGCGACCGCGGTAGTAGCCGGCCACCGCGCCGATGGTGGTGCCGATGATCGTGCTCACGATGCCCACGATGAAGGCGATGATCAGCGACTGCTGCAGGCCGCGCATGGTGAGCGCGAAGTAGTCGCGGCCCTCGTTGCTCTGCCCGAACGGATGGTCGCCCCAGGCCGGCGGGAAGATCGACAGCGTCGGTGCTCCGCCGTTGGTCAGGGACGGCTCGAAGTCGGTGTAGTCGTACTTCCACCATCCCGGGATCGGGCCGAACCCGATCGAGGAGAAGGCCAGCAGGATGATGAGCGCCATCACGATCAGTCCCGCCCGGGCCGCCTTGTGGCGGAAGAACCGCCGGGCGACGATCCGCAGGTCGGTCTTGGCGGCGACCGGCCGGATCGGTGACGAACCGAGACCGGCTTCGGCCAGCTCGTTGTCCACGCCGACCAGGGAATCCATCTCCAGTTCGGTGGCCGGCACGTTGGGTGCGGGCATCCGTTCCTGGTCGCGTTCGGAGTCGGAGTCGAGATCGGAATCGAGGTCGCGGGCCATCATCACGCCAATCTGATGCGCGGGTCGAGGTAGGCGTAGGCGATGTCGGCGAGCATGTTGAACAACACGATCGCCGTCGCGGACACCAGGAAGAAGGCCATCACCGGGTTCGGGTCGATGTTGGTCAGCGACGTGGTGAACAGCTTGCCCATGCCGCTCCAGCCGAACACCGTCTCGGTGACGATCGCCCCGGAGAAGATGGCCGCGAAGTCGAACGCCATCAGCGTGGCCAGCGGGATGAGCGCGTTGCGGAACGCGTGCCGGACCACCACGGTGCGGTGATTGAGACCCTTGGCCCTGGCGGTCCGCACGTAGTCCTGCCCCATCACGTCAAGCATGCTGGCCCGGGTGTATCTGGTGTACAGCGCGAACGAAGCCAACATCAGCGCGAACGTCGGCAGGATCAGGTACATCAGGTAGTCGAGCTGGACGACCCAGAAGTCGGCGTTGAGATTCGGGGTCGCCGATCCGGTGGTCTTGATCGGCCGCCCGCCGGTCGCCTTGAACAGCGCCGGGTAGGCCCGCAGCAGTTGGTCGACGATCACCAGGATCGTCACCGTGAACCCGGTGACCCCGCCGACCCGCATGGCCAGGCGGCGGGCGGGGTTCCCGAGGAAGGCGCCGACCGCCATACCGACGGCGATGAAACCGGCCCCGAGCGCGAACACGATCAGCCAATTCCCGTCGGCGAGCAGCGATTGCGTCGCGAACGCCACGGCGGTGCAGATCACCACCGTCACCAGCGACGCCACCAGCACCGGTCGGCCACGGTGGCCGAGCCCGGCGAACAGGGCCGTCCAGCCCACCGCCGCGCCCGCGCCGAACACGAAGATGCCCAGCATGCCGAAGTACGGCTCGACGAAGAAGTCGGTGGTCAACAGCACGTACATGACCGTTCCGGTGGCCAGCGCGCCGATGCCGAACACGGTGAGCATCCGGCGGCGGTCGCCGCCGATGATCAGCGCCCACAACGCACCCACCACGACCGCCAACACGACGATGCCGCCGATCGTCATCACCGGGTTGTTCAGCCAGGTGTTCAGGTCGATCGCGACGTACTGCTTGAGCAGCGTGGAGATCCAGAAGACCGGCAGTGAGAAGCACAGGAATGCAACGAATGTCACGCCGTAGTCGAAGACGCTGTACTGCCGGAGAGCGGTCACGATGCCGGTGACCACGCCCAACAGCAGGGCGAGGATGGTGGCGACAACCACCAGCCGCAGGGTCGACCCGATGGCGGTCTGCAGCTGCGGCAGAACGGAGCCGCCGTTGCGGTCGTTGCCGAGCGTGCAGGCACCGCCGAACGGTGTGATGCACCGGGCCACGTCCTGCAGCCACAGCAGGTAGCGAAGCCACACCGGCTGGTCCAAATTCAGATCCTGCGTCCGCTGGGCGATCTTCGCGTCGCGTTGCGGGCCGCGCAGTTCCAGCAGGTCCTGCAGCGGGTTACCGGAGTAGGCGACCAGGAAGTACGTCAGTGCCGTCGATGCCAGCAGGATGAAGAACGAGACGACCAACCGTCTCACCACGAAGACCAGCACGTGCGCCGTCTCCTCCCATTACCCGTCCCCCCGATCCCCGTCCGTGCCGCCGTCATGCCCGGTGCGGGTGGCGTGACGCAACGCTGCGCCCGCCTACCCGCACCGGGTCGCGATCAGCCGGCCGACTTCGTCCAGGTCATCGCGTTCCAGGTGGAACCCGATTGCGTCGGGTTGATGACGGCGCCGTTGACGGTGGACGCCTGGGCGGTGAGGTTGGGCGTCGCATACAGCGTCGCGTTGTACGGGTTCGTCCACAGCGCCCGCTCCATCGGGATCTTCAGCTGCTCGGCCTTGTCCCGATCGACGGTCCGGACGACCTCCTTCCAGGACTGGTCGACGGTGGGATCGCTGTAGCCGCCGTAGTTCTGGTTGCCGCCGGTGACGTAGATCGACTCACCGGAGGCGACCAGCCCGGACGCCGACCATCCGAAGATCGCGGCGTCCCAGGTACCGCGGGTGGTCAGGGTCGTGAACAGGTCGGGGTCCGGCTGATCGATGATGTTGAACCCTGCCTGGTCGCACGAGCCCTTGATGACCGCGACCTGCTGACCGCGCAGGTCCGAGGTGGACGCCCGAAGGATGCGGATGTCGTACGGCGTCTTGACGCCCGCATCGGCGAGAAGCTGCTTGGCGCCGGCGATGTCGACCTTGTCGTACTGGGTGGCCTCCGGGATCTGGGCCAGGATCTCCTGGTAGCCCTTCTGCGCCGGCAACGTCTCCCGCAGGTTGAGGATCTGCGCGCCCGGGAAGACCGGTTTGGCGAACTTGTCGACCAGTTCCTGCCGCGGGATGCACTTGAGGAACGCCTGGCGCACCTTGATGTCCTTGAGCTTGCCCTGGGGTGAGGAATCGAAGTCCAGGTGGCTGAACGACAGGCTCTCGCCGACGTCGTAGGAGACCTTGTCGCCGAGTGCCTTGAGCTGGGACACCACGTCCTGCGTCGGGTTCGACGGGTCGTAGGCGTCGATCTCGCCGTTCGCCATCGCCTGCACCCACTCCTCAGGGTTGATCACCTTGAAGACGAAGGTCGGCGTCGCGGCCGGTGTGCCCCACCACTTGTCGTTCTTGACGACGGTCAGGGTCCCGTTGGATCCGTTGTCGTACTTGTACGGACCGGAGGTCGGCAGCAGCTTGACGTCGGGGATCGACGGCAGGTCGGGCTGGTAGTTCCACCCGGTGTTCCAGAAGTCCGCAACCGGACCCAGCTTTGCCTTGTCGTCGGACTCGATCGCGGCGATCAGCGCGGCGCCGTTGTCGGCGGAGCTGAGCTTGCCCTGCTCGGCGGCAATATGCGCCGGCATGAACAGTGCGCCGGTGGTCAGGGCCTCCCAGTCGGCGTACGGCTCGTTGTAGACGAACGTGAAGGTCTTCTCGCCCGGCTTGCAGGTCGGCTTCTTGATCTGCGAGAAGCCGTTGGTGGACGCAGGCGTGAACAGGTCGACGTCCGCCCCGGCGTCGTCCTTCTTGCCCGTGGGGTAGCTGCCCGACAGTGCCGCCCAGGCGAGCATTGCATCGTCGCAGTCGATCGGCACACCGTCCGACCAGACCGCCTTGTCGTCGAACGTGTAGGTGACCGTCAGCGGGTCGTCGGAGGTCTTCTCGTACGTGCCGAACTCTGTGTTCGGCTTGATGGTGCCGTCCGGCTGGATGGTCGCGAAGTTGCCCTGTGTCAGGTTGTCGACGTAGCCGCTGTAGACGCTGTTGGCCGCCGAGCTGATCCCGTTGAAGCCGCCGGGAGCCTGCTCCAGGCCGACATTGATCGTGTCGGCCTTCGGGCCGGTGTCGGCGGAGGCCGACGACTCACCGGACGCCGCACTGCTTCCCGATTCGGTTCCGCCGCCGGCCGTCGGCGCGCTGGTGTCGGAGTTGCCTCCCACCGATCCGCCGCACGCCGCCAGCAGCAACACGGCCGCCGCTGCCAGGGCAGTGCCACACACTGCCCGAGTTCTTCTCATCGACAATCCTCCTCGTGGCGGACGTTGACGGTCCGCGCCGGTCCACCGACCGGCCGGCGATCTTCGGGTGCGACGTTCGTCACCCGCGCGTCCGACCGGCAGACCATACGAGCACTACGAGGAGTTGTTTACACCGGCATGCTAAATCGTGATCGAAGGTTAACTTTCAGGGCGTTGCATTGGGACGGTGTCGTCACAAACGGACGACCCGATCAGTCCGCCTTCTTGATCCCCGGGAAGCCCGGCATCGGCCGCAGGTCGGAGTCGATGGGGTCCTGCGCGCCGATTGTCGTGGACGGCAGATCCTGCAGGGGCGCCGGGAACTCCTCGCCCAGCGGCACCGCCGTGGGGTTCAGCACACGGGCCAGGAACGACTTGGTGCGTTCGTGCTGCGGGTTGCCGATCACCTCTTCGGCGGTGCCCTCCTCGACGATGTAGCCACCGTCCATGAACACCACCCTGTCGGCCACGTCCCGGGCGAACGACATCTCGTGGGTGACGACCATCATCGTCATGCCGTCCGCCGCGAGGCCCTTCATGACGGCGAGCACCTCGCCGACCAGTTCCGGGTCGAGGGCCGAGGTCGGCTCGTCGAACAGCATCAGATTCGGCGACATCGACAGAGACCTGGCGATGGCGATGCGCTGTTGCTGGCCACCGGAGAGCTGCGCGGGGAAGGCCTTCTCCTTGTGCGCCATGCCGACCCGCTCGAGGTTCTCCATGGCGATCTTCTCGGCCTCGGCCTTCGACCGCCCCAGCACCTTGATCTGCGCGACCGTCAGGTTGTTCAGCACCGACAGGTGCGGAAAGAGGTTGAAGTTCTGGAACACCATCCCGATGTGGGTGCGGACCTTGTCGAGATCGCAATCGGGGTGCGTCATCTCGTCCTCGCCGATGAACACCTGGCCGCCGGTGGGCGTTTCGAGCATGTTCACGCAGCGCAGCAGCGTGGATTTCCCCGACCCGGACGGGCCGATGACGCACACCACCTCACCCGGGTAGATGTCCAGGTTGATCTGCTTGAGCACCTGAACCGGCCCGAACGACTTGGCGAGGTTCTGGATGGAGATGGCGGGGGTGGCGGTCTTCGTCATGGCGGTCACCTGGCTCTTGCGTGGCGGATCTCGAGGCGGCGGACGAGTTGTGACAGCGGGAGCGTGATCACCAGATACAGCAGGCCACCGACCACCAGCGGGGTGGAACTGGCGTACTCGACGACCTTGCTCTGGCTGAACTTCGTCAACTCGTACTGGCTCAGTGTCACCCCGAGGACGTAGACCAGCGAGGAATCCTTGACCAGCAGGATGATCTCGTTCGTCAGCGGCGGGATGACGATGCGGAACGCCTGCGGCAGCACGATCGTGCGCAGCGTGCGGCCCGGTGACATGCCCAGGGTGCGCGCGGCCTCGACCTGGCCCTTCGGCACCGCCTGGATGCCGGCCCGGATCGTCTCGGCCATGTAGGCCGCGGCGGTCAGCCCCAGGCCGACGGTGACCTGGCCGTAGAAACCACCCGGGAACTGGAATCCGGGGAATGCCCGGGGGATGCCGAGGGCGACGAGGAACAGCACGAGGAGTGACGGCAGCCCGCGGAACAGTTCGACGTAGGCGGTGCCCAGCCACCGGTAGACCCGGACGTCGGACAGCCGCATCAGCGCGATGATCACACCGAGTACGAATCCGAAGATGAAGGCCAAGACCGTGTAGATCAGGGTGTTCTTCAGGCCCGTGGTGAGAACCTCGGGGAACATCTCGAGGGCGACGCTGATGTTCAGGAACGACTTGGCGAACTGCTGCCAGTCTGCCAGGAAGCCGATGACCACCAGGATCGCGATACCGATCGCGTACTGCACCCAGCGGAAGTACTTCGCACGTTGGCGGCGGGTGATGGCCATCGACACTCCTCGGGCTGCGGGGGCTCGTCGGGCGGTGCGTGGTCACGTCCGGTGGCGCGGCGCGGGGCCGGGCCACCGGACGTGTCACATCAGCTGCTGGGAGCCGCGCTGCTGCTGGCGGCGCTGCCGCCGGACGCACTCGCGCCCGCGCTGGGCGGCGGGGTGCCGATCCACTTGGTGTAGATCTCGTTGTACTTGCCGTCGGCCTTGGCCTCGTTGATCGCGCCGTCGATGACGGCCTTCAGCTGGTCGGCACCGAGCTTCATCCCCACGCCGTACTTGTCGCCGGTGTCGAACTGGGCGACGACCTTGACCTGCCCGGCGTTGTCGGTGACGACCTGGTTCCAGACCGGGATGTCGTTGACGGCGGCGTCGATCTGGCCGGTGAGCAGCGCCTGCGACTGGGACGGGAAGTCCTGGTACTCGACGATCTCGTAGCCGTTGGCGTCCTTCTGTGCCTTCAGGTAGTCGAGGCCGGTGGTGCCGGTCTGGCCGCCGACCCGTTTGCCGGACAACGATGCCAGGTCCGTCGCGGTGCTGGCCTCGGGGACGACGAGCGCCTGGTTCGCGTCGAAGTACGGCTCGGAGAACAGCATCACCTTCTCCCGCTCGGGGGTGATGGACATGGCCGCGGCGGCCGCGTCGCACTTGCCGGTCGCGGTGGCGTCACCGGACTTGATGCCCTCGAACGGCGTGTCGATGATCTTCTGTTCGACTCCGAGCTTCGCCGCCGCCAGATCCAGCAGGTCGACGTCGAAGCCGACGACCTTGTCCCCTTCGGTGAACTGGAACGGCTTGTAGGACAGCGACGTGCAGACGGTGAGCGCGCTGGGATCGATCAGCGCGGCCTTGGCCGCCGCGATGTCCGCGTCGCTGACGGCGGCGGCACTGCCCGACCCGGTCGCCGCCGTGGACGTGGCGCCCGAGGCACCGGAGGCGGCAGCCGACGAGGCACTCGATGCGGAGGGGGCCGCCGAGGACGACGAGTCACTGGAACTGCTGCTCGAGCCGCAAGCGCTCAGGACGAGCGCGCCGACCGCGGTCAGGCCGAGAACGGCCAGCCGTAGCGAGCGTCGGGGACTGTTGTTCACAATTACTCCCAGTAAGGCGTGTGGCGGGTAACCGGGTTGGCAGCCCGCGGCTTGGCTCATCCGAGGCATACTGCCACGTCGTTTGTTCCCGGTATGTGTCGTGTGCGCAACGAAGTCGGGACAATCGGGACGATCGACGCAAACAGTAGCGTGCCGTGACAGGTCGGCTACGACCGGCGCAGAACCTGCTCCAACGCTCCCATCAGCAGCCGATCAGCCGGCAGCCAGTCGATCGATTCCAGCTCACCTGGGACTACCCACCGCAACTCGTCGTGCTCGGCAAGGGTGGGCGCGGCCCCGTCGGTGACGGCCGCGTAGCACCGCAGGATCGCACCGTCGGGCAGCTCGAGCGGGTCCCCGATCCGCTCACCGACGGTGAGCACGAGCCCGAGTTCCTCGGCGATCTCCCGGCGCAGTGCCGCCTGTTGGGTCTCCCCCGGCTGCACCTTGCCGCCGGGCAGCTCCCACTTCCCGGCCAAGGCTGCCGGAGCGGTGCGCCGGGCCACCAGAACGCTGCCCTCCCGCACGATGGCGGCGGCCACCACGGCCGGTTCCTCCGCCAGGATCAGGACCGTGATGCCGAGCAGCAATGTCGCTGCCCGGGCGGCCCGCCGGCGTGCGCCACTGGCGACGGCGGGCGACGTGGCGGTCACGTCGATGGCGATCTCGACCCGGCAACCGGCCTGCTCCGGAGTCACCGTCAGCACCACCTCGCACCGGGCGAGCGGTCCCGCCACCAGATCGAGGGTGGGCGGCTGCCCGTTTTCCTGGGTGACCCGGAGCAGCAGCGGACGCGGCGGCAGCACCGCATCGATCCGCCGAGGCGCCCCGCCTCGAACCCTGATCAGCTGCCCATCGCGCAGCGGCGCCCGGGGGTCGCCGGCGGCGGCAGGCGCGATGTCGGCCGTGGCGTCGATCGCGCGGGCGGTGCGGGTCCACAGGTCGGCGCGCCGCAGCACTCGGGTGAGCACCGTCGTCGGGGCGTCGAACACGGCACTCGCCCGCAGCACGGTCACGAGTCGCCAGGGTACGGACCGGCTCGGGCTAGTGACCGGCGGTCGCCTGCGCGGTGGTTGCCGGCACGGCGATGGGCATCTGCTCGGCGGCCGCGGGCAGCGTCGCGGTTCCGGCGGTGTCGAGCCGCAGCCGGACGGCGGCGCCGGCACCGATCGCCGCGTCCGCGGGCGCAATCGCCCGCACCGGACCGATGCCGTCGATCGCGACCGTGAGATGCAGGCCCTCCGGTGACGCCGCGGTGAAGGCCACCTGGCCGGCGATGGGGCCGTTGGGGTCCATCACCAGCGCGCTGGGCCGCAACGCGAGTCGTGCCGGTCCTGCTGCTCTCTTGCCGTCGGGTGCGCTCCGGGTCAGCAGCAGGTCCGCCGCGGACGCGTCGAGCACCGAGGTGTACCCGACGAAGCCTGCCACCCAGTCGTCGGCGGGGTGGGACCAGATCTCTCTGGGCGGTCCGGCCTGCCGGACCGTGCCGGCGCGCATCACCGCCAGGTGGTCGGCGACGGTGAACGCCTCGGACTGGTCGTGGGTGACGAACACCGCCGTCGTTCCGGTCGCCGTCAACACCGTCTTGAGGTCCGCGAGAAGCCTTTCCCGCAGCGATGTGTCGAGCGCGGCAAGGGGCTCGTCCAGCAGCAGCAATCGCGGTCGCGGGGCGAGGGCACGGGCCAGCGCGACCCGCTGCGCCTCTCCGCCGGACAACGTGCCCACCCGCCGGGGGCCGAAGCCGGGCAGGCCGACGATGTCCAGCAGGTCGTCGACGCGGGCGGCCGACTCTGCGCGGGACATCCCGGCCCGCCGGAGCCCGTAGGCAATGTTGCCGGCGACGTCCCGATGCGGGAACAGCACACCGTCCTGGAACATCAGTCCGAACCCGCGATGGTGCACCGGCACCCCGGTCAGGTCCGTGCCGTCCCACCGGATCGCGCCCGCCGCAACGGGTTCCAGTCCGGCGATCGCCCGCAGCAAGGTGGATTTCCCGCAGCCGGACGGCCCGAGCAGGGCGAGCACGGTGCCGTCGGGCACGGTCAGGTCGACGCCGGACACCGCGACGGTGCTGCCGTAGGCGACGGTGACGCCGGTGAGTTCGAGCATGCTCAGAACCCGCCGATCCCGGGTTCGCCGCGGCGGCCACCGGCCACCGCGTCGACGAGGAACACCGACGCTGCGCACAGCACGGCGAGCACCACCGCTGCGGCGAGCGCCATGCCGGCGTTGACCGATCCGGGGCGGGAGATGAGCCGTCCGATGACGACCGGCAGCGTGGGTGTCTCGGGGCGCGCGATGAAGGTGGTCGCGCCGAATTCACCGAGCGCGACGGCGAAGGCGAACGCGGTGGCGCCGGTCAGCGCCCGGGACATGATGGGCAGGTCGACCGACCACCACACCCGCAGCGGCCCGGCGCCGAGGACGGCCGCGGCCTGCCGCAGCCGGTCGTCGGCCGCGCGGAGGATCGGCAGCACCATCCGGACGACCAGCGGGATCGTGACGATCGCCTGCGCGATCGGGATGAGCAGCGGCGACGAACGCAGGTCCAGCGGTGGCGTGTCGAGAGCGATGAGGAACCCGAACCCGACGGTGACCGCACTGACCCCGAGCGGCAGCATCACCAGCGCGTCCATGGTGCCCACGGCCCGGCCGACGAGCCGCCCACCCGGTGCATCGGGCCGCGGGCGGCGGGCGAGCACCACCGACAGCGCGACACCGACCAGCACCGAGAGCACCGCCGCTACCAGCGCTGTCCGCAGCGAGTACCCGACGGCGTCCGTGACCGGGGTGATGAGCACGTTGCTCTCCCCCACCCCGCTCAGCGCACGGTAGTTGTCCAGCCCCCACCCGTCCGGCGTCCGCAGAGACCGGAGCACCAGCACCACCAGGGGCGCGACAAGTAGCACTCCGATCACCGCGGTGACGAGCACGGCGGGCAGGTCCGCGGCGCGCAGCGGCCTGGCGACGTCGACCGCGGCCCGCAACCGCAGCGTCGCCTCGCTGCGCCGACGAATGAGCGCTCCGACAGCCAGCACGGCGACGACGAGCAGCAGCTGCAGCACCGACAGCACCGCGGCGGCCCGCAGGTCGCCGATCTGCGCCGTCTGCCGGTAGATCTCGGTCTCCAGGGTGCCGTAGCGGGATCCGCCGAGGATCAGCATGATTCCGAAGCTGGTGGCGCAGAACAGGAACACCATCACGAACGCTGCCGCGATCGCCGGCAGCAGCGCGGGCAGGGTGACGGTGAGGAAGGCGCGGACGGGACCGGCGCCGAGGGTGCGCGCGGCCTCCGCCGGGCGGGCGTCCAGGTGTGCCCACGAGGCGCCGACGGTGCGCACGACGACCGCGTAGTTGAGGAACACGTGCGCCATCAGGATCACGGCCACCGAACCGTCCAGACGCCATACACCGAGTACGCCGTCGGCGGCGAACAGGGTGCGGAACGCAAGTGCGACGACGATGGTGGGCAGCACGAACGGCACCGTCACGAGCGCCCTGGCCGCGCCGCGCCCGCGAAAAGAGCACCGGTACAACACATATGCGCCCGGCACGCCCAGGAGGACTGCGAGGGCGGCCGACGCTGCGGCCTGCCAGACGGTGAACACGGCGACCCGCAGCACCCGCGGTTTGGCCAGCGCGTCCGCGGCGCCGGCCAGGTCGAGCGAACCGCCGGGGAACAGACCGCGCCCGATCAACGTGCCGACCGGGTAGAAGAAGAACAACGCGAACATGGTCACCGGGACCGCGGCGATCAGCAGCAGGCCGCCGGCTCGCAGCCACCGACGTCCGACCGCTTTCCGGCGCGGACTCGGCGGCGGTTGCTGCGGGTGCGGCAGCTGCTCGGCCGGCAGCGCGGTGACCGCGCTCATCTCAGCCCTCTACCAGGTCGGACCACTCGGAGATCCAGGCGTCGCGGTTGTCGGCGATGACGGCAGGGTCCAGCGTCGCGGGATTCTGTGCGGCGGGGGCGGCGGTCCTCCAGGAGGCGGGCAGCGCGACCCCGGTGTCGACCGGGTAGACGTACATCCCGTCGGGCACGGTGGCCTGGAATGTCGGGGAGAGCAGGAAGTCGATCAGCTTCTCGGCTCCGGCCGGGTTCTTCGCACCGGCCAGCACTCCGGCGTACTCGACCTGCCGGAAGCAGGTGTCGAGCATCGCCCCGGTCGGCGGCTTCGCGGAGGCACCGGCGCCGCTCGGCAGTTCGGCGGGCGGTGAGGAGGCGTAGGAGACGACCAGCGGCCGGTCGCCCTTGCCGGAGGAGCCGGAGAAGTCGACCGTGTAGGCGTCCGTCCAGCCGCCGGTCACCTTGACGCCGTTGTCCTTCAGGCTGGTCCAGTAGGCCTGCCAGCCGTCCTGGCCGAAGTGGGCGACCGTGCCCAGCAGGAACGCCAGACCCGGTGACGAGGTCGCCGCGGACGGGGTGACGAGCAGGTCCCTGTATTCCGGCTTCGCCAGGTCCTCGAAGGTCTTCGGCTCGGCGAGCCCCTTCGCGGCGAACCACTGGTGGTCGACGTTGACGCAGACATCGCCGTAGTCGACGGCGGTCAGCCGGTCGTCACCGATGGCGAACTTGTCCGCACCGGCGCCCGCGGCCGGAGAGCTGTACGGCGCCAGTATGTTCGCCGTGAGCGCCCTGGAGGCGAACGTGTTGTCGATGCCGAAGACGGCGTCACCGAGCGGGTTCTGGCCGGTCAGCAGCAGTTGGTTGACCATCGCCCCGGCGTCACCCTGGGCCAGGATGGTGACCTTCAGACCGGAGGCCTTCTCGAAGTCGGCGAGCATCTTGTCGTCGATGACGAACGAGTCGTGCGTCACCAGGGTCACTGCGCCAGATGCCGACCCGGCGGAGCTTGTCGCCGAGCTCTCCGAAGCTGCCGCGCTTGCCGAAGTCGTGGAGCCGGATGACGAGCTCGCCGACCCGGTGGATCCGCCGCAGCCCGTCACTGCCAGGCCGAGGGCGAGGACCGCGGTGATCGCGGACAGGAACCGTGTACTGCGCATCAAGTGCCCCTTCCGCTTCCGCGGGGTCAGGCACGGGGTCTTCGAAGGAGAGGACGTTCCTGCGCCGGCATGATCCGGATCAGGTTCGACGGTCCGGGACTTCGTGTCCCGCTCTCAGCCCGGCGCACCGGACTCCCGTGTCGCAGCACAGTCTACGACTGCGCGGCAATGCCCTCGGCGCCGGATGCTGTGGCGGGCGCCCGGACGCGCAGGTTGACCACCGCCAGCAGGGCGAGCGTCAGCACGCCGAGCAGTGGGTAGATGACGCCGAGCGCGGATTGCCACAACGGTCGGGATGCGGGCTGGTCGATGTACTGCTGGGCAATGAGGATGCTGACGATGTAACTGCAGGTGGCGACCACCCACGCGATCACCATTGCGCGGACGGCGGGGACTCGTTGCCGCGGCCCGAACAGGCACCACAGCAGGAAGGGCAGCACCCACACCCAGTGGTGCGACCAGGAGATCGGGGACAGCAGCAGCCCGGTGAACTGGACGGCGAGCAGGGCGGCGGCCCGGTCCCCCGCGCGCAGGCAGACCCACGTCACCCAGATACCGAGGACCGCGGAAGCCGCGGCGGCGACCAGCCAGATGGACGTGATGTCCTCGCCGGCGAGCCGGGCGATGGCGCCGCGCAGGGACTGGTTGATCGCCGACCACACAGGCCCGGTGCGGGCGGGATCGAAGATCAGGGTGGTGAAGAACCGCCAGGTTTCGCTGGGAAGCAGGGCGGCGCCGGCCGCGACGGTCGCCGCGAAGATCACCACGGACCAGACGACGGCTGACCACCGCTTCTGCAGCAGGTAGTACAGCCCGGTGATCGCCGGGGTCAGTTTGATGCCGGCAGCAAGGCCGACAGAGCCGCCGGCGAGCCATTCCTTGCTGGCGACCGCACCGGCCAACAGCAGCGCGCAGAGGAAGAGGTTGATCTGCCCGTAGTTGAAGGTGGTGCGGACCGGTTCCAGCCAGAGACCGAGGGCGGTGATCGTGACGACGATGCCGCGCACGTGCTGCAGGGGGCGGGGTGCGGATTTCCCGGCGCGGCCGAGGAGCCGCAGCGTGCAGTAGGCCATCACCGCGATCGCCGCGAACGAGGCCAGCTGCCACAGGATGCGCAGCGGCGTCCAGGGCAGCCACGTCATCGGTGTGAAGATCATCGCGGAGAACGGCGGGTAGGTGAACGGCAGGTGCAGCGGCTCGGAGAAGAAGTCGTACAGCGTGCCGTCGGTCAGGTGCCGTGCGCCGTCGACATAGACGGCGAGGTCCACCATCAGGAAGGGATCACTGCCCACCAGGGTGGCGAGCACGTGCAGGACCAGGGTGGCGGCCAGCAGTGCCCACGGCGCCCATGAGGATGCGACGAACCGCTGCAACGCACCGAGCACGACGAACCGACCTCCAGTCAATCGACCCCCGCGGCGGTGCCGCCCGTCGATCGTAGGGTCCCCGCAGGGTGGGGTCGGCCGTCAGGGCAGCAACCCACCGACGAGCCCACCGAGCAGGTACGTGACGGCCATCGCGATCAGGCCGCCGGCGATGTTGCGCAGCACCGCCCTGCCCACCGGCGCGGAGCCGAGTCGGGCACTGAGCGAGCCGGTCACGATCAGCGCCATGACGACGGCGACGACGGTGACCCACGCCTGCGCGCTGATCACCACCCCGAGCAGCGGGATGGCAGCACCCACGACGAACGCGACGAAGCTGGCAAGGGCGGCGTGCCAGGGGTTGGTCAGTTCGTTCGGGTCGATGCCGAGTTCGGCCTCCGCGTGCGCACCGAGCGCGTCCCGTTCGGTCAATTGCACGGCGACCTGGCGGGCCAGATCGACGTCGATGCCCTTGCCGGCATAGATGGCGGTCAGCTCGTCGAGTTCCTCTTCCGGGGTCTCCGCAAGCTCGCGGCGTTCCTTCTCGAGCACGGCACGCTCGGTGTCGCGCTGGGTAGAGACGGAGACGTATTCGCCGACGGCCATCGACATGGCGCCTGCCATCAGGCCGACCAACCCGGCGAGGATCACCGGCCCCCGGCTGTCGGTCGCGCCCTCCACACCGAGCACGATCGCTGCCGTCGACACGATGCCGTCGTTGGCGCCGAGGACGCCGGCTCGCAGCCAGTTCAGCCGGCTGGCCAGTCCCCCGTTATGCGGTTCGTCGTGCGTCGATGCAGGCTTCTCGGTCACGTTTCCAGCCTGATCCATCGCTCCACGTATTTCCAGCAAGCACAGGCTCGCCTCAGTGACTACGCGTGGCGCCGCGGTCCTGGTCATGACGCTGCTGCTGGTGTGGTGAGTGCGTGGTCCCAGTTGGTCAGTGGCCAGGGTTGGGATTTCGGGGGTGGGGGTGGTTCGCTGCGGGCGGTGTGCCCGGTGGGGGTGGTGATGGTGATGCCGGTGCCGTCGGGGTCGG
>JAESFR010000090.1_pt1 | contig 120474 bp, 122 predicted proteins | sample 9266191 | NCBI WGS metagenome assembly JAESFR01 (sample SAMN14503063, study PRJNA617104) | algae metagenome | isolation source: Pleurocapsa minor HA4230-MV1 and co-occurring heterotrophs from cement on... | place: USA: Nuuanu Pali Lookout, Hawaii | collected 2009-07-20 | reverse complement strand
GGGCATCCGTTCTGGCCATGGATTACTCCATAGCCGGTCACAGTGCCCCGCAGTATCACCACAGCCCGTGTGTCACATGTCCCTGGACATCTCGTGTCTCATAAGTCTCCGGACTCAACACGTAGCACGCTACGAATTTCTGCTCACATGGGTCGTTCCCGCAGGCCCCGTCAGTACGGCCGGTGGCCGGCCATCCGCTCGAGGCGCTCGATGCGATCGGCCATCGGCGGGTGGGTGGCGAACAGTCGACCCGCCTTGTCGCCGATGCGGAACGGATTGGCGATCATCAGATGCGACTCGGCTGCCAATCGTGGCTCGGGCGGCAACGGTGCCAACTGCACTCCCCGCTCGAGTTTGCGGAGCGCCGAGGCCAGCGCCAGCGGATCTCCGGTCAGCTCGGCCCCCGACTGATCTGCCTGATACTCACGCGAACGAGAGACCGCCAGCCGTACCAGGGTGGCCGCAATGGGCCCCAGCATCGACACCAGCAGCAGCGCGATCGGGTTCGCGCCTCCGTTGCCGCGTCCGCCGAATACGTTGGCGAAGAAGGCCAGGTTGGCCAGGCCCGAAATGACGGCAGCCATCGCCCCGGCCACCGACGAGATCAGAATGTCGCGGTTGTAGACGTGCGAGAGCTCGTGACCGAGCACCGCTCGTAGTTCACGCTCGTCGAGGATGCGCAGAATGCCCTCGGTGCAGCACACCGCGGCGTTGCGCGGATTGCGTCCGGTGGCGAACGCGTTGGGGTTGTTGGTGGGGCTGACGTACAGCGCAGGCATCGGCTGATGAGCCGTCGTCGCCAACTCCCGCACGATCCGATACATCGCCGGTTGCTCGAGTTCGCTCACCGGCACCGCGTGCATCGATCGCAGGGCCATCTTCGCGCTGTTGAAGTACGCGTAACCGTTGACGCCAACCGCCAGGACGATCGAGCCGATCAGAATGGTCGCGTTACCGAACAGCGAGCCGATGAAGACGATGAGCGCCGACATCCCGACCAGCAGGCCGAATGTCTTTGCGCCGTTCGCGTAACCGTTCATGTCCGAAGTGCCTCCTCGTACCGGGTGCTACTACCCGATCAACGAAAACACCCCGACCGACAGTTCCCGGTCGTCAGCCCACGCGTTCGACGGTGTAGTCCACCAACCGGCCGAGCGCATCGTTGGCCGGTCCCTGCGGCAGCAGTGCGAGTTCTGCGTGTGCCCGAGCGGCGTATTCGCCGAGTGTCCTCTTGGCCGAGATCATTCCCGGTGACCGCTGCAGCAGCTCGAGAGCCTCGGTGACCAGAGCGTCCTCGGTGACCGGACCGGCGAGGATCTCGCGCAGTCGATCGCCGTCGGCACCGTCCTCGCGCAGCGCGAAGAGCACCGGCAGAGTGTGTACGCCCTCCCGCAGGTCGGTGCCGGGAGTCTTGCCGGACTGCTCGGTGGCCGAGGAGATGTCGATGATGTCGTCGGAGATCTGGAAGGCGGTACCGACCGCGTCCCCGAGGCGCTCGAGTCGTCCCACGTGCTCGGCATCTCCGCCGCTGAAGGTTCCGCCGAAGCGTCCACACGATGCGATGAGCGAACCGGTCTTCTCCCACACGACCTTCAGATAGTGCGCGACGGGATCGTCGGTGCTCTTGGCTCCGATGGTCTCGCGCATCTGACCGGTGACGAGTTCTGCGAAGGTCTCGGCGATGATGCGCACGGCGTCGGGTCCGAGGGTGGACACCAGACGAGACGCGTGCGCGAACAGGTAGTCGCCCGCGAGGATCGCCACACTGTTACCCCAGCGTGAGTTCGCGCTCTCGGCACCTCGACGCATCGACGCCTCGTCCATGACGTCGTCGTGATAGAGCGTCGCCAGGTGGACCAGTTCGACGACCGTGGCCGCGGTGACGATCGCCGGATCGGTGGGCGACGGTCCCAGCTGGCCGGTGAGCACGGTGAACAGGGGCCGGAATCGTTTTCCGCCGGCCTTGGCCAGGTGCAACGCAGCCTCGGTGAGAAACTCCTCACCGTCGGAGAGCTCACTGATCATCAGCTCTTCGACGCGTGCGAGGCCGTCGGCGACGGATCGCGCGAGCTCCGGGTCACCCAGGTCGACTCCGGCAACGACCGTTGCTACGGCAGCGTCGTCTGTACTCACGATGTTGGTCCCTGTCCTGTCGTCGACATGCCGGCAGCAGCGACTTCAGCGCCGCTGCTCGCCTTCTACCGTAGTGAACCTAGCGTGCACACCGGTGCGACGGTGTCACCGACCACAGGTGACGCTTCACTCACCGAGGTTGCCGGAGATGACTTCCAGCGTCGCGGCCATCGCTGCCGACGCTCTGTCACCCAAGGCGTCGGTCAGCGCGGCCATCAGACCTTCGAGCAGGATCACGTGCGGAATCCGGCTGGTGACGGCGAGTTCGCGCTGGAAGCTGAGGTCGCGCATGCCCACCACCAGTGCGATGTCCGACGCGGCCGCCAGGGTCGAGCGAGCAAAGGACGTCACCGAGACCACGGTGGCTCCCCGATCCCGAGCGGCCTGAGCGGCCTTGGTCGATGCACTCGTGGCACCCGATCCGCTGATGATCAGGGCCACATCGCGATCGGTGAGAAGCCGGACGGCGACCTGCTGCGCGATCGAGTCGGTCGGTGCGTGCGAGCGCAGGCCGACCGAACGCATCCTGGCATCGGTATCGGCGGCCAACGCGGCCGAGAGTCCGTTGCCGATGACCACGACGGACTCGGCACCGGCGAGCGCAGCCACCGCGCGAGTGACATCCTCGGTGGTCAACAGTGCCGTCATCGCCGCGATGGAATCTCCGACGTGGGCGAAGGTCTCCGTCACGATCGCGAACGGACCGTCCGCCGACCGCTCCTGCGCGGGCAACGCCCGGGCCGCATCGCGCGCGAGCAAGACTCGCAGCTGCTGATAACCGCCGAAGCCGAGACTCTGACAGGTACGCACCACCGACGCCCGTGACGCCCCGGCCGCGTCGGCGACCTGCTGCGAGGACATCTCGACGATGTCGGCGGGACGTCGGAGAAACACCTCGGCGACGGCCCGCTCGGCGGGCAGCAACGACGGAATGATCGATCGGATGTGCGGCACGACTCCACCGGGCGCGAGATCCATGCTCATATCTTGCTCATACTTTTCTCTGCCATCCCCAGCTCCCGTCGATGATGCGTCGACGCACCTGACCGGAGACCTGGTCGATGAGCACGGTGATGACCACGACGACGATCAGCAGCATGCCGACCGCACCCCACTGGCGGTACTGCACGTTGTCGACCAACATGCTGCCGATGCCGCCTGCACCGATCAGACCGAGGATGGCCGACGCACGGACGTTGATCTCGAAGCGATAGAGCCAGAAGGCGAACACCTCGGGTGCGACGTCGGTCCACAGTCCCCACCGCACGATCTGGGCCGTCGAGCCGCCTGCCGCTCGGGCCGCTTCTATCGGACCTTTCTCCGCGCCTTCGATGGCCTCGTAGCCCCACTTGCCGAGGGTGCCGATCGAGCCGATGGCGATCGCGAGTGCGCCGGTGAACGCGGTGAGCCCGGTGACGGACAGAATGAGGATGGCGATGACGACCTCGGGGACTGCACGAATGACGGCGAACACGATGCGCAGCGGCCATCGCAGCCAGAGCGGCCCGATGTTCGCGGCTGCGAGGAAGCTCAGCGGAAACGACACGACGATGCCGAGCACCGTTCCGAACCAGGCCATCTGCACCGATTCGATGGTGGCCGAGACGGCCTTGCCGAGTGCGGACACGTCCGGTGGTGCGAACATCAGGCCGGCGTAGCGCACCAGGTTCTGTGGCAGGTCGAGCAATCTGTCCCAGCGAATCTCGATGCCGTACAACGACAGTGCGAACACGGCGACGATGCCCACCCACACGGCGGTGCGCAGGGGGTTGCGTGGTTTGCGCGGCCGGGCCGGAGTGGCACGGGTGGTGCGGTCGATGACGCTCATCCGACCAACTTTCGACGGGCCCAGGACGAGATCAGTTCCAGCGCCAGGACGATGACGAGAATCTCGAGGATGATGAGGCTGAGTTGGTGATACTTGTAGAAGGTGCGGACGTTGTCGATGAGCATGCCGAGGCCACCTGCGCCGACGAGTCCGATGACCGCCGAGGCTCGGACGTTCAGCTCCAACGTGTAGAGACTCTGCGAGACGAACGCCGGAAAGATCTGCGGCGCAACAGCACTGCGATCGGACGCAATCCAGGTGCCTCCGGCAGCGAGGGCCGCTTCCTGCGGACCGCGATCGACGGAGTCGAGTGCCTCGGAGACGAGCTTGACGATGATGCCGACGTTGAACACGATCAGCGCCAGAATTCCCGACAGCGCTCCCGTCCCGACCACCGCGACCAACACCGCTGCGTACAACAGATCAGGTACGGCGCGAACGACATTCATGATTCCGCGCACGACCGTCAGGAGCGGCCGATTCGGGTTGGTCACGCGTGAGGCCGCGAAGCTCACCGGGAACGAGATCGCGGCACCGATGGCGGTCGCGATGACGGCCATCTGCAGGGTCTCGAGGATGGCGTCGACGGTCTCGGGGAAGAACCAGTAGTCCGGCTGCATCAACTGGATCAGCTTGCCGGTGGCGTTGCCCCAGTTGTCGATGATGTCACCCAGGTCGGCACCGACACCGACGCCCGCCCAGACGGTGATCAGTCCGATGACGGCAAGTGTCACAACAGTTTTCCATGCCGAACGCGGCTTCACCGGCCGAGTAGAAACGGAAGCGCTCACAGCTCGGCCTTGGCTTCCAGCACGTCCTCGGCGGTCAGCGAGCGGCCGTAGATGCTCTCGAACACCGATTCGTCGGCGTCGCGGCCATGGCCGTCGAACACCACCTTGCCGTCGCGCAACCCGATCAGCCGGTCGCCGTAGCGGCGGGCGAGATCGAGGAAGTGCAGGTTGACCACCACGGTGATGCCGAGTTCTGCGTTGATGCGCTGCAGGTCTCGCATGACGACGTGCGACGTCGGCGGATCGAGCGAGGCCACCGGTTCGTCCGCGAGGATCACTCGCGGTTGCTGTGCCAGTGCCCGGGCGATGGCGACCCGTTGCTGCTGACCGCCGGAGAGCGACGACGCCTTCGCGTAGGCCTTGCCGACTATCTCGACTCGCTCGAGCGCCTGCATGCCCAGTTCGGTGTCTTCCGCGGACCAGGCACCGAGCAGCGTTCGCCACATCGGCGAGCTGTGCAGCCGGCCCATCATCACGTTGTTCAGCACGCTGGTGCGCTTGGCGAGGTTGAAGCCCTGGAAGATCATTCCGACGTCTCCGCGCAGATCGCGTAACCCTTTGCTGCTCAGATTGTTCACGGCGCGATCACCGACGGTCACGGTGCCGGAGGTGACCGGCACGAGGCCGTTGATGGTGCGGATCAACGTGGACTTTCCTGCCCCGGACAAGCCGACGACGGCAACCATCTGACCCGCCGGAATATCGAGAGTCACTCCGTCGAGCGCGGTGTGGCCGCCCGCGTAGGTGACCGAGACGTTGTCGAATGCGATGCCGTCGCCGCTCATTCGATCAGTTCCCCAGGCCGATGGAGTCCGCCTCGGTCTGCGCCTGCTGCAGCGCTGCGGGGTCGGCTTTGTCGAGCCCGGTGATCTGGTAGATCGCCGTCAGGGCCTCGACGCCCTCGGGGGTGGACGCGTAATCCTCCATCGCGTCCGAGATGCGCTGCTGCAGATCAGGGCTCAGCGAACTGCTGATCGAGACGCCGTCGTTGGGGATCTCGTTGGTCAGTGCGAACACCACCAGGTTCTTCGCCACATCGGGGGTGTCGGCGACGACGGTCTCGCGGGCGTCCCAGAACGACACGCCCACTTCGTCGTCGCCGTTGTTCACCGACAGCACTGCCGCCGGGTGCGAGGTGACCTGGGTCAGGTCCAGATCGGTGGTGGAGTCGATACCGGCCTCTTTCAATGCGGCGGAGGGGAACACGAATCCGGCCGATGATGCGGACTGCAACATGACGGTCTTGGCACCGTTCATCTTGCTCAGCGAGTCCAATCCGGCCGGACCCGTGCCGCTTTCGGTTCCGTTGCAGTACAGCAGGCCGTTGGCTCCGGTGACGGGAGCGTCGTCGCAGTACTTGTCGGGGTTATTGGTGTAGAACTGCGCGGCGTAGGTGGTCTTGCCCTTGCGCACGGTCTGCAGAGCCGGCTCGGCCCCGTACTTGTTGCAGGCCTGCACCATCTGCAGCGGCGGCAGCATGCCGATCTGGGCTTGGTTGGCACCGATGGCCTCCACCGCCGCCTGGTAGTCCTGTGTGATGACGCCTCGGACCGGGATGCCGAGGCGCTCGGTGAGCGCGTCCTGCAGCGGCTTGACGGTTTCGACGAGCTTGTTGGCGTCGCCCGAGGGGACGAGTGCCAGCGTCAGCTCCGACGGGTCGGCTGCATCTGCCGAGCTGGACCCGGTACAGGGCGACGCAGCAGAGGATTCGGTGGTGGACTCGTCGCGGGCTCCGCATCCGGCGAGCGAGGCGGTGAGCAGTCCGGTGGCAACCACCGCGAGCAAGGGAGTGCGGATTCTCATGACTGTCCTTCGTGGGTGAGTGCGAATGCTGCTGGATCGGTCGACCATTCGAGAAGTTCGTCGTACAACGCCGGAAACGACGAGGCGGAGAACGTCGCTTCCGGGCGGGGGTGACCGTGGCGGTCGATGTAAGCGGTGACGGCACCGCGCCGATGCGGTGCGTCGAGGTCGTTGCGCCAGATGTCGCCGACACTGGCCAACAGATGGGGTGCTCGCGTGCCCAGTAGTGAGTCCACCAGCGCGGGCATCTTCTCGGGCTTGCCTGCGTCGGTGACGACACGATCGACAGCCGCGGTCAGACCGAGCCGGTCGAGGGTTTCGATCACGCCGCGCCGCGGGGCATTGGTGGCCACAACCACGTCGGCGCCGACGCGATCGACGAAATCCGCGAGCCCGGCCGGTGCCCACACCTCGAGCTCACCTGCGGCGAGGCGCTCGCGGGACTGCGCGTAGGCGGCGGCGAGAACGGCAGCGTCCACTCCCACCGACAGTTGCTGGACGGCGGAGTAGCCGTCGAGGTACTCCCCCGCGCCGCGGTCCAAGAAAGCCGTCAACCCGGCACGGAGAGTTGCGGCGGAGATGCGGTCGAGAGATTCGGCCACCGCGTCTGCGTAGGCCCAGACCGGGTCGTCACCGAGGCAGACGGTGCCGTCGAAGTCGAGGAGGAGGATCGGTTGGTGCACGTGAGAGACGCTAGACCCGCCATGAACGATCCGTCCATAGATTCTGAATCTATGAAACAAGCGTTCACACGGCGTTAACCGGAGCCCCTTCACGGCACCGAGTCGCTCCGGTCGGGATACTGGAACTCGTGAGCACCCCCCACCCCGTCCCACCCACCGCGACCGACGTTCTGGTCGTGGGCGCGGGCCCCGCAGGATCGTCCGCTGCGGCATGGGCCGCGCGATCCGGCCGCGACGTCGTCCTGGCCGACGCGGCAGTCTTTCCCCGCGACAAGACGTGCGGTGACGGGTTGACGCCACGTGCCGTCGCCGAGCTCGATCAGTTGGGTCTGGGCGAGTGGGTGCGCGGCAAGGCGCGCAACCGGGGACTGCGCCTGAGCGGATTCGGCCAGGAACTACAACTCGAGTGGCCGAGCAGATCGCTGCCGACCATCGGAAGTGCTGTCCCCAGAACCGAATTGGACGACAGGATTCGCGTCGCCGCGGTCGAATCCGGGGCCGTCATGGCCGAGGGAGCCAAGGCTGTCGCCGTCACCCGCGACGGCAATTCGGTCCGTTCGGTGACCCTGCAGACAGCCACCGGAGCCCACGAGATCTCCTGTCGCACACTGATCGTCGCCGACGGTGTCCGTTCCACTCTGGGCAAGCAACTCGGGCGACAGTGGCATCGCGACACCGCATTCGGCGTCGCGGCTCGCGCCTACATCGACTCGGGCCGCAGCGACGACGAATGGATCAGCTCACACCTCGAATTACGTGACGCCGCAGGCACTCTGCAGCCCGGTTACGGCTGGGTCTTCCCGCTGAACGACGGGACCATCAACATCGGCGTCGGCACCTTGGCCACCGCCAAGCGGCCTGCACCCGGAGCGCTGCGCCCGCTTCTCGACCTCTACACCCACCAGCGTCGCGGCGAATGGGACCTCGGCGGGGAACTGCGCTCGGTGGCGTCGGCGCTGCTGCCGATGGGCGGAGCGGTCTCGGGCATCGCAGGCACCAACTGGGCCATCATCGGTGACGCCGCAGCCTGTGTGAACCCACTCAACGGCGAGGGCATCGACTACGGACTCGAAGGCGGCCGCATGGTCGTCGACCTGCTCGATCACCCCGACCTCACCGACGCGTGGCCGAGTCTGTTGCGCGAGCACTACGGGCAGGCCTTCTCCATCGCCCGGCGCCTCGCCGGACTGTTGACCGTGCCGAGATTCCTACCGGCTGCGGGACCGGTGGGCATGCGCTCGCGGGCGCTGATGAAAGTTGCAGTCCGCTGCATGGGCAACCTCATCACCGAGGCCGACAGCGACCTCGTCGCGCGCACGTGGCGGGCATCGGGAAGCGGATCGTTGAAAGTCGATTCCCGGCCGCCGTTCTCGTGAACCGCGCTACGGTCGAGTTGCCTTGTGCAGCGCGACGATTCCGCCGGTGAGGTTGCGCCACTGCACGTCGGTCCAGCCGGCGTCGGCGATGCGCTGCGCCAACTGTTCCTGCGTCGGCCAAGCGCGGATGGACTCGGCGAGGTAGACGTACGCGTCGGGGTTACTGCTCACCGCGCGTGCGACTTTCGGCAACGCCTTCATCAGGTACTCCATGTACACGGTGCGGAACGGACCGAACACCGGCGTGGAGAACTCCGAGACGACGAGCCTGCCGCCGGGCTTGGTGACGCGGGCGATCTCGCGCAGTCCGGCATCGAAGTCCGAGACGTTGCGTAGGCCGAACGAGATGGTGGCGGCATCGAAGCTGGCGTCGGCATAGGGCAGTGCCATCGCGTCGCCTGCGACCATCGGAACACCTCGCTGCAGTCCGGCCTGCAACATGCCCTTGGAGAAATCGGTGGCCACGCACCAGGCTCCGCTGCGACCGAGTTCGACCGTGGAGACACCGGTGCCTGCAGCAAGATCGAGAACACGCTCGCCGGGTTTCAGATCCAACGCTCGTCGAGTGAGCTTGCGCCAACTGCGGTCCTGCCCGAACGAGAGAACGGTGTTGGTGATGTCGTATCGACGGGCGACGCCGTCGAACATCGACGCCACCTCGTGGGGCTCTTTTGCCAGGGTTGCGCGTGATGTCTGGGCCACGCAGTCCAGACTACTCAGGAGCGAAGCCTGCGGAGCGACCAGAAGACGCTACGCAATCTTCTGCACCTGCGGAGCTGTGATGCCTTGCACGTCGTAGTAGTGCGAGATCAGTTCGTCGCAGATGGCCGGCCAGGTTCGGTGCAGAACGGATTTGCGGGCGGCATCGCCGAATCGTGCCCGGGTGGTGGGTTCGGCGAGGGCACCTACGGCACTGGGGAGCAGCTCGGTGAACTTGTCGACCGGCAGCAGGTATCCGTTGCGGCAGTGCGAGACCAGATCGCGCGGGCCCCCGGCGTCGGGTCCGATGACGGGGACGCCACTGGCGAGGGCCTCTTGGACTGCCTGGCAGAAGGTTTCGTGTTCGCCGGGGTGGACGAAGATGTCGAAGCTGGCGTAGGCCCGAGCGAGTTCGTCGCCGCCGAGTTGACCGGTGAAGATCGCGCCGGGCATCAGGGTCTGCAACGCCGCTGTGTCGGGTCCGCCGCCGACGATCACCAGTTGGATCGACGGGTCGGTGGCCAGCACGGCGAGGCGCTCGACGTGCTTCTCGGGGGCGAGCCTTCCCACGAAGCCGACGATCAGTTTGTCGCCGGCACCCCACTGGTCGCGAAGGGTGGCCGACGCGGCCGAAGGCGCGAATCGAACGGCGTCCACTCCCCTGGCCCATCGGTGCACGCGCGGAATTCCGTGCAGCTCCAGTGCGTCGACGGCGGAGGTGGACGGTGCCAGGGTGCGGGCGGCGCCGCGGTGCAGTCTCCTCGTCCAGCGCCACGCGGCCTTGGACGTCAGGCCGAGGCCGTAACTGGCGGCGAAACCGGCGACATCGGTCTGGTAGACGGCAACAGCAGGCACATCCAGTCGGTTGGCGGCGGCGAGACCGCCTGCTCCGAGCAGGAACGGTGACGCGAGATGGACGACGTCGGGGGCGAAGGCACGCATCGCCGAGACCATGCCGAGGCCCGGCACTCCGACGGGCAGCGAACTGACCTTGGGGACCATGATCGACGGCACCCGGTGCACCGGAACGTCGTCGTGCCACACCGCGGCTCTGGGGCCGGACGGATTGTCCGGGGCGATGACGATGGCGTCGTGCCCCGTCTTGTCGAGGTGTTCGAGGACACGGATCACCGAGTGGGTGACGCCGTTCATGTTGGGCAAGAACGATTCCGCAACGATGGCTACTCGCACGGTCCTCAGTGTGGGCGGCCCCGCAGTCGGCCAGGTATGGACAACGTTACGTGTGGGCCAACGTCACACGAATTGCGCGAGCACCCACGACGGATCGGGGTTGGTGCGGTGTTCGGAGCCCACGAACACGGTCGGGACCGTCTCGTTGCCGTCGTTGACCGACCGAACCCGCGCGGCCGCAGCGTTGAATGGTCGTTCCGCAGGCTCCACTCCTGCCGGATCCTTGCGGATGTTCACCCACACGGCTTTCTTTCCGCGCAGCAACAGCGCTACGCGCAACCGCAGGCAGAAGATGCATCCAGGACGCCAGTAGACCAACGGCACCGAATTCCGAGTCGCCAGAGTGCGCGAGGCGTCGTCGGACAGGGACCGGGGGTACAGCACCGGCGTCGTCAGGGCGAGAACGAACCCAACGGCGAGCACCAAGATCACGATCGAGGACGCGATGTTGCCGAAGTTCACCAGCGCGAACCCGGCCACCGCGGCGAGGGCAGCGATGATCCACTGCTTGGCATTACGCATTCCGGGCCTCCTTGCGTCGTAACCAGAACAGCACCGGCCCGGCGATCAGCCAGGTGACGACGATGACCGACCCGGCCGGAACGATAGCGACGGTAGCGTCGCGGCCGGCGACGCGCACCAGTTCGACGTCCGGGTCTGCCTTGTAGTACTCGACCTCGATGCGTTGACCGGCGATGAGGTTGGTGGGGTACAGCACGCCGAGCGCCGGGTTGTGTGTCACGCCGTCGGGGGTGATGAAGCTGACGGCCGAGCGCAACTTGCCCGCGGACAGCACCTCGGCGGTGGCGGTGCCCTTGTCGGAATCGATGGTGACGTCGTTGCGCCAGGCTCCGACCACCAGAAGCACGGCGAGGACCGAAATCGCGCCGGCGACCACGAGCACGACCAGCCGGGTCCGGTACAGCGTTCGGCTGGCTCTGTCGGTAGCGGTCACAGCGATCAGGTTACTTCGCAGCCGACACGACGCCGCTCGGGTAGCGTCTGCACTCATGTCGCGCAGCTTCGAGTTCACCGTCGAATCGTCCAATCCCCCCGCCGACGTGCACGCAGCACTCACCAGCGAGGCCCAGTGGGCAGCCCGTTTCGCCAAAGCGAAGAAGACGGACGGGTACGAAATGACCAAGCACGACGACGGCGGTCTGACGGTCGACATCACCGAAGAGGTCGGCACCTCCGAACTCCCCGGCTTCGTCACGAAGGTGATCAAGGGCAAGCTGATCGTCTCCCGCACCGATCACTGGGGTCCGCTCGAGGGCGACCATGCCGAGGGAACCCTCATCGGCGGCACCACCGGTCTACCGGCCAAGGTGAACGGCACGCTGTCTCTTCGACCCGACGGAACCGGTGCGAAGTTGATCGTCAAGGGCGAATCGACGGTGAAGATTCCACTCGTCGGCGGCAAGATCGAGGACCTGATCAACAAGATGATCAAGGACATGATCGATCAGGAAACCGGCGAAACCCTCGAATGGGTTGCGGCGCAGAAGGGCTGACGACCTACCCTCGTGCCTCAGGATGAGAGAATCTGTTCACGAAGGATGTCGGCATGGCCGCAGTGGTGGGCCAATTCTCTCAGCACCTGGAGATAAACCCAGTGCACCGTACGAGGCCCGCTGCGATGACCCGTTACGACGGCATCGAGTGGCACGTCGGCTGCCACCGCTCGAGCAGTTGCGCAGGCCTGTCTGTGCGCCGCGACGACACCGACGATGGTGTCGTGGTCGTCGACAACGAAGGACTCCGCAGGACTGCGAACCAGGCCGAGCTCAACCCTGGACCTACCCCCGATGCATTCCTCGAACCACACCCGTTGCATCCATGTCACATGTTTGAGCAGTCCGAGAAGCGTTGTGGCCGATGGGACCAACCGTTCACGCGCCTGCTCCTCGGTGAGACCGTCGACTATCGCGTCCAGGGCGTTCCGGTACTCCTCGACGAACGCCTCGAGCTGAGCGCGGTCATCGTCCAGCAGAACCTCGAAAGCACCCGCCACAGGTTCTCCTCGATCCGATTGGTCGGCCTTGACACGTGCTCGCGTTTCGGACGCGGGCACGCAGCGATCGTAAACCCGGCCGAGAAGCTACCGGTCCGCTGCAGAGTGCGCGTAGAAGATCATCTCTCGACCCGGCCGGTCCGGCGCGTCGCGCACCTCGCGGACTGTGAACCCTTGATCGACGAGGGCACTTTCCACCTCCTCACGCTCGCGGAACCGGAGCGTCGAATCCGACGTCAGAACCTCACCGTCACCGGCGAAGACGTACGTCCACCGAAAGCTGACCAAGGGCCCATCGACCTCGGTGGTCTCCAGCCAACTTTCGACCCGGCCCACCCCCGGAATATCGCGCACTGCACAGGAGTCCCGCTTGTTCCACTCGGTCCAGGCCGTGCGTGCGGGAATGCGAGTCTCGAACACCAGACATCCGTCCGGACGCAATACATCGCCGATTCGTGTCAGCGTGAGCGACCAATCCTCGTCATCGACGATGGCCTGCGTGACATTGCCCGTCATCGTCACCAGATCGACTTGGAGTGCCGGTAGGTCCCCGGCGTACCCCTGAACCCACCTGACCTGCTCGGCACCGGGTTTGCGTCGGGCCACTGCCAATGATCCGGCGGCCGGATCGAGCGCGGTGACCGCGATCCCGCGAGCCGCCAGGCGCAAGGCCAAAGTCCCTGTCCCGCAGCCGACGTCGAGCACTCGGCGCGCATTCGATTCCTCGGCTGCCGCCACGTACACGTCCAGATCGGAGCGATCACCCTCGAGCACGTCGTAGATCGCCGTCAATCGAGGATTCTCGAAGATACGATCGGGCATCGACTCGATCCCCTTTACAGCCGCGCCCTGATCGCTGCGTGCAGATCCCGCAGTCCCGATCGCTCGGTGGTCACTTCCAGCACTCTGATTCCCGTGGCACGGCCGGTGAGTTCGGTTGCCAGATCGGCCAAGTCGACCAGTCGATGCTCCACACGGTAGGCACCGCACAGCGCGCCGAGATCCATGCCGTGGGGTGTGCCGAACACTCTCTCGAACACCCCCGCGTACTGCGGGTCGCCCTGTTCGAGGAGCTCGAAGATGCCGCCGCCGTCGTCGTTGGCGACCACGATCGTCAGGTCGTCGGGACGTGGTTCACCGCTGCCGATGAGCAGGCCCGCTGCGTCGTGCAGAAATGTCAGATCGCCGAGAAGCGCTATGGTGCGGCGCTTTCCGGCCATCGCGGCACCGATGGCCGTCGAGACGGTGCCGTCGATGCCGGCCACGCCGCGGTTGGAGAGAACCTTCACGTCCGGGGTCGGGGTCGCCACCAGGGCCGCGTCGCGCACGGGGTTGGAGGCTCCGAGCACCAGCTGGTCTCCGGGCTGCAGCGCGGACATCACCACGTCGGCCACGTGCAGCCCCGTCGGCTTGGGATGCTCTCGAAGTTGTTCGTGCACAGCCAGTTCGGCCTTCTCGGACAGAGCGGCGCAGCGCGCGATCCAGGCAGGGTCGGGCGCGCCGGTGGTGACTGCGCGAGTGCCGGTGGCCAGGACGTTGCCGGAGACGTCGGGCCAGCGCGGTCCGGTGGTCAGCGCGATGACGTCGACCGCAGGGTCGGCCAACAGAGCCGAGACCTGGCGATGCAGCGTAGGCCGCCCGGTGATGACTGCCTGGCGCGGCCTCAACTGCGCGAGAGCCAAGGGATGCAACGGGATTCCGTGCAGGGGCGCCGTCGGCTCGGCGACGGTCGGCAGCCCGGCGAGCTCCGGACGCACGGCACCGCCGTGACCGGAGACGACCACGGTGTCGATCGTCAGATCCAGTTCGACGGGAACGTCCAGTGTCGCCTGGGTGGTCGAGGTCCACGGCATTCCGTCGGGCCGACCCTCCGGACGGGCACCCGGGTCTCCGATCGCAGGCACCAACGGCTCACGCAGCGGGATGTCGAAGTGCACCGGGCCCGCGTTGCCGGAGCGTGCGCCGCGCGCTGCGGCGATGACCCGTGAGACCGCACTGCGCCACTGACTGTTCTGCTTGGGCCCTTCCTCGGCGAGCCCGAGGCTGATCGTCGCGCGGACCTGAGATCCGAACAGGCCGAGCTGCTCGATGGTCTGGTTCGCGCCGGTCCCGAGCATCTCGTACGGGCGGTTGGCGCTGATGACGATCAGCGGAATGCGTGCGTAGTTCGCTTCGAGAACAGCAGGCCCCAGATTGGCGACCGCGGTTCCCGACGTCATCACCACAGGGACGGGCTGACCGCTGCCCAGGCTCAGCCCGATGGCCAGAAAGCCGGCGGTTCGCTCGTCGATCCGCATGTGCAACCGCAGACGACCGGCGACGTCCGCCTCCTGCAACGCGAACGCCAACGGAGCGTTCCGCGAGCCGGGACAGAGCACGACGTCTCGGATCCCGCTGCGCGCCAATTCGTCGACGACTGCGGTGGCCTGTGCGGTGGACGGATTCACAGTTTCCAGAGTGTCAGATGCGTCGGTCAGCCGCCGCAACCGGGCTTTGACAGTATTGAGGTGTGCGTACAGTCTTTCGGCCCGACGAGGTCGCTCCCGGTCGCTTCTACCAGCTCCTGACCGCTTCGGTGGTACCCAGGCCCATCGCGTGGATCTCCACCGTCTCCGCCGACGGTGTGGCGAACCTCGCCCCCTACAGCTTCTTCACGGTGTCCTCGGTGGTACCGCCCGTCGTGCAGTTCACCTCGGTGACCCGCAAGGACAGTCTTCGCAACATCGAGGCCACGGGCGAGTTCGTCGTGAACCTGGCGACGGCACCGTTGGTGGATCAGGTCAACAGCAGTTCGGCGAGCTTCGACCACGGCGTCAGCGAATTCGAAGCCGTCGGGATCGAGAGCGAGCCCAGCACCGTCGTGACACCACCGCGCGTGGCCGCCGCTCCGATCGCCATCGAGGCGACGCTGCATCGCGTCGTCGAAGTGGGTAACTGCTTCGTCGTCATGGGCACCGTCGTCGCTCTGTCGGTCCGTCCCGAATATCTGGCCGAGGACGGCCTCCCCGAGTTCGACGCCATCGCCCCGCTGAGCCGCCTCGGCCGTACCGAGTGGGGCTTGCCGCCCGAGGTTCGCGAAATCGAGCGCCCTTCTTGATTCGCTGGTCGCTGCTGGTTCTCGTCACCGTCGGACTGACGGTCGGTGCGGACGCCCTCGGGGTTCCATCGGCAGCCCTGTTCGTCGCGTTGCTGGTGGCGGTGATCTTCGCTCTCGCAGGTTGGGCACCGACCACGGGCACCGAGCGCGCTCCGCTGCCGCGACGGCTCGGCATGGCGGCTCAGGCGGTGCTGGGCGTCGAGATCGGGACGCTGGTGCAACGAGACACACTGGGCTCACTGGGCGATGCGTGGTTGCCGGTGCTGCTGGCATGCGTCGGAACGCTCCTGTTGTCCATCGCCGCGGGCGCGCTGCTGGGACTGCGTAAGGACATCGATTCACTGACCGGTGCGCTGGCACTGGTCGCGGGCGGTGCGTCTGGCCTGGTGGCCATCGCTCAGGAACTCGGCGGCGACGAACGCGTCGTTGCGGTGGTGCAGTACCTGCGGGTCGTTCTCGTCACCACTACCCTGCCGCTGGTGGCGACGCTGGTGTTCCGGGCGCAGCCAGGGCACTCGACCGCGATCGCCGATTCCGGAGCTCCGCTGTACGTGGACCTGGTTTTCGTGCTGGTCTGCGGCGCGATCGGCGTACTGCTCGCGCGTGCGCTGCGCTTTCCTGCCCCCGCATTGCTGGGCCCACTGATCATCGCCACGTGCGCCGATGTCCTCGGGTTCTCGTTCGACGCATCGGTTCCCACGTTGCTGCTGTGGGCGGCGTACATCGTGATCGGGTGGCAAGCGGGTCTGCGATTCACCGTCGCGAGCCTGAAGTCCATCTCGCGGGTGCTGCCGTCCGCGTTGCTGCTCATCATCGCCGTCACCGTCGGGTGCGCGTTGCTGGGGCTGTGGTTGGCCTCGTCGACGGGCACCAGCGGATACGAGGGCTACCTCGCCACCACCCCGGGTGGGGTGTACGCGGTACTGGCGATCGCGGCATCGACCGGAGCGAACGTCACGTTCGTCGTGGCAGCGCAGGTGATCCGAGTGTTCATGATGCTGTTCGCGGTGCCGATGGGAGCGAAGGTCGTCCAGCATTACCGACGAGATCGACCCGAGTGAATCGACGCGACCCCATTCGGAGTTAGGGTCCACTAATCTCACCGGCATGGCCAAGTACGTCAAACCCGATCATCCGGCGTTCTACCGTCTGCACGTCCTCGCCGCCGAGAAGGTCAGTTCCGGTTTCGTCAGAATCACCCTCGGGGGCGAGTCGCTCGCGGACTACCGGTACATGGGCTACGACCAGTGGTTTCGACTGTTCCTGCCGCAACCGGGGCAGAGCGAACCCCGCATACCCAGCACGACCTCCAAACTCTGGTACGCCCAGTATCTGACCTTCTCCAAGGACACCAGACCGGTGGTTCGCAACTACACCGTCCGCGACTTCCGGCCCGCAGGCCAGGGCCGATTCAGCGAGGGTGCGGAGCTCGACGTCGACTTCGTCGCACACGGCGGCGAACACGGCGAGGCAGGTCCGGCGTCGTCGTGGGCTGCGCAGGCCGTACCCGGAGACCGCGTCGCGATTCTCGACGAGGGCCGCATCTACAACCCGGACACCGAACCCTCGTGGCAGTTGCTCGTCGGCGACGAAAGTGCTGCTCCGGCAATTCTCGGCATACTGCGATCCTCGCCTGCGGACCTGCGGGCCGTGGTGTTCGTCGAAGTCCCCACCGAGGCAGACATCCAGCATCAGGACGTGCCGCCGGGCGTCGAGCTGAACTGGATCGTCCGACCCGACCGGCATGCCAAACCCGGCGAGGCCGCACTGACCGCCGTGCAGCAGGCCGAACTTCCCGGCGGCACCCCGTACGTCTACGTGGCAGGTGAGCAGGGCCTGGCGACGGGCCTGCGCAGATACCTGGTGAACGACCGCGCAGTACCGAAATCCAGCATCTGCTTCACCGGATACTGGAAGTTCGGTAAAGCCGCCGGATAGCACTGGATTAGTGTCATCTCACATGTCCGGCTTGGGAAAAGGTCACACGGTCGTCACCGACTCGGTCGAGGTGGACGGCGCGTCGTTCGCCTCGCTGCGAGCCCGTCCTCTCCCCCGCGCCGAGCGCTACGAACTGGGTCGACGCCTACGCGAGAAGGTTCCGATCGCCTCCCTGGGTGACTGGGCGGCACCACCGGATCGACCCGACCCGGTCAAGCAGATCGACTACTCGCACCAGGGCCGCATCGAGTGGCTGATACCGACGCGCCTCGAGCGGATGATCGAGTCCCCCTACGGCTTTCTGCGCGGCACGGCCATCGTCATGGCCCGAGACGTGGCGATGCTGCCGTCGACCGGCATCAACCCGGTCATCAGCGGCGACGCCCACCTCGGCAACTTCGGTTTCTACGCCTCACCGGAACGTGACCTCGTCATCGACCTCAACGACTTCGACGAGGCCCACCCGGGAGCCTGGGAGTGGGATCTACGACGCCTCGCCGCGAGCATCTGGGTAGCCGGGCGGCAGAACGGCCGCACCGAGGATCAGTGCCGTGACGCCGTCACCGCCTGTGTGTCCGCGTACCGCATAGAGGTGGCCAGACTTGCCGACGAGCCGCTGATGTCGCGTTCGTTCCAGCGTCTGACCGCCGAGAAGCTGCAGCGTGACGCCACCGAAGGGTCGCTGCGCAAGGAGATCAAACGCGCCACCAAGAAGGCGCGTCGACGCACCAGTGACCGCGTTCTGCCGCGTTTCACCGAGAAGCACGAGGGCAAGCGCAGAATCGTCGAGGAGCCGCCGATCACCACGCGCATCTCGGCGAAGGACGAGGAACTTCTCGCCGTCGGACTGGACGAGTATCTGCTCACCCTGACCCCGCACTGGCGTCGAGTGCTCGGTGGGTACACGTTGATCGACGTGGCGCACCGCGTGGTGGGCGTCGGCAGCGTCGGCCTGCGGGCGTATGTGGCTCTGCTCGAGGGCACCAGCGAGGACGACGTGGTGTTTCTCCAGCTCAAGCAGGCCAGACGCTCGGTGCTTGCGCCGTACGTGCACGGCGAATCGGCCTGGCACGACCATCAGGGGCAACGCGTCGTCGAGTATCAGCAGGATCTGCAGACCGTCAGCGATCCGCTACTGGGCTGGACGACCATCGCCGGACGGCAGTACTACGTACGGCAGTTCCGCAACATGAAGGGAACGATCGACCTGTCGTCGATCGACGCACCCGCGCTGGTCGACTACGCACGGGTGGTGGGTCGACTGCTGGCCAAGGGACATGCGCGCACCAGCGGCGCGTCGATGATCTCGGGATACGCGGGTGATTCCGATGCCCTCGAGGTGGCGCTGTGCCGCTTCGCGCAGCTGTACGCGGATCAGACGGAAGCCGACTGGGAGTGCCTACGGCAGTGGCGTGGTTGAGTGCCGTGGGGGGCACATAACCACGCCACTGCGCGGAGCGCACTACGCGTGCTTGGCGACCAGGTCACCCACGCGAGGCAGTGCCTCGATGACGTTCTTCTTCGCCGAGCCACGCAGGCTGCCGTAGAACTTCTTGACGACAGACTTGTCGGTCTCCTCGATGCGTGCATCGGTGACCGAGAGCAACGCGTCCGATGCGGCGTCGCCGTTGGCGACGAGATAGTCACCGAACGTGCCCTGCGGGGCAGCGTTGTACGACTGCCAGAACGGGTCGAGCTTGTCGACGAAATCGGGCCACAGAGCCGAGACCGCGCTGTCGATGTACGACGGCCCGACCTTCTTCACTGCGCCGTATCCCCCCTTGACCGCGAGGCCACTCGCGCCCTTCTTGTCCGCGACCTCGGCATCGATCAGAGCCAGAACGTCGACGCGCAGAGCGTCGGCCTTCGACTCGTCGAGCAGCGAATCCTTGAGTGCAGCAACCACTTCGAACTTCCTCCCAGATGTGTCAGCGGCCCCGTCGCGGACCGGGCGCAACACTACCGCAGAAGGGCGTGGCAACGCCGAACTCGCTCGATCCACCACTGCGTGCGATCGGCATCGGCATCGAGGTCGATCAGCGCCTGGGCGTCGGGTTCGAGGCTGCCGACGGGGTACGTTCCGTCGACCACCTCCGGCGCAGGTGCGACGTCTCGAACGAACAGTGCGCCCGTTCCCAGACCGCAGGCGAATTCGAGGTGCGGCAACGCCGCGGCAGCGGCCAGACCGGCCGAGATTCCCACCGCCGAATCCAGAGCACTCGACACCACCACCGGAACGCCGTACTCCCCCAGCTCGCCGGCCAGCTCGAGCACCGCGCGCATCCCGCCGAGCGGGGCGACCTTGAGCACCGCGATGTCGGCTCCGCCTGCCCGGACGACCTTCATCGGATCCTCGGCTCGGCGAATGCTCTCGTCCGCTGCCACGCGAACTCCCGGAGCCCGGCGACGAAGTTCGACGAGTTCGGCAACGGTGGCGCACGGCTGCTCGGCGTACTCGAGCGGACCGTCGGCGGTCAGGGCCGTCAGCGCCGCTACCGCCTCGTCGACGGTCCAGCCTCCGTTGGCGTCGACGCGAACCCGCGGGACCAGCTCGCGCACCGCGCGCACCCGGGCGACGTCGTCGGCGAGCGTCTGCCCTTTCTCGGCCACCTTCACCTTGGCGGTCTCGGCCCCGGGAGATCGGCTCAGCACCGATGCCACTTCCGAGGCCGCCACGGCGGGGACCGTCGCATTCACCGGGATGCGTCGACGCAGTGGGCTCGGCGGGCCGTCCCACGCTGCCTCGATCGCCGACGCCAACCAGGGTGCCGACTCGACGTCGTCGTATTCGGGGAACGGTGAGAATTCACCCCACCCGGCCGGCCCACGAACGAGCATCACCTCGCGGGTGGTGATGCCGCGGAACTTGGTCCGCATGGGCATCGAGAGCACATGCGCGCCGTCCAGAATGTCGTCGATCGGGGGGATCATTGCTGCCCCGGGAGCAACTGCACCATCAACGCCTCACAGTCGGCCAACAGGGTGCCGTCGAGATCGGTGAGCCGAGCGTTGATGAACGTCTTGCGCCCCTCGACCCGATCCACCGCGCCCTCGACGACCAGCTCGGTGTTCAGCGGCGTCACCTTGCGGTAGTTGATGTGCAGGTACGCCGTCCGGCTGATGGGCCTGCCGTAGGCGTGCTGGATCAGGCCGAAGAGGTCGTCGAACAGCAGCGGCAAAGTGCCGCCGTGCGCGGCGGAGTTGCCACCGAGGTGGAAACGACGGAACATGCCTCTGCTGCGCACGCCCTCGGCGTCGATCTTCTCGATGATCCACGGCAGCAACAGCAGCGAACCGCGACCGGGCAGCCGAGGAACTCGTCCGGCGGTCTGACGCCCCTCGGCCACCACGTGCGGGCTCAACAGCTCGATCAGTTCCCTGGCCTTGTCCGCTGCCGCCTCGGTCACGTCGGCCGGCAACGAGGTGGACACCGCGAGGTCCTGCACCGTGCGCAGCGCCTCGAGCAGCTGCCCGTACTCCGGGCCCACCTTCGCCGGCACGAAACGCGGGAAGCCCCCGTGGTGGTCGTATTCGGGGTCGGAATCTCGGTCGAGCTCGATCGGGTCGGTCATGACTGCACGCTAGCTGCACCGACCGTTCGGCACGGAGCCAACCCCGGCCACCGTTAAGCTGGCGCCCGTGACCTTCACTCCCGCACTGTGGCGTCCCGTTCCCGGCTTCGAAAACCTGACCGACATCACGTATCACCGCCACGTGTCCGACGCGACCGTGCGAGTTGCGTTCGATCGGCCCGACATTCGCAACGCTTTTCGGCCGCACACCGTCGACGAGCTCTACCGCGCCCTCGAGCATGCACGGGTGAGCTCCGACGTGGGAACGGTGCTGCTCACCGGCAACGGTCCGAGCAGCAAGGACGGCGGCTGGGCGTTCTGCTCCGGTGGCGATCAGCGCATTCGCGGGCGCAGTGGTTACCAGTACGCCGACGGGGAGACGGCCGACACCGTCGACAAGGCCCGCGCCGGACGCCTGCACATCCTCGAGGTGCAGCGCCTCATTCGCTTCATGCCCAAGGTGGTCATCTGCTTGGTCAACGGCTGGGCGGCAGGAGGCGGGCACAGCCTGCACGTGGTGTGCGATCTGACTCTCGCGAGCCGCGAGCATGCCCGGTTCAAGCAGACCGATGCCGATGTCGGCAGCTTCGACGGTGGTTACGGCAGTGCGTATCTGGCGAAGATGGTCGGTCAGAAGTTCGCCCGCGAGATATTCTTTCTCGGCGAGACGTACTCGGCCGAGGAGATGCACCGGATGGGCGCAGTGAACAAGGTGGTCGATCACGACGAGCTCGAGAACACCGCGATCGAGTGGGCTGCCAAGATCAACGCGAAATCACCTCAGGCACAACGAATGCTGAAGTACGCCTTCAACCTGCAGGACGACGGCCTGGTGGGTCAGCAACTGTTCGCCGGTGAAGCGACCCGCCTGGCCTACATGACCGACGAGGCCGTGGAGGGTCGCGACGCATTCCTCGACAAGCGCGAGCCCGACTGGTCGCCGTTCCCCCGATACTTCTGACCTACCGGTGGTTTCGACGTCGAACCGCCGAAACCACCACAGTGCTGCGGGCGCTCTGCGAGCCTGGTTCACCCAGCCCTACGACTATCGCTGGATGGCGGACTTCCAGAACTCCCGGCCCGCCGGAAGAATCATCCGGTGGGTGTTGGCATGCCTGACGCTCAATTTCGGTGTGCTGGCGGTGGTGTCGTTGTTCTCCGAGGACACCACACGCAGCCCGCTCGCCATCGCCTGGAAATCGGCTCTGATCGTCATGGTCGTGGCCGTCAGCGCGGCCTGGATCATCAGACCGTTTCCCGGCCGGCTCGGGGTGGTGGCCTTTGCGGTCTTCGCCGATCTGGGGACGGCGTCGACGCTGTGGATCAACCCGCTCACGGACGCCCTGCTGACGTGCACGCTGTTCGCCGTGATCGGAACGTTCTGCACGTTCTGCCTCAGCCCCCGCTGGCTGCTGGCGCACCTGGTGTTCGCGGTGACATGCACTCTCGTTGGCGCCGCAGCGACGTACTCCCGCGGGGAGGTGGACATCGCATCACTGATCTTCCGGACGAACGTCGTGCTGCTCACGATCGCCGCAGTTCCGCTCGTCTCGCACCTGTTGATCACCATCCTGACCGACGATGCGCGTCGTTCGTTGCTCGATCCGTTGACCGGCCTGGCCAATCGTCGCGGTCTCGACGCTGCCATCGACGGTGTGTGGCCACGCGGCCGAGAGAAGGATCAGTGCTCGGCGGCAGTGATGATCGACATCGACCGGTTCAAATCGGTGAACGATCTGTACGGGCACGAGGAAGGCGACGCGGTCATCCTGCGCGTCGCCCAGCGTCTACGCGCACATCTGGGCGAATACGGTGTGGTCGCACGCACCGGCGGGGAGGAGTACCTCGCCGTCGTCTCGACGTCCCGCCTCCACATCGACGCGCTGGTCCACGGGGTGCGCCGAGCACTGCGCGATCCCGAGGATCCGATTGCGGTGACGGTCAGCGTGGGGGCTGCGATCGTGCACGCGGGTTCACCGGTGTGGGATCAGAACATCGACGTCGTGACGCGGGCAACGCGGATGGCGGATTCGATGATGTACGAGGCGAAGGCTGCCGGCGGTAACCGAATCGCGACGACCCAACTGTGAGAGTGGAGCCTGCGGAACCACCTCGGGTGACCGTGGTATCCATGCGGGGTGGACATCCTCGCTTCTCGGACAATTCTGCGACCCGTCGACTACGAGAGGACTCTCGCGTTCTACCGTGACGGTCTGTCGTTGGCAGTGTGTCGCGAATACCCCGGCGGGACGGTGTTCTTCGCGGGTCAGGGTCTGCTCGAGATCGCTGCGCATCATCGCGGCGACGAATCGGGTTCGTTCTCCGGCGCGCTGTGGTTGCAGGTACGCGATATCGCCTCTGCTACAGAGGAATTGACGGCCGCCGGGATCGAGATCGTGCGTGAGGCACGCACCGAGCCGTGGGGCCTGATCGAGATGTGGATCGAGGATCCGGACGCGATTCCCATCGTGCTGGTGCAGATCCCGCAGGATCATCCGCTGCGAAAGGACAACCGCTAGCCCGTCGACGCGTCGTCGGCGATCGCGCGCAGCACCGCCGTTGCCGACTGCGGCCTCGACCACAGATACCCCTGAGCCAGAGTGCACCCGAGTTCGAGCGCAGCGTCGGCCTGTTCGCGACTCTCGATGCCCTCGACGATCATCGTCAGATCGAGATCCTTCGCCACTCCGGCCAACGACCTGATCATCGCCCGTCCGGCCACGGTGTCGACGAATCGCGTCAGGTGCCCGTCGATCTTGATGCCGTCGGGCTGAAGGGTCACCAGCCGTTCGAGTGAGGACCAGCCCGAACCGAAATCGTCGAGCAGCACCCTGAAGCCGAGCCGATGCACGTCGTCGATGTGCCTGCGCAGCAACGGCCCCGGCGTCACGGCGGTGGTCTCGGTGAGCTCGAGCGAGATCGACGACGGCGACACCCCGGAGGACGCGATGGCGCGCTGCAACTGACTGACACCGTCGGGATGGGCCAGGTGGCGTCCCGAGATGTTGACGGTCAGCCGCAGGTCCGGACGATGGTCGTGCCACTTCTTCATTTCGACCGCGGCCTGCGCGAGCACACTGAGGTCGACGTCGATGATCAGTTCACTGGCTTCGGCGAACGGCACGAAGTCCGCAGGCACCACCATCCCGCGAGTGGGGTGATGCCAACGCGCCAAGGCCTCGAAGCCGACGATCTTCTCTGTCCGCAGATCCACGATCGATTGGAACCAGGGGACGATATGGCCGTCGGCGATGGAGTCGGCGATGTCGTTGTCGCTCCCGAGCCGGATGACGCCCGATCCGACGCGGCGATGCAGGTCGAGTTGTTCCTCCAGCACCGACGCGAACTGTTCGAGTTCGCGCATCTGCTCACCCGAGAGCGAGCGCGGCGTGCGATCGAGCAGGCAGAGGGTGCCGATCACCAGGCCCTCGCGCCCGCGCAGCGGAACCGACGCGTAGGACGCGATGCCGTTGTCGTCGAGGATGGCGCGCTGCCGGGTGGTGGCATGGACGCGTCCGTGCGCCACGACGGCGGGTTCGCCGGAGCGCACCACGTCGTCGCAGAGGGTGTCGGCTCGTACGACCGTCGACACCGGCGGTCCGCCGACGTTGACCAGCGTGTACTGAGTGTCTTCGTCGAGCACGTTGAGCTGCGCGATGGCGAATCCGACGCTGCGTGCGGCGAATTCGACCGTCGACCGCAGAGCGGGCGTCGTCGCCTCGACATCGAGGTATCGACGAGCCGAGTCGCTCTGCCGGCGAGACCGAGAGCGCGCGGTGTCCGCGACCTCACCGTCCACCGGCATCACCTCGCAACGAACCGCCGGGCCCGTTCTGGAACCGGATCCAGGTGAGCTTAACCGGGCCACATCTGCAGTTTCGACCGATAGGCAATCCGAGAGCGGTCACAACGACGGATAGCGCGTATGCAGCAGCCGATGCCGCAGCACCGCCGCGGCGAGTCGCTTGCCTTCGTCCGTCGCGACCGAGCCGGACGGCTGCGGCCCCGACGCGTGAGCCGGTTCCGGCAACTCGAACGCCCCGAGGGCGCTCAACTCGGCGACCAGGGTCCGAGCGAGCGGCTCGGCATGCTCGGCAGCAGGCTCCTCGCCGGAATGCGTCCACCCCTCGGCCCGCAGCAGACGCGCCAGGTCGTCTGCCGTCGCTTCCACGTCGGCGACATCGTGACCGACGATCATGCGAGCCAGAACGACCTCCGCGGCAATCGTGTCCGGGTGATATTCGGTGCCGACGATGCCTGCGGTGAGCACGCGCCACAGCCCGTCGGAGCTGAGCTGCCGAGTTCGGGCCGTCGGTACCAACCGCCCGGCGGACCGACGCAGCAGACGCACCCTCATCAGGAGGCGTCGGACGATCAGTACCTTCTCCGTGTCGAGTTCGCGGCCGACATACAACGGACGTTCGGCCGGAGGAAACACGGTGTTCGCGATGCCGGCCACCACCTCGTCCGGCAGGTACCCGGCGTCGGTCAACGCGACGCCGTCCCCGATGCATCCGATGAAACTCTCGAGCCTGCGCACACACCCGTACACCGGCTCGGCGGCCTCGTGCAGCGCCTCGCGCAGCCCCAGATACAGCTCGGCCCGCGGAGCGCTGTAGTTGCTCCACAACTCGATGCGGTGGTCGAGGAGCTGTTCGAGCAGAACTGCCTCGGAGTCGTCCTTGCCTCGATCGGAGGTCAGCACGGCATCGGTGACGCCGCGTCGACGCATGGCCAGAGCGTTGGTGCCGAGCGGTCGCCCACCGGGCTTCGACGGCTCGAACTCGCCGGCGATGGTCGCCACTTCCAGCGTCTCACCGATCTTTTCCACGATGGCCCGCTCGACACCGGTCGGGGCGTCCTGCCAGGTGACGAGCTCGGTATCGACGGCACCTATGCCCGACTGTTCGGTGGCGGCGCGATAGTGCTGCAACCACGCGGCGTCGTCGGGTGCTCGCACCAGCTCCTCGGTGACGGCGCTTCGGGCGATCTCCGCGTATCCGACGCGTCCGAGCCGGTCGAGCAGGTCACCGAGGGCATGTGCGATGTCGACCGCGCGATCGGGCCCCTCGGCCGCGTGACGCAGATACACCCACAGGTAGGTCTGTACGGAATGTTGCGTCGGGCCCGCGGGCGGAGACACGTCCACCAGACCGTCCCAGCCCAGACGCGCGTCGGCGGCGAGCGCGGGATCGACGGAATCGAAGTACGACAGAGCTGCCCACACCGCGTCGTCCATGCCCGATCCCTTCACGATGTTCCACTGTTCCACAGCGACTCGATCTCGGGTGACAACCGCGGACCCCGTAGGTGCTCCCGTCCGCGATCGAGCCGTGCGACTAGCCTCGAGTCCGTGCTCGAGAGCGTATCCATTCCGTCGGGGCCTGCGGCGGCGGAGATCATGCCGCGGCTGAGCCGCATGCTCGCAGGCGACGGCCCGGCCCTGCTTCCCGTGCCCACCGACGATCCGCGTGAGACCGAGCGCCTGCACGACGCGCTGGCACCGGGAACCCCCATCGACGACGGCGTCGCCCTGGTCGTCGCGACCTCGGGAACGACGGGTGTCCCCAAGGGAGCCATGTTGTCCGCTTCTGCACTGGTGGCCTCGGCGACGGCCACCGAGGAACGACTCGGCGGACCGGGGTCGTGGCTGCTGGCATTGCCCGCGCACCACATCGCCGGAATGCAGGTACTGCTCCGCAGTGTGCTCGCCGGAACCTCGCCCGTCGTGATGGACGTGTCGAGAGGTTTCGATCCCTCCGCTCTGATCGACGCGGTTGGCCTGATGTCGGGACCCCTGCGCTACACCTCACTGGTCCCCGGACAATTGGTGAAAGCATTCGAGATCCCCGAAGCGATCGCGGCCCTCGCCTCACTGGACGCAGTCCTCCTCGGCGGGGCCGCGACACCGGCACCGCTGCGAGAGAAGGCACAGGACGCGGGCATCCGATTGGTGCGGACCTACGGAATGAGCGAAACGGCAGGCGGCTGTGTGTACGACGGAGTTCCACTGCACAGCACCGTCGTACGCATCGACGACGGCAGGGTCGTGCTGGGTGGAAAGACCGTGGCCTCGGGCTACCGCGGGCTACCCGATCATCCGGCGTTCGCCGAACCCGGATGGTTCCGCACCGACGACGCCGGAACCATCGTCGACGGGGTCCTGAGCATCTCCGGACGACTCGACGAAGCGATCTCGACCGGCGGACTGACCGTCGTGCCGCAGGTCGTCGAGGCTGCACTGGCAACACACCCCGCAATACGAGAATGCGCCGTCGTGGGATTGCCCGACGAGCGACTCGGCCAGAAAGTGGTGGTCGCAGTCGTCGCCTCTGCTCCGGTGACATTGGCGGACCTACGCACCCACGTTGCTGCCTCGCTCGACATCACCGCCGCACCACGCGAGTTGTATCTACTCGACTCACTACCCACACGAGGTCCGGGAAAACTGAACAGGGCCGAACTGCGCACCGTGCTGCAGAAACTCTGAGTTGCGGCGCACTCTCGTTGAGCACTGTGGTTGTGCGCGGTGGTCTTCGATCGGCCGCTGGGGCGCCCGGTCGACCGCACACGCGCGCGCAGTTGTCAGGTGCGCGCGCAATAGTGAGCGAACAGGTGGCGAACTTGCGCGCGTTCGGCAAACGCGCGCGCGTTTGCGCCGGAGTGGTCATTCGAGCGGCGTGCCTTGATGGTGCACCAGTTCCCATCCGGTGTTCGTGCGCCGCCACAGCGAGGTTCTACGGGCGCACATCTTCGACGTTCGCGAAATCCACTGCAGCAGAACACAATCTGCACCGATCACCCGTCCGACGGGTTCGATCATCTCGATCTCGACGGAGCCTTCGGTACCGAGCATGTCGAGTATCGACGACTTGTCCCACACCGTGCCCGACGCTCCGACCTCGGTGAAGTCGTCGGCGAGCAGACGGGCAAGCCGCTCGCGGTCGCGTCGACATTCGGCAGTCTGCAGCTCTCGTTCGAGGTCCAGAACCGTCGACACGTCGTTGTCAGCGCTGGGTCGACCGGCGGAGGCAGGCGGCATGGGATGCACTGTCTCACGCACGAATGCGCGCGCAATTGCCAGGTGCGCGCGAAACAGTGAGCGAACAGGTGGCGAACCTGCGCGCGTTCGGCACACGCGCGCGCGTTTGCGGCAGAGGTGGGCGGTAAACCGAACACCCGATCACCCGGGCACTCGACGCCTCAGCCCGCCATTTTCTCGTACAACCGCGTCACATCGGCGTCGGACCAGCCGGGCGGCTCGAGGATGTCGGCCCAGATGTTCACGGCGTCGGCTCCGTAGCTGTGGCCGTGTCCGTCGTCGACGTCGGTGGAGAAGACCTGATCGAACGTCAACTGCCAGAAGGTCACGAACGGGAACCACTGCACTCCTGGGTCGACGTCGGCACCGCGGGGTTCTCGTAGCCAATCGGGCCGGTTCAGGATCAGGTCCGGTGACCACCACACGATGGGATCGGATGCGTGCTGCCAGTACACGATTCGGGGCTCGTCCCATTGCCCGCCGATGTCGAGGTCACCGGACGAGCTGGCGAAACGAACGTGCTCGCCGCCGTCGATGACAGGCAGGATCTCGCGGGATCCGGCGTCGCGCCCACCGGTGATGCGCGCCCACTGCGGCGTGAAGTTGGGATTACCGACCCACAGGGCACCGTCGATGCGCGCGATCATGTCCTGCGCGCCGCTGAACGCATCCTGTCCGCCGTAGGCACCGAGGCTCTCGCCGAACAGCACCAGCTTCGGTCGCGAATCCTCGGGGAGCTCGCTCCACACCTCGTACACCGCCTCGAAGAGAGCCCGTCCGGCATCCTGTGGAGTCTGGCGGTCGGCCAGAAACGCCATCGGGCTCGGCAGAAACGAGTACTGCATCGACGCGATCGCCGAATTGCCGTCGTACAGGTATTCCAAAGGGCGAGCGACGTTCTCGTTCACCCACCCCCGTCCGGTGGTGGTCGCGACGCCCAGGACAGCGCGGGAGAACGCACCCGTGCGTTCGAGTTCTGCCACCACTCGCTCGGCCACGCCCTCGACGGTGTCCGCGGACTCCACGCCCGCGTAGGCACGGATCGGTTGCACCGCAGGCCTTCCGGTGAACTCATTGATCTCGTCCGGTGATACCCCGGACACGACGAAGCGTCGCCCCTCCTGCCCCAGGGATTCCCACTCCTCGTTCGAGGCGTCCGAACCAGACAGTTCGGCAGCGGTGGGCTTCTCGACGCCCTCGTGGTTGCCGCGGTCCGCAGTCGAGGCCGACTGCTCCGCGACCGCAACGATGCCGCGAACGAGTGCGCCGTTGACGGCGAACACCACCAACAGGGCCACGACGATCACGCTGGCGATCCGTGCGACCGGCTTCGGCACGTATTGCTTGCCCCACCGCGTCAACGCCTGAGAAGCCCGCCGCAGCAGACGACCCAACGCCAAGACAGCGACGGCCACCACCAGGGAGACGACCAGTACCGCGATGTACAGCGGCCTGCCGGGGTCCTCCACACCGACGAGCTTGCGAACGATCTGCTGCCACCACGATCCCAGGATCAGAAACAACGGAACGGCCACCGCCGCAGCAACAGCCAACGCCCACCACCCGCGTCGACGCCACTGCTCGGACCAGTCCGGCGACACCCCGCAGGTTCGAACCACCCACGCGATCAGGCAGCCGACGCCGTATCCGATCGCGACGCTGATACCAGTGGCCACCGCCTGCAGGTACCAGACGCGGGGCAACAGGGACGGCGTCATCGACAGCGCGAAGAACACCACGGCGAACAACAGGCCGACGGGATGGAGCGCGCGGCAGTACCGATCCGCTCGCGAGTCCTGCCAGAAGGAGCCGATCCGGGCCAACCGCCGTGTGGTCACGTCCTGATCGTATTTCTCGGCCGACTGGGCTGCACCTGCTTCGACGTGCAAGCATTCAGGACATGAGTGTCCTGGTTTGCTTCCATGCACATCCCGACGACGAGGTGTTCGGGACCGGCGGGGTGATGCGCCTCGCCGCCGACGCCGGCCATCGCGTCGTCCTGGTCACCGCCACCGACGGTGCCCTCGGCGAATACCCCGACGGCATCCTCGCCGAGGGCGAGACGTTGGCCGAGCGCAGGCGCATCGAGCTGGATCGTTCGGCGGCCGCTCTCGGTGTCGCCCGCATCGTGCGGCTGCACTATGCCGATTCCGGTATGGCAGGCACTGCAGAGAACGCGAACCCGGACGCGTTCTGCAACGTCGATGTCGACACGGCGGCCCAGCGATTGGCCGAGGTGCTGCTCGAGGAGAAGGCCGACGTCGTCACCATCTACGACCCGAACGGTGGCTACGGTCACCCGGACCACATCCAGGTTCACGTCGTCGGCAAGCGCGCCACCGAGATCGCCGAGACTCGCTTCGTGTACGAGACCACCACCAACCGCGATCACATGCGCAGACTGATGGAGGCCAATCCGCACTGGGGCGAGGAAGCGTCACCGCCGGACATGGAAACCTTCGGTCTGCCGGAGACCGAGATCACGACGGTGGTCGACGTGTCCGACGCGATGGACGCCAAACGGGCAGCGATGGAAGCCCACGAAACACAGATCGGCGACTTCGGACCGTTTCTGCAGATGTCTCCGGAAGACCTCGCCACCACGTTCGGCACCGAATGGTTCAGAAAACTCCGCGGCACCGGCGGCGTCGGGCTCACGGAGACCTCGCTCCCGCTCTGACCTGGCCGGACAGCGGACGCAAGCGCGACGTACGCGTCGTGCAAGCGACCGGGGCGATGGTTGGCCCCATGACCACACCAGCAATCGAGGCCCAGAACCTCGTCAAGACATTCGGTAAGCAACGCGCCGTCGACGGCGTCGGCCTGACCGTTCCCACCGGGGCGGTCTACGGCGTCCTCGGCCCCAACGGCGCGGGCAAGACCACGACGGTCCGCATGCTCGCCACCCTCCTGCGACCCGACGGCGGCTCGGCCCGCATCTTCGGCCACGATGTCGTCGCCGACGCCACCGCCGTCCGGTCTCTCGTCGGTGTCACCGGCCAGTACGCCTCGGTCGACGAGGACCTCACCGCAACCGAGAATCTCGTCGTCTTCTCCCGGCTGCTCGGACTCGGCCGCCGCGAGAGCAAGGCCAAAGCCGTCGACCTCCTCGAGGAATTCGGGTTGACCGAGGCGGCACACCGACCGTTGAAGATGTTCTCCGGTGGTATGCGTCGACGCCTCGATCTGGCCGCGAGCCTGATCTCGGCTCCGCCGTTGCTGTTTCTGGACGAGCCGACCACCGGCCTCGACCCCCGCACCCGAGCGCAGATGTGGGACACCATCCGTCGACTCGTCGCCGAGGGCTCGACCGTCCTGCTCACCACCCAGTACCTCGACGAGGCCGATCAACTGTGCGATCGAATCGCGGTGATCGACCACGGTCGTGTCATCGCCGAGAACACCGCCGACGGGCTCAAGTCGTCGGTAGGCACCTCCGCACTGTCTCTGACCCTCACGGACCGACACCGGATCGACGACGCCCGAGCTCTCGTCGCGACGCAACTGGGCACAGATGTGTCGGTCAGCCCCGAGTCCGCTCGACTGACCGCACCGATGACGGACACGTCGATGACTCCGGACATCTTGATTCGCTTGCGCGACTTCGGCATCGAGGTCGGCGAGATCACCGTCACCAAACCCAGCCTGGACGAGGTCTTCCTGACTCTCACCGGCAAGAGCGCAGACGAGGACGCAGCATGACCACTACACTCACCCGACGGTCTTCGACGTACATCGACCCCGCCGACCGACCGGTCGTGCGCCACATCGGTCTGGCCCGCACCGTCACCCAGTCGATCACCATGGGATACCGCGGGCTGCTCAAACTCCGCCACAATCCGGAACAGCTCACCGACGTGGTGCTGCTGCCGGTCATCTTCACCCTGATGTTCAGCTACATCTTCGGCGGTGCGGTTGCGGGCGACGTCACCTCGTACCTGCCGATGATCGTGCCGGGAATCCTGGTCCAGACGGTCATCACCGGGTCCGTCGTCACCGGCACCCAGCTGCGAGAAGACATGGACAAGGGCGTCTTCGACCGCTTCCGATCACTCCCGATCGCTCGAATCTCCCCGCTCGCAGGAGCATTGATGGCCGATGTCATCCGCTACCTGATCGCCGCCGTGGTCTGCTTCGCCACCGGCTTCGCGATGGGCTACCACCCGGCGGGCGGAGCCCTCGGTCTACTCGGAGCCGTGCTGCTGGTGATGTTCTGTGCATGGGCGATCAGTTGGATCTTCGCACTGCTGGGCACCTTGATGAGCAAAGCCTCATCGGTTCAGGGCATCTCGATGCTGGTGTTGTTCCCACTGACGTTCCTGTCCAACGCCTTCGTCGACACCAGCACCATGCCGAGTTGGTTGCGCGCCTTCGCCGACGTCAACCCCGTCTCGCACCTGGTGACGGCCGTTCGTGAGCTGGCGAACAACGGGCACTTCGGAATTCACGTCGTGTACTCCCTCGTCGGCGGTGCCGTCATCGTCGCGATCTTCGCCCCACTGACCGTCCGCATGTACATGCGCAAGGCCTAGACGAGTGGAAGCAACCGCAGAATCTCGCGCAGCGCATCGTTTCTGGTGAATACAGCGGCCCGAGCGAGCCCGGCATCGACCGCACGGTCACCGGCAACCGCTCGGGCCGCACTCATATGTCGATCGATCCGCATCGACGGAAAGTCCTGCCGACCCACCGCCCTGCTCGACACCGCCAGCAACTCCACCCCCACGGCCCGGTTTCCGCGGTGAATCTCGAACGAACCCACCGCACACGCCACTGCGCCGAGCATCGGAACGTCGTAGAAACCGCCCGGTACCAACATATTCCACGGCTTGCGTGTCAACGCAGCCACCGCGTCGCCCATGTCCTCGGCGCGCCCGTGCAGAACGTGCGCACCGACAGCCGCACACACGAGAATCGTCATGAACGGATCGCTCGGATCCTCGGACGGCCACCCGCCCAACGCCAACGCCGCACGAAGACCCCCGAGACCCTGCTCGACGGCACCGTCCTCGAGATCCGCCGCCGCCCGCACCGCCGTCAGCGACGCGGAATTCGACCGCTGCTGAGCGTGATCCCAGCGGGCACCGACGTCGTCGCCCGAGGGTGGATCGAGGGTGAACTCCTGTCCCTGCGCCGCGGCCTCCAACTCGTCGATCAGTTCGCGTCCCTCGTCCACGCGACCGGCTCCGATCAACGCCATCGCCAGAAAAGCGCGCGTCTGCATACTCTCCTCGAACGCGTGCAGCTCCCACATGACGTCGGCCGAGGTTCGGTAGTACTCCACAGCCCGGGAGTAGTCACCCGAGAGCCCGTACGAGCTCGCCAGCGTCTGCGACGTCGAGCCGACGGCCCACAGATCGCCTCGACGGCGCGCGATGGCGAGCGCCTGCTCCGCGTCTCGGATCGACTCGTACAGGCGACCCGAGTTCTGCGCCATCATCGAGCGAACGACGTACGCGTTGCAGCGAACGTCGTCGTGCTCGGATCGGACGGCACGGGCCAGTTTTCGGGCCAGGCCTCGACCCCCGGCGTGGTGGACCACAACCTCCGAGTCGAAGCGCAACCCCGGCGACACCGCTGACCGACTGTTCAGCAAGTGCCGGAGATCTGTGCGAATGCGCGCTACCCGACGTAGATTCCCGCCGTAGGCGAAGTGGGCTGCCAGCACCAGCAGAGCCATCACGGCATTGTCGTCGGGCGTGCCGCCCATCCCGCCACGCATGCTGCTCATCACTCTGTCTGCCCAGTTGAGCACCTCCGAATGCGCCCCACGCATGGCCCAGAAGTAGCCCAGTACCGAGAACAAGGTACACACGTGGTCCGAAAACTGTTGCGCAAAAGAATGTCTCATCACCGACAGCAGGTTGTCGTGTTCGGCCTCCATCAGGGCGACCATCTCGGCCGGACGCCCACCCGAGTAGCCCGCGGACACCCGAACGGCGACGGACGCAGACCACTCCCGCAGTCGAGCTGCGACGGTTTCGGCCTCGCCACTGGCGTCGAGCTGCTCCTCGCCGTACTCGCGGACGGTCTCGAGCATGTGGTACCGAATTCCGGTCGGCGATTCGACCACGCTGAGCATGGACTGATCGACCAGACCGTCGAGCGCAGCCGAAATATCCTCCACCGCAGCCCATTGCGCCACCTGCCTCGCCGCGTCGAGATCGAATCCCGCCGGGAACCGGCACAATCGACGCAAGGCCGCTTGTTCGGAGGCGTCGAGCAGATTCCAACTCCAGTCGATGACGGCGTGCAACGTCCGATGCCGTTCCGGCCTGGTTCGATCCGCCGATTTCAGAAGCGTGAAGCGATGATCGAGCCTCGCGTCGATCTCCTCGACGCTCATCGACTTGACCCGCGCCGCAGCCAGTTCGATCGCCAACGGCAGTCCGTCCAAGGTGCGGCACAATCGGTTCACCGCGTCGGGTTCGAGGCGCGCCGACGGCCGGACCGCCCGGGCCCTGACGCAGAACAGTTCCGTCGCAGGCGAATTCGAGCCGACGACACCCAACGACGGTAGCGGGAAGACCGACTCGGCCGTGATCCCCATCGGGGAACGTGACGTCGCCAGCACCGTCACCGCGTCGGACGACGCCACCAGGGCGTCGACCACCACCGCGACCTCGTCGATCACGTGCTCGCAATTGTCGAGAATCAGCAATCCCCGCCGCGACGAGAAGACGTCGACCAGTCGTTCCCGAATCGAATGGACCCGGGTGACCGGGAGGCCACCGACCTTGATGTCGGCCTCGGTGAGCCCCAGGGTCGCTCCGATCGCCGACGCGACGTCCTCTTCGCTGCGCAGCGATGCCAGTTCGACGAAAGCCACCGACATGTGGGCACCGGCGCGGCGACCGAGTTCGTGTGCGATCCGCGTCTTACCCGCGCCGCCGGGTCCGAGGACAGTGGTGACGCGAGAACTGCCGAGCAGTACCTCGATCGCGTCGAGGTCCTCGCCTCGTCCGATCAGTGCGTTCGGTGCGGCGCGCAGACCGATGGTCTGCAGCATCTTCGGCGCGGTGTGCCCCAGAATCTCGGTGTTCAACGCGGTCACGGCCGGCGAGGGGTCCGTTCCCAGACGGTCGGCGAGTTCGGATCGCAGTGCCGCGAACACCGAGAGGGCATCGTTGGATCTGCCCGCGCCGTGCAGTGCACGCATCAGGTCGGCGGTGGCGAGCTCGTCGGTCGGGTCCGCGGCGACTCGCGCCCGCGCGAGCGGAATGGCGTCGTCGAAACGGCGCAACCCGAGCAACGCCGAGATCTGGACGGACCTCAGCGTGACCTCGAGCAGTTCGGCCTGCGCCCGGACCGGTTCCGCCGGCTCCCCTCGCCACAGGCCAGAGGCGTCGAGCACACCGTCGAGGGCGTCCTGCCACTGCGAAGCTGCGAGTCGACCCTCCGCGGCCCGCGTGAGGACGCGGGCGCGTCCGAGGTCGGTGTCGTCGCTGCCCAGCGCCAACCGATAGCCACCGCGGTCGCTCTCGAGAACACCTGCGGGCAACACCGACCGCAGCCGAGAGATCTGCGTCTGCAGAGCGTTCTTCGGCGAACGGGGAGGCTCGCCCGGCCACACCTCGTCGATGAGGGCCTGTGCCGACCGTATCCGCCCCGGTGACAGCGCCAAGGCCACCAACAGGGCCTGCGCCCGCACACCCGGTACCGGAACCAGTTCGCTGTCGATTCGGGTCGCGACGACGCCGAGGATCCCCACCACCGGGAGGTCGGTCGTGAGGTCCTTCGTCCGAGGATGCGCGATATCGATGGGCACTGCCACCAGATCGTAGGCCGATGACGCGACCCCTTCGACCTGACGTTCGGATTGTTTCGAGCCTCTAACCAAACCGTGAGACGGTACAGTGTCCACGTCGCCTGTCACGAGGGCGAGTACGTCAGACCTGGACACCGTCACCGAAATGGAGAGGCCGGAGAAGCGATGCGTTCGTCAGTGGGTGTGTCCCTCGGCACGTGCGGCATTCGCACGGCTCGGACCACCGAAGACGGCGCATGGACCGACGGCACCCCGTTCGACGACTGGCAGCTCTCCCCCACCGCCGCGGACGTCGCCCGCGTCGTGCGCGGCATCGTCGACAGCCCGGACGCGCCCCAATCCCTCGGCGTCGCCTATCGCACCCCCGCGGAACGTACCGGGATCGCCGACGCGCTGGCCGAAGAGTACGTCTCCGACGTCCATCTCATCGACAGAACCGGCGCGGCAATGGAGTACCTGCGCCCAGGGCTTCCCTCCCACCATAGAACGATCGCGCTGTTCGACGCAGGCGAGACCGGAGTCGACGTCGACATCGTGGACGTCGAAACCGGCCGCTCCTACGGTTCGGCGCGGACCACCGCCATGAGCGGTGCCTCCTTCGACTCAGTGGTCCGTGAACACATACTCGGACTCGGCATAGTGCGTCCGCCCCACTCTCCCGACGAGGACAGCGCGCTGACGGCCTTCTGCCGCGGAATCAAGGAAGCTCTGTCCTCGCACCTGACCACCAGCACACCCGATGGCGAGCACATTCTCCTCGAACGGCACATCTTCGAGTTGTCCATCGCACGCTCCACCGAACAGGCCGCCGAGACGGTGCGCAGGCTCGGCCTGGAGGCCGAGTTCTATCCCGACGCCGTCATCGCCATCGGCGGCACGTCCAACGTCCCGTTGGTCCGGGCCACCCTCGAACGATTCCTGCAACTGCCGGTCGTCGTCCCGGACCGGCCCGAACTGGTCATCGCCGGTGGTGCCGCGGTACACGCCACCCACGTCGACGCGACCCACGTGCCGCCCGTCGTCTCGCACCGTCCCGCCCTGACTCGACTGGGCATGATCGCGCTGCCGATCGCGGGCGTCATCGCCGCAATCGGACTGTTCACCGCACTCGGATCCAGCGACGAGAATCAACAACTGAGCACCCCCGCCAGCGTCGGCGAATCGGTTCCACAGACCACTACACCCGCTGCCACCAGGACCACGACGCCCACATCGTCGCCGCCGCCCGACATCCCACCTCCCCCGCCGACCACCACCGCACCTGCGCCTGCTGCCGCGAATTCCGCGCCCTACGTGCAGTACCAGCAGCCGCACTACTACCCGCCGGCACCTCCGCCCGCCCCCACGGTGCCCCTGCCCCAGATTCCTGGTGTCCAGATGCCCGTGATCCCGCTGCCGGTATTGCCGCGCCTACCGTTCTGACCGGCCGCGTTCTCACCCGTCGGACAGATACGGAAAGATCGTCGCTCATGGCCACCACTGCGCAATGGATCGAAGGTGCGCGACCGCGCACACTCCCGAATGCGATCGCCCCCGTCCTCGTCGGCACCGGTGCGGCCGTGTCGCTGGACGGAGGAGTGTGGTGGAAGGCGCTGCTGGCGTTGGTCGTCTCGTTGGCTCTGATCGTGGGCGTCAACTTCGCCAACGATTACTCCGACGGAATCCGCGGCACCGACGACGATCGAGTCGGGCCCCTGAGACTGGTCGGCTCGAAGGCCGCGTCCGCCGGGGCCGTCAAGAAGGCCGCGATCGGTTGCTTCGCCGTCGGCGCTGTGGCCGGACTTGTCCTGGCTGCGACCAGCGCGTGGTGGCTGATCGTCGTCGGACTGGTCTGCATCGCCGGAGCCTGGTACTACACCGGTGGCTCGAAGCCGTACGGCTACAGCGGTTTCGGCGAGATAGCCGTGTTCGTGTTCTTCGGTCTCGTCGCGGTTCTCGGCACCCAGTTCGTACAGGCCGAGCAGATCGACTGGGCCGGAGTACTGGCAGCGGTGGCCGTCGGCTCGTTCTCGAGCGCGGTCCTCGTCGCGAACAACCTTCGCGATATCCCCACCGACACCGAGTCGGGAAAGCTCACCCTCGCAGTGCGATTGGGCGACGCCCGCACCCGCTACCTGCATCTCGCGCTACTGGTGGTGCCGTTCGCGATGACCGTCGTTCTGATCGCTCGCACCCCGTGGGCACTCGTCGGCCTGCTCGCACTTCCCTTCGCCGCTCGCGCGAACTCCCCGGTACGCAAGGGAGCTCACGGATTCGAGCTGATTCCGGCACTGCGTGATTCGGGCCTGGCGATGCTCGTCTGGGGCGCGAGCACCGGCGTGGCGTTGGCCTTCGCCTAACGCTTGTCGGGCACCAACGCACCCAGCAGAAAGTTCACGATCGAGATGATGATCGCACCCCAGAACGCGGCGGCGAACCCGACGATCTCGAGACCGTAGCCGGTCTGCGACGACAGCCAGCCCGTCAACAACAGCATCAACGCGTTGATCACGAGAGTGAACAGCCCGAGCGTCAGAATCAGCAACGGCAAGGACAGCAGCTGCACCAGCGGCTTGATGAACGCATTGACGATCGTCAACACCGCCGCGATACCGAGCAGCACCACGATGTCCCACCCGTCGCCGCGCCCCGAACTGGTGACAGTGATGCCATCCACGAATTCTTTGGCAACCCAGATGGCAACGGCGTTGATCACGAGCCGAATCAAGAAGTTCATGGCGCCATCGTAGGGTCGCAGACGGCCGAGAGCTACGACGTCCGAACGAGCGAGACGATCGATCGCAACTGCTGGAGCGAACCTTGCTGCTGCACCAGTTCGGTGAACGAAGGATCGGCACCGCGAACCAAACCGAGAAGAATTTGTTCGACGCCGATCTCGCGGTCCCGTCGTTCGACGGCCTCCTTCAGCGACAGCTTCAACACTTCCTTCGCCGATGGGGCGAAAGGGAGATGATGCGGTGACGCCTGTGCGCCCTCCAGCGCACCCGAACCGAGAGCGGAGTCGATCGTCGAGACGACAGCGTCCAGGTCGATTCCCAGGGACCTCAACGCACGCGCATCCCGAGACTGCACGTTCGCGAGCACTCCGTCGACGGTGAACCCGGCCTCGCCCAGCGCCGTCTTCAATTCCTCGTCGGCGACGGACAGCACGCCGAGAAACAGATGTACAGGCTCCACTCGGGGCGAGCGCAGAGTCCCTGCGTGACCCTGAGCGCTGATGACGACAGATCTGGCCGACTTGGTGAATCGCTCGAACATGGTTGCCTACCTTCCCTTTCCGCCGTGCTTCTTGTGGACTGCCTGCCTGCTGACTCCGAGCGAGTCGGCGATTGCCTGCCAGGCCCAACCGTTGCGTCGGGCGTTCTGGACCTGAACGGCCTCCAGGCGCTCGAGCAACCGCCGAAGAGCGGCTACCGCACGCAGCCCCTCCCCCGGATCGGAACTGGCGGCTGCGGCGGCAAGTGCAGTAGCTTCGGTCATGATGTCAATCTAAGTTGACAGAAGGCTGGTGTCAACCCCAGTTGACGCGTTGGCATACGGTGCAGTCAGCGATCCAAAGCGATGTCGACAGTCACCCGCCCGCGATCGTCGCGGGTCGCCCTCGCCAGGCCGGAGTAGTGAACGCCGCCGAGGTCGACGTCGACGCGACGACCGTCGTTCGTGAAGTTTCGCCACCAGTTCTTCTTGTCCGGCATGGCCACCCTCACTTTCAGGTGATCACCTTTCCGGCCGATAGCCAGGGGTAGCGAGATCTTCTTGCCGGACCTTCGGCCGGTGTACGTCAGGATCCCCATCGAACGTCCGAGAACCCTGTCGAGCACGGGCGCTTTCATCACGACCACGAAAACCCTGTTGAACGCTGCTGCCGATTTCTGGAAGGTGTTCACTTCGCCTCCTCCGGAGTCCCCCTGCACGTGAGGAAAAGCGTAGCGGCGTTGCTGCTCTATGGCATCGTCACTGCGAGGACACACCGCCCTCCATCGACTCGGCCACTACGTCCAGGGCGTCGAGGACTCGCGTGATTGCGGTAGTCGACCTCGTCGGATGCTCGAACAGGACGGCATAACTTGTCGGTGGCCGGTTCTACACTTCTCGGCATCGGGTCGAATACGTGTTCGGCCCTTCGTCGCTGGGGGGTGACATGGGGCTACGAAAGTCGACGTGGATGGCGGACGATCACTCTGCTCTCGCCGACGTCCTCGGTGCGCGCCGAAGGATAAACGCTGCTGCCGCATCGGAACTGTCGCTCATGGACGATTACGTTCACGGCCGAACGGCTTGCGCCTCGCCGTGGGACACCGGAGTGACAGAAAAGGATCTCTACAGCTCGGCGATCTGCGAGTTGGCAGCGGCGCTGTCGTCCACCTTCGCATCGGTCAACAACAGGGTGCAGATGTGGCGCCGATTGCAGCCGTCGGTGAAGCGTCGATTCGTCGACGGTTCGCTCGACATGGAGCGGGTCAGGACGATTCACGATCACTTGCTCCACGCTCGTCCGAGCACGGTGGTCGACATCGAAGCCGAGGTTCTCAAGGCCGCTGGAGAAATGGCGCCCGGTGCCCTGGGACGCGAGATCGATCGGCTGCTCACCGAGGCCGATCCGGAGTGGGACCGCGACGTGCGCAAGCGTGCCGCGCGCACGGAGAAGAGAATCCGGTTGCGGAGACGAGCACGGGGCCTGTCCAGCCTGACCGCGGTGATGACCGACGGTGAAGCCGACGAACAGATTTCACGAATCGACGCCGTGATCGCGCGACTGCACCCGGAGGACCCTCGATCCCCCGATCAACGACGAGGCGAAGCACACACTGCGTTGATGTGTGGCGAAACACTGGTCTGCCAGTGCGCGACGTGCCTGATCGCTCGTGGTGACACCGCCACCCCCGAGTCCGAGGACCCGCAGCCAACTGGCACGACCGACGCTTCGGCCGGCGACACAGCCCACGAGACATCTACCGCAAGTGGTGAACCCGTGCCGCAGGGGCCTGTTGGTCCGATCGGGCAACCGCCACCGGCCACAGCACCACCCAAGAACACAGCACGACCCGAGGACACAGCACCACCCGAGAACACAGCACGACCCGACCAGGCGTCGCCGCTCGGTGATAGACCGCGCCCGCGACCGGGAGGAGGGACGCTGATCGAACGTTGGCGGGCCGTCGTCGAGCGCAATCCTCTCGGCGAGCACGCGCTCTACCCCGACGGACACGGAGGTATGACGGTTCCGCCGCCGGGGGCACTGTCCTACAAACCGAGTAGGGCACTCGCGGCGCGGGTTCGCGCCGACCATCCGTACTGCCTGCATCCTGGCTGCGACGTGCCTTCGGACCGATGCGATCTGGACCACATCGTCGAGTTCGACCGGCAGAATCCGAAGCGAGGCGGCTGGACGATCTCGACGAACATCGGCCCGCGCTGTCGGCTCCACCACAACCTGAAAACACGCAAACTCTGGCACACCGAATTGCTGCCGGAGGGGGTGTTGCACATCGTCGATCCACTCGGACGCCACTACTTCACTGCGCCGACTCTGTGATGATTCCATCGCATAGGGTTGGTTCGGTGAGCACCGCGAATCTGACCCGGACCGAAACTCGCAGGCGATCGCGCCACATCAGCGGGGTGAATTATCGCGTTCACCTGGACCTTCTGCGCGCGGAAGACATGGACCTCGACACCTTCGAGACCGTGACGACCATCGAATTCGACGCGACGACCGCTGCGACATGGGTGGATTTCATCGGTGCGACAGTCGACGAAGTCACCGTCAACGGCATCGACGCGGCGGTCGATTACGACGGCTCCCGCATTCAACTGGTCGGGCTCATCGAGCACAACATCGTCCGGATTCGCGCGCACGGACGGTACAGCAGGACTGGCGAGGGACTGCACCGATTCGTCGATCCCGTCGACGACAACGTCTATCTCTACACGCAGTACGAACCGGCCGATGCACGCCGGGTGTTCGCGAACTTCGAGCAACCGGATCTCAAAGCCCCCTTCACCCTGACGGTCACGGCTCCGCCGACGTGGATCGTGCTGTCGAACCGAGAGGGAATCACTGCCGACTCGGTCACCACCTTCCTGCCGACCCTGCCGATATCGACGTACATCACCGCAGTTGCAGCAGGCCCGTATCACTGCGTCCAATCATCCTGGACGCGAGGCGAACTCACCGTCCCTCTCGGTGCGTACTGCCGGGCGTCTCTCTCCGAATACTTCGATGCCGAGGACATCTTCGACATCACGAAGCGGGGGCTGGACTTCTTTCACGACAAGTTCGACTACCCGTACCCGTTCGGAAAGTACGACCAGATCTTCGTCCCCGAATACAACCTCGGCGCGATGGAGAATCCCGGCCTGGTCACGTTCACCGAATCGTATGTATTCCGTTCTGCGGCAACCGAAGCCCAGTACGAGGCCCGCGCAAACACGATTCTGCACGAGATGGCGCACATGTGGTTCGGCGACCTCGTCACGATGCAGTGGTGGGACGACCTGTGGCTCAAGGAATCCTTCGCGGACTTCATGGGTGCGTACGCGTCGGCCGAGGCGACCCGATTCACCGATGCCTGGGTCAGTTTCGCCAACCGACGAAAAGCGTGGGCATATCTGCAGGACCAACTGCCGACCACCCACCCTATCGTCGCCGACATCACCGACCTCGAGGCTGCGAAGCTCAACTTCGACGGCATCACCTACGCCAAGGGGGCGAGCGTCCTCAAACAACTCGGAGCGTTCGTGGGTGCAGATGCCTTCTTCGCCGCTTCCCGCAACTACTTTCGCACCCACGCTTTCGGAAACACCACGCTGACGGATCTACTGAGCGAGATGTCCGCGGCGAGCGGGCGCGACCTCGATACCTGGGCTGCAGCATGGCTGCAGACCACCGGCGTCTCGACGCTCAGCTACACCGGCGATGCCGTCGAGCAGACAGACCCGCGGCCTCACCGAATCGCCGTCGGGCTCTACGATCTCGACGAAGCGGGGAATTTGACGAGAACCCACCGCCGAGAACTCGACATCTCCGATGCACGAACGCCGGTCGACCTTCCCCACGCCGCACTGGTGCTGCTCAACGACGATGACCTGACGTACGCCAAGATCCGATTCGACGAGCGCTCGATCACCACCGTGCGGAACCACCTCGATCGCATCGTCGATCCCCTCGCCCGAGGCCTGGTGTGGTCAGCGCTGTGGAACTCCACCCGCGACGCCGAGATGTCCGCACTCGAATACATCGACATCGCAACCAGATTCGCGCCCAACGAGCCCAAGATCGGCCTTCTGTCGGCGGTCACCGCGAACGTGGCGTACGCCCTCGAGCACTACCTCCCGGAGGACCGACGGGACGAACCGACGCGGCAGTGGCTCGAGGCGTCGTGGACGCAACTGCACGCGAGCGAGCCGGGGAGCGACGCCCAGTTGGTGTGGGGGCGAGCCACCGCGGCCGCCGCCCAACTCGACGGTTCCCGCGCAGCCGAACTGCGCGCACTTCTCGACGGCACAGCGACGGTGCCAGGTCTACGTCTCGATCCCGATCAGCGCTGGTCGTTCTGGTTGGCCCTGGCCGCAACCGGGAACGCGACCGCAGCCGAGCTCGACGCCGAGCTGACCACCGACAACACCTTGTCGGGACGCACCGCACACACCGCGGCATCGACGGCCATACCCGATGCCGAGGTCAAGGCGAGGGCGTGGACTGCCATCACCGAGCGCGACGATGCGTCCAACGACGTTCTCGACGCCTTCATCACCGGTTTCGGGGCCGGGCACCGACCGGATCTGACCCAGCCCTACGGCAATCGTTACTTCGAGACCATCTCCTCGTTGTGGACCTCGCGCAGCATCGAGATCGCCAGGCGAATCGTGGTCCGTCTGTTCCCGCAGCAGTCGTCGACGGAGGCCGCGGACAGCTGGCTCGCCGAGCACGAGTGGGCACCGGCTGCCCTGCGGCGCTTGGTGATCGAGCAACGAGACCACCTGGCGAGAAGCCTCCGAGTGCAGGCGCGGCTAGGGTGATGGCCATGCCCACCAACGACACTCGCCGCTCGATTACCACGTCCGCGCTCGCTGCCGGCGGTCTGCTCGGCGGCTTCGCCGTTGCCCGGCAGTCCCACAATCGTCAGCTCGGCGGAGCGGTGCTCGCAGCCGTCGGGGTGGCATGCACGACCCGTTGGCAGAGATCCTCGGGTTCGGTCCGTGCCGGTGCCTTGCTCGGGACCTACCTCGTCGCGTTCGGTGCCTCGCACCCGCTGGCCAAGAAGATCGGTGCCTGGCCGGCGGTCGCCGCGGTGTCTGCCGCAACTGCAGCGGCATCGATGGCGGTGAGCAAGTAGGTCCGCTCAGAGCACCCCGGTACGAACGAACTGTTCGAGCGCTGCCGTTGGTTCGTCGAGATCCATGCCCTGGTTCGAGACCCATGTGTCGTCGAAATAGGTCTGCGAATACCGATCTCCGCCGTCGCACAGCAGTGTCACCACGCTCCCACTGCGGCCGGCGGCGATCATTTCCGCGATCAATCCGAACGCACCCCAGATGTTGGTTCCCGTCGATCCGCCCACTCGTTTGCCGAGTGCGTCCGAGGTGAATCGTGCGGCGGCCACGGAGGCGGCGTCGGGCACTGCGATCATTCGATCGATCACCTGGCCGACGAACGAGGGTTCGACGCGCGGTCGACCGATGCCCTCTATGCGTGAGGCCCGCCCTGTTTCGTAGCCCGCATCTCCGGACTCGTAGCCGCCGATGAACGCCGAATTCTCGGGGTCGACCACGGCCAGTTGCGTTGTATGCCTTCGATATCGGATGTAGCGGCCGATGGTGGCACTGGTCCCTCCGGTCCCCGCACCGACGACCACCCAGTCGGGAATGGGGCACTCTTCGAGCCGAAGTTGGTCGAAGATGGATTCGGCGATGTTGTTGTTTCCGCGCCAGTCGGTGGCTCGTTCGGCGTGCGTGAACTGGTCCATGTAGTGGCTGTCGGGCTCGGCCGCGAGTCGATGCGCTTCGGTGTACATCTCGCCGGGCTTGTCGACGAAGTGACATCTTCCGCCGTGAGACTCGATGAGTGCGACCTTGGCGGGACTGGTACTGCGTGGCATCACGGCGACGAACTTCAGTCCGAGCAATCCGGCGAAATACGCTTCACTGACGGCAGTGGAGCCCGACGAGGCCTCGATCACCGTGGTGCGTTCGGTGACCCAGCCGTTGCAGATTGCGTACAGGAAGAGCGACCGAGCCAGCCGATGCTTCAGGCTGCCGGTGATGTGCGTCGACTCGTCTTTCAGATACAGCGAGATTCCCCAGGCCGCGGGGAGGGGGTATCGCAGCAAGTGCGTGTCGGCGCTGCGCTGGGAATCGGCCTCGATCAACCGGACCGCGTTGTCGACCCACGCCCGGGATCCCGAATGATCGACAGACCTGGTCACTTCTTGCCGTCTTCACCGCGCAACTTCGACTGCAGGTCCGCGCGCGCGGCGCGCCTGTCCTCGTCGACGGCTGCGATGGACTCGTTGACGCGGATGCGCATGTTCTTGAACAGGAGCAGCGAGAGAGGTAGTGAGATCAGCACCGAGAAAATCGCGGCCACGAGTACCGGGACCTCGACGCCGAAGAGTAAACCGACGCCGACGATGACGGCCGCGATCACGACGACGAGCGCCAGTCGCGCGAAGGTGTAGACACCGAGGTTGACGGCGAGTGACTTCTTCGCCGACCTTCCTGGCGCGGCATTTCCGCTGGTGGGATCGTTGCTGTCGGCATTCGTCGCGTCGCTCACGGGTCCCAATCTACCGGGCTCGGCAGCCACTCCGACCCACCCCCAGCATGACCGATTTGTCCATTACCTCCCCTTTACCAACCTTGTATCAGTCGAGTACCTAGGGGTTCGAGTGCAACCATGGGGATCGAACGCAGCAGACCGATATCTCCGGTTCGACGCATATGCACCGAACCGCATCGTAGGAGGACACGACAAGATGAGCGCACCCACATTTCACAAGGCTCAGGACTCACTGCTCACTCCGGGTCAGGTAGCCGCGCTTTTCCACGTCGACCCCAAGACAGTGACGCGCTGGGCACATGCCGGCCGCCTCGGATCCCTCCGCACTCCTGGTGGGCACCGTCGATTCCGCGAGACCGAGGTCATGCAGTTGCTGACCTCACTGACGACGGAAGCCGGCACACACCACTGATCGGCTGGCTCTGGGGCCGATCCACCCGCAGCATCCGCACCCGTACGAACTCATCGAACATTCTCAGGAATCTTCGACGCTCGACGGGTGCGGAGGTGGTTGCATCACAGCTACTCTCGTAGTAGGAGGTGCGTCGTGATCTATCTTTTGGCGTTGATCGGCTTGGTGGCAGTAATCGTGCTGTTCTGGAAGGCATTCGGACCCAGTACGCAGGCTCCACCCACCCGCACTGTGGGACCCGATGACGATCCCGATTTTCTGTGGCGGATCAACCGTGAGGCTCGCCGCGGAGGGAAAGACGGAACCGAGGCCGGCACCGAACCCAGCGAATAGGTCCGGTGGTTCTCAGTTGCGTTGGGCAGCGGTGGGCGCGTCGGGGAATCCCGCCGCTACCGCCGCCGCGACTTCCAGCAGTGCCTTTCGTGTGCGCCCACGAAGACGATCGAGTTCGATTTCCGCCCCCTCCTCGAGATGCGGGTCGAACGGGATCGTGCGAACCCGAGCGCAACGCTGCTCGAAGTGTTCGACGACTTTCTGCAGGTCGACCTTTCCGGCCCTCTGCCGAACGCCGTTGACGACCGCAACCGATGTGGCGACCAGCTCCCGGTAGCCGTGCGCATCGAGCCAATCCAGCGTTGCCGACGCGCTGCGCACACCATCCACCGACCCCGAGCTGACCACCACCAGAGTGTCGGCTCCCTCGAGAATTCGTTCCATGGCCGAGTGCATCAGACCGGTGCCGCAATCGGTGATGACGATGCTGTAGAACTTCTCCAACAGCGACACCGCGCGATCGTAATCCTCACCGCTGAATGCCTCCGAGGCTGCCGGATCCGAATCGGATGCCAACACCTCCAGTCGATGCACGTTCTGCGACGTGTATGCCCTCACGTCGCTGTAGCGGTCCAGAGACTGTATGTCGCGCAACAGATTACGGACGGTGGAGGTCGTCTCGAGCGGCACCTTCTGACCCAGCGTTCCGCGATCGGGGTTGGCGTCGATCGCGATCACCCGATCACCTCGAATCTCGGCGAACGTCGAGCCGAGGGTGGCCGTCGTCGTGGTCTTGCCGACACCGCCCTTCAGCGACAGCACCGCGACGCGATGGCATCCGACAAGAGGCCGATCCACCTGCGCGGTCAAGGCCGAGCGTCGCTGCTGGGCGGCACTGTTTCCCACATCCACACGACCACCCGTCATCAGATACAACGCCCGACGCCACCCTCCCAGCGGCGGCGCATTCCCCGATCGGACGAGCAACGAACTGCCGAGATCGAGTGAGGAGACCTGCTGCTCCGCCGACCGACTCTGGTCGAAGGCCGCCGGTGCGACCACCATCGCGTCACCCGGGGCTTGCCTGAGCTGCTGGGGCTGACCAGGATGCGGCTGATTCGGATGTTGCCGACCGGGCCACTGGCCGGGCTGAGGTCCCCATTGTGTCTGAGGGGTCCACTGATTCTGGGTATGCCACTGGCCCTCCGCCACCAAGTGCTGCTGCGGATCGCCGTGGTTCTGCGGTGCCCAATTGTGTTGCGGCCCAGCCTGATTCTGCGGAGCCAACTGATTGTGCGAAGCCCACTGGTTCTGGGGCCCCGGGTTCTGAGGGGCCCAGTTCTGAGGCACCGAATTCTGAGCAGCCCAGTTCTGCGGAGCCGAGTTCTGAGCAGCCCAGTTCTGCGGAGTCGAGTTCTGAGGCACCGGGCCCGAAGGCAACGGGCCCGAAGGCACCGGGCCTGACGGCATCGGACCCTGCGGCGGGGGTGGTGCCGACGCGACGGGCGGGCTCGCCTCGGGGGGCGTGTGTGGAGGAGTCGGTTTCACGGTCGGCGCCACGGGAGCCTTCGGCGCTTGCACCGGTGTCGTCGGTGTTGCCGTCGCGGTCTTGCCTTCCTCGGCCGGGGTCGCGGCGACCCCGGCATCCTTGCCGTCACCTTCTACCGGCCCAGACGGGTCTTTCGGTCGGGAAGCGCGCGGTGCAGGCTTCGGCGGAGGTGTCGGCGCGGTCTCGGACTGCGGCGCGGGCGGGCTCGAGATGCTCTCGGGCGGCATGGTGATGGGGGTCGATCGAAAGGGCTCGCGCGGCGGTGTGGGTATGGCCTCCGTCGTCGCTGCGACGGCGATCGGTTCGGACCCCGTGGGCGGCGCTGCATGATCTTCCGGTACATCGTCGTCCAGTGGCCGGACGGGTTGCCAGTTGTCCTCGTGCCGATCGGCCATGACCGATTCCCCCCAGTTCGCGTCCCACATCGAAGATCCGAGCTCGGATGTGTCCCCCATCGAGCCGGATCGGACGCTACCAGCTGGAGGTCCAGCGTGGAGGCTGTGACGAGCGAAGGTCAGTTCAGTCCCGCGTAGCTGTGCAGTCCCGAGACCACCATGTTGATGATGAAGAGGTTGAAGAGCATGGCGGTGAATCCGGCGATGTTGATCCACGCTGCGCGGGTGTTGCGCCATCCGGAGGTGGCGCGGGCGTGCAGGTAGGCGGCGTAGATGATCCAGGTGATGAACGACATGGTCTCTTTGGGGTCCCAGCCCCAGAAACGTCCCCATGCGGCTTCGGCCCAGATTGCGCCGAGGATGACGCCTGCTCCGAAGAGCGGGAAGGCGACGATCGTCGTCTTGTAGGCGAGTCGGTCGAGAGCTTGGGCGTCGGGCAGCTTGGAGGCGAATTTGCCCCAGAACCCGACGCTTTCCTCTCCCAGGGGCTGCTTGATGCGGAGCAGGAACAGCAGGCTCGCGACGCCGGAGACCAGCAGGATGCCGCTTCCGACGCTGACGATGGTGACGTGGATGGGCAGCCAGTACGAGCGCAGAGCGGGGACGACCGGTGCGGCGTCGGCGTAGAGCTTGGTGGCGGCGAAGAACATCAGCACGATGATCGGCGCGAGGACGAACACGAGCATCGGGCGCATCGTCTTCTTGCGCAGCACGATCACCGAGGTCAGGGCGGCGGCTGCCGTGGCCATGGTGACGAACTCGTACATGTTGCCGAGCGGGAAGCGGTGGGTGGCGAAGCCGCGGAGTACCACCGAGGCGACGTGCAGGGCGAGGGCTGGGGCGAGCAACGCGAAGCCCATGCCTGCGAGTCGTTCGGACAGCGGTCGCTTCGGTGTTTCGACGACGCGTCCGGGTCGGCTGTCGGCGATGGGGGCACCGGCACCGACGAGTTCCTTGGCTTGTACTGCCGTCGCCTTGGCGGAGGCGTACTGGGCGATGAGCAGGACGAATGCGAGCACGTAGATGGTGAACGCTGATTCGAAGGACCAGTCGCTGTACTGCGAGAGGGTCTCGTTGATCGGCATCGGTCAGTTCTCCTGTTTCGAGGTATCGCCGAGCAGGCGGGTGCACAGGCGGTCGAACTCTTCGCCCCACCCCGCCTGATCGGTGCGTGCAAGTCCGCCGAGGTCTACTACAGTACGTCGTGCCTGGGCGTCGGCGGTGAGTCGGACCCAGATTCTGCGACGTTTTATCACCAGTGAGACGAGTAGTCCGCCCATCATCGTGAGCGCGAAGACGAGTACCCAGGTCTGAGCCGGGTCGTGCGAGACCTGAAGGTTGACGAATTCCTTCGCTCCGTCGAACGTGACGATCGTTCCGTCGCTGAGGGTCGCGGATTCTCCCGGCATCAGGTTGACGCGGTCCTGCTTCACGAGTCTGCCCTGGGCGATCATTTCCTGATCGAGCGAGAAGATGGACTGTGGCAGTCCGGTGTCGAGTCCGGTGTCGCCCTTGTAGATGTCGATGGCGACGGCGGGGTCGTTCATGGCGGGGAAGCTCGACGACAGCAGGCTGCCGTGGAACGACGCCGTCGGCGCGAACAGACCCTCGATGGCGATCTGATTCTTGCGCCGGTCGAGAGGGTCGGGATACAGGCCGCCGGGCGGGTCGACGCGCAGCACTCCGCTGGAGAGGAAGGTCGTGGCGTCCGTCGGCTGCCATTGGATGGTGTCGGTGCGGGTTTCGCCGTTGGGGAACGTCACGGTGAAGGTGGGTGCGTAGCCGTGCCCTTGCAGGTAGACGCGGTCCCCAGCGACGCGCAGCGGGTGGTTGACCTGAAGTTGGTCGTCGCGCCAGACGTTGTTCGTGAGGTCCTGGCCCGCCTGGTACTCGATGTTGGAGGTGAACATCTCGGCCTGGCCGGTGTCGAGGTAGTCGGCGGTGAAGTCCTTGACGCGCACGCACAGTGGCTCGAGGTCGGTGCCGTCGACGAGGTTGCCTGCGCGGAACGAGTCGTAGTTCGCCGGGGTCGAGGTGCAAAAGCCCGGTCCGTCGTCGGCGATGACGATGCGATTACCCTCGTAGCCGAGCAGCTTGCCCATGGCGATGGCGGCGAGCAGTCCGACGAGGGAGAGGTGGAAGACGAGGTTGCCGAGTTCGCGGACGTAGCCCTTCTCCGCCGACAGCGTCACTGCTCCGCTGTCCTCGGTTCTCTGGGCGACGCGCCAACCGCGCAACTGAGTGCGCACCTGTGCGGCGATCTCCTCCGGCGTTCCGTCGACGTCGTAGCGGGTGTGGTGCGGCAGGCGGGAGAGGTTACGGGGCGCGCGAACCGGCTTGGTGCGCAGTTGCTTCGCGTGCTCGATGCAGCGCGGCAGGATGCAGCCGATCAGCGAGATGAACAACAGTGCGTAGATCGCGGTGAACCAGAAGCTGCCGAAGACGTCGAACAGTTCCAGCTTGTCCATGATCGGGCCGAGGGTCGGGCGGTTGGCGATGTACTCGTCGACCTTGCCCGCGTTGAGACTGCGCTGCGGCACCAGGGCACCGGGCACCGCGGCGAAGGCCAGCAGGAACAGCAGAACCAGCGCGGTGCGCATGCTGGTCAGGCCGCGCCAGGTGTTGCGAACCAGGGCCACTCCCCTGCCCAGCACCGATTGCTTGTGCGGCGGCGACGCTTCGGTGCGCTCTTCGGTGTCGGCGGTCATATCGGCAACACCACATCGGAGACGAAGGCGTCGCGCACCCAGCCGACGAACTGATCCCAGGCACCGGTGACCAGTGCAATTCCTACTGCTATCAACATGATTCCGCCGAACACCTGTATCTGTCGTGCATGTGTACGTAGCCAGCCGACGCCTCGCAGCGCGCTGACCGAACCGAACGCGAGGATCACGAACGGTAAGCCGAGACCGAGGCAGTACGCCACGATCAGGACGACGCCGCGCGCTGCCGTCGTACCGTCGGTACCTGCGGCCAACGAGATGACGCCCGCGAGCGTCGGCCCGAGGCACGGGGTCCATCCGAGTGCGAAGACGCCGCCGAGCAGCGGTGCTCCGGCCAGTGAGCCGATCTGTTTCGGCTCGAAGCGCACATCGCGCTGCAGGGCCGGGATCAGTCCGACGAATACCAGGCCCATGGCGATGGTGACGACGCCGCCGATCCGCATGAGCAGTTCGCGGTTGATCGCCAGGACGGAGATCGCTCCGAACACCGACGCGGTGGCGAGAACGAAGACGACGGTGAATCCGAGAACGAACAATCCCGCCGCCCCGGCGACGCGCAATCGACCGCTGCGCACCTTCGTCTGCACAGCTGCCTCGTCGGCGCTGACGGCCGGAGCGTCGGCTCCGACAACTCCGGCGAGGTACGACAGGTAGCCGGGCACCAGGGGCACCACGCAGGGCGACGCGAAGGAGACGAGCCCGGCCAGCACGCAGGCCCCGAGGGCCAGGATCAGTGGCCCGGAGGCCGCAGCTTCCTGGAAACTCGCGCCGATCCCGGCCAGGTGAGTCACGTTCACTGCTGCACTGGCTCCTCGGCTGCCACGCGTTCGACGACGGGTTGCAGGTCCTCGGCGAGCAGCTCACGCAGGAACACTGCTGCGACGCGGTGCTGCCGGTCGAGCACGACGGTCGTCGGAATGACGGAGGTGGGGACGCCGCCGAGCGCGGTCAGGGTGCGCATGGGCGGGTCGTAGATCGAGGAGTAGCTGACGTTGTTGCTGACCACGAAGTCCTGTGCGGCGGTCTGCGACTCGTCGCGCACGTTGATGCCGAGGAACTCGACGCCGAGGGACTTGGTGGCCTCGTAGACGTCTTCGAGGTCGTCGGCCTCACCGCGGCACGGTCCGCACCATTGGCCCCAGACGTTGAGAACCACGACGTCACCGTCGTAGTCCGACAACGAGGTCGTCTTGCCCTCGGTCATCAGATCCGGCCCGGACAGTTCGCCGATGGTGCCGCGTTCGTCGGGCTCGTAGAAGATGTCGGTCTGCCCGCCGGGTGAGACGAACTGGAAAGTGCCGCCCTGCGCCACCGCGTCGGTGCCGGTCGAGCATCCTGCGACAAGAGCGATGGCAGACGCTGCACAGACGGCGAGGAAAAATCTACGCACCGGTGATCCTCGGATCGGATGCTCCCGCGGGCTCGGAGTAGACGAGGTCCACGAGCTGATCGCCCTCGTAGACGAGCGAGGTCAGCGACGCGAGCCCGCACTGACGATTGCGCGGGTCGTGCCAGAGCCGGTCGCCCTGCAGGAACCGGCGCAGCGTCCACACCGGGAGCTGGTGGCTCACGCACACGGCCTCGTGCCCGACGGCTTCGACGCGGGCCGCGTTGACGGCGGCGAGCATGCGGTGCGCGATCTGCAGGTACGGCTCGCCCCAGGAGGGGGTGAACGGGTCGCGCAGCTTCCACCAGTGCCGTGGTCGGCGCAGGGCACCGTCACCGACGGCCACGCGGAGGCCCTCGAATTCGTTGCCTGCTTCGATGAGGTTCTCGTCCTCGGCGATCGACAGACCGTGGGCCGCTGCGATCGGCGCGGCGGTCTGCTGCGCGCGCAGCAGAGGTGATGCCACGACGTGGGTGATGTCGTGGCCTGCGAGCGCATCGGCCACTGCCTTGGCCTGCGACTGGCCGGTCACCGACAGCTTGAAGCCCGGCAACCGCCCGTACAGGATGCCCTTGGGGTTGTGCACCTCGCCGTGCCGGAGGACGTGCACGATGGTGCGCGTCGTCGAGTGCGGATGTGTTGCGGGGGCCTCGGTCACGTCGGGGTCCTGTTTCTCGCTAGTCGGGTGGTGAATCAGTTCGTTGCGGTGGCGGCAGCTGCGGCTTTCGCGGCGGCCGGGGCCGCGTCGGCGATGATCTCGAAGGCTCGGTCGTCGAGGGCAGCGGAGACGAACCAGGCCTCGAATGCACTCGGCGGCGGGTACACCCCGCGGGAGAGGAAGGCGTGGAAGAACGCCGGATATCGCCACGTCTGCGCGGCCTTGGCCTGCGCGTAGTCGGTGACGGGTCCATCGGCGAAGAACACACTCACCATAGTGCCCGCGAACTGCACGTGATGGGTGACGCCTTCGGCGGTGAGGGCATCGCCGAGCAGTGTTCCGAGTCGCTGCGAGTTGGTCTGCAGCTTCTCGTAGACGGCTGCGTCGGCCAGTTGCAGACTGGTCAGTCCGGCCGCGACGGCGACGGGGTTACCGCTGAGCGTGCCTGCCTGGTACACCGGTCCGGCGGGCGCGAGATAGGCCATCACGTCCGCTCGACCGCCGAATGCCGCGGCCGGCAATCCGCCGGACATGACCTTGCCGAAGGTGTAGAGGTCGCCTGCGATTCCGTCGATGCCGTACCAGCCGGATGCGCTGACGCGGAAGCCGGTCATCACTTCGTCCATGATCAGCAGTGCGCCGTGCTCGGTCGCGAGGCGGCGCAGTCCCTCGTTGAAGCCGGTGACCGGAGGGATGGCGCCCATGTTGCCTGCGGCTGCCTCGGTGATGATGCACGCGATCTGGCCCGGGTTGGCCTCGAAGGCCGCGGTGACGGCGGCGAGGTCGTTGTAGGGAACGACGATGGTGTCCGACGCCTGTGCGCCGGTGACGCCGGGCGAGGTCGGCAGTCCGAGCGTGGCGAGCCCCGAGCCTGCGTCGGCCAGGAGGGCATCGACGTGGCCGTGGTAGCAGCCGGAGAACTTGACGATCTTGGTGCGGCCGGTGAAGCCGCGAGCCAGACGCACGGCGCTCATGGTGGCCTCTGTGCCCGAATTCACAAGACGAACCTGGTCGACGGGGCCGACGCGACGCACGATTTCCTCGGCGAGTTCGATTTCGCGGAGCGTGGGTGCGCCGAACGACAGGCCGGTCGCGGCTGCCTTCTGGACGGCTTCGACGATGGCCGGGTGGGCGTGTCCGTGGATCATCGGACCCCAGGACGAGATGAGGTCGACGTAGGAGTTTCCGTCGGCGTCGGTCATGGTGTATCCGCTGGCCTGCGTGATGAAGCGGGGCGTTCCGCCGACCGACGCGAAGGCACGTACCGGCGAGTTGACGCCGCCGGGAATGACCGCGCTCGCGCGGGCGAAGAGTTGGGCCGATACGGGGGCGTCGTTGCCGGGGGAAACAGTCACGACTTCCAGTGTCCCAGGTTCGGTGAAATCACCAACTACAGGGCGTAATAATCCGGAAAGCGGGGGATCGGCCTGTTTCGGTGGTTGAACGGCGAGTGCGCCGGGTAGTCGGTGCCGATGACCAACACCGATGGCGTCAGCAAAGTCGCCGAATTGATGTCCGAAGCCGGGCTCTGCATGTTCACCACCGTCGGCCGAGACGGTCACCTCATCTCGCGCCCGATGGCGCTGCAGGAAGCCGAGTTCGACGGCGACCTGTGGTTCTTCGCCGCTCACGATTCGCGGAAGGTCAGCGACATCGCGGCGAACCCGACCGTCAACGTCTCGTTCCAGTCCGGCGAGGGCTGGGTGTCGCTGTCCGGTACGGCCGCAGTGGTCGACAACACCACCAAGGCCGAGGAACTGTGGAACACCCGAGCGGCCGCGTGGTTCGAGAAGAACCCCGATTCGCGCGAGGTCGACCTGATCCACGTGGCCGCTGAGGGAGCCGAGTACTGGTCCACCCCCGGGTCGAAGGTCTCGAACCTGTTGGCCTACGCCAAGGCCAAGATCACCAACGAGCGACCGGACCTCGGCGAGCACGACGTCGTCGAACTCGAACTACCGCACAATTCGACCGGCTAGTACCGATCGTGCCGGGCTCGCCCCGGACGGCAGCAGCTTCTACCGGTCAGTTCGTGCGGTGGTGTCCGTTGTCCGTGCGTGGGTCGACGGTGTCGCGAACCTTCTCCCCGGTGCTACGCGGGTCGGCGCTGGTGTGCGTGGCGGCATCACGATCAGCGGCGTTTCGTGTCCCGGAGTCGTGCTGGCCGGGGAAGGTCTCGCCGATGTCTGCTCCGCGGCGATGCGCTCGATCGTGATCGTCCGACCGGCCGTCGTTGTCCGTGTGTGCGGCCTTGGCACCCGATCGGTGATCGACGTCCGGATCGAGTTCGTTCGCGCGAGCGAATTCGGCGTCCAGCTCGTCGCGCGACTTCGCCGCAACACCCTGATGTGACTGAGCCTGCTGCGCGAGCTTGTCGGCCTCGGCTGCTTTGACATCCGCTTCTGCCTGGGCCCGGCGTGCCTTGGCCTCGCTTTCCCTCGCCAGCAGTTCACGCTCTTCGACGACTGCTGCGTCGTTGGCTGCCTTTTCGCGAATCTCGTTCGCTTCCAACCTCTTACGTTCCTTGCCCTTGCGTGCGACGACGACGGCGAGGGCAACGACGACGAGTACGACTACTACTGCGACGATGATCCATACGGTGGTACTCATTGGCGGACTCCCATGTTCTCGACTGCCGGACCGGCAGTCGATCTATGCCGGGTACCCGAGTAAAGACTCGACAAACTCACCGAAGGCACCGAGCGCCACGGCTTCGAAAGCGCGCAACGGGAGCAGACCCGCCTCCTCCGGGATACACGCGATGAGCCCGACACCCGTCACGAGCGGCAGCTCGTCGAGGTTGACCCGCGCGGCCAGGCTCGGTGCGGCGGGCCACGACCCGATCACCAGACCTGCGCAGTCGACGCCGGCCGCCCGCGCTGCCGCAACGGTCAGAGCACTGTGGTTGAGCGTTCCCAGCTCCGCACCGGCCACGATCACGATCGGCGCAGACATCGCCCCGGCGACGTCGAGCACGGTGAACCCTCCTGCGCCCAGACGCACCGCCACTCCCCCTGCGCCTTCGACCAGCACGAGGTCGTTGGCTGCGTCGAGCTCGCGCACGGCTCCGATCACAGCGTCGAGTTCGAGCATCGGCCGACCCGATCGGCGGGCCGCGACGTCCGGGGCCAGCGGCTCGGGATACCGCGCCAGCTCCACTCCCCGAACGCCCGAAAGGCGTTGCACCACATCGATATCGGCTTCGTCAGGGTAACCGTCTCCGACGCCGGTCTGCGCCGGCTTGCACACAGCGACGGACCGCCCGCCTGCCCGCGCTGCCGCCGCGAGTGCCGCGGTGATCACGGTCTTGCCGACGCCGGTCGACGTTCCGGTCACCAGCAGAACCGTCACCACACAACCGCCGCATTCGACACCGCCGCGAGGACCGACGCGGCACGATCGATGTCGGTGTCGGTGAGATCGGCGCGCGCGGTCAGTCGCAGTCGAGAACCGCCGGCCGGAACCGACGGCGGCCGGAAGCATCCGACGCGGACGCCGAGCTCGAGGCAGTCCGCCGCCGCGCGCACTGCCCGCTGTGCGTCGCCCATGATCACCGGAACGACCGCCGATGTCGTCGGTTCGACGCCTGCTGCGGCGGCGAGTTGTGTTGCACGTATACCGATCGAGTGCACCCGGTCGGGTTCGCCCCGCAGGACGGTCAGCGCGGCCGACGCCGCTCCGACGGAGGCGGGTGCGAGTCCGGTGTCGAACACGAACGTGCGTGCACCGTGCATCACCTGCGTGCGCACCGCTGCCGGCCCGAGCACCACTCCACCCTGCGATCCGAGGGCCTTGGACAGCGTTGCGGTGATCACCAGGTCCGGCGCTCCGGCGAGGCCTGCTTCGTGGACGGCTCCCCTGCCACCGTCCCCGCATACACCCAATCCGTGCGCCTCGTCCACGACGAGCACCGCGTTCCGTCTCCGGCACACCGCGTACAGCTCGGCCAGAGGCGCGAGATCGCCGTCGGCGCTGAACACCGAATCGGTCACCACGAGGGCCCGCTGTTCGCGACGCTCGCGCAACAGCTGGTCGACGTGGCCGGTATCGCAATGTCGAGCGACGGCCACCCGGGCCCGCGACAGGCGGCAGGCATCGATGAGCGAGGCGTGCGACGCGGCATCGGAGATCACCAGCGCGTCTCGGCCCGCCAGTGCCGTCACGATCCCGAGATTGGCGGTGTAACCGGAGGAGAACACCAGTCCGGCCTCGGCTCCGACGAACTCCGCGAGATCCTCCTCGAGGCGCTCGTGTGCGGTCGTCGTCCCGGTGACCAGCCGCGATCCGGTGGATCCGCCGCCCCATCGGCGCACAGCGGCGCAGGCTCCGTCGATGACGGCCGGATGCCTGGACAGTCCGAGGTAGTCGTTCGACGCCAGATCGAGGATGTCGTCCTCGGCGGTGCGGGCGATCACGATGCGCTCGAGACCGTCCTCGCGTCGGGCGTGCGCGGTGGCGTCGAGCCAGTCCAGAGCGGTCATGGCAGCACCATACTTGAACGCCGTTCAAGTATGGTCGCGCGCCACCGCCACCAGGGCTTCGGCGATGGTAGCCACCTCCGCATCGGTACAGATGAACGGCGGCATCGCGTACACCAGACGCCCGAACGGCCGCAGCCACACTCCCGCGTCGACGGCCGCTGCCGTGGCCCGTGCCATGTCCACCGGACTGTGCATCTCGACGACGCCGATGCCGCCGAGAACGCGAACATCGGCGACTCCCGACAGCGACCGGGCCGGCGCGAGGCCGGCGGCCAGTCCCGATGCCAGAGCCGCGACCTCGGCGCGCCAGTCACGCGAGAGCAACAGATCCACCGAGGCCACCGCGATCGCGCACGCGAGCGGATTGCCCATGAACGTCGGCCCGTGCATCAGGCCGCCGGCCTCGCCGGCCGAGACCGTCTCGGCCACCTCGGTGGTGCACAGCGTGGCCGCCAGGGTCAGATATCCGCCGGTCAACGCCTTGCCGATGCACATGATGTCGGGCGCGACACCGGCGTGGTCGGCTGCGAACAACTCCCCGGTTCGGCCGAAGCCGGTGGCGATCTCGTCGAAGATCAGCAGGAGGCCGTACTCGTCGGCCAGGCGGCGTAGTTCCACGAGGTAGCGCGGGTCGTGGAACCGCATTCCACCGGCGCCCTGCACTATCGGCTCGACGATGATCGCCGCCAGTTCGCTCGCGTGTTCACCGAGTATCTTCTCGAATTCGGCGACGTAGTCGGCGTCGAACTCCACGGGCGGGGCCGGAGCGAACACCTGCTTCGCCAATACATCGGTCCACAGCGTGTGCATCCCGCCGTCCGGGTCGCACACGCTCATCGGAGCGAAGGTGTCTCCGTGGTACCCGCCGCGCCAGGTCAACAGCCGCGTGCGGCCGTTCTCGCCGCGCCCACGCCAGTACTGCAGCGCCATCTTCACCGCGACCTCGACCGAGACCGAGCCGGAATCGGCGAGGAATACCTTGTCGAGCCCGGCGGGGGTGATGTCGACCAGCAACTCGGCCAACCTGGCGGCCGGAGCGTGTGTCAGTCCGCCGAACATGACGTGGCTCATCCGGCCCAGCTGATCGTGCGCGGCGGCGTCGAGCACCGGATGGCGGTAGCCGTGCACCGCCGCCCACCACGAACTCATGCCGTCGATGAGCTGCCGACCGTCGGCCAACGTCAGCCGCACGCCCGACGCACTGTCGACCACCAGCGGCGTCGCACTCGCCGGAAACCGGCTGTAGGGGTGCCAGAGATGGTCGGAGTCGAGTCGACGGACGTCTTCGGAAGTCAGCACGCCAGAGCACACTGCCACAGCACCCGACCGGCCGTCCCGAGACTGGCGAGGTGGCGAAATGTCCGAATCCATTAGCATCGCAGCATGACGACGCGGACCGTGACGAGACTCGTGGGGGTGGTCGTGGCCGCGACGCTGACGCTTGCCGCCTGCGGGGGCACGTCCGCAGCGCCCGTGCCCACCACGACCGTTCCGGACTTCGCCGTCGACACCTCCACCCCCGTCGGTGCCCTCAACGAACGCATCCTGCGATGGATCAACGCCGAGGAGGCACCCGACCCCGCCGAGGTCGACGCCGTCACCGGACCCGAGCTGGCCGAGGCCGTCGCTCCGCTGGGTGGTCTCGCCGGGCCACTGGAACAGCTGCGCGCAGGCGCCCCGAACGTGGCCATGGGGTTCGAGGCCGGTCCCGATTCCGGCGTTCTGCGTTTCACCACCGCAGGCATCCCGGCCACGATCACGACGTCGATCGGTGCGGACGGCAAGCTCGACGGCTTCCTGGCCCGGCCGGACACGCCCAGGATCTCGTCGTTCGACGATCTCGACGCGGCACTGTCGAAAGTGGCTCCGAACTACTCCTACAGCGCGTCACGGCTCAACGGCGGCGACTGCGAGTCGATCTACTCCACCGATGCGGACTCGGTGCTGCCCCTCGGGTCGGTGTTCAAGTTGTACGTCCTCGGCGCTCTCACCGACGAGATCGAGGCAGGCACGGTCCGATGGGACGAGCAGCTCACCGTTCGCGACGCCACCAAGAGCGCGCCGTCCGGCGAACTGCAGAATCTGCCCGACGGCACGAAGGTGTCGGTCCGCGACGCGGCCGAGAAGATGATCTCGTTGTCCGACAACACCGCAACGGATCTGTTGATGGATCGCCTCGGCCGCGACCGGGTCGAGCGTCAGCTCTCGGTCATGGGTCATCACGATCCGTCGGTGATGACGCCGATGATGGACACTCGGCAGTTCTTCGTCATCGGGTTCGGCAATCCGAACATGCGGGCCGAGTGGTCCGAGGCCGACCCCGACGCCCGGGCCGAGCTGCTCGAGCAGGCGGACGCGAGGCCGCTCGAGATCGACTTCGAGAACTTCGTCGACAACCCGGCGTCGGCCGACGGGGTCGAGTGGTTCGCCAACGCGCAGGACGTCTGTGCCGCGATGGGTTACCTGGCGACGAGCGATTCGGCCGAGGAGAACCGTCGCATCCTGGCGATCACTCCGGGGGTGCAGCTCGATGCGGCGCTGTGGCCGTATTCGGGGTTCAAGGGCGGCAGCGCTCCCGGCGATCTGGCGGGCGCATTCCTGGCCACCGATGCCGCCGGTCAGGACTGGATCGTCACCGAGCAGTTCCGGGCCGACGGCGCGATCGATCCGATCCCGTCCAGCTACGCGTTCCTCGTCGCCCAGCAGGCTTTCGCACTGCTGAAGTGAGTGGGATTTGTAACATCGGTGTTACTGCTGCATTACACTCGCGGTCGTGGAGGCACAACACGAACCAGCCCAGTACGCGTGGCCGGAGGGCTTCAAGGAGTTCCTGGTCGGTGAGTTCACCGACTTCAGCCCCCTGGTGAACAGGGCTCTGGAGGACAACTGCGCGTCCCTGTTCCACGACGGTCCGTACGCGAAATCGGGCTTCTGGCGCACCGTCCGCGCGGTGTGGAAAGAATTCGTCTGGCCGGTCTGAGTTTCCGGCCTTCACAGGCGGCTGCAAAAGGTTACCGTCGAGTATGGCAACCACAACGGATCACCTTCGGAACACTCTGGACGGCCGCTGGCGAGATGTGAAGAACGAGGCGCGCAGGCAGCTTGCCCGCGACGAGTTCCGTCCGCACTACACGCCGAACACCGTCATCGCCCGCACCAAGGCGATGGAACAGCTCAAGCTTCTCGCCGCTGCAGGCGCTGCCGACAACGGCTTCAAGAAGGAGCACGGCGGCACCGGTGATGTCGGTGCAGCGGTGACGATGATCGAGATGCTCGCGATGAGCGATCTGTCGCTGATGGTCAAGGCCGGCGTCCAGTGGGGGCTCTTCGGCGGTGCCATCGAGAATCTCGGCACCGAACGCCACCACGAGGCCTACGTCCCCAAGATCATCAGTCTCGACCTGCTCGGCTGTTTCGCCATGACCGAGACCGGACACGGCAGTGACGTGCAGTCGCTCGAGACCACGGCGACGTACGACCCGAAGACCGACGAGTTCGTCATCAACTCCCCCACGCCGTCCTCGCGCAAGGACTATATCGGTGGTGCCGCCGAAACGGCGACGGTCGCCGCGGTGTTCGCCCAACTCATCACCGCAGGCCCGGGCGAGGAGCCCGAGAGCCACGGCGTGCACTGCTTCTTCGTTCCACTGCGCGACGAGAACGGTGACGACCTGCCCGGTGTCACCACCTCGGACTGCCAGTACAAGGGCGGTCTTCCCGGAGTCGACAACGGCCGCCTGATGTTCGATCACGTCCGCATCCCGCGAGACAATCTGCTCAACAAGTACGCCGACGTGTCCGACGACGGTACGTACTCCTCCCCGATCGAGAACAAGTCTCGACGGTTCTTCACGATGCTCGGCACGTTGATCCGCGGACGTGTCACGGTCGGCGGCAGTGCCGCGGCGGCTGCCCGTGTCGCCCTCGACATCGCGACGCGGTACGCGTTGCAGCGCAGGCAGTTCTCCGCGCCCGATTCCGATCAGGAGGTCCTGATCATGGACTACCTGGTGCATCAGCGTCGACTGTTCCCACTCATCGCCAAGTCCTACGCCCTGCAGTTCGCGCAGAACGAGCTCGTGTCGAAGATGCACGAGCTGCAGACCTCGGACAATCCCGACGCCGAGGAGCAACGCGAGCTCGAATCGAGGGCTGCCGGCCTCAAGGCGGCGAACACGTGGCACGCCACCGCCGCGATTCAGGAGGCACGCGAAGCGTGCGGCGGCGCAGGCTATCTCGCCGAGAACCGGCTGATCTCGCTCAAGGCCGACACGGACGTGTTCACCACATTCGAGGGCGACAATCATGTGTTGACGCAGCTGGTCGCGAAGGAACTGCTCACCGCGTACGCCGACGACGTCAAGTCCATGAGCCCGGTCGAATGGGTCAAGTTCGCCGCCGACATGGTGGGCGACCGCGTCGTCAAACGCACTGCGGCCCAAGCGATCATGCAGACCATCCTCGATCGGCGTCAGGACAACGAGGAAGAGGGCTCGCTGTTCAACCGCGGCACCCAGGTCAAGATGTTCGAGGATCGCGAGGAGTACCTGCTCTCCACCGTCGCCCGCCGGCTGCAGTCCAAGCCCAAGGAGACCAGCCCGTTCGAGGCATTCAACGCGGTGCAGGATCACGTTCTGCATGCCGCGAGCGCGCACATCGATCGGATCATCTTCGAGGCATTCATCGCCGGCATCGAATCGTGTGAGGATCCCACCACCAAGGATCTGCTCGACGAGGTCTGCGACCTCTACGCGCTGTCGGTGATCGAGGCGGACAAGGCCTGGTTCATCGAACACCGCTACCTGTCCACCGAGCGATCCAAGGCCGTCACCCGCGCCATCAACGAGCGGTGCCGCACCCTGCGTCCGCACGCCGAACTGCTCGTCGACGGTTTCGGGGTGCCGGAGGCGTTGGTCGGTGCTGCGATGCTCGGTGAGCCCGGGGCCGGAACCGAGGAAGAGCCGGCCGCGAACCCCAGTCACGCGCACTGACGCGTAGCCGGGTTCAGCCGGGAGTCACTGCGAAGACCCGGCAGGGACCGCCGGTCGCGCCTGCGTGCTTCGGTGCGCCGACGACGACCGTCGCCCCTGCCGGGGGCACCGCGTCCAGATTCGCCAGTGCCTCGACTCCGTATCGGCCTGCCCCGAGAACCGCTGTGTGAGCCGGGTATTCGCGGTCGTTCATCCGGTCGAGGCTCAGGGTGTCCACTCCGATTCCGACGATGCCCCGCTCGCGTACCAGCAGCTGCGCCGCGTCCGCGCCGAAGCCGGGGGCCGCACGTTCGGCCAGCCTGTTCTGCCAGCCACTGTGCATCACCACCAACGCGCGGTCCGGAATCCGGCCGTGCTCGCGCTCCCACTGCGCGATGTCCCCGCTCGTCACCACAGCCTCGGGGTCGGACGCGGCCCGGGCGGAGATGTCCACCACCACCAGCGGTGCGATCAGATCCTCGAGGGGCAGGATGTCGGCCGTCGCGCCGCCCCGAATGCGGTGCGCCGGGGCATCGATGTGCGTTCCCGTGTGCTCCCAGTACGAGAGTTCGTTCACCAGGAACCCGCCCAGTTCGTAGGCGGCGACCGGCCGCATCGTGAACGGTTCGCTGCCCGGCCACACCGGGAACGTCGGGCTCAGGGTGTGGGTCAGATCGACAAGGCGGCCCGCCGGAATCGCCGAACCGACAACGGGTTCGGCGCGCACCGCCCCGGCCGTCGCAACGGTCAACGCGGCGGCTCCCAACGATCCGAACAGCGCCCTACGGCCGATTCTGCGGTGAACGGTCTCGATGACCTCGGGGCCGCACATCAGTCGGCAGCGGGGGTGACCAGCAGGACCTTGTCGTCCGATCCGTTGTCGGTGGTCAGGAGGAATGCGCCGTCGTCGCCGAAGCTGGTGAGCGAGCGCAGTCGACCGTACGTACCCACCAGGGCGTCGGCCTCGTCGACGTATTCCGTGCCGTCCTCGGACAGCTTCAGAAACGTCAGCTTCTCGCCCTGCTGACTCGAGATCACCGCGGCCCCGTTCCAGGAACCCCATCCCGCGCCGTTCGCGAAGGTCAGACCGGGCGTGGCGATGGTGGGACTACCCGAGCTCCACACGGCGGCGAGTGCACCGGGCACGCGGGTCGGATCGGTCATCGGTACCGACTCGTCGTAGATGAACGGGAGTCGATCGGGGCGGTAGCCGTAGTTGCCGCCGGGCACCAGCAGGTTCATCTCGTCGTCTCGGGTCGTACCCTGCTCCACCTCGTAGATCTGACCGGTGCCGGGTCGAATCGCCAGGCCCTGCACGTTCCGATGTCCCAGAGTGAAGACGCGATCCGGGGCGTCGGCTGCGGCGGTGCCGTCTGCATTGATATGTAACACCTTGCCGCCCAACGAATTCCGATCCTGCGGAACAGTCGGCGTCGCCGTGTCTCCGGTCCCGACGTACAGGGTGCCGTCGGGATGGGCCAGGATGCGGCAGCCACCGTGACGCCCGCCGTCGGCAACGGGAATGTCGTCGACGAGGGTGCCGGTGCGGGTCAGAGCGGTCCACTCCGGATCCACGGTCCACGAGAGCACGGCGATGTGGTTCTCGCTCGCGCCGCCCGCACTTCCGGTTCCGGCGCTACCGGTATCGCCACTACCGCCGCCCTGCACACCCTGGCACGTGTAGATGGTTCTGGATGCGGCGAAATCCGTCGCGAGAGCTATGCCCATCAGGCCCGTCTCGCCGGACGCGTACAGGTCGTCGAGGTCCGCGGCCAGTTCGCGGGTGGCACCGCCGACGTCGCGGATCACGAACCGTCCCGAGCGTTCTCCCGTCAGCACCGTTCCGTCCGGCGCGACCACCGCATCCCAGGGCTTGGCGAGTCCGTCGAGCACGGTGGTGACCGTCAGATCGGGGAGCGGGTCGGCCTGCGCCGTCGCGGTGGTCGTACCGGCGAGCGTCAGGAAGACGCTGGCAGCTATCACTCCGGAACTGGACACCAGCTTGTTCATCCACACTCCTGACGACGATCCGCGACCGGCCCGATATGACCGGTATCACATGATAAACACACTCTTCGGGCAAACCGCCGACTCATGACGCGATTCGGTTCCCGGCAGCAGAGCGAATCCACGGCAATCCCCGGTCCCAGGTAGTGGCGGCAACCCCTGGTCAGCCGACCTCGGGGGTGACGAGCAGCACCTGGTCGTCGGAGCCGTTGTCGGTGGTGAGCAGGAAGCCGCCGTCGCTGCCGAAGGGGGTCAGCGACCGCAGCCTGCCGTACGTGCCCTCCAGTGCGTCCGCCTCGGCGACGTACTCGGTTCCGTCGTCCGACAGTGCCAGGAAGACGAGCTTCTCACCCTGCTGACTCGAGATCACCGCCGCACCGTTCCAGGAACCCCACTGCTCACCGTCGGTGAACGTGACGTCGGGGGTGGCGATGGTGGGATCACCCGAACTCCACACTGCGGGCAGGGCACCGGGAACCCGGTCGGGGTCGGTCATGGGGACCGATTCGTCGTAGACCGACGACCGTCGATCGGGGCGGTAACCGTAGTTGCCGCCCGGCACCAACAGGTTCAGCTCGTCGTCTCGGCTAGTCCCCTGCTCGACCTCGAAGATCTGGTCGGTTCCGGGACGGATCGCCAGTCCCTGCACATTGCGATGACCGAGAGTGAAGATCCGATCCGGGGCATCGGCTGCGGCGGTGCCGTCTGTGTTGACGTGTAACACCTTGCCGCCCAGTGAGTTTCGATCCTGAGGAACAGTGGGGCTCGCCGTGTCCCCGGTGCCGATGTACAGCGTGCCGTCGGGATGGGCCAGGATGCGGCAGCCACCGTGACGCCCGCCGTCGGCAACGGGAATGTCGTCGACGAGGGTGCCTGTGCGCGTGAGGGCCGTCCACTGCGGGTCCACGGTCCACGACATCACGCCGATGTGGTTACCGTCGTCGCCGCGCACACCCTGACAGGTGTAGATCGTTCGCGACGCAGCGAAATCGGTAGCCAGTGCGATCCCCATCAGTCCGGTCTCACCGGCGGCGTAGAGATCGCCGAGGTCCGCATTCAGTTCACGCTGGACTCCGGCCGAGTCGCGGATGACGAACCGGCCGGAGCGCTCCCCCGTCAGCACCGTTCCATCGGGAGCGACCACCACGTCCCACGGTTTGTCGAGGCCATCGAGCACGGTGGTGACCGACAGGTTCGGTAGCGGCCCGGCAGGCGCGGCCGGGGAGGGAGCAGCGTCGGAAGAGCTCTGCGACGCGGTCGCGGACGACTCGCTCGGCTCTGCGCTACTGCCCTGGTCGGTGGTGTCCGCCGAACAGGCCGCCAGCAGGGCGACGCTCATGGCGAGGACGGCTGCGCCGGTGACAGGTTTCTTCACGAGCGCTCCTGACGATGTTCGATGAGTCCCATTTTTCCGGTATCACCGTTTTCGCGACTTCCGAACCACCGACCGAGTGTGTCAGGACACCAATCGATACCCGGCTTCGGCGACTGCGGCGTCCACCGCCGCGGTGTCGAGCGTCGAATCGCTGCTCACCACGACCGCACCGGAATCCACATCGACGTCGACGCCGGTGACTCCCGAGATCTCCGATACCTCTTCCGTCACCGATGCGGCGCAGTGCTCGCACGTCATGCCCTGGACCGAATATGTCGTCTGCATCTTCACTCTTCCCTCTCGAGTCAGGAACGAACCAGGCGCGCGATGGCCTCGGAGGCCTCTTTCACTTTCGCGTCCGCCTCGGGTCCGCCGTGTTTCGCGGCTTCCACCACGCATCCAGCGAGGTGGGCGTCGAGCAGTTTCAACGACACCGACTGCAGAGCTTTGGTCACCGCGGACACCTGGGTGAGAACGTCGATGCAGTAGCGATCGTCTGCGACCATTCTCGATATCCCGGCCACTTGGCCCTCGATACGACGCAATCGCTTCAGCAGGTCGTCCTGCTCGGCGCTGTAGCTGCTCATGTCCGCCATGATACCCCTACCCGGTAGGGGGTGCGCCTCCGGACACGAGTCGCCGGACGCCGTCGACCGTCAACAGTCCGGCCACGATGGCGGCAAGAGCGGCCAGCGCGATCCAGGACCCCGAGTAGAACGTCCCCGAATACGCCGGGGACACCTCCGGAACAGCGGGAAACTCCGTGGTGCGCACCCCGGCGTTCCAGCACGCCACCGCTCCGATCACCGCGAGCAGAGCCAGCACCAACTCCGCCCACCCGAGGGACTTCCTCACAGGTACTCCCGCTTCGCCGTTTCGAGAGCCGCGCGCAGACCGTCGTCGTCCTTCGCCCACGCCTGCACCAGTCCGCCGCCCACCAACCGCAGCCCGATGCCGTGCCGCTTGCGCGGGACGCCCGACAGCTCTCCGAGTACCCGCGCGGTCTCCCACTTCTTCGGCTCGTATTCGCCGTCGGCGTACTCGGCTGGGGGCAGAATGTCGTCGATCTCGTCGAGGTCGACGGTCTCGGTTCCCTGTCGCAGCCGACGGGTGGTGAGTTCGACGCTGACGTGCATCCGCGCGGCGCGGAGCTGGACGTACGTGAAACCGACGAGAATCAGCGAGAAGAGAGCGAGAGCGAACCAGTGGACCACCGGTCCTGATGCGAGCTCGACCGCGAGTACCACGAGGCAGAACACCGGCCCCCAGGCCAGCATCCGCCACCGGCCACCGGGCTCGTGGAAGAGCACGGTCTCGTCGGTGGGGGTATCACTGCTCACGGATGAACCACTCCCGTGCCGACGGCCGGTAGACCAGGACCGCTGCGACCACCAACGCGACGGTGATCACCAGCAGCACGAACGGGAACACCAGCGCGGCGAAGGTCAGCAGCAGCGCGGTGGCTCCGGACAGCGCGACCAGGGCGCGTCGGAAACGGCGGTCTCCGCCCCGGACCGGGCCCGACATCAGGCCGACGGCCAGCCCGACCACACCGAAGATCACGCCGAGTCCACGAAAGACCGTCAGGAAGGAATCGACCTGTTCGTCCGTCGCACCGCCGGTGGTGAACGACGCGCGGATCTGGTCGGCGGGGAGCGTCAGGGCGATCATGCACACGACGATCAGCAGCACCGCGGAGGTCAGCCACAGCCAGTAGGCGGCGGAAACCACTCGGGGCCGGGCGATCGGTGTGTCGGTGTCTGCGCTCACGCCAGACATCCTGCCACCGGGGGCGAGCTGTGCGTTCGGCCGGCAGAGATTTCCGCGCCGACGCGACGTGCTCAGCCTGCAGAAATTCCCAGTGCCATGATCGCGATGGCGGCCGAGACGGCGAGCAGCAGCCCGAGCAGGGCCCAGCCGGGGCGACCGCTCTCGGCGGGACAGGGGTTGCGATCGACGGCCGGTGCTGCGGTCGGCTGCGTGATGCTCGCTGCTGCAGGGGTGTGCTCTGCCATGTCGGTTCCGATCACTCGAGACGATATCGACAGTGATGCTAGTCACACAGCCGGTACCGCAGCCTCGAACGCGCCCAAAACTATCGAGTTCTGAAAACTACCGCTGCCCCGAAGCGACGAAGTATTCGTTGGATTCCCGACGGTGCATCAGATAGATCGCCCCGGCGGCCAGCACTCCCTGGCCGATACCGAGCACACTCATCACGATGTTCATCGCTCCTGCGCTCGACGCAATGGCGAACAGTTCGAGGATCATGGTGAACACCGTGAACGATCCGATGATGGTGAGCAGCATGCGCGCCCACATCTTGCCTGCGCGCATTCGCTCGACCCAGAGCAGGAACAACGCCCCGAAACCGATGACCACGAACACCGTGACGACGAGCATCACCGTCACCATCGACTGCGTGGACTCCACCGTCATGTCGGCGGCTGCGTCCTGCGCTGCGAGGTCGTCGAGCAGGGACTGCGCGAATTCCTCGCGCGCCCCGAACAGGGTCCACACCGAGAACAGCGCCGAGAGCGCCCCGATCAGCGCCACTCCCCACCACAGGTGGCGTGCGGTCTCTACGTCGACGGGCGCCGGACGCGGGGTCGGCTCGAGCTCCGGTCCTGTCTGCGGGAACCCGTGCTCGAGCTCCCAGCGCTGCCAATCCGGTTGCGGAGGGGGGTTGCGCGGTGTGTTGCTGTCGGGGTTGGTGCCGTCCGGGTTGTTGTTCGGAGGAAATTCGTTCACAACCAGCCCGCCACTTCGGTAGCCCAATAGGTCAGTACGACATCGGCACCGGCGCGTCGAATGCCGACGAGCGATTCCAGCACCGCTGCGTCGCGGTCGATCCACCCGTTCTGAGCGGCGGCGGTGATCATGGCATATTCCCCGGAGATCTGATACGCCGCAACCGGAACCGGTGACATCTCGGCGACGTCGCGAAGAATGTCGAGATACGACATCGCCGGCTTGACCATCACCATGTCGGCACCCTCGGCGAGATCGAGTTCCACCTCGTGGGTGGCCTCCCGGCGGTTCGCCGCGTCCTGCTGGTACGTCCGGCGATCGCCCTGCAACGAGGACCCCACTGCTTCGCGGAACGGGCCGTAGAAGGCCGAGGCGTACTTCGCCGAATACGCCAGCTGACCGACCTCGACGTGGCCTGCAGCGTCGAGTCCGGCGCGGATGGCACCGACCTGCCCGTCCATCATTCCGCTGGGTCCGAGCAGGTGCGCACCGGAATCCGCCTGTGCGACGGCCATGTCGACGTACCGCAACAGGGTGGCGTCGTTGTCGATGGAACCGTTTTCGCCCAGGACTCCGCAGTGCCCGTGGGAGGTGAACTCGTCCAGGCAGGTATCGGCCATGATGACCGTCGAATCCCCGAGGTCGGCCTTCAGCCGCGCCAGGCCGCGATTGAGGATTCCGTCCGGGTCGGTTGCCCCCGAGCCGGTTTCGTCCTTGTCCTCGGGTCTCGGTACTCCGAACAGCATGACGCCGCCGACGCCTGCCGAGACGGCCTCCTCGGCGGCAGCACTGAGCGAATCCAGCGTGTGCTGAAACACTCCCGGCATCGAGCCGATGGCCCGCGGCTCGGTGATGCCGTCGGCCACGAACATCGGCAGCACCAGATGCCGTGCCTCGAGTGAGGTCTCGGCCACGAGTCGACGCAGTGCCGGGGTGCGGCGCAGGCGTCGGGGACGGTCGGTGGGGAACAAGCGAACTCCTTACGGACCGGGTGTGCTGAGCGTGAGATCGGCGGCCGAGTTACCGGCGGCGCGACTTCTTGCGCGGCGGGGGCAGTGCGCCCTCGGCCCGCAGGCGGGCCGCGTGCTCGGCGAGAGCCTCGACCAGCGGTCCGACCTGTGCCGACTCGGGCTGCACATCCACGCGCAGACCGAATTCGACGGCCGTCTCGGCGGTCTTGGGGCCGATGCACGCCACCAGGGTGCGAGCGTGCGGCTTTCCGGCGATGCCGACCAGGTTCCGGACGGTGGAGCTCGACGTGAAGCACACTGCGTCGAAGCCGCCGGTCTTGATCATCTCGCGGGTCTCGGCGGGGGGCGGTGCCGCCCGAACGGTGCGGTAGGCCGTGACGTCGTCGATCTCCCAGCCGCGTTCGCGCAGCCCCTCGGCGAGCGTTTCGGTGGCGATGTCGGCGCGCGGCAGAAGGACTCGGTTGACCGGGTCGAAGACCTCGTCGTACGGCGGGAAGTCCTCGAGCAGTCCGAGCGAGCTCTGCTCACCGGATGGCACGAGTTCGGGGTTGATGCCGAACGAGCGCACCTTCGCCGCGGTTGCCTCACCGACACAGGCGATCTTGACTCCGGAGAACGCGCGAGCGTCCAGGCCGAACTCCTCGAACTTTTCCCACACGGCGCGAACGGCGTTGGTCGAGGTGAAGACGACCCACTGGTAGCGACCGTCGACCAGGCCCTTGACGGAGCGTTCCATCTGGGCCGGGCTGCGCGGGGGCTCGACGGCGATGGTCGGAACCTCGATGGGGATGGCACCGTGGGTGACGAGGCGATCGCTCATCTCCCCTGCCTGATCCTTGGTGCGGGGCACCAGCACGGTCCAGCCGTACAGTGCGCGAGATTCCCACCAGGACATCTTGTTTCGACCCGAGACGACCTTGCCGACGGTGACGACCAGGGATCCGACGAGCTCGGATCCGGCGTCGTTGAGGGTGGCGAGGGTGGCCTCGACGGTGCGCTGCTGACGGGTGGTGCCGCGGACGGTGATGGCCGCGGGTGTCTGCGGTGCCAGGCCGTGTTCGACGAGGGCACTGGCGGTTTCGGCCAGGTGACCCGATGTTGCGTGCAGTACCAGCGGGCCGGGGGCGGCAGCAAGAGCTGCCCAGTCGACCTCGCCTCGGACGTCGGCCTCGGTGTGACCCGAGCCGAGTGCCATTCCGGCGTAGCTGGGCACGGCCGATCCTGCGGGCAGGCCGGGGAGCACCTCGAACGGCACGTGCGTGCGTGCGACGGCACCGACCTCGGCGATCACCGAGTCGGTCGTGAGCGGATCACCGGAGACCAGGCGAACCACGTCGTGGCCGTTCTTGGCTTCGGCGAGAAGGGTTTTGGCGACCTCGGCCGGTTCGCCGAGTGCCGGACGAACCTCGACACCGTTCTCGCCCGTCTCCGGGTCACGCGGAACGTCGGCACCGACAAGGGCGGTGACGCCCTTGTCGACGTCGGGATCGGTGAATGCGAGCTCGGCCGCTCCGAGCACTTCCCGTGCCCGGACCGTGAGCAGAGCCGGGTCACCCGGCCCGGATCCCACGAACAGGATCCGTCCGTTGGTGTTCTTGCGGACTGGGCTCATCGGTTGTTCTCCAGTGCTGTCTTGTGTGGGTACTGCAGTTCTATCGGGGTTGCGGTGCCCCGTTTCGGAATCAGTCGAGCGGTGGCGATCGACTCTCTTCGCACCACGGGACGGGTCGCCTTGCGTTTGGCGCGTCCGCGGACGGGTGCCGTTATGGCCCTAGACATGAGATCCACCCCGTAGACGAGAATCGGCCTGTGCCGGTTCGGTGACCGAAACGAGTTCGCGCGCACCGAGATCGAGCAGTTCGCGGGCCAATTCCCGGCCCAGCTCCTCGGCTCGCTCGGGTGATCCGACGATCGACGCGCGGATGGTGTCGCTGCCGTCGATGGCGGCGACGCAGCCTCGCAGGGACAGTTCGTCGAAGATTCGGCCGTCCTCGTCGATGGATTCGACGACCTCGGCGATCGCGCCGACCGGGGCGGTGCAGCCGGCTTCGAGTTCGGCGAGCAGTCCGCGTTCGGCTGCCACCGCGGCACGTGAGTGCGCATCGTCGAGGGTGGCGATGGCCGCCGCGAGATCGGTGTCCTCGACGCGGCATTCGACGGCGAGCGCACCCTGGGCGGGTGCCGGAAGCAACTGAACCGGGTCGAGTGCTTCGGTAACCACGTCCAGTCGGCCGATGCGGGCCAGTCCGGCGCGGGCGACGATGACGGCGTCGAGCTCACCCGACGCCACCTTCCCGATCCGCGTGTCGAGGTTGCCGCGCAACGGCTGAACGTCCAATCCCTGTCCGAGAGCGCGCAATTGAGCGATACGACGCGGGGCGGACGTGCCGACCTTCGCGTCGGCGGGCAATTCACCGAGTACCAGTCCGTCACGGGCCACCAGGGCGTCGCGCGGGTCCTCGCGAGCCGGGATGGCGGCGATGGTGAACCGGTCGTCGGCCGCGGTCGGCAGATCCTTGTACGAGTGCACCGCGATGTCGACGGTGCCGTCGGCCAATGCCTCACGCAGCGCCGCGGTGAAGACGCCGACGCCGATCGTCTGCACGGGAGCAGCAGACAAGTCGCCTGCGGTCTTGACGATCACCAGTTCCGCTTCGACTCCGGCTGCCGCGAGGGCCACCCGAACCGTGTCGGCCTGGGTGGTCGCGAGAAGGCTTCCGCGAGTACCGATCTTGACGACGGCGGTCATTCGGCACGCTCCTGACCGGTGGTTCCGCCGGGGTAGGAGTCCGAGCGTAGATCGGTGCGGCTGGCGGTGAAATCGTCCACCAGTTCCAGCGAGCCGATCTCCATGGGTGTGGCGACGGCATCGACCGAGCCGGGGCTCAGCTCGAACAACTCCCGCAGCGCAGCGGCATAGGAATCTCCACCCGGTGTGCTGGCGAGCTGCTTGACCCGCACGGTGGGCGAATGCAGGAGCTTGTCCACGACGCGGCGCACGGTGCGCGCCACCTCGTCGCGCTGCGGCGAGTCGAGCCCTGGCAGTCGCGATTCGAGACGGAGCAGCTCTCCCTCGACCACCTCGGCAGCGCGCTGGCGCAGCGCCGTGACGGTGGGGGTGACCTCGGCAAGTCGTTGTCCGGCAAGGTAACCCGAGAGTTCACTGGAGACGATCTCGCGGGCGGCCGACGCGTCGTTGGCCGCGGCACCGGCAGCAGGATCGCGCTGCAGGGACTCCATGTCGAAGACGGTGACGCCCGGCAGACCCGACACCGCGGCGTCGACGTCGCGCGGCAGACCGAGGTCGCAGATCACCAACGGTCGATCCGAGCCGCGGCGGGCGAGCGCGAGGTGGGCGTCGGCGATGGAGACCACGGCCCCCACCGCTCCGGTACAGGTGAGGAGGATGTCGGCCTCGGCGACTGCGTCGGCCAGGTCCTCGATGGCGACCGAGGTTGCTGCGATCCCGTTGGAGACGGCGTTCTCGGCCAGGTGGTCGGCTCGCTCACGGGTGCGGTTGACGACTGTCAGCGCGCCGATGCCTGCGCGGCCGAGGTGGGCGACGGCGAGGCCGCCCATCGCTCCGGCTCCGAGGACGACGGCCTTGCGGCCGGCGAGGGAGCCGTCGAACTTGTCGGCGGCGCGGTCGAGGGCGACCGAGACCACCGAGGCTCCGGCGGCGTCGATTCCGGTTTCGCTGTGCACGCGCTTGCCCACGCGCAGGGCCTGCTGAGCCAGTTCGTGCATCACGCGGCCCGAGGCCTGCTGGCCGTCCGAGGCGGCGTAGGCCGATCGGATCTGGCCGAGGATCTGCTGCTCGCCGATGACCATCGAGTCGAGGCCACTGGCCACGGCGAAGAGGTGCTCGACAGCGGCCTCGCTGTAGCGGACGTACGCGTGCTTGGTCAGGTCCGCGATCTCGAGCCCCGAGTGTTCGCCGAGAACTTCGCCGACGGCGGTCAGCGCGCCGTGGAAGGCGTCGACGACGGCGTAGATCTCGACCCGGTTGCAGGTGGACACCACCATGACCTCGGAGATGCTTCCGCTGGCCATCAGCTTGTCGGTCAGTTTCGGGCGATCGGTGTCCGTGATGGCGACACGCTCGAGAACTGCGACGGGAGCGCTACGGTGCGAAATCCCGACGAGAAGGACACTCACGGTGCAATCACCGATCCGTTTCTTGTCGAACTGTTGACTGGGCTTGGATTGCCGGCGATGCGCGGGCCGTGACTGCGGCCGAGGCGTGCCGTTGACGTGAGCGGGGGCGGCGATACCGGCTGCGGCCGGGGGGCGGTGACGATGGCCGGACCGTCGATGTCGGTCGGTCCCGAGACGTTGCGCGAGCTGTTGAAGGAGAGCACCTGCATCTCCACCGCCAGGTCCACGCGCCGCACCTCGACATGCTCGGGGACGTCGAGAACCATCGGCGAGAAGCTCAGGATGGATTCGACGCCACCGGAGACGAGTTGCTCGGCGACGCTGTGCACGGATTCGTCGGGGGTGGCGATGACGCCGATGGTTGCTTCGAGTTCACGGCAGGCGACCACGAGTTCGTCGACGTGCCGGACGGTCAGTCCGTCGATGTCGATGCCAACGCGCGCCGGGTCGTTGTCGAACAGTCCGACCATCGTGAAGCCGCGTCGGGCGAATCCGCCGTAGCCGGCCAGCGCCTGTCCGAGGTTGCCGACTCCGGCCAGGACGACGCGATGGCCGCGATCGAGTCCGAGTGCGCTGTCGATCTTGGCGCGCAGGCGCGCCACGTCGTAGCCGACTCCGCGAACGCCGTTGGGGCCGAGAAAGGACAGATCCTTGCGGAGTTTGGCCGATCCGACGCCTGCTGCGGTGGCCAGTTCTTCACTGGAGACGATGAGAACGCCCTCGTCTGCGAGGATGGAGAGGACCCGCAGGTACGTCGCCAGACGGGTGACCGTAGCCTGAGGGATGACCCGCTCTACGCCGCTGGGCGACGGGCGCTCTTCGGTCACGTCTGGGGCTCCTCGTCCGAACGGCGTCGATGCCGGTCTTCACGCTGATCCTGCGTTCGTGTCTATTTCACGGACGCTGTTCACACCACGGTAACTGCTTGTGAACGAATGAACAAAGTTGCGCACACCGGCCCTCACCTGCACACGCGAGAGCAATCACACGTTCTTAGGGTGCCCTGCCCGGGTGAGATCGGCCCGCAACCGCGGCACGTCTACCTCCCAGTAACTGTGTTCGATGCCGTCGAGGAGCACCACGGGCACTCGATCCCCGTACTCCGCACGCAGGTCAGGCGATTCCGCTGCCGCCTCGTCGACGTCGACGACGGTGACCGGCACGTCGAATTCGCGGCACACCTCACTCAAGACCTCGAACGCGTGCGTGCAGGAATGGCAGCCTGCGCGGGTGAGAAGAGCCACGCCGGTGGGAGTTGTCTGCATGAATCCACTGTGACACGAGCTCGGTGGAGACGAAGGTCACAGTCCCCGGTCCGATCGGGGGCCGAACGACGGGCGCGCAGTACTGCCCTTCGCCTGTCGTCCGGACGACCCCGACTAGGCTTGCGGCGAGCGACTCGACTGGGAGGTGGACATGGTGAGCGACGGGGGAACAGACCTGCCGATCGAGAACACGCCCGATATCGACATGGTCGATACCAACGATCCGAGCGAGGACAAGCAGTTCAAACGCCGCATCCGCAGGATTCGCAATCCATTCGGTCCGACCGACGCCGAGGTCCGCGCCAACGTGGCAGGCCAGGCCAGTGCCGATGCCGCCCTGGCGTTGCAGATCGAGTCCGAGGCGGCCGTTCCGCGGGATCTGACTGCTGCCGCCTTCTTCGACGTGGACAACACGATGGTGCAGGGCGCGTCGATCATTCACTTCGCTCGCGGGTTGGCCGCGCGAAAGTACTTCACCAGTGGCGATCTGGCCCAATTCGCTTGGCAGCAGGTCAAATTCAGGGTCAGCGGCAAGGAGAACAGCGAGGACGTGGCCAGCGGCCGCGAGAAGGCGCTCTCGTTCATCACCGGCCGTCCCACCTCGGAGCTGACCCGGCTCGGTGAGGAGATCTACGACGAGTTGATCGCCGACAAGATCTGGGCCGGTACCCGGGCTCTCGCGCAGATGCACCTCGACGCCGGTCAGCAGGTCTGGCTGGTGACGGCCACTCCTCTCGAACTGGCCCAGATCATCGCCAAGCGCCTCGGCTTGACCGGGGCTCTGGGAACGGTCGCCGAGAGCAAGGACGGGGTGTTCACCGGCCGTCTGGTCGGCGACATCCTGCACGGCATCGGTAAGGCGCACGCGGTGCGTTCGCTGGCGGTGCGGGAAGGTCTCAACCTCAAGCGCTGCACTGCGTACTCGGACAGCCACAACGACGTGCCGATGCTCTCCCTGGTCGGCACCGCCGTGGCGATCAACCCCGATACCGACCTGCGTGAGCTGGCCAAGAACCGGGGTTGGGAGATCCGCGACTACCGCACCGGACGCAAGGCAGCCAAGATCGGAGTGCCCACGGCGTTGGCCCTGGGAGCGGTGGGCGGTGGGCTCGCCGCGGTGATCGGCCGTCGCAAGTCCTGATCCATCCCGGTGACGACAGTCAGAGCGTGAGCTGCATCAGCGTCAGGTCCAGCCAGCGACCGAACTTCACACCCACCTGCGGCATCTGCCCGACGGTGACGAACCCGAGTTTCTCGTGCAGTGCGATCGAGGTGGTGTTCTCGGATTCGATGAACCCGACCAGCACGTGCACCTCGCTCGCCTGCGCCCGCTCGATCAGTTCGCTCAGGAGCGCACTGGCCAGTCCGCGACGGTAGAAGTCTCGGTGGATGTACACCGAGTGTTCCACCGAATACCGATAGCCGCTCTTGACCCGCCACTGCCCGTACGACGCGTATCCGGCCACCCGTCCGTCGACCTCTGCGGTGAGGACCGGGTATCCAGCGGCGATCCGGCCCTCGAACCAGGCCGTGCGATCGGCGAGATCGACCTGTTCCTCGTCCCAGATGGCGGTGGTGTTGGCGACCGCATCGTTGTGTATGTCGAGAATCTCGGGTAGATCGGCAGCGGTGGTGTCGCGGATATGCACTGGCACAGGGTAACCCGAGCGTCTAACCCAGGAAGACGTTGCGCCTCTTGGCAAGCAGTCGATACAGCGTGTGCTGGATGGTCTCGCGGACGTGGTCGGTCAACTCGAACAGCACCATCGGATCCTCGAACGCGGTGGAGTCGTACCCGTCGGTGGGGATCGGTTTGCCGAATTCGATGTACCACTTGGACGGCATCGGAATCAGACCGAGCGGACCGAGGTGCGGGAAGAAGGGCGTGACCGGAAAGTAGGGCATTCCCATCAGTCGGGCCAGCGGTGCGATGTCGCCGATCTTGGGGTAGATCTCCTCGGAGCCGACGATGGAGCACGGGATGATCGGCACACCCGTCCGCAGTGCAGCCGAGACGAATCCGCCGCGGCCGAATCGCTGCAACTTGTAGCGCTCACTGAACGGTTTGCCGATGCCCTTGAACCCCTCGGGGAACACCGCGGCGACCTCGCCGGTACGCAGCAGACGCTCGGCGTCGGGGTTGCAGGCCAGCGTGTGCCCGGCCTTGCGGGCGATCGTGCCGACGCCGGGCATCTCGAATGCCATGTCGGCGGCCAACATTCGCAGGGGCCGGTGCGCCGGGTGGTGATCGCGCACGGCGACCGACGCCATCAACGCATCGACGGGCACCACGCCTGCATGGTTGGCAACGACCAGTGCGCCGCCGTCGGACGGAATGTTCTCGATGCCTTTGACCTCGACGCGGAACCACTTGTCGAACAGCGGCCGCAGCAACGGAAGCCAGATCGCGTCGGCGAAGTGCGGGTCGTAGCCGAACTCGTCGACGCTGTAGTCACCGGCCAGCCGCCTGCGTACGAACTCGGCGACCGAGGAGATCTGGTCGACGATCGTGGACTTGGTGTCGTCGATCATCGACAGCAGCGGAGCCGGTATCGACGGCGTCACGGTCGATGCGGCGGTAGGCGCCGGGTCCAGCAACGGCGTCGGCTCTCGGGGATCGGTGTAGGCGGAGGGGTGCCGCTCACGCGAGCCCGCAGCCGCTCGGGCCGAGCGTCCCGAGGTGCCGCCGTGCAATGGAATCACTTTGGCCACTTCGCTCACCCGTCCCCTCCCGAACTACGCACCGCTCCGGAACGCGGCAGTGCTGCCAGTGCACGCGCCGTGGACGCGCCTGTCTCGACGGCCGAGACCAGTCGATCCTCGACGCTGTCCACCCATTCGGTTCTGATGACCGGCCGCAGCGCTGCGCCTCGGACGAAGTCGTCGAATGCCTGAACCGTGGTCCACCGCGGCTCGAATCCCAGGACGGACCGCATGCGGGTGGTGTCGAGTCCGCAGCCGAAGTGGAAGTAGTCGAGTTGCTCGGTGGTGAACTCGCGCATCATGCCGCCCATCAGGGCGCGGCCGACGCTCTTGAAGAGGGGGAACGGTACCGGCACCTGAACGCGGCCGGCTCGGCGAATCGCCTGGGAGAGCATGATCGTGCCGTCGGCTCCGATGTTGAACGTGCCCGCCGACCCGCCGAGAGTGGCGCGCTCGAGCGCAGCCAGGGCGTCCTCTTCGTGCAGCAACTGCATGCGGGCGTCGCGACCGACGATGCTGGGGATCAGCGGCGAGGTCATGTAGCGCGAGATGGTGCCATTCAGTCGCGGACCGATCAGCGGTGCCATGCGCAGGATCGACACCGCGATGTCCGGTCGTCGACGGCCGAGGCCACGTAGGTATCCCTCGATGTCGATCGTGTCCCGCGCGTACGCACCGCTCGGGGGGCGTCGGGCACTCATCTCCTCGGTGAATTGCACCGGGTCCTTCGCGCTGCAGCCGTACACCGAGGACGACGAACGCAGTACGACCCTCTCGACGGTCGGTGACTTCTGGCAGACCGCGAACAGCTGCATCGCGCCGATGACGTTGAGGTCCTTCATCGTCGCGCGGCCACCGGATTTGGGAGGCTTGGCGACGGTCGCTGCGTGCACGACGGTATCGACGCCTGCATTGCGAATCACTTTGCCGATCAGCGGATTACGAATGTCGGCGCGGACGAATTCCGCGCGGCCCATCCGGCGCAGCAGATCCTTGCTCGGAGACACGGCGTCGACGGCGATGACGCGCTCGATGCTCGGATTCTGGGCCAGCCTGGTGACGAGGTAACCGCCGAGGAATCGACTCGCTCCGGTCACGAGGACCACTCGGGGCGCGGTCGATCCACGATCGCTCGGACTCACTGCGCACCCCCAACGTCGGTTCCGCTGCAAAGCCTACTGGATCAGTAGGTGTCCGGGTGGGTGAGAAGCAAAGCCCGTTCTTCGAACGGAAGAAGCCCGCCACCGACGGTGACGGGCTTCTTCGTGAAGCAGATGACGGCAGGCTTATTTGCCGAGTTTCCTGCGCTGCACGCGGGTACGACGAAGCAGCTTGCGGTGCTTCTTCTTCGACATGCGCTTGCGACGCTTCTTGATCACTGAACCCATGCGGGTGTCCTCACGTTCTTCTCTAGCGTTTTCGCGCACGCCGTTTGCGTACGCCTACCTGACAACCAAGCCCTGGGGCTGCGGTCACCGAGCTGGCGCTGGGGCCACGTACTCGCCCACGGCTACACACCGGCTGGCTGGCACGACGAGCGCCAATCCTACCGGTGTGAACCAGGACTTACGAAACCGGCCCCACGTGCACTACTAGCCTGCGTCGAAGTACGAGGTCTCGAGATAGTCGTGGACCGCCTTGGCGTGCACACGAAAAGATCGACCCACTCGTACAGCGGGCAATTCTCCGCCGTGCACCAGCCGGTACACGGTCATTTTCGAAACCCTCATCAGCGTCGCCACTTCGGCGACCGTGAGGAACTGCGTTCCGGCCAGAGCCGGTTGACCGTCCGGGGACGAACCCTTGGACGGCTTGTTTATAGACGCCATCAATCCACATACCTCCGGCACGTCTCATGCGGCAGGCTTCCCCTCCTGCCGAACAGACACGCACGTGCTGCCCCCGAGCCTATAGGGACAGATGGGGTTACTGCGACGGGAGTGGGGAAAAGATTTTTTATTCTGCTGTGATGCCCATCTCAACGGATCGCGCATTCGCGGCACCGAGGGCATCGAAAAACGCTGCTCGGAGGCCGTTTCTCTCCAGTTCGCGCACCGCAGCGGCGGTGGTTCCGCCCGGAGAAGTCACGGCGTATCGGAGCTCGCTCGCGCTCTCGTCGGAGCGATCGAGCATCGCCCCCGACCCCACCATCGTCTGAACCACGAGCGCCGACGCCACGTCGCGGCTCAATCCCAGGCCTACTCCCGCGTCGATCATGGCCTCGGCCACCAGGAAGAAATAGGCCGGGCCGGAGCCGGACACGGCCGTCACGGCGTCGAGCTGATTCTCCTTGACCACGACCACCTTGCCGACGGCCGAGAGGATCGAGCGCACCAGTTCGAGGTGCTCGGCGCGGGCGTACTTGCCCGGTGCCAACACGCTGACGCCCTCCCCCACCAACATCGGGGTGTTGGGCATGACCCGAACGACCGGGAAACCGGCGGGGAGCTTGGGCTCGAACTTGGCGGTGGGGACGCCTGCGGCCAGCGAGACGATGAGTTGTTCGCGATCGCCGTCGAGTTCGATCTTCGTGATCTCGTTCAGTGCCGCTTCGACGTCGGCCGGCTTGACCGCCAGCACGATCACGTCGGCACCCTCGGATGCGTCACCGACGGTGGTGGTCAGTACTCCGAATTCCTCGGCGATCTCCTTGGCGCGGGCCTCGGACTTCTCGGCGACCACCAGATCGCGCACAGCGTGGCCGGACTCGAGGAGTCCCGCAATCAACGCCTCGCCGATCCGTCCGCCGCCGATCACTGCAATTCTCGTCATGGACGCCAAGCCTGCCATGTCAGTTCGAGCGCGGCACCATCGCCAACTGTCTGCTCTGCACCACGACGGCACCGGTCGAATCCAGCACCACGTGGTCCTCCTCGAACCAGGTGCTGCCGATGACGGTGCTGGTCGCCGCCACGCGCAGCCACCCCGGTGCCGGACGGCGTCGCAGGTAGGTCGTCAGCTGCACGGTCGGAGCCCAACCGAACATTCCGCGGTTCATGGTCACCGGGGCCGAGATGTCTCCGGTCATCAGCGCGAACAGCACGGCGGTGTCGACGTCGGCCTCGTCGCCCGCGAAGGGGCGCACCCACAATCGAATCTCCGCCTCGCCCTGCTGACCGGTCAGGAACGACGCCGACGATGCGTCGATACGCATCTCGCAGCCCTTGGCGACGTGCACGATGGACGCCATCGGATGATCGCCTGCCACCGCGAGTGTCTCGGCGGGAGGTTCGACGGCCATCGACGACAACGACGTCGGTGTCTCGTGGTGGGGTTCGTCGGAGTCCGGACGACCGAGGGTCACCACCGCCCGCACGGCAACGCGTCCGGCCTGGGTGAGCTCGACGTCGACGTGGGAGACCTGGCGACCGCGCTTGCGCACGATGGTCGTCAGCGCCACCTCGCCGGGATCGGGTGCGGCCAGGTAGCTGACGCTCACTGCGAGCGGCTGGATCTCGGCCTGCTCCGGGTCGGTCCCTACGATCTGCTGACGCGCTGCTGCGGCGCAGACCGCGAGCATCGCGCCGCCGTGCACCTTGGGACCGATGGTCCAGGTGGAGTCGATCGCGCCCGCGAACGATGCGGTGTCGGCGTCGACCTCGAGCGCGGTCAGGGTGGTGGCGGCCTTGAAGGGGCTGGCGGAACTCATTGACGACAACTTACCGGCGGCCTCAGGACAGGTGTGCGCGGGAGAACTGCAGTGCTTGTCCGAGCATCGACGATCGTTCGGGGACCGTGCGCGCGTTCTGCGTGTTGATCTCGACCACTGCCTGACCTTCGAAGCCGCGGCGCACCAGTTCGGTGCACACCTCGACACATGGCTGGCTGCCGTGACCGGGGATCAGATGCTCGTCGACCGATGCGCCCCGGCCGTCGGCCAGATGCAGGTGCGCGATGCCCTCGCCCATCCGGTCGAGCATCTCGAGCGCGTCCGAGCCTGCGGTGGCGGTGTGCGAGAGGTCGAGCGTGTAGTGATCGTGGCCGACGTCGGTCGGGTCGTACGACGGCGAGAACGCCGACAGGGCTGCGCCCGGACCACCGCGTCGTTCGAGTCGCTGTGCGGATTTCTCCTTGCGCCCGAAGAAGCGGTCGGCCCGCATCGGGAACATGTTCTCGACGGCGACCACCACGTGGGAGTTCGCTTCGAGTTCGGCGACCTGATCGGCGAAGCCGTCGCTGTACTTGCGCTGCCACCGGAACGGTGGGTGCACCACGACCGTCGCCGAGTCCAGCTTCTCGGCCGCCTCGACCGAACGGGCGAGTTTGGCGACCGGATCCGGTCCCCACACTCGCTGCGAGATCAGCAGGCACGGCGCGTGGATGGCCTGCACCGGCACCGAGTACTCCCGCGAGAGCGCGGCCACCGCGTCGACGTCCTGGCTGACCGACTCGGCCCACACCATCAGCTCGATGCCGTCGTACCCGAGCTCCGCCGCGTACCGGAACGCCGCCTCGGTGTTCTGCGGGTAGACCGAGGCCGTGGACAGTCCCACCCGAATTCGCTGCGCACCCATCGGCGTGCCGGCTCAGCCGGTACTGAGCTGGAAGGCGAGCGGACCGAGCGTGACGAAGACACCGACGGCAATCGCGATGACGATCGACATCAGATCGTCGGTGCGCCGCAGAATTCTCACCACTGCGACGAGCCCGACGATGACCAGCACCGACAGCACCAGCGCGACCCACGGCAGCACGTCCCACAGTTGCTCGAAGCCCTTGAACAGCAGCGCGCCGACGGCGATCGACACCACGGCCTGACCGATCAGCACCAGCCACTGCCGGACGGCACCGCCCTTGCCCTTGACGGCCGCTGCCCGTCGATCGGTGCGCGAGGCCGCAGTCGCGCTGTCGGCCTCCGCGTCCGGTGCGTCGTCGGTTGCCGTGTCGGTCTCGACGTCGGTCGCGGTCTTCGGCTCGTCGTCGATCCCCGGCTTCACGAGATCGACGACCTCGGTGGCGGCGGACGTCTCGACCCCCGCCGACTCAGCTGTGGTGTCCTCGACGCGCGCGAGGCGCGGCGACACCACGGTCTTGGTCAGGTCGTCGACGTCGACGACCGCTGCTCGCGGAGCGACATCGGTGTTCGGCTCGGCCACCTCGACCTGCCGCGGTGCGCGGAAGCCAACCGGCTTGCGGGTCCGACTCTGCTCGGCCGGGGTGGATCCGTACGGAAGCCGATCCGACGTCGGCGTCGCAGCCGCCGTCGGTGCCACCGGGTGCCTGGCGCGTTCGGTGTCGTCGTGCGAGCGGTTCAGCAGGTCACCGGCAACCGTGGTGGAACCGGACAACAGTTCCGGCTCCGGCTGCTGCTTCTCGCGCTTGCCTGCCGGTTGGAACGGGGTGGGGCGAGTGCTCTGAGGCCGAGCCGGCTGTGGCCGCGAGGAGACGGCGGCGGGTGCAGCGTCCTCGGCCGCATCGTTGCTCTGCGGCGCTGCCGGAGCGACGTCGGACGTCTCGGGCTCGGGCTCGTCGGGGGCCGGGGTCTCGACAACCGGGGCGCTGCGGTTGCCGGGCTCGTCACGAACGACGGGGATCTCACCGGTCAGCTCGGCGACGGAGATGCCGCCCTTGACGCCACGGCGACGGCGACCGCCCGCGCTCAGGTTCGTCTTCTGACCGTTTCGGGCCAAGAGTTCGGCAACCGAGATCTGTCCGGTGTCCTCCGGGTTGGTGTCGCTCATCTCGAACTCCCCACCAGATCGCCGTCGGTTTCGGGGTCCAGCTTCCTCAACATCAAACCTTCCTTCAGCGCCCACGGGCATATCTCGAGTGACTCCGTTGTCGATGCCCGCATGCTCGCCTCCGCGACCAGAGCCCCGGCCGCCAGTTGTGGCGACCCGTCGGCGCTGACACCTACCGATTCTGCACGGTCGGCCGCCATGATCCGCGATACGAACGCTACGAGTTGCCTCGAGGAGTTGACTCGAGCCGCGTCTGCACCGACGTCGAGCACCCCTATTCGCACATGCCCACGGTACTGGGTCTACCGTCGTCGTTTGTGACAGCAGGTCGTGAGCAGCAGCCGTTCGCTGCAGAGGTCGAGATGGATTTCCCTCGAGAATGGGTCGAGTTCCCCGACCCCGACAATTCGGAACACCTCATCGTCGCGGATCTGACGTGGTTGTTGTCCAACTGGACCTGCGTGTTCGGGACTCCGGCATGTCAGGGAACCGTCGAGGGCAGGCCCGACGACGGGTGCTGCTCCCACGGCGCGTTCCTGTCCGACGACGACGACAAGCGCAAGCTCGACGAGTCGGTGAAGTTGCTCACCCCCCAGGACTGGCAGCTCATGGACAAGGGTCTCGGCAAGAAGGGGTACGTCGAATACGACGATCTCGACGACGAGCAGTCGCTGCGTACGCGGCGCTACAAAGGTGCCTGCATCTTCCAGAACCGACCCGGGTTCGAGGGCGGAATCGGGTGCGCGCTGCACTCGATGGCACTGCGCAAGGGCATCGAACCGCTCGAGGTCAAACCCGACGTGTGCTGGCAGCTGCCGATCCGGCGTACTCAGGACTGGGTGACGCGGCCGGACGGCTCCGAGATTCTCAAGACCACGATCGGTGAGTACGACCGACGCGGCTGGGGCGAGGGTGGTCTCGATCTGCACTGGTACTGCTCGGGCTCGCCCGACGCGCACGTCGGATCGAAGCAGGTGTTCGAGTCCTACAAGCCGGAGTTGACCGAGCTGCTCGGCAAGGCTGCGTACGACGAACTGGCGTCGCTGTGCAAGCGTCGCCGGGGTCTCGGTCTGATCGCGGTGCATCCGGCCACTCGTGAGGCGGAGCGGCTGCGCCGCACGTGAGCGAAACTTCGTAGCCCACTACGAATTTCCGCTCACATGCCGCAGGCTCAGCGCTCACCTGCCGCAGGCTCTACCCCTCGAGCTTGTAGCCCAGTCCGCGCACGGTCACCAGGTGTTCCGGCTTGGCCGGATCGGATTCGATCTTCGAACGCAGTCGCTTGACGTGCACGTCGAGTGTCTTGGTGTCGCCCACGTAGTCGGCTCCCCACACGCGGTCGATCAACTGCCCGCGGGTCAGCACTCGACCGGAGTTGCGCAGCAGATACTCGAGTAGGTCGAATTCCTTGAGCGGCAACGTGATCTGCTCGGATCCGACCATCACCACGTGGCGTTCGACGTCCATGCGCACCGGTCCGGCTTCGAGCACGCCGGTGTCGACTCCACCGTCGACCTCGGCGTCGGAGCCGCGCCGAAGAACTGCGCGGATGCGGGCGATGAGTTCGCGTGCCGAGTACGGCTTGGTGACATAGTCGTCGGCACCGAGTTCGAGCCCCACGACCTTGTCGATCTCACTGTCGCGTGCGGTCACCATGATGACGGGAACCCCTGAGCGCGAACGCAATTGCTTGCACACGTCGGTTCCGCTCATGCCGGGGAGCATGAGGTCGAGCAACACGATGTCGGCTCCTGCGCGATCGAATTCCGCCAGTGCCGACGGTCCGTCTCCGACGACGGTGGCCTCGAAGCCTTCCTTGCGGAGCAGGAAGGCCAGTGGATCGGCCAACGACTCTTCGTCTTCCACGATCAGAACGTTGGTCACTGATTCTCTCTTTCTGTAACCGAAGCGTCGTCTTCTTCTTCGAAGTACGCAGGGATCTGGAGGGTGAAGGTGGATCCGGTGCCCAGCTTGCTCCACAGCGAGATGCTGCCGTTGTGGTTGGCTGCGACGTGTTTGGCGATGGCCAGGCCGAGGCCTGTGCCACCGGTGGCCCGCGACCGAGCTTTGTCGACGCGGAAGAATCTCTCGAAGACGCGTTCCTGGTCTGCTTTGGCGATGCCGATGCCGCGGTCGGTGACGGCGAACGCCACGTTGTCTCCGCGCAGAGCTCGGCTCACCGAGACGGGCGAGCCGTCCGAGGAGTAGGCGATGGCGTTCTGGATGAGGTTGGCCAGGGCCGTCACCAACAGCGCTTGGTCTCCGAGGACCTCGAGGCCGCTCGGGTGGTCGGTGGTGACGGAGATTCCGGCGTTCTCGGCAGCGAGCTTGGATCGATCCATCGCCTCGTTGACGACGGTGTCGACGTCGACCACCTCGAGGTCGGGTAGCTTCTCGGCTCCCTGGAGTCGCGAGAGCGCGATCAGTTCGGTCACCATGTTGCCGAGCCGTTTGGATTCGGCGACGACCTTGCCGCCGAAGTGCCGGACGGAGTCCGGATCGTCGGCCGATTCGAGCAGCGCCTCGGCCAGCAGGCTCATCGCACCGACGGGGGTCTTGAGTTCGTGGCTGACGTTGGCGACGAAGTCCCGACGCGTCGCCTCCATCCGGACCTGCTCCGAGTCGTCGTCGGCGAACAGCACCACGAAGCGCTTGTCTTCCTTGCTCAGCAGGCGCGCGACGCAGCGGACGGCGATCTTGTCGCGGCCGGTTCTCGGGTTCTTCGAGCTGAGGTCGACCTCGACGGGGTTTCCGTCGGCCAGGACCTTGAGAACGGTCTCCCAGGCACGATCGTCGATCAGACGGTTACGCACCAGTCCCAGCTCCTCGGCGCGCGGGTTGAACAGCACCACGTCGTGAAACTGGTCGACGACGGCGATGCCGCTCTCCGATGCGAGGACGATCAGGTCCAGTACCTGCGACATCGTCAGGCCGGAGCTGGCTCGGCGACGCTCCGAGTGTCGAGTGTTGAGGTACGGGATCAGAACACCGCCGACGAGGTATCCCACGAAGGCCGCGGCGATAGCCAGTAGTACGGCCGATGCGACACTCACACCGGAATCGTACGTTCGATGGACAGCTCACATACGCAGGGTGCAGGCATTTCCCTGGTCGTCATAGTCCCCGTCGGCAGTGTTCTTCGATCGTTCACCTGCAGTTACGACAAAACGTCGGTTTGCGGGAGGTGGCGCTACTTGCCGCCCTGGTTTGCCACGGCAGCTGCGCCTGCGGCCGCTGCTTCCGGATCGAGGTAGGTGCCGCCCGGGTTGGTGGGCTTGAGCTTTCCGTCGACCTCCTCGAGGTCGTACTGCAGCGGAATGCCGGTGGGGATGTTCAGTTCGGCGATGTCCGCGTCGGAGATCTCGTCGAGGTACTTCACGAGAGCGCGCAGCGAGTTGCCGTGCGCGGCGACGAGGACGTTCTTGCCTGCCTTCAGGTCGGCGACGATCGTCTCCTCGAAGTACGGGATCAGGCGCTCGACGACGTCGGCGAGGCACTCGGTCAGCGGAACGCTGTCCAGATCGGCGTAACGCGGATCGGCGTCCTGGCTGTGCTCGCTGCCGATCTCGATGGGCGGCGGCGGGGTGTCGTAGCTACGACGCCACAGCATGAACTGCTCGTTGCCGTACTTGTCCTTGGTCTCGGCCTTGTTCAGTCCCTGCAGTGCGCCGTAGTGCCGTTCGTTCAGACGCCAGTCGCGAACGACGGGTATCCAGTGCCGGTCGGCAGCGTCGAGTGCGAGGTTGGCGGTGCTGATCGCGCGACGCAGCAGCGAGGTGTACAGCAGGTCGGGCAGGATGCCCGCCTCGGCGAGGAGCTGGCCTGCGCGCTTGCCCTCGGCCTCACCCTTCTCGGTCAGTCGCACGTCCACCCAACCGGTGAACTGGTTGGACGCGTTCCATTCGCTCTCGCCGTGACGAAGCAGAATCAAGGTTCCGATACTCATGTGGTCAGTTTCTCATGCTCCGGCTGCGCCGGCCCGCGTACGACGAGCACGCCGACGACGACGATCATCACGACGGCGGTGAGGGTGATCGGGATGGGAATGACGGGGTCGAACAGCACGAGCACGGCACCGGTGGGGACGACGACGTTGACCACTCGATCGGCGTGGGCACGGATAGCGATCAGCCAGACCCCGAACACGAACACCGCGATCGGGATCGTGACCGTGAACGACGCGGCGGTGTCGCCGAGCTTGCTGTGCTCGGTCAGTACGTCGATCTCGACCTCGATGCCGGCCGAGAACGCGCCTGCTGCCGCGAAGATGAAGTAGTGGGCGTAGCCGTAGATCACCGAGTTGCCGAATTTTCCGATCGCTCGGTGATGCGGGGGCCAGAAGTAGATCCACCACAGGCTCGCGGTGACGACGAGAGTGAGGACGGAGATCGAGATCAATGGTGCGAGGGCGGTCTCGTCGTGAATTGCCTCGATGATCGCGTTGGCCGACGCGAGGAGGGATTCGCCGAGCAGAATCAGTGTGAACAGTCCGTAGCGTTCGGTGATGTGGTGCGGATGCCACGGTGTCGTGCCCCGCCGCTCGGCGATCAGCGGTACCGACATCTCGACGCCCGCGAGTACGACGAACACGACGATCGCGGCGGTGCCGTCGAGCAGCAGTACCCAGAGAATCCACAGAACCTGCACTCCCGCAATGCCTATCGCATAGGTCAGCGCGGTCTGTCGATGTTCGGGGCTTCGCGATGCCCGCAGCCACTGAGTCACCATCGCCACGCGCATCACCACGTACCCGATCACCACGATGGTGAAATCCTGGTCCACGAACGCCGATTCGATTCCTGCGGAGAGCACCAACACCCCGGCCATCTGTACGACGGTCAGCGTCCGATACAGCCAGTCGTCGGTGTCGAAGGACGTCGCGAACCACGTGAAGTTCATCCACGCCCACCAGATCGCGAAGAACACGAGCGCATAGCCGAGCAAACCGTCGGCGATGTGGTTCTCGGTGAGGTCGTGATGGAGTTGAACCGACGCAATGCTGACGGCCACCACGAACACCAGGTCGAAGAACAATTCGAGTGGGCTCGCGGAGCGATGCGGCTCGTTCGGATCACGAGGTCGCATCGGCACCAAACGGGCAGCGGAAGGGTTCACGATCGCAGACTAGGTCATCCCATTCGTGAGCGTTGTCTCGATTGTGTTGCGAGGGTTGATATTGCGGACATTTCGGACATTGTTCGACGCTTCGCCGCCGGGACTGTCGACACCTCACCCCTTTTCCCGACTGCGCGCCGGGGTTCGAGTCCTGGCTGGTGTGTGAGGTCGACAGAAAGGGTGTGAGGTTACCGGCTCACTCCCCCAGGTCCGCCCCGATCGCGCCGATTCGAGCTCTCACACTCTCATCGAGCTCCTCGGTCTCGACGAAATAGCGACGAAACACCGAGCGCATCAATTCGATGACTTCGATATGTTGCCTAATCGCGACAGCCGCCGACCGCTCTTCCCCATCGGCAAGTCGCTTGAACTTTCGACCCAGCTGCTGAGCCGAAGGAAGCGTGCCGAATGCGTCGAAGTCGACGAGGAACTTGGTCTTCACCAGCATTTCGGCAAGATGGTCGATGTATTCGGCGCAGACCCGGTCGCACTGGGCAGCAACGCCCTCCGGGATTTCCATCAACCCCGCCTCGGCACGTTCCGAAAGGTTCTGCCAATACTGCATCGACTCGAACAGGTCTCCGTTTCCAGATGTCATCGAACCTCTATCTTTCGATCTACCGTGCCCGCGCCGGTAGGTTTGCCCGCAAGGATTCCGTGACTCGACCGATTTCCGAACAAGGTTCGCCCTTCGCCTCGCGCCCGGCCCTACCGTCGAGAATGAAGTACACGATTCCTCCGACCACTTCGTACGCGACACCGCAGCTGACCTCGTCGTAACTCGCAGTTCGCCGAAACTGCACAGCACCAGCACTATCGGGTGCCGTGAAGTCACCGAACTGCTCGTTCGACTGCAGATAAGCCAGATCGTGGTAAGAGGAGAACACTCCCAGGAAATACCACGACCCCGGATCGGGGTCCGTCCAGATACACGTCTTCCAGTCGGTGGACAACGGCGCGTCTCCGAACAGGTTCGTGCTCTTGCTGTCCACATCCAATCCTGCTGCCTCGATGGCGTCGTTCGGGATGGTGCAGGGATCCCATGGCTCGTCTTCCACCGGTGTCGCGACCGCCGAGCTCGTCGGCTCTGCAACCGGCGCGCTCTCCGTCGCCCCGCCACATCCGGAGACCGACACCATCACGCCGACCAGACCCGCCACCCACCACCGCGTTGCCCTCACCTCTGGTTGGACGCGGCGAATGTCGGTTCGGTTCCGCGACGACCTCACACACCTACTGACGAGTGCGCGCCCCCGCTCACTTCAGAGCAAGGGCGCGCAGTCGTCAGAAAAGGTGTGAGGTCACCATCGAGCAGAGGTCAGCCGCAATTCGACGGAGCCGGCTCCCCTCGGAATCGCGCGTCCACGTAGGCGTAGGCCTCGGGCAGTCCGACGAGCGATCCGCTGAAGTGCTCGGCGAGTGGGTAGGCCCGGAACTGCACCGTTGCGCCCGCTGCGCAGTAGCGGTCGACCGTCTCTTTCACCGGTGCGAAGGGAGTGATGAAGTCGTTGATCCCATGCCAGATGTACACCGGGGCGGTGGGAACGCCCTCGTACTCCACGAGACTGTTCTTCTTCAGAACCGCCTGCGCAGAAGGCAGCGAGGCAATGTCGACGTTCGACAGGTCCCGGGCGCTCTTGAACGCTCCGCCGATGATGATGGGACGCCTGCATTCGTTGCTCACGCGATCTCGCAGGGCCAGACCCGCCGCATTGAGGTTCTCCGAGACGGGGAACTCCGTCGGGTATTCACGTTCGAGTCCGAGTGATGCCGCCAGCGCCATTCCGAAGGCCGGATGCGGAATCGCGCTGTAGCCCAAGTTCTTTGCGATCAAGACCAGGTCGGCCGGAGTTCCGCCGTGCACACTGGCCACGATGTTCAGCTCGGGGGCGTACGTGGGTGCCATGGCACCGGCCCACGATGTCGCCAGGGCACCTCCCGAGTAACCCAGCAATGCAACAGGACTGTCCTTCAGCGGCAACTGCTCGAAGTTCTGCACGGCCCGCACACCGTCGAGCGTCAACCGACCTTCGTACTCGGCAGCGCCGTAGGCACCGGTCGGTCCGAGGTAGTCCGGCACCGCAACCGCCCAACCGCGGGCGACCATACCGAGGTACAGGCTCGGCGCTTCACCGATCTCGTAGGTGAAAAGTCCGTGCGACGGGGCACATTTGACGCCCAGAGCATTGATGACGGCCTGGTAGGACACCAGTGGGGTTCCCGCGCCTCTACCTCGGGGCATCAGCACCGTGGTCACTGCGGCAACCGGTGCACCTGCGGAGTTGGTGGACCGGTACTTCAGTTGCCAGATGTCGGTGTTGGGGTACATCCAGGCGTCCGCACGACGGCTGGCCAGGATGTCACCCGGCGCGTGATCGGCGATGTCGGCCGGTGCCGCATAGAAGACGTCCGGATCGGGGGCCGTCGGCGCGGGAGCCGCCGACGCTGTTGTGCCCGTTGCGAACAGGTACACGCAGAGTGCCACCAGGATGGACTCCAGGGTCGAAAGCTTTCGGATCACGGTGCGCCTTTCGGAGTGAGCAAGATCGAAGATCACGGAACTACGGGAAGAGAGAACTGGTTGATCGGATCCGTCGAGGACACGACGACGTCCGCTGGGCCCGGCCCACCCGCGAAGGACGGATCCGACGCGGTGATCTCGACGGCGATGCGGTGTCCGAGGTCGAATCGATGGACGATGCTCGGTAGCGAGATGGTCACCGGCTCGCCGGATCCGCTGAGTACGGCAGGTGCAACCAGTCCATGGATCGGACTGCGCGCACCGTCGGGTGCTACGTCGAGCACGGTGACGAAGACGGTCGCGGGACCGGACACCGTGGGACTGATGGACAACGTCGGTGCGCCGACGACATCGATGGGTTCGGTCAGTGGCGGGGTCGTCCAATTCGCGGCAGAACCGGGTAACGAGACCCGTGGCACGGGCAACTCGCCCGCGAGATTCGGCAGTCCGAACGTGGTGGGCATCGACGCACCTGCACCCCGAATCGTCTGTTTCCAAACACCATTCGTCGAATCACCCTCGGACAGCGATCCATTCGACAACTGGAACGTGCGTCGGGCACCTACCGGAAATGTCTCGGATTCGACGTACGCGGGCGACGCGACGCCGCTGTAGGGCACCCAATCTCGGAAATAGGTGAATGCCGGCCCCGGGTCGACGTCGCGATCTTTGAGGTGTCGGTCGAGCCAGTTGCCCACCAGTGCCGCTTCGTGCTGAGTGAACGGGTCGGGTGCCTTGATGTCGAACTCTCCCGGATAACCCTTCCGATCGTTGTGTCCCCACGAGTGCCAGATCATGGACGTCTCGACGCCACGCGAACGCAAGGTCTCGTAGGTGGCGGCCGCCTCGTCGAGGCTGAACAGTGAATCCTTCTGGCCCTGCGTGAGCAACACCGGGACATCGACGCGATCGAGGTAGTCCACCGGCGATACGTGACGCATCGCCGCCAGAGTTTCCGGGCCGGGTTCGCGATTGGCAGCGAAGGCGGACGCGGCGTCGCACACCCACTGGGCGTAGTTCGGGCACCCCTGCGCCCGTGCCGGATCGACTGCGTATCCGCCCGGGCCGGTCAGAATTGCGCCCGCCGCCAGAAACGCCGACCCGAACACGCTCTTGACCGGTCCGACGGATCTGCGGCCCGCCCCGTCCGGTGCCATCGACCGCGCCAGATCGTTCCAGGTGATCATCGACGCCACGGTGTCCAATCGTGGATCGACCGATGCCGTGGCCAATCCTGTTGCGCCGGCGTAGGAACCGCCGAGGTAGCCGACGCGCGGGTCACCGGGTCCGTCGAGTCGAATCACGTCGAGTGCCGGAGCGGCCACCGTCCGTGCGGGGTCGGTGAACACTCCGCCGCTCTCGCCTGCGAGGTAGCCGACGAGAGCCGACGCGGCCATCCCGTCGTAATCAGGATCGGCGAAGTAGATCTTGCACGTCGAGCCGCCGAAACCCAGGGCCGAGTAGGACAGCACCACGTAGCCGTGGGTGGCGAATCTGGCAGCGGCACCTGCCTGGTCGTCCTTGGACCCGCCGAAACCGTTGCTGGTCAGAATGGCCGGGGCTCGGTGGTCCGGTCCGAGCCCGGCAGGAACATAGATATCTCCGACGACGGTGCAGTGCTGATCGCGTTCGGGTCCCACTGCGATGTCGAAGTACCGAGTCTGCACCGAGAAGCCGCCGAGCGTCTGCGGTGCCAGGACCGGAAGATCCGCTGCGTATCCGGGCACCGACGCCGCAACCAGAGCTGTCGTCACAGCAGCGACGACAGTTGCCCACCGTCTCATCGGAGGCAGTTGGTCGGCGGCGCGACGCCCCGAAACCTGTTGTCCAGGAATGTCAGTGCGGCGGGAAGCCCCTCGAATGCCGCCTGGATGTGCTGCGGTGCATGGACGACGTCGAACTGCAACGTGGCCCCACTCGCGCAGTACCGCGCAGCAGTGTCACGCAGCGCACCGATCGGAATCAGCGGATCGTTGTCGCTTCCCCACAGAAGTGTGGGTGCCGTCGGCACACCTGCGTACTTGACCAGACTGTTCTCGTCGATGATCTGCTGCGCCTCGGGGCTGTCCACCAAAGAGGTGGTGGTCGAGACGGCCAGCGCACTCTTGAACGCTCCGGTCGCCAGGATCACCGGCGTGCACGCATTCGACACCTGATCCTTCAACGCCAGACCGGTGGAATTGAGTTGTGCGGTGATCGGCAAGCGATCCGGGTACTCGCGTTCGAGTCCGAGGGCGGCGGCGAACGCGAGACCGAATGCCTGGTGGGGCTGAAAACCCAATGCGCGGGCGATGTTGTCCAGATCTGCGGGCACACCTCCGGCTGCGGCACCGACGATGTTCAGCTCGGGTGCGTAGCTGGGAGCGAGCGCCGCGGCCCACGCCGTCGCCATTCCGCCACCGGAGTAGCCGGCCATACCTACCGGGCTCGCTGCCAAACCGAGTTCCGGCACGCGCTGTGCGGCGCGGACGCCGTCGAGCGTGATCTGTCCGCCCAACTTGGCTGCGCCGTACGCACTTTTCGGCCCGAGATGGTCCGGTACCGCCACGGTCCATCCACGCATCAGCGCGAGATTGAGAAATTCACGTTCCTGGACGCCGGTCGTCGGGTCGGCACCGAACAGAGACTCCGACGGAGCGCACTGCAACCCGAGCGCGTTGACGAAGGGTTGATAGGACAGCAATGGTCCGCCCGAGGCGCGGTTCATCGGTGCCAGAACGGTTGTCACTGCGGCGATGGCGTCGCCTCGGGAATCGGACGACCGGTACTGGAGCTGCCAGATGTCGGCTCCGGGATACAGGGGGCTCGAAAACCGCCGACTGGCAACGACATCACCGTTGTTCTTTCCATTCAGGTCTGCAGCCGCCGCGTACAACGTGCCTGGTAACGGGGCCGGATCACCGGGCGCTGCCGACGCGTGGGGAGCAAAGGCGAACAACAGCGACATCAGCCCGACGACGAGTGTGAGGGTCACGAGGGTGCGAAGCATGGCGAAATTCTTCTCGATTTCGATCGGCCCGAACGCAAGGTTCGGGTGAGAGATATTCGGATACCGTTGACGGACAATCGACTTCGGAACAGTCACGGCGCGCCCTGGGAGACCATCGGCGAGTTGCGGTCGACCGACTCGCGATCGCCGCGGGGCAGCGCGGCCGCGACTGCGGTGGCCAACCCCATGGTCGCGGCCAGCCCGAACAGCACCGCCCGCTGCGACGTCAGGTAGTCCGCGGCGACCGGCTCCGCGGGAAGCAGGCCGAAGTACACGGCACCGGTGACCGCAGTACCCACAGCAGATCCCACTTGCTGGACGGTCGGCATGATCCCCGACGCCGAGCCGATGGCGTGCGGGGCCACCCCGGCGACAATGGTGCTCTGCAACGGCGCGATCACCGACCCGAGACCCGCGCCGAGCAGACCGAGCGGGACGACCGCCCACCAGGGGAAGCCTGCACTGTCGAGATTCTCGGTGGTGACGCCGAGAACGAGCAGAGCCAGTCCCATAGCCCCCGCACCGGCCACAACGACTCGACAATCCCAGTGGCGGAACGAGATCGGCGCAGCCGCGGAGGCGATCACGGCTCCGAGCGCGAAGGGAACGGTGATCGCTGCCACCGTCGACGCGCTCTCACTCAGTCCGGATTGCAGTGTCACCGACATCGTCAGAACGAATCCGGTGAAAGTGCCGTACACGAGGGCCGACACCGCACATCCCACGGAGAATCCGCGTGCACCGAAGACACCGATGTTCACCATGGCGTGCGCTCCCGCTGCACGTCGCCGACGCTCCCACACCACGAACCCGGCCAGGGTCGTCAGACCGAGCGCAACCGCGGGCAAGGCAGCGAGGGCACTCGAGCTGATCATGACGGGGCAGACGATCAGCAGAGCCCCGATCGACCACAGGGCGGCACCGACCGCGTCGAACCGTCCTCCGTGTCCTGCCGGGACCTGCCCGGAACCCGGTGCGACGAACCTGCGACCGAGAACGACTGCCGCCGCAGAGATCGGTACGTTGATCAGAAACAGTGCGCGCCAACCGGTTCCGAGGATGTCGAGGTGCAGCAGCGCTGCGCCGATCGACGGCCCGGCGAGTCCGGTCAGCCCCGCGGTGCCACCGTACAGCGCGAACGCGGTGGTGCGCCGGGTGCCGGAGTAGGCCGCTGTCACGATCGCCACCGTCTGGGCCGACATCGCCGCTCCCGCGAGCCCTTGCAACACGCGAGCGAGGACGAGCAGTTCGACCGTCGGCGCGTACGCACAGAGCACCGATGTCACGGCGAACAGCACAGTGCCGGTGACGAATACCGTTCTGCGACCGAACACCTCACCGGTGCGTGCCATCGTGAGCAGCGCGCAGGCGAACGCGAGCAGGTACGCCGTCGGGATCCAGACCTGCCGGGTGCCCGACGCGTCGAGGTCATGCGCGATCGTCGGCAACGCCACGGTGACGGCGGTGACGTCGATCATCTGCATCGTGACGGCCAGCAGACAGGCACCCAGCGTCAGCCACGAGCCGCGGCGAGGGTGCGTCATACCCGGCTGACGTCCGGAAGCTCGTGGGCGAACACGTGAGCCTCGGGCGGCTGTGGAATGTAGTCACCCTTGTCGACCACGGCGGAGTAGATTTCGGAGATCTTGGAGAAGTACAGGTCGATCGAACGATCGGCCTCGTCCGTGCCCGGGTACAGGAACTCGACGCCGGTGTGGTCCTCGAAGCGGTTGATCCACATGAAGACTTCCTCGGAGCTGCCGCGGTTGCCGTAGAGACCGGCTCCCGCCGCGTCCAATTCGGCTTCGCCCGGTAGCTTGCGAACGTCGACGTAGGAGATCATCGGCGCGGTCCATCCCGGCTGCGTCGTGATTCCGTGTTCCGGTAAGGCCAGCTCCAGCACCCGGTGGTACGAGGTGTTCGCCAGCAGCTTTCCGGAGTCGAATGCCTCTTGCGCGAGCACCGCGAGAGTACGGAACGTCGGCTGCTCACCGAGGTCGAATTGCACCGGAATCAGGCTCGAGTACCACCCGATCGACGCGAATTCACCCGGCGTCGACCGAGTGCTCTTGGGTGTCAGCCCGAGGTAGCTGTCCCGGCCGGCGAGCTCGTACTCCGCCAGGGCTGCGGCGGCGAAGATTCCGCCGATGAACTTGACTCCCACGGCTGCACACGCCTCGTCCACTGCCCGCGCCGTGGCACCGTCGAACAACGGGAACGAGCTGTGCGAGGTCCGTGTGTAGTCGACACTGCTGCGTCCCAACGGAAGTGGGAACGTCGGAAGATCACCTCCGTTGTCGGTGACCAGATCGATCCAGGTCCGAACGGCAGGACTGTCCAGGGTTGTGGCGTCGCTCTCGAGACGTTCACGCTGGCAGTATTCGAGGTAGCTGCCCGGGGTGAACAGGCCGTCGGACTCCCCTGTCACCGCATTGCGGTAGAGCTGGCGCAGTTCGTAGTAGGTCAGAGCCTGCGAGATGCCGTCGGTGTCGAGGTGATCGACCGCCGCGTACACCACGAAGTGATCGTCGTGTTCGATCGTTCCGAACGAGAAGCAATCCCAGCTCTCGGGACCGGGGGTGCTGTCCTGCACGTGACGCCGGATGGCCTCGGAGTCCGCCGGCACTCCGAAATCGGTCGGTTCGAGCGCGATGTCGGCGATGTCGACGAGGTGGCGCGTAGAACCTTCTGCTGTGGTGGAGAACCAGCTGCGGAACGAATCGTGCCGGGTGACGAACGTGTTGAATGCGCGCCCCATCGCGGCGCGGTCCAGTGCGCCCTCGATCTCGAACGTCACCAGGCACAGCCGGGAGAATCGGAACGACGATCCCCGGTTGCGGTACGCGGCTTCGAGATACGCCTGCTGGATGTGCGAGGGCGGTGCCGGGTGGACGGGTGCGGCCGCGGCAGCAGCTCGTGAAGCGACGGTGGGTGACCACGTGGTGAGCGGTCCTGGAGCGGGTTTCCACTCGTCGATGAGTCCGAATGCGACCACGACACAACCTTTCGAAGGAGACAGAGCGATTCGACGCGGAGAAGTGCGTCGGAGGAGCCAGTGCATCATCCGGGCCGAGGCCGAGAAACCCGCCGACGAGCATTTTGGAAAATTGACAACGATCCGCGGGATATCTGTGTCAAAACTGAACAATCGTCAGCATTGTTGTCGATGACAGTGTTCCGATCTACCGTCTGAGGTCGTACCGCGTCGGACACAGGCCGCTCGCGCATTGCTCCCACGATGTCAGGAACCATTGATGCCCAGTCGATTTCGCCTCGGTCAGGCGACCTCGTCGGCTCTGAGCGCGCTCGCTACCGCCGTCGTTCTCCTGTCGAGCACGGCGGCACCGGCTACCGCCGAAACCACCTCGTCGGTGGTCGGCGTCGAGGGCATTGCCGACCGACGAGACATCGTGTGGGTGCATTCGGCAGCCATGGACCGCGATATCCAGGTCGACGTATTTCGGTCGGCACAACCCGGTTCACCGACGCTCTACCTACTCAACGGAGCGGCAGGCGGCGACGGGGGAAGCAGCTGGTTCGATCAGACCGACATCGCCGGCTTCTTCGGAAACAAGAACGTCAACGTGGTGGTCCCGCGCGGCGGCGCAGCGAGCTACTACACCGACTGGCTGCACGACGATCCGGTTCTGGGCCGAAACATGTGGTCCACCTTCCTCGGTCGGGAACTTCCTCCGTTGATGGATGCTCTGCTCGACGGCAACGGGGCAAATTCGGTCGCCGGTATCTCGATGGCAGGCACGTCCGTCCTGCAGTTGGCGATCGCCCACCCGTCGGTGTATCGATCCGTCGCGGCGTTCAGCGGATGCGCGCGTACCAGCGACCCGGTAGGTGCCATGTACGTCAGGTCGGTGGTCGAAGCCCGCGGCGGTGGGTCGACCGCCAACATGTGGGGACCCCAGGGAAGCGCCGACTGGATTGCCAACGACCCCTACGTCAATGCCGAGGGGTTGCGCGGCATCGACGTGTACATCTCGTCCGGAACGGGAGCGCCCGGTGCATTCGACGTACCGGGTGGTCCCGGTATCGGCAGCGATTACGGCAAGCTCGCCCAGCAACTCGCCGTCGGTGCCGTGATCGAGGCGACGACCGATGTGTGCTCGCAACAGATGCAGAAACGCTTGCAGGAGCTCGACATCGAGGCCACATACAACTTCCGACCCAACGGGACCCACTCCTGGGCCTATTGGCAACAGGACCTGCACGACTCGTGGTCGGTGATCGCACCGTCGTTGGGGCTGCCGACCGGCACGTCCTGACCCGTGACTCCTCGAGCGATGACGAAGGAAAAGCGATGAACCGAACCGACGCTGCGGGCACTCCGGCTCTGGCTGCCACCTGGGCCCGCTCACCGTGGCCACTCGCCGACATCATTCGGGCCAAACGTGGCCGGACCGTCTCGGTCGTGCTACCCGCTCTCGACGAGGAGGAGACGGTTGGCGGCGTCATCGCCTCGATGACTCCTCATATGGGCAGCCTGATCGACGAACTGGTGGTGCTGGATTCGGGATCGACCGACGCCACCGCCGCGCGGGCCCGCTGCGCCGGTGCCACCGTCGTCTCCAGGGAGGACGCACTACCCGGCACACCCGTGGTCCGCGGCAAGGGTGAAGCGCTGTGGCGCGGCGTGGCTACGACCTCGGGGGACATCGTGGTGTTCGTCGACTCCGATCTGGTCGATCCCGGTTCGCACTTCGTTCCCTCCCTCGTCGGCCCGCTGGTCATGGACGACGACGTCGAGTTGGTCAAAGGCTTCTTTCGTCGACCCCTGACGATCGGTGACACCACCGACGAGGACGGCGGCGGCCGCGTCACGCAGCTGACGGTACGGCCGCTGCTGACGGCACTTCGGCCCGAGCTCGCCGGTGTCTTCCAACCCTTGGGCGGGGAATACGCCGCGACTCGTCGCCTCTTGGAGGCACTTCCGTTCGCGCCCGGCTACGGCGTCGAGATCGGTGTCCTGCTCGATACGTGCGACCGGTTGGGTATCGGCGCGATCGGTCAGGTCGGACTGGGAACCCGACGGCATCGCAATCGACCGACCTCGGAGCTGGCGGTCATGAGTCGGCAGATCATCGCCACGATGTTCTCGCGCCTCGGCCTGAACGATTCCGGAGCCGAGTTCACCACATTCTCGACCACCGGGTCTCAGGTCTCGATGAGCGTGGCACCCTTGTCTCTTGTCGACCGTCCCCCGCTGATCACCGTCGACCACTACCTCCGTGCCACTCGCCGGAACTCGGTGAGCGCCCCGGTGTGAGACGAAGCCAGCCGCGCCCTCCACCGTCGAGCACGGTGGAGGGCGCGGCTGGGGCTTTCGAGAAACGAGCTACTTGCCTGTCTCCGCGGCACGGAGGTCCTTGCGCAGAATTTTGCCCGCCGCAGACTTGGGGACGATGTCGATGAACTCGACGCGTCGCACCTTCTTGTGCGGCGACACGCGCTCGGCGACGAAGGCGATGACGCCCTCTTCGTCGATCGTGGCACCCTGCTGGCGGACGACGAATGCCTTGGGGATTTCCTCGCCCTCGTCGTCGAGCACTCCGATGACGGCGGCGTCGGCGATCTCCTCGTGCGTGAGCAGCAATGCCTCGAGCTCGGCCGGGGGCACCTGGTAGCCCTTGTACTTGATCAGTTCCTTGAGTCGGTCGACGATGTAGACGACACCCTCGGGATCGACGACGGCGATGTCGCCGGTGTGCAGGTAACCGTCGGAATCGAGGGTTTCTGCGGTGGCGGTGGGGTTGTTGAGGTATCCGACCATCACGTTCGGTCCCTTGACCCACAGCTCGCCTGGCTTGCTCAATCCCTCTGTGGGCAGCTCGATCTCCTCGAGGGTGCCCGGGTCGACGAGCTTGTTCTCGGTGTTCGCCAGCGGCTGGCCCACCGAGCTGAGCGGCATGTCGTCGCGATCGAACGGAATAGCGTGGCTGACGGGGCTGAGTTCGCTCATGCCGTAGCCCTGACGCACCCGCGTGTTCAGACGCTTCGCGACGGCCTTGCCGAGTTCCTCGTCCAGCGGTGCCGCGCCCGAGAAGATGGTGTGCACGCTGGAGAGGTCGTACTGATCGATCATCGGGTGCTTGGCGAGCGCGACGGCCACCGGCGGTGCGATGAACAGATACGTGAGCTTCTGATCCTGGATGATCCTCAGGAATTCGACGAGGTCGAACTTCGGCATCGTCACCAGGTGCGCGCGCAGCTTGAGGGCGATGTTGAGCAGCACCGTCAGGCCGTAGATGTGGAAGAACGGCAGCAGCGCCAGGATCGCGTCGTCGCTGTCGATTCCGACGCGCGGTTCCATCTGAGCCACGTTCGCGACGAGGTTGCGGTGGGTGAGGATGACGCCCTTCGGCACACCCGTCGTGCCGGAGGAGTACGGCAGCACCGCGACGTGGGTGGCCGGATCGAACGAGACCTCGGGGGCGGGTGCGCCCTGGGTGAGCAGGTCGCGCAGGTTCGGGTGGCCCTCTGCGCCGTCGAGCACGATGACGTGATCTGCGTCGAGGCCGACCTTCTCCGCGGCGGCCTTGGCCTGCGGGTACAGCGGGGAGACGGTGAACAGGAACTTCGCGCCCGAGCCGGTGAGCTGCTTGGCGATGTCCTCTGCCGTGTACAGCGCGTTGATCGTCGTCGCAGTTCCACCCGCGCGCAGGATGCCGTGCAGCACCGACGCGAACGCGGGCACGTTCGGCGAGTGGAGTCCGACGACGTCGCCGACCTCGAGTCCGCGTGCGGCCAGAGCGCCTGCGATGGCGTCGATCTGGCCGATCAGCGTCTTGTAGGTGGTGACCGCACCCGACGTTCCGTCGATCAGTGCAGGCTTGTCGAGGTCGGACTCGGCGATCGATCCGAACAGGAAGTCGTAGACGCTGAGTTCGGGAATCTCGACATCGGGAAAGGGACTGCGGAAGCTCATGGCTCTCCTTCGAAAAACTGCGGCAACAATGATCGAACCCTACAGTGAAAGCGGTCACAACGGACGTACGACCCTACCGCCGAGTCAGGTAGTGGAGGGCTAACTTCGCGACGCGTACGGTTTGCCCGCTGCGGCCGGTCCCCGGACGTGGCCCACCAGGCCCGCGACGGCGAAAATGGTCACCACGTAGGGCAGCATCAGCATGAACTCACTGGGTACCGGCGAGCCGATGATGCCCAGTACGTTCTGCAGGTTCGACGCGAATCCGAACAGCAGTGCAGCCAGCGTCGCGCGTACCGGATCCCAGCGCCCGAAGATCACGGCGGCGAGCGCGATGTAGCCGGCACCGGCCGTCATCTCCTTGCCGAACGCTCCGACCGAACCCAGGGTGAAGTACGCACCACCGAGGCCGGCGATGGCACCGGCGAGGCAGACGTTCCAGAATCGGGTGCGGGCGACATTGATTCCGACGGTGTCGGCAGCTTGCGGGTGTTCACCCACGGCGCGCAGTCGCAGGCCCCACTTGGTGTGGAACAACCCGAGGAAAACCAGAGCTACCGCGACGTACATCAGGTACACGATGAGCGTCTGCCGGAACAGCACCGGACCGAGAATCGGAATCTGCGAGAGCACCGGAATGTCGATGCGCGCGAAGCGCGGTGGTGAGTTGAGTGTCTCGGCGTTCTTGGTGAGCACCACCGAGTACAGGAAGCTGGTCAGTCCGACCACCAGCACGTTGAGCACCACACCCACGATGACCTGGTTCACGAAGTAGCGAATGGAGAACACGGCCAACAGGGACGCGGTCAACGCTCCGGCGATCAGTGCCGCGAGTAGCGCGACGTACGTGGAGCCGGTGATCGACGCGACGACGGCGCTGACGAACGCACCTGCCAGCAACTGTCCTTCGATGGCGATGTTGATCACGCCGACGCGTTCGGAGATCACGCCGCCCATGGCACCGAAGATCAGCGGGGTACTCAGAGCGACCGCGCCGATGAGCAATCCGGGAACGGGAATGGTCTCACCGTCCGCGGCCCAGGCCAGGAACCCGAAGACGAACAGCACGGCGAACACTGCGAGCAGCCACAGCGGTGCCGAGCGGTACTGCGAGGCCAGGAACGCCGCGTATGCGGTGATGACGGCCAGCGCCACGACCACCACGAGACCGGTGCCGAACGACGGCACGCCCACGGCGGGCAACGCGAAGAAATCGCCCTCCGAGGCCAACGCGAATGTGCTTGTGCCCGAACCCTTCTTGACGACGAACAGCACCAGAGCGAGCAGGGTCACGACCCCGAGGATCGTGGGCACCTTCCAGCTGCGACCCAGCACCGCCTCGGCGGGGACACCGACGGCGTCGGTAGAGGTGGTCACAGTGCACTCACCTTCGCGGTCTCGGCTTTCGCGAGTTTCTCTTCACCTGGTTTGGGCAATCGGAACACCGCTCGCACCAGTGGCGGCGCGGCGATGAACAACACGATCACCGACTGCACGACCAGCACGATGTCGATCGGTACGCCCTCGGCTGCCTGCATGGCGAACCCTCCGGCCTTGAACGCGCCGAACAGGATTCCCGCGAAGAACACGCCCCAGGGTTTCGATCGGCCGAGCAGTGCGACGGTGATGGCGTCGAACCCGATTCCGGCGTCGATGTCGGCGCTGAAGCCGGTGGTGACGGTGCCGAGCACCTGCGCCACTCCTGCCAAGCCGACCAGGGCGCCCGACAGGATCATCGCGTACAGGTAGATCCGATTGACGTTCATGCCTGCGACGCGTGACGCGTGCGGATTCTCGCCGACGGCGCGGAAGCGGAATCCGAGACTGGACCGTTCGAGCAGCCACCACACCGCGACGGTCACGACGATCACCAGCACGAATCCGAGGTGCAGACTGTAGCGGTCGCCGAAGAGCTTGGGGAACACCGCAGTCGACGCGATGGGCGGGGTCTTGGGGTTGTTCGATCCCGGTGCCTGCAGAGCACCGGGGGTACGCAGCAGATACGCGACGAGGTAGAACGCGATGTAGTTGAGCATGATGGTGACGATCACTTCGTGAGCGCCGGTGCGTGCCTTGAGGAATCCGGCGATACCGCCCCACACTGCGCCGCCCAGGACTCCGGCGACGACGGCCACGAGGAGGTGGATCCCGGCCGGCAGGTTCACTCCGAAGCCGACCCAGCCTGCGCACGCCGATGCGATGAGCATCTGGCCGCGGCCACCGATGTTGAACATTCCGACGCGGAAGGCCAGTGCCACACCGAGTCCCGCGACGATCAGCGGAGTGGCGAAGGTCAGCGTCTCGGTCAGCGGACGGATGCCGTTCTCGAATCCTGGACGCCGGAAGTTGTACACCGAGCCCTGGAACAACGACGAGTACGCTCCGGCAACGGAATCCCAGACCGCCTCGAGCATGTCCGAGGGACGGGAGAAGAAGTACCCGGCCGATTCCTGCACGGCCGAGTTGGTGGCGGCGATGAGCACGGCCCCGACGATCAACGCGAGCAACACCGCGAGAACCGAGATGATCGCGCTGCCGGTGAAGATCTGCCGCAACACGACATGCGACTTCGACGGCTCCTGAGATACCGACGGCCGCTCGGCCTCACTCACCGCGTTCACCGCCCATCATCAATCCGAGTGTTTCGCGGGACGTATCCCCGGGGACGATTCCCACGATTGCTCCTCGATACATGACGGCGATGCGGTCGGCCAGTGCGGCAACCTCGTCCAGTTCGCTCGACACCACGATGACCGGGATCCCCGAATCCCGGGTGGCGACGATGCGTTTGTGCACGAATTCGATGGATCCGACGTCGATTCCGCGAGTCGGCTGCGCAGCGACGAACAGTCGCAGATCGCGGCTCAGTTCTCGCGCGAGCACCACCTTCTGCTGATTGCCACCGGAGAGGCGTCCGACGGCGGTGCCGATTCCCGGTGCGCGAACGTCGAATTCGCTGAGCTTGTCCGATGCGAACTTCTCCAGATACTCGCGTTGCACCGCGCCGCGTCGCACGAACGGCATGCTGTTGGAGCGATCGAGCATCAGGTTCTCGGCGATGGAGAATTCGCCCACCAGTCCGTCGACGGTGCGGTCCTCGGGGACGAAGCCGACGCCTGCGTCGAGCACGTCCTGCACCGTCGACCCGACGAGCGAGTTGCCGTCGAGGCTGATCTTGCCGGATACGTTGTCCTGCAACCCGAGTAGGGCTTCGACGAATTCGGTCTGACCGTTGCCCTGCACGCCGGCGATGGCGAGGATCTCTCCCGCCGCGACTTCGAGGCTGACGTCGTCGACGGTCTTGTTGCCCTGGGCGTCGAACACGGACAGGTTCTCGATCACCAGTGCCGCGTCCCCGGGCGTGGCCGGGTCCTTCGAGACGGTCAGCTGCACATCGCGTCCCACCATCAGTGCCGCGAGCTCGGTGTTGCTGGCGGTCGGCTTCGCTTCGCCGACGACCTTGCCGAGCCGGATGACGGTGATCTTGTCGGCCACTTCGCGTACTTCGCGCAGCTTGTGGGTGATGAAGACGATCGTGGTGCCCGACGCCGCGAGTTCGCGCATGATCCGCATCAGATCGTCGGTCTCCTGCGGCGTCAGGACGGCTGTCGGCTCGTCGAACACGAGTACCTTCGCCTCACGAGAGAGTGCTTTGACGATCTCGACCCGCTGCTGCACGCCGACGGGAAGGTCGTCGACGAGAGCATCGGGATCGAGGTCGAAGCCGAACCTCGCGGATATCTCCCGCACCAGCTTCCGAGCTGCCACGAGGTCGAGTCGTCCACCGAGCGAGGTGGTTTCGTTGCCGAGCACGATGTTCTCGGCGACGGTGAACACCGGAATCAACATGAAGTGCTGATGCACCATGCCGATTCCGGCGGTCATCGCCTCGCCCGGTCCGGCGAAGTTCTGCTCGACGTCGTCGAGCAGAATCTGGCCCTCCTCGGCGCGATACAGGCCACTGAGCACGTTCATCAACGTGGACTTGCCTGCACCGTTCTCGCCGAGGAGACAGTGGATCTCGCCGGATTCGACGCTCAGATCGATGTGGTCGTTGGCGATCAACGAGCCGAATCGTTTGGTGATACCGCGAAGTTCGAGCTTCATATCCCTTTACGACCGCTTGGTGCTACTTGGGTGCCGACGGCGACTCGACGGTGATGGACCCGTCGATGATGCCGGCCTTGATCGTGTCCAGCTCGCCCTGCAGCGCGGGGTCGACCTTGGACTCGAAGTCGTGGAACGGTGCGATACCGACTCCGTCGTTCTCGAGAGTGCCCACGTACGGGGTGTTGTCGAACGCATCGGCACCGGAGTTGGCGACGACCTCGTCGACGCTGGTCTTGAGTCCCTTGGTCACCGAGGTGAGCAGCAGGTCACCGACCGAGGGGTCGGACTCGAACACGTCGGCGTCGGCACCGATGAGGGCGACCGGGCGCGAGGAGTCGCGAATGGCCTGTGCCGCACTCTGATAGATGGGACCGCCGACCGGGAAGATGACGTCCGCGTTCTGGTCGATCAGACCCTGGGCGGTGTTCTTCGCGACCTCGTTGGCGGTGAATCCGCCGGTGAACGAGCCGTTCTGCGAGGGTACGTCCCAGCCGATGACGCGGACCGCTTCGCCCTTCTGCTCGTTGAAGTAGTTCACGCCGTCTGCGAAGCCGTCCATGAAGATGGTGACGGTCGGCAGCTGGGAGCCACCGAACGTACCGACCACGCCGGTGGTGCTGTAGCTCGCGGCCGCGTAGCCGGCGAGGAATGCGGACTGCGACGCGTCGTAGGTCAGCGGCTTGACGTTCGGCAGATCGATCGTGGAGTCGTCGATGATCGCGAAGTCGATGTCGGAGTTGGCCTCGGCGGCCACCTTGGTGGCGTCGGCCAGATCGAATCCGACGGTGACGATGAGGTTGCAGCCCTGATCGACGAGGTTGTTGATGTTGGGGCCGTAGTCGGTGGGCGATGCGGACTCGACGGTGCGTGGCTCGACGCCGAGTTCTTCGGAGGCTTCGGTCAAGCCCTCGAACCCGAGCTGGTTGAACGACTTGTCGTCGAATCCGCCACTGTCGGAGACCATGCAGGGCAGGAAGTCACTCGATCCGCCTCCGCCCGATCCTTCGTCTTCGGGGGCGGATCCACAGCCTGCGATCAGGGCGATGGCACCGAGCGACGCGACGCCGCCGAGTGCTGCCTTCCGCGTACTCGTGCGGGTAACGAATGACAAGATGTCCTCCAATTTAGGTGTACTTCGTCTGGGTCGGGACGCTACTCGCGCGGGCGAGGGTGCGCAGGATTTCGGTCAGGCATCCCTGTCGGGCTCGGCCTTGTGCGGCTCGGCCTTCGCGGTGGAGACATCGTCGGGCAAGCTGCCGCCTTCACGGAGTATTCGTGCTTCGTCCTCACGCACCATCACTGCCGGCCCCGCTGCCACCACCGAGGGGTTCGGCGGAGTTCCGGGCTTGAACACGTTGAAGAATACGTTGAGTACCACCGCGACGATGCTGGCGGCACTGATTCCGGAGTGGAAGATCGTGACGAACCAGTCCGGGAACTCGTCCCAGAAGTCGCTCGCGACAACAGGTATGAGACCGAACGCCAAGGTCACCGCCACGATGACGACGTTGGAGTTGTTGTCGTAGTTCACCTTGCCGAGGGTGCGGATACCGCTGGCGGCGACGGTTCCGAACAGCGCGATGCCTGCGCCGCCGAGAACCGGAAGCGGGACGACCCCGACGACGGCTGCGAGAATCGGCGAAAGGCCCAGCAGTGCAAGCACGCCACCGCCCGTCGCCACGACGAAGCGGCTCTTGATGCCGGTCATCGCCACCAGGCCGACGTTCTGCGCGAAGGCCGTGGCCGGGAAGGTGTTGAAGATCGGGGCGACGGCTGAGGAGACCATGTCGGCGCGCAGGCCGTCGCCGACGCGCTTGGAGTCGACGTCGGTTCCGACCACTTCGCCGACTGCGAGGATGTCGGCGGTGGTCTCGACCATGATCACCAGGATCACGATGGTCATCGACACGATCGCGCCGATTGCGAAGATCGGGGAGCCGAAGGCGAAGGGTGTCGGGACGGCCACGACAGAGGCATCGGCGACGCCGTCGAAGTCGGTCTTGCCGACGATCAGTGCCGCGATGGTGCCGACGACGAGTCCGAGCAGGATCGACAGCCGCGACAGTCCGGGGATCTTGGTCATCACCAGTACGGCGAGGAGGGTGAACATCGCCAGCCCGATGTTGCCGGGGTCCAGGTAGTTCGGGTTCGGGGCACCGCCCACCAGTTCCTGGCCGGTGATCCAGCGGGCGGCCACCGGCATCAGCGACAGTCCGATGACGGTGATGATGCTGCCGGTCACCAGCGGCGGGAAGAACCGAACGATCTTGGAGAAGAACGGGGCGATCGCCAATCCGATCAGCGCGGCCACGAGAACGGCTCCGAGCACGGTGCGCAGTCCGGTTCGCCCGTCGTCCGCGCCGGCGATGATCGTCAGAACCGTCGAGACCGATGCGAACGAAATGCCCTGTACCAGCGGCAGTTGCGAGCCGAAAAACGGGATGCCGATCGTTTGCAGCACGGTGGCCACGCCACTGACGAACAGCGCGCAGGAGATCAGCAGGGCCTGATCGGCCCCGGAGAGTCCGGCCGCTCCACCGACGATGATCGGGACGGCGATGACGCCGCCGAACATCGAGAGGATGTGTTGCAGACCGTAACCGAACATCTGCAGCACCGGTGGGCGAGCGTCCTCGGGCCTGGTCATGAATGTCAGGCTAGGAACCGGACGTTACGGGCAGCGGCACCCACCCATTTCCGGCGAGTTACGCTTGCTCGGCCTTACCGGCCTCCACCAGATGCTCGAACGCCTTCAGGTTCGCCAACGATTCGCCGCGCGATACCCGCCACGCCCATTCCCGTTTGATGGATTCGGCGAAGCCCAGCTCGAGCAGCACGTTGAAGTCACCGTCGGCGGCCTCGAGGGTCTGGCCGAGAATGCGGTCGAGTTCGTCACCGTTGACGGCGTGCAACGACATTCGGCCGACGAGGTAGATGTCGCCGACCTTGTCGATCGTGTAGTGAACTCCGTACAGGCGACGGTTGCGTCGGAGCAGGTATTTGTAGACGCCCTCGAAGTTCTCGTCGGGTTTGCGGCAGACGAACGCTTCGATGCGCACCCCGTGATGCCCGACGGTCAGCATCGTCGTCGTCTTGAGTTTGCGTTCCCCTGGCAGTTCCACGGTGAACACCTCGCCCCGTCGGGTGTAGTCCAGCTCGCGGTCCTTCAGTGCCCGGTCGATCAGTTCGGCGGTCTCGCTCATGCAGTCACAGCTCCTGATCTGCGTAGTTTCGACAATCCTCGGACGCGTCGCGGAGAGAACTCGCTCGGTCCCTCGCCTCGGTCGAAGTGGAACTTGGCCTTGCGGTAGCTCTCGATGAGTCCGTCGGCGGTGTGCTCCCACGAGAAGTTGCGGGCGTGCTGCGGTGCCGCGGTCGCCATGTCTGCCAAGGCAACTGGATCCGCCAGCATCGACGAGAGCGCATCGGCCCAGTCCTCGGTGCGGTGGCCCTGAACCAGGCGTCCGGTCTCGCCCGATCGCACCGCCACGCCGAGTCCGCCGACGTCCGCGGCCAGGACCGGAGTGCCGCAGGCCTGGGCTTCGATCGCGACAAGGCCGAACGATTCGTTGTAGCTCGGAACGGCGACGATGTCCGCGGCGCGGTAGACCTGGGCCAGGCGCGCCGACGGTTGCGGCGGCATGAACGTCACTCGGGCAGTTATCCCCAGGTTCTCGGCCAGATCGATGAGGGCGTCCGGTCGATCCAGTCCGCTGCCGGACGGGCCGCCGACGATGAGGACGCGCAGCGGTGTCGTCGGATTGCGTTGCAGCACTTCGGCAGCCGCGGCGATCAGCACGTCGGGGGCCTTGAGCGGTTGGATGCGTCCGACGAATGCGACGATCGACTCGTCGGGATTCAATCCGAGCTCGGCGCGCGCCGCACGCTTGTCACCTGGATTGTATTGCGCCAGATCGGCTCCCGGCGCAACGACGTCGATCGAACCCTGCGACGCCCCGTAGATCTCGACGAGAGACTTCGCTTCCTCGGTGGTGTTGGCGATCAGCCGGTCCGCCTCGGCCACCACCTGCTGCTCACCGATCTGACGCGCGGCGGGTTCGGGCGAGTCGCCCTGCGCCAGAGACGCGTTCTTGACGGCGGCGAGAGTGTGCGCGGTGTGTACCAGCGGCACTCCCCAGCGATCTCGCGCGAGCCAGCCGACCTGACCCGAGAGCCAGTAGTGCGAGTGCACCAGATCGTAGTAACCGGGTTCGTGGCGAGCTTCTTCTCGCAGCACCCCGGCTGCGAATGCGCACAGCTGAGTGGGTAGATCGTGCTTGTCCAACCCCTCGAACGGACCGGCGACGATGTTGCGCACCAGCACTCCGGGAGCTGCCTCGACGACGGGCGCGTCGGTCGACGCCGTCGCACGGGTGAAGATCTCGACCTCCACGCCGCGCTTGGCCAGCTCTTTCGCGCTCTGCAGCACGTAGACGTTCATGCCGCCCGCATCGCCCGTTCCCGGCTGCGCCAGCGGGGAGGTATGCAAGGACAACACAGCGACCCTGTTCAGCTGGCGTCCAGTCACTTCTTCAGTGTGCACGCCTCCACATTACGTCTCGATAACTACCCCTTCCGACGACCGGGCAGACTCGGACCATCCACGAACTCGGTCACCTCCGTGAAGAAGCGCTGCGGATCGGCGACGAACGGCCCGTGGTCCACACCCTCCCAGTACGACGCGACCGCCGTGGGAATCAGCTCCGCAGCGTGCCGTCCGGCGGAGACGTCGACGACGGTGTCCTCGGTCCCGTGCAGCACCAACGCCGGGATGTCGAGGCTGCGCAGCAGGTCGTCGTGGCCGACCGCTCGATCGAACAGGGCTGCGCGAACCCGTGGCCTCGTGGACAGCGTCAACCCGAACAACGCCTGCGCCTCCGTGCCCTTGCCTTCTGTCGGCCCGGTGAGCGCGTGCCCGAAACTCCCGAGCGCTTTGATCGCGACGCGGGGCTCCTCGGCCATCGCACCGGGGATCGCAGCGCGCATGGCCGTCCCGACGCGGCCGCCTGCCTCTCCCCTGCCGATGCTGGTGATCGCACCGACGAGCACGATGCCCGCCACCGCGCCCGTGCCGTGTTCGGCGAGGTAGTCACAGATCACCAGTCCGCCGTACGACCAACCCAGCAGCACCGCGTCGGATGTGATGCCCTCGGCGGCGAGTACCGCGTCGATATCGCCTGCCCATGTCCTGGGATCGTCGTAACCGGCAGGCGGGGCGTCGGAATAGCCGTGTCCGCGCAGATCGACGGCGACGACGCGGTAACGCTCCGCCAGGTCGGCCAGCAGTCCCTCGCCCCAGCAGGCCGAGCTCTGCGCCCACCCGTGCAGCAGGATCAGTGGCCGCGCCGCTGGGTCACCGCTGACGCGGTAGACGATGTTGGCTCCGTCGATGCCGGTGGCCTGGCGAATCGGTCCTGCTGCACGGGTGCTCGTATCGGGCTGGCTCATAGTGGGTCAACCTACGCGGCAGCCTTGCGCATCGAGGCGAGCGGATCGGAGTACAGGGCGCTCAGAGAGACCACGGTTGCGGCGTACTCCTGCACTTTGTCGCCGAAACCGGTCACCCGAATATCCCTGCGCTCCAACGTCGAATGCGTCGCGAAGGCCTCCCCCACGTGCGGAATTCCGGCCGGGTACGCGGTGAACGCCTGGCCTCCGAGTACCACGCGGTCCGGATTGAACATGTCGCGCAGCAGCGCCACCGTCCGCCCCAGAATCTGCGCTCGCTCGACGAGCAACTCCCGCGCGGCCTCGGAGCCTGCCTGCGCCGCCTGATACACCGCGCCGATACTCGGGTGAGGCTGCGGTCCGACTATTTTGCGATCGACGGCGGCGGCGACCACGGCTCGATCGCTGACGGAGGCCTCGAGGCATCCCCGATTGCCGCAGCTGCACAGCGCCGACGATCCGGTGGGCAGGTGTGCGATGGACCCCGGGCCGCTCGTGGGGGTGTGCACGCGGCCGTCGATGGTCAGCGCCATGCCTGCGGTCTCGCGTGCGTAGAAGTACAGAGAAGTTCCGCTGTTGCTCTGCGACGCAACACTGTCCGACAGGCGCGGTGCGAGGAGCAGCTCCGAGGCCGCCATGGCCTCGACGTGCCCGGAGACCGAGATCGGCAGTCCGAGTCCACCGCCGATGATTCCGGCGACGCGGCCGTTCTCCCATCCCAGCCGCGGATGGTCGACGGTGCCGGTCGCGGTGTCGACACGTCCACCGATCGCCACCCCGACCCACAGTGGGGTGCGGCGGTGCCAGCGTCCGGCGAAGGCACCGGCACTGCGGGTGATCGACGCCAACGCTGTCTCCGAAGACCCGGCGGGCGTTGGTATCTCGATGGCACCGAGGATGCGTCCCCGCAGATCGCTCACGATGATGCCGGTGACGACGGCTCCGATGTGGATGCCGATGGTCGAGAACGGTTCGTGATTGACCTCGAAGGGCACCCGCGGACGGCCGATCGCCCCCGGTGCCGTCAGGTCTGCGCGCTCACGGAGCAGCCCGACGGTGAGCAGGGCCGACACCTGCCGATTGACTGTGGCGATGCTCGATCCGGTTGCGCGAGCGGCACGCTCGCGCGAGATGGGCCCCTCGACGCAGGCCACCCTAAGCACCGACGCGGCGGGACTGTCGGCGATCCGCAGATCCGGTGCGACGAGTTGGACGCGCGATCGAGGCCTCGGGAGAGACCGCCGAGAGGTAGGGCCGGTGTGGTGGTGCAGGGTTGATACAGACATCCGTTGTGATCCTCAGCAGTGGCAGATTTCCGTCGTGAATGGACAACGACGGAAGTGCGAAGTGATGCAGGTCAAGGAAGAGGCGCGGTGGTCGTACGGAACCACGACGCGCGAATCGACTGTCTGCAGCTCGAAACGGAGAGCTAGAGACGGATTCCTTGGCCGGGACAACACAGTTCCCGAGGAAGCGGCAAGCGAGAACCGAGAGATGCGGTCACATAGGTGACCCGCATCGCGGTGGTCTCACTGGCGGACATGGAATCAAAATTAGCACCCTTGCGTCCGATGTCCAATCGGGCATCGGACAGCACGGGGCACGCCGGGCATAGAATTTCGCCATGACCTCGTCCGAACACATTTCCCCCGATGCCCGAATCGCCGTCGTCACCGGAGCGAGCTCCGGCATCGGCGCGGCCACCGCCCGCCAACTGGCCGCCGACGGCTTCCACGTCGTGATCGGTGCCCGCCGACTCGACCGGCTCGAGGAGTTGGCGTCGGAGATCGGTGGCACTGCCCTGGAACTCGATGTGACGGAAGAGGATTCGGTCGCCGCCTTCACCGCGGTCGTTCCCCGTGTCGATGTGTTGATCAACAATGCCGGGGGCGCGAAGGGCTTGGCCCCGGTGATCGACGCCGACCTCGACGACTGGCGCTGGATGTGGGAGACCAACGTGCTCGGTACATTGCGGGTGACGAAGTCGTTGCTGCCCAAGCTGATCGACTCCGGGGACGGTCTGATCGTCACCATCACGTCCGTGGCGGCATTCGAGGCCTACGACAACGGATCGGGCTACACCTCGGCCAAACACGCTCAGGCAGTGCTGCATCGGACGTTGCGCGGCGAGCTGCTGGGCAAGCCGGTGCGGTTGACCGAGGTCGCGCCGGGCGCCGTGGAAACCGAGTTCTCGCTCGTCCGGTTCGATGGCGACGCAGACAAGGCCGACGCCGTCTACCAGGGCATCACACCGCTCGTGGCGAGCGATATCGCCGAGGTGATCGGCTTCGTCGCATCGCGCCCGTCGCACGTCAACCTGGACCAGATCATCATCAAGCCCCGGGATCAGGCCGGTCCGGGGCGCTTCTCCCGCAAGTAGCGGCTTCGCCGCAGGTGAGCGGAAGTTCGTAGTGGGCTACGAAGTTCCGCTCACCTGCGCGTAGCGCTCACAGCGCCGACATCGACTCCCACGTCGGCCAGTCGATGGCCCAGTCGTACAGGTCGCCGTCTGCTGCCGAGAGGTCGATGCGCGTGCCGGTGACATCGACGGGATCGCCGTACATCGCCGTCTGGAAGTACTGCTGAGCGTCGGCGTCGGAGAGATTGATGCACCCGTTGGTGACGTTCGAGGCCCCCTGCACTCCGGTGGTCAGCGGATTGGCGTGGATGAACTCACCGTTGTTGGAGATGCGCACCGCCCAGCGTTCGCGGACGTTCTCGTAGAACGGCGGGTTGGACATCAGGAAGTCCTCGTGCTTCTCGGTGACGACGTGGATACCGCTGCGGGTGACGTTGCGGTCCTCGTTGCCCTCGCCGTAGCTGACCGGTATGTCCATGATCGTCGCGCCGTCGCGGACCACCTGCATGCGGTGGCTGGTGGCGTCGGCGACGACGACCTGACTGCGTCCGATGCTGAAGTTCAGGGTGACATCGTCGGCGCCGTATGCACCGTCGCCGTAGTTCACGCCGTACAGGTTGGCTACCACCGAGACGGTCGTGCCGGGAGCCCAGTAGTTGGTGGGACGCCAGTGGATGCGCGAGCCGTTGTCGTCCGGAAACCATGCCCACGCGCCGGGAGTCGGCGGGTTGGTGGTCACCGTCAACGCCTTCTCGACGGCGGCCTTGTCGGCGATCGCCGAGTCGAACTGCAGGATGATCGGGGCGGCGATGCCGACCTCCTGGCCGTCGCCGATGTTGGTGCTCACCGACGTGCGGCTGTCGGGTTCGACGGTGGTGAAGGCACCGGTGATCTCGACGGCCTTGTCGTCGCTGCCCACGGCCGAGCCGGACCACGTGTACTGCACGCCGTAGCCGAGAGGCTCGGTGATGGCGTACGAGGTCTTGTCGGGCGAGAGCGCGCCCTGGACGACCTTGCCGTCGGGGTTGGTCAACGCGACCTGGGTGAGGGTTCCGTCGGCAACGGAGACCGAGATCGGTGCGACGGGACTGACGTCGACGGCACCTGCGACCGGGTTCTCGGTCACCCGCGCGACGGGCGCTGCTTCCGTGGTCGGGGCTGCCGTGCCCGAGCCGGCATCGCCCGATCCGACGGTGCAGCCTGCCACGAGTGCCACCAAGGCGACCAGCACGGCGATCAACCACACCGCGCGAGTCCGTTTTGTCTGTTCTACCTGCTCATGCACGTTATCCAACGTACCTGCGTCGGCGAACTACCCCGATTTTTGGGGGCAGTCTCACAGCTGGCAGGAGTGGAGCCCGCGGAATGACTCACAGCTGCAGGAGTGGAGTTCCGCGGAACGACTCAGAGTTTGCGCGTACGCAGTTCGTGCCCCTTGGACGTCAGACAGCGCCCGGAATCGAGGCTCCAGTCCCACCCGTGCAGATTGCAGGTGAGCTTGTTGCCCTCGACGATGCCGAACTTCGTCAGGTCCGCTTTCAGGTGCGGGCAGCGGCGTTGGATCTCGTAGCCGCCCATCGTGATCGTGGCGGTGTCGTCGTGCGCCTCGGCGAACCAGCCGTCGGCGTAGGCGATGCGCTCGTCGGTGAGGCACTTGAAGAACGTGTAGAGGAATTCGTTGTAGCCGCCGACGCGTCGGGCTCGGAAGCGGGTGGACAGGAAGATCGAGTTGACCCAGTCCGGCTCTCGGTCACGTATCGCGGTGCGCACCAGTTCCGGCGGGATGGTGAAGCTGTAGCGGAACTTCTCGTTCGAGATCGGTTCGCGCACAATCCTTTTCGGAAAGTCCAGCACGACGGTTTCGTCGCCCATGGTGATTCCGACGGGATAGCCGATGCCGTCGCAGATCAGGTCCGTCTGCGCCATGATCGGCTCGAACAGGCCCCTCATCGGCTCGAGCAGTGGCTCGCCCTCGGCCGGAGCCCACGCCGCCTTCTCGGCTGCGATGACCGATGCCTGACGCTGGGCATAGGCCTCGATGTACTCGGCCTTACCGGTGGTGAAGATGGCCTCGGCCTCGGCCGTCGGAATCGGGTGCTCGTGGGAGATCAGCTCGGAGCCGTCGAACGTGGCGGCGGTGCCCGGCATCATCAGCAAGCCCTTGTCGTGCCCGTGCAGTCGCATCTGCTCGAGAAACACCATCTGGTCCGGGAACACGTTCGCCGGGTCGCCGTAGACGTCGTTGAGCGAGCGCAGTTCGTCGTCGAGGAAACACGGCGGGCCTGCCGACGGGACGACCCAGGTGGAGCCGACCTGCTCGATGTACTGGCGCGCCCGATCCATCTGCCGTTGACGCTTCTGGATGCCGAAGTTCTTCTTCGCGCGCGAGACCATGTCGTAGACCATCGGGTACCAGATCGCGCCCGAGTACTGCAGCATGTGCACGTCCACGGGACCGAAATTCTCGGTCATCACGTCCAGGTCCACCGGCCTCGCGTCGTTCATGTTGAACGCGACGGTCTTGCCGTCCGAGACGACCAGACCCGAGTCGCCGATCGGCCCGTCGGCGGGCGCACGCAACGCGATGATCATGATGTCCAGATCGCCCTTGGGACCGGAGATCGTGTGCTTGACCGAGTCCGTCGTCTCGTAGAACTTGTGGAAGCCGAGCTTCTCCAACTCGTGCTTGAGATCGAGCACCGGGTAGTCCGGCAGCAGGACCGTGGCGTCCTTGTTGACGTGCTCGGCCAGGTTCTTCGGGTCGAAATGATCCTTGTGCAGGTGCGAGACGTAGAGGTAGTCGCAATCACCGAGGGCGTCCCAGTCCAGACCCGAGTTGTCGGGGAACGGGAACCACGACGCGTAGAACGACGGGTTGACCCACGGGTCGCACAGGATGCTTCCGGCGTCGGTCCGAATATGGAATCCCGCATGTCCCACGCTGGTGACCTGCACTGATTTACCTCCCTGGAGCCTTCACTTGCAAAGCTTCATCGTATGCGCCGTTTCGACCGGCCCTAACCCAGTGCGCAGTTGACGAGGTCACACTCGGGCGTGAGCGTGATGCCGAACTTCTCCTGAACCCCGTCGCGGACGTGCGCGGCCAGCGCCATGATGTCCGACGCGGTCGCCCCACCCCTGTTGGTGATCGCCAGCACGTGTTTCGAGGAGAGCGCCGCGGTGCCGCGCCCGAATTCGGTGCCGTACCCGCGTGGGAAGCCCGCGTTCTGGATCAGCCAGGCGGCCGGGATCTTGGTGCCCGCGGGGTCGGGGAAGTTGGGCGCGTGTGCGGCGGCCTCGGGTACCTCGGGCAGGACCGGGTTGAGGAAGAACGATCCGACGCTCCACGTGTCGTGGTCGCCCGCGTCGAGCACCATGCCGCGTTCGCCGCGCAGTGCCAGCACGGCAGCGCGCACGTCCGGCACCGGTACGACGTCGCCGATCTGCACGTCGAGACGCTCCGACAACGCCGCGTAGCGCACCGGAAGCGACTCGGTCGTCTTCTTCAGTGCGAACGTCACGTCCAGAATCACGTAGCGCGAGGATCGCTTGAACACCGACGACCGATGCGTTCCGAAACCGCACTGCTCCGGCGTCCACACCGCCGTCCGATCGGTCTCGCGGTCGTAGACGGTGAGGCTGTGCAGCAGCTCCGACGTCGACGCGCCGTACGCGCCGACGTTCTGGATGGGCGTCGCGCCGGTGGTTCCGGGGATACCCGAGAGCGCTTCCATGCCCGACAGTCCCGCGTCGATCGTCGCCTGCACGACGGCATCCCACTCGACACCCGCATCGACCGTCACCATCTCGCCGTCGATGTCCAGCCGGGACCCGGTCACCCGAACCACCCGGCCGTCGAAGCCGTCGTCGCCGACGACCAGGTTGGATCCGCCGCCGATGACCAGCACATCCGTCCCCGAGCGGTCCGCGTCACGCACCAGCGAGACCAACTCGTCGGCGTTCGTCGCGACGGTGAATTCACGGGCCGGGCCGCCCACCCGGATGGTGGTGAGCTCCGAAATTGCAGTAGGCACGGACTCTCACGCTACCGGTCGCGCACCGGGTCTTCGGTCACCCGGTAACCTGCGGGGATGCCTCGCCCCATTGAGCACAGCTCGACTGTGCCCGCCTCCGCCGACAAGGTCCACGCCGCGCTGACGTCCGAGCAGTACTGGAAGGACCGCATCGAGCAGATCGGCGGACCGGGTGCCAGCCTGAAGAGCGTCACGGTCGGCAACGGAACCATCGACGTCGTCATGACCCAGTCAGTTCCCGAAGAGGAGCTGCCGTCCGCGGTGACCGCCTTCAAGAAGGGCGACCTCATCATCGAACGCACCGAGAGCTGGGGACCGTTCGACGGCACCCACGCCGACGGCACGTTCGGAGCGACCGTCGAAGGCGCACCGGCCCGCATCACCGGCACCACCACGCTCGACGCCGGCGGCGAGACGACCACCATCGCGTTGGCAGGCACCACCGAGGTCAAGGTCCCGATCTTCGGCGGCAAGATCGAAGCGATGATCAGTGAGCAAGTGCTCTCCCTCATCGACAACGAACAGGACTTCACCGGTAACTGGATCGCCGCGAACCCGAACGGCTAACCTGGCGCACTATGGCTCGCCGAATGAACTACTCCGCCCGGTTCACCCACTCGACGCAGCAGGTCTATGCAGCGCTCTCCAGTCGCGATCACTGGGATGCGCGCATCGAGGAGATGCGTAAGTACTCGGAGAACGAGCTGAAGAGCTTCGAGGTGTCCGACGCCGGAATCGACATCGTGATGCACCACGTCATCCCGCGCACCGAACTGCCCGACATCGCGCAGACGGTGATGAAGAAGGACATGATCATCACCCGCAACGTGCACTTCGATGCCTTCGAGGAAGTCACCGCGGGCCACTACGACGCGTCGATTCCGGCCGGACCGGGCTCACTCAAGGGCACCACCTCGCTCTTCCCCACCAACGGCGGATCGACCCTGCGCACCTCCTCCGAGGCCAAGGTCTTCCTGCCGTTCATCGGCGGCAAGCTCGAACAGCTGATGCTCGTCAACCTCATCGACCTGTGGCGCGGTGAGGGCGAAGTGACCGCCGACTGGCTCGAAAAGAACGCCTGAACTGAACAAGCCGAACAGGGGTCGACCCACAGGCTCCACTCCTGCCCCCGAAGGTGTCATCACTCGCGGCACCACCGGCATCAATCGGTTGCGTCGTAGCGACCGGTGGCTGATGCACCACCCCGATGTCCGACGCGTTCTGCAGAGCTCGGCGAATCCCCTCGTCGTGGACCTCGGGTACGGGGCGATGCCGAACACGACGCTCGAGCTGGCCGGTCGATTGCGCACCGTCCGGCCCGACCTCCGAGTCACCGGTCTCGAGATCGACCCCGCTCGCGTCGTCCCCGGCAGTGACGGCGTGCAGTTCGCCCGCGGCGGTTTCGAGCTGGCGGGCCTGCGCCCCGACCTGGTGCGGGCGTTCAACGTACTGCGCCAGTATCCCGAGGATGCGGTACCCGCTGCCTGGCAACGCATTCTGTCGAGCCTGGCACCCGGTGGCCTGCTGATGGACGGCACCTGCGACGAGCTGGGTCGACGGTGCGCCTGGGTGTTGCTCGACGCCGAGGGCCCCCGTTCCCTGACGCTGGCATGGGATCCGTTCGACGTCGAGATGCCGTCGGACATCGCGGAGCGGCTTCCGAAGGTGTTGATACATCGCAACATCGAGGGCGAGCTGATCCACGATCTGCTTCGACGGGCCGACAGAGCGTGGTCGGTCTCGGCCCCGCTGGCCCCGTTCGGGCCTCGAATTCGGTGGCGCGCAGCCATGAAAGTGCTTGCCGAACAGGGTCTTCCGATCACACTCCCGCGCCGACGGATGCGAGACAACGTACTCACGGTCCCGTGGTCGACGGTCGCACCGGCAACGCGAATCGACTAGGTGCAGGCGGACAGTGCCAGTTCGACGCGTTCGGCCACTCGATCCGTGCTGTTTCCGGCCTCGGAGTACAGCGCCTGCGGGTCGACGCGACCGATCGCCACGGCGTCGCACACCACCTCGTCGAGGGTGATCTGGGAGATGCCGCCCGCGGCGAGGTCGAGCACCGTCCGCACCGGGGTGGTGAGGTTGAAGGTGCCTGCCGATTCGACGTCCCGGGGCTCGAGTCGTAGGCGATGAACCGCCAGTCTGGTGTCGGTCAGTCGTAGGTCGCCGAATGCGCAGACGTGCACGAATTGCGGGTGCAGGTGCCCGAATCCGTGTAGCTCCGCCGCGCTCTGGTGCGAGATCACGGCCTCGCCGCCGAACCAGGCACACCACATGGCGAACACTTCGAGTTCGCTGTGTGGCCACTGGCCGAGTCGGAACAGGTTGCGCTCGACGCGAGTCCACGTGTTGGTGGCCAGATTGACGCGCGCCATCGCAGAATCGAAGCCGAGCTCGCCGGCCTGCTCGGCCGTGAAGTAACCGTCCTGGCGAGTGGCCAGCGAGTGCAGTTCGTGCACGCTCGGTCCTGTCGTACTCATGACGCAAGCCTACGTCACAATGTGTTACAGGTCACAAAGTTTCGATCGAGAACGCAGGTTCGGCGAGTTTCACAGAGCTTGCTCAGAATCATCGGGAAGACTGCCAGGAATGTCATCCACAGCCAGGCGGAGCACCGCACCGCTGATCGCAGTCTCCGTCGTCGTCGTCCTCCTCGTCGCCGTCATCGGTGGCGAGTTGTTCGTCCGTCAGCAGATCAAATCCTGCCTCGCCGGCCAGCTCGAGTCCGAGCTCGGCAGCCAGGTCGAGGTCGGTCTCGGCCTGAAGCCGGTCCTGCTCTCACTGGTCGACAAGAAGGTTTCCTCGGTCACCGTCGACAGCGACGACGCGCGCTTCGGTCCCGCCGAGGGCATGGTCGTGCACGCCGAGGCACGTGACCTGAACCTGACGCAGACCGCCGACTCCGGCGGCACCATCGGCAGCTCCAGTGCCGACATCTCGTGGTCGACCGACGGCATCACCCGCACTCTGCAGAGCCAGGGCATCGGCGCGATCGTCTCGGGCGTCACCTCGGACGCGTCGGCGGGCACCCTCGACTTCGCCGTCGGAGCACTGGCGAATCTGACCGTCAAGCCGCAGGTTGCAGACGGCAGGGTCGACTTCCAGACCGTCGACGCATCGATTCTGGGTCTCGGCATCCCCACCGATCTGGTCGACTCCGTCGTCGGTGTGCTGACCGACAGTCTGCAGGCCTACCCGCTGGACATGGCTCCGACGTCGCTGACCGTCACCGACAGCGGCATCGAGCTCACCCTCGAAGGCGGGCAGTACACGATTCCGGTGACTCAGCAGGATCAGAATCAGCCGACACCCGAGGGTTGCTCGCTGGTCGCGTAACCCACGTGCACGGTAATTCGTAGCAGGCTACGTGTGCTGTCTTGATACATGTGGGACACGGGTGTCTCGATACATGTGAGACACGATTCTAAGCGGCGGGGCGGGGGAGTTGTCCTTGGTAGAGCTTGTCGATGTCCAGGT